>Ga0207864_1000137_pt1 | contig 118188 bp, 98 predicted proteins | sample HigsolmetaAR202D_FD_184834 | JGI IMG/M metagenome (GOLD analysis project Ga0207864, IMG submission 184834) | Ionic liquid and high solid enriched microbial communities from the Joint BioEnergy Institute, USA - AR20-2-D (SPAdes) (version 2) ...
GACCACCACTCGACCCCGGTCTTTGCGGGCCACCTGCACCGCCACCGCGCCCGAGGCAGTGCGCACTTTCCGCACGTACGCCACCGCACGAACCTACCCGGTTAGTACCCCAAAACACCCACCCGAAGAGGAATTGTCAAGACCTGTGGATCGGGGTGTTTCAGGCGACCTCCGTTCCGGCTTGCTGATCGCCGTCTGAGGGCGGGGTTGGTGGGGTGATCTCGGTGGGGCGTTCAAGCAGTTTGCCCTTGTGGAAGACCGCGCCGGCGCGCACCAGGGCGACCAGGTGTGGTGCGTTGACGGCGCGCCAGCGGGCCGCGGCGGCGTCGATGAGCTTGTAGGCCATGGCCAGACCAGCTGCTCGTGACCCCGGACCTTTGGTGACTTTGGTGCGCAAACGCACTGTGGCGAAGGTACTTTCGATCGGATTCGTGGTGCGTAGGTGGATCCAGTGCTCGGCGGGATAGCGGTAGAATTCCAGCAGGGTGTCCAGATCGTCGGTGATCTTGGCGACCGCCTTGGGATATTTGGCGCCGAAGTCGACCTCGAAGGCTTTGACCGCGACCTGGGCTTTGTCGATATCCTCGGCGTTGTAGATCTCTTTGAGCGCTGCCAACGCCGACGGGTGTGCTGATTTCGGCAGCGCGGCAAGGACATTGGCTTGCTTGTGAAACCAGCACCGCTGCTCACGGGTGGCCGGGAACACTTCGCGCACCGCGTTCCAAAACCCCAAGGCGCCATCGCCGACCGCGAGCACTGGGGCGGTCATGCCGCGTCGTTTACAGTCGCGCAGCAGATCAGCCCACGACTCGGTCGATTCCCGGTAGCCGTCGGTGATCGCCACCAGCTCTTTGCGGCCGTCAGCGCGCACGCCCAGCATCACCAGCAAACAGAGTTTTTCCTGGTCCAGGCGGACCTTGAGGTGGATACCGTCGACCCACAGGTAGACGTAGTCGGTGCCGGACAGGTCCCGGGCCGCAAACGCGCGGGCCTCGTCCTGCCACTGCGCCGTGAGCCGGGTGATCGTGGTGGCCGACAACCCCGCACCCGAACCCAGGAACTGCTCCAATGCCGGGGTGAAGTCGCTGGTGGACAGCCCGTGCAGGTACAGCAGCGGCAGCACTTCGCTCATCTGCGGAGACTTGCGCGCCCAGGCCGGCAGGATCGCCGAGGACAACAGTTTGCGTTCGCCGGTGTCAGGGTCGACACGTTTGTCGTTGACTCGCGGCGCTTTGACCTGCACCGCACCGGCTGCGGTCAGCACCTCGCGGGGCTGGTGGTAGCCGTTGCGCACCACCAGGCGGTGGCCGTTCTCATCGAGCTGGTCGGCGCACTGGGCCACGTAGGCGGCGACCTCGGCCTGCAACGCGGCGGCCAGCATCTGTCGCGCCCCGTCGCGGACGATCTCATCCAACAACGAGCGACCGGGAGTGTCGCTGTCGTTGGCGTCCTCGGCGTCGTGAACTACGGTGAGCATGGGCGTACCTTCCCGAACCAGCGCGCCAACGCCGGCTCATGATCGGACCTACTGACATTCAGATCATCCTCGGGAAGGTGCGCCCACTTTCACGCCCCCACCCCGAGGCTCATCCACAGGTTCTGATCATTGCTCCCACCCGAAAGACAAACACCGCAGGTCAAACGACTATCAACTCCGAGAATCTGCCGAGGTGTCCAAACTCAGGGGGATGACGAGCGGGGTACGGCGGCCGTTATGCGGTGATGAAACACGTTCCAATCTGCCTATCGGAGCGGTCCGAGTCCGATTTGCCACGAATGGTATGGCCAAACCGATCCAACGGGTGAATTTCGCCGAAACGCCAAGTTGAGTCCGATATCGGCAACCGGGTGTCGGGTGTCGGCCGAACGGGATGTGGCGCGCACCACTTGCTAGTGCTATTTTGGCCCTGTGGTCTGACCGTTTATCTCGGATCGAGATGTGGCGGTAAGGAGGGAGCGAATGCTGACTTCGCAGACGTTGTCCGATGTCGGCGCCGACGTGTCGGCTGCGGTGAAGCGGGCCGAGGCGATCATCGCAGCCGCCGAAGGCAGCCGCAGTGAGGCGCGCGACGGGCATTCGCCGCGGGTCCTACGGGACCAGTTGATCGAGCTCGGGCGGGCCATCGAGGAGCGCCTGCTGCGGGCGGCCGATCCCGAGGAGATCGCCGCGTGCTCGGATCTGCTGATATCGGTGCTGGCGCTTCGGAACGAACTGCACGATCACGAGGTGCGGCAATGGGGGAGTGCGGTGACCGACATCGGCCGGGCGCTGGGCCGGCTCCGGGGGCAGCAGCCGCAGGAGATGATCCACACCACCCCGGAAGTGGTGTGCGACGTGCTGGACTTCCGGCGGTGCATGATTTCGACGGTGCGGGGGTCGGTCTGGCGGCCCAAGCGCCTGTATGTGCAGAATGCCCACTCCGACCCCGAGACGGAGCGGTTTCAGGCCTACATCGACGGCCGGCAGCTGCAGCTCGCGGACGCCCCGCTCGAGACGGAGGTGGTGCGCAAGCGTGCGGGTGCCCTCGTCAGTGCTCCGCACGAGGACCACCGCACCTTCAAGGAGATCGTGGAGGCCTCGGGCAGTTGGGGGTACATCGCCGCGCCGATCGTCGCCCAGGGGCGCGTCATCGGCATGCTGCACGCCGACCGCCCGCGTACCGATCGAACGGTGACGATGCATCACCTGGAGTCGCTGGAGGCCTTCGCCGAATGCCTGGCGATCGCGTTCGAAAGCGCGGTGATGGCGCACCGGGCGGTGCAGCAGAAACGCGAGGTCGAGCAGTTGTTCGCGCACCTCGAGAACCTGGACGGCCGGTCGGCGCAGCGCCAGGCGGAGGCTGCGCTGGCGCCCGCCGAGGCGCCGGGTGGTCCGCAGCCGCGCGGTCCGCAGGCACCGCTGACGGCACGCGAGCGGGAGATCATGGCGCTGGTCGCCACCGGGGCCACCAATCGGCAGATCGCTCGAAATCTCATGATCTCCGAGGGAACGGTCAAGACGCATCTGAAGCACATCGCCAAGAAGCTCAACACCTCCAGCCGTGCCGCGGCGGTGGCCGCCTACGCCGGACTGACCTCTGGGGCCCGATGAACGTCCATGCGGCGATTGCGCGGGTCAATGAGCTCAACCGTCGGATCTGCGACCTGCTGAGTGTCTCGGCCGTGCCCGACGCATCCACCCTGGAAGAATCAATTGCCTTGGCCGACAACGTTATCAAGCGCGTCATCGCGTCGGATCGGGACATCTGGTACGGCCCGGGCGCGGATGCCAGGCGCGCCGTGCTCGTCGACTTCCTGCACGCCCAGATCGAGGCGCGGGAATGCCACGATGACTCGAGGGCTCGGCAAGTCCGCGAGCTGACGGCCTCGATCCGAAGGCTGCGCGACGCCCGCTCGGTGCAACAGCTCGTGCGCCGGGCATGCGTCGAGTTGCGCGACGCCTTCGGATTCGACCACGTGCTGGTCTCCTTCGTCGAGGAGGACGCGTACGTGGTCGAGGACGCCCGCGGCAGCGGCTGTGTGTCGGTGGTCCCGCGCAGCGAGTGCCCGCCCGAACAACGGTGTGTCGCCGAACAGCGCACGATCCCTACCTGGGAGATGGATCTCCCACCGGCCCGGGGGTACCGGGACATCCTGGGCACCGTGCACTACCTCGTTGCGCCCATCATCGCTGCCGGGCGCGTGGTCGCACTCGTCCATGTCGGCCGGGCCGACGGCTATCCGGCCCGAGATGCCGACCGCGACATGGTTGACGCGTTCACGTCGGTGTTCTCGGTGCTGTTGGAACGGATGCTCAACGTCGAACGGGTGGAGTCGCAGCGGGTGGCGATCGCCCGTGCTGCGGCGCTGGCCGCAGAAAGGGCTGATCGTCTTGCTGCAGCGGCGATTTCGCTTGAAATCGACCGCGAGGACGCCGCCGAACCCGCCGCCCTGCCCGCCGACTCCCCGTTGGTCGCGGCCCTGTCGGAACGTGAACGGCAGGTCTTCGAACGACTGGTTGCTGGTGCGTCGAACGCGGAGATTGCCGAGGAACTCGCTATCACCGTCGAGACCGTCAAGACCCACGTGAAGCGGATCCTGCGAAAGATCGGTGCGGTCAACCGTTCCGAGGCGATTGCGCTCTATCTGGACGAGATCGGAAAATCCCGGTCGGCCTTCCAGTAACTCTATCTGTGGCCTAATCACGCTGTAGTTCAGCACGATTCGGATTTCTATGGTGGGTTCACCTGCTCTCTAAGCGATTTCACTTCTGCTCGGTAGGTTGCATCTTTCGCGTCCAAACTTACCATCGTGGTAATTACATTGGTGGGCAATCGATGTGATCAACTGACGACCGTCAGATTCGGGTATACCCCAAAAGGGGCAGCTGATATGTCCCATAGGGGAGCTGTCAACGCGGTGAACCCGAACTATTGTCGCTTCCATCCATTCAGCCGGTCGAGACATTGCGGTGTCGGCCGGCGCCCGGAGTCGGGAGGGGTGTTGATGGTCGCCGCGCTGATCGAAACCAAACCGGTCCGCGCCGTAGGCGGATTCTTCGCCATGTCCCTGGACACGCTGGTGCAGATGTTCCGCCCACCGTTCGCCTGGCGCGAGTACGTGCAGTACGTACCGCTCAACGACGGCAACAACTGGAAGGGCGATCCGAACGCCACCCTGTCCGGGCAGGACATCCCCCAGCTTCCGCCGGGCGCGGTGCGGGCGCACCCGGTCGCGCGACCGCCTCAGCCGCTAGTGCCGGCCGAACTGCTGGCCGGCGCGGAGGAGGGGGTGCAGCCGGGTGGCCCGGATACCGGGTCGGGCCGCAGATCGCTGCAGTCGCTGCTACTCCCGTCGGAGCCGGGGCAATGACGGGCAGACCGTTGCAGGAAAGGCGTTCGAAAACCCGGGGCGAGAGCCTCCCATCGGGCGGCGACGTTCATCACGAAGGAGCGAGGACGTGACGAGCAGGCAACCGATCGGGCCGTACAGCCCGGACCAGATCGACGACTTCTACGCCACCGGGCAGTGGAAGGAGGTGAACCTCACCGACCTGCTGCGGCTGCGCGCCGAGACGCACGGCAAGAAGGTCTTCGTCACCGACGGCGTGCGGTCGATGACCTTCGCCGAGGTGTTCGCGGCGTCGCAGCGGCTCGCGCTCGGCCTGCACCGACGTGGGCTGCGCGCCGGTGACCGGGTGGCCGTGCAGTTGCCGAACTGGGCGGAGTTCGTCGTGGTCACCGCGGCGCTGGCGCGGATCGGCGCGGTGATGGTGCCGATCATGCCCATTTACCGGCGCGAGGAGGTCGGCCACGTGGTGGTCGACGCCGGGATCCGGATGGCCTTCGCTCCGGTCGGATTCGGCAAATTCGACTACCTCCCGATGTACGAGGACATCCGGCGTGATTCGCCGACGCTGACCGACATCGTGGCGGTCCGGGCAGCGGAGCACGAACATGCCGGCCTCGCCGACCGGGACATCCTCGTGCTCGACGCGTTGCTCCCGGATGCACAACCCGCGCAGGTCGACGCCGAGATCGACTTCCGGGCCGACCCCGACGAGTTGTTCGTGATCGTCTACACCTCGGGCACCACCTCGGCGCCGAAGGGGTGCATGCACACCTTCAACACCTACGCCGCCGGGGCCCGGGCGCTGACGGAGGCATTCGGCCACACCGAGAACGACGTACAGTTCGGGCCGTCGCCGATCACCCATACCACCGGTCTGGTGACCAGCCTGCTGCTTCCCTTGCTCGTCGGCGCGGCGACACATCTCATGCCGTCCTGGGATCCGAAACGGGCGGTCGAGGAGATCGAGCGGTACCGGTGCACGGCCGCAGTCACCGCGACCACGTTCCTGCAGACGCTGATCGCCGCGGCCGAGGAGATCCCGGACGCCGATCTGTCCTCGCTGCGGGTATGGACCTGCGCCGGGTCGCCCATTCCGGCCGCGGTTGTGCAGAACGCCAAGAAGAAGTTGCCGGGCACCACGATCCTGTCGCTGTACGGCCGCAGCGAGAACCTCTGCACCACCACCTGCACGATCACCGACGACCCGCGCCGGGCGGTCACCAGCGACGGCGCGGCGTTGCCGGGTGCCGAGGTGAAAATCGTCGGTCCCGACGGGCTGGAGGTGCCCCGGGGCACCGAGGGCGACATCGCCTATCGCGGCCCATCGCACATGCTCGGCTACCTGAACAACCCGGCCGAAACCGCGAAGCTGTACACCCCCGACGGCTTCTCCCGATCCGGTGATCTCGGGGTGATGGACCAGGACGGATACGTCAGGGTCACCGGGCGGATCAAGGACATCGTGATTCGCGGCGGCATGAACATCAGTGCTCGCGAGATCGAGGACCGGCTGGCCGCGCACCCGGATCTGACGGCGGTCGCCGTGGTGGGGATGCCGGACGAACGGCTGGGGGAGAAGGTCTGCTGTTTCGTGGTGCCCCGGGAGGGCCGTCGCGCACCGACGGTGGAGGATCTGCGGGAATTCCTGGTCGGACAGGGGGTGGCGATCCAGAAGACCCCGGAGCGGGTGATCGCCGTCGAGGCGCTGCCGATGACTGCCACCGGCAAGGTGCAGAAGCACATCCTGCGCGACCGGGTGCGCGCGGAACTGGCCGCCACCGGGAGGAGCTATCGGTGAAAGCCGTTGTCCTCGAGGCGTTCGGCGGGCCGGAGGTGCTGGTGTCGCGGGCGGTCCCGGAGCCGCCGCAGCGTCGCGGCTGGGTCACGGTGGCGCTGCGAGCCAGTGCCCTGAACTGGCATGACGTCCTGGTTCGGCAGGGCCGGTACGGATCACCGTTGCCGCACATCCCCGGTGCGGACGGTGCCGGTGTCCGGGTGGACACCGGCGAAGAGGTGGTCATCCTGCCGTCGCTGTTCTGGGGTGCCGACAGCGCCGCCCCGGCACCGGAATTCGAGATCCTGGGCGACCGGGTGGCGGGAACCTACGCCGAGTACGTCAGCGTCCCCGAGGAGTGCGTGGCGCCCAAACCCGCCGGCTTGTCCTGGGCCGAGGCGGCGGCGCTGCCGCTGGTCGGGGTCACCTGCTACCGGGCCCTGGTCACCCGGGCGGGGCTACGGACCGGCGAGTCGCTGCTGATCATCGGTGCCGGCGGGGGCATCGCCACGATGGCCCTGTCGCTGGGCGCCGCGCTCGGGGCGCGGGTGTGGGTGACCGCATCGACCGACGCCAAGCGTGACCGGGCGATCGCGGCCGGGGCACAGGGTGGGGTCCTGCACTCGGACGCCGACTGGCCGCAGCGCGCCAGGGAAATCTCGCCGGACGGGCGCGGTTTCGACGTGATCCTGGATGCGGTGGGGCTGTGGGGCCGCTCGGTGCAAGCGTTGCGCCCGGGCGGCCGGCTCGTCGTACTGGGGGCGAACGTCGCCGAGCGCGCGGACATGGACATCCGCGCCTTCTACTTCGGGCAGTACAGCCTGCTCGGCACCACGATGGGCAGCCCATCGGATTTTCGCGGCCTGCTCGATCTCGTTGCCAAGGGCCGGCTCTCGCGCCCGGTGATCGCCAGGACCTTTCCGTTGGCCGATGCGGCCGAGGCGCACCGGCACCTCGAATCGGGTGGGGAGTTCGGCAAGATCGTGCTGCTGCAGTGAACGTTGCCGCCGCACCCGGTCACCCGGCCGTGCGCACCCGGGCGGTGGCGGTGACGACAACACGGTCACCGACCGCGCCCTGCAAGGCCAGACTCGCTGTCGCCGTGCCGTTCTCACCGGGCGTGATGTTCTCGACCCGGCCGGTGAACTGGATGGTCTCGCCGAGCGCGAGCGGGGAGGCGAACCGGACCTGGTACGACAGCAGGTGCTCGACGTGCACCAGGTCGCACAGCCAGGCCGCGAGCATCCCGGCGTGCATCTGGCCCATGGCGATGACGCCCGCCAGGCCCGCCGCGCGCGCGTACTCCGGGTCGTGGTGCAGCGGGTTGAAGTCACCGCCGGCACCGGCGAACCGCACGATGTCGGTCTGGGTGATCGGGCCGATCGTCCTGAGCGGCAGCGTTTCTCCGGCTTGCAACGTCTTCGGTTGCCGCATTCTCAAGCACCCCTTTCGATCAGGACTTCACGTTGTCTCGCCACGGTCGCGCCGGACCCGTCGACCCAGGTGGTCTCCAGCGTCACCAGTCGCATCACCCCACCTCGGCGGCCCGTTCTGGTGTCGTCCGCCACGACGCGGCGGGTCCCCCGGAGTCGGTCGCCGACCACGAGCGGGCGCAGGTACTCCCATTCCACCGATCCGACGACGACCCGTTCGATGGCCAGACCCAGCGCCTGTACGAAGCCACGCTGATCGCGATAGTGGCCTGCCACAACGAGATAGGTCGGCGTGGCGGGGATGTTGTCAAATCCTGCGGCCCGCGCGGCGGTCTGGTCGGTGTACACCGGATCCGTGGCGCGGGTGGCCCGGGCGAACTCCCGGACCTTGCCCGCCTCGACGCGGAACGAGACTTCGTCGAGTACGGCCGATGCCTCCGGGGGCGTCGGTGAACGTTCCATGTGCTCCTCCTGGATTTTTGGTCAGACCTATTGTACGGTTAGTCCGATGATGTTGGGAGGGTTCGGATGGATCTGAACGATTCGCCGGCCGAGGCGCGGTTCCGCGCCCGGTTGCGGGCGTGGCTGGCCGACACGCTGCCGACGCTGCCGTGGCCGGAGCCGGCCGACATGCATGAGCGGCGCCGGTTCTGGTCGGTGTGGCAGCGCAAGCTGTTCGACGCCGGCTTCGCCGGGCTGTCCTGGCCGGCCGAATACGGTGGGGCCGGAGCGGATGCGAAGATCAAGGCGATCTTCAACGAGGAGCTCGACCGCGCGGGTGCCCCGGACCGGCTCAACATCATCGGCGAGGACTTCGCCGGGCCGACCATCGTCGCGTTCGGCACCGACGAGCAGAAGCGGCGCTACCTCGAGCCGATTCTGAAGGGCGACGAGATCTGGTGTCAGTTGTTCTCCGAGCCGGAGTCCGGATCGGATCTGGCCTCGCTACGCACCACGGCCACCAAGGTCGACGGCGGATGGAAGATCAACGGCCAGAAGATCTGGACCTCGCGCGCCCAGATCGCCGACAACGCGATCCTGTTGGCGCGCACCGGCGGCGGTGAACGGCACAAGGGCATCACCTACTTCCTGGTGTCGATGGCCTCACCCGGGATCACGGTCCGGCCGCTGGCGCACATGCTGGGTGAGGCCGAGTTCAACGAGGTGTTCCTCGACGACGTTTTCGTGCCGGACGGCAACGTCGTCGGTGCGGTGGACGGCGGGTGGAAGGTCGCGATGGCGACGCTGTCGTTCGAGCGGGTCGGCATCGCCACCGGCCGGGTCAACACCACCCGCGCGGTAGCCGATCTGGTCGATCAGATCAAGCGCGGGACCACCGACGACGGCCGGCCGCTGGCGGCCGATCCCCTGGTACGCCAGCGGATCGCCGACCTGTACGGCCGCGCACTGACCCATTACCTGATCGGGCAGCGGGTGATCACCGGCGCGGCATCCGGCGAACCACCCGGGCCGGTGACCTCAATCGGCAAGCTGTACTTCTGTCCGCTGGTCGAGGACATCGCCGACTTCGGGCTGGAACTGACGGATTTCGGTGGCCAGTTCGGGCTCGACGAAGCGGGACGGGACGACACGGACCCCGAACAGCAGCGCTGGCTGCGGTTGGCCTACCAGGCCCGCGGCACTGCGATCGCGGGCGGATCGACCTTCATCCAGCGCAACATCGCCGCCGAGCGGGTGCTCGGGATGCCCAGGGGCTGAGGAGAACGAAATGACCGACTACGTCTGGCATCCCACGGCCGAATATCTGGAGCGGGCCAATGTGCTGCGGCTGGCCCGTCGGCACGGTATCGACACCATCGACGAGTTGCGCCGCCGGTCCACCGCCGACATCTGCTGGTACTGGAATGCGGTCGTCGAAGACCTGGGCATCCCGTTCGCCACCCCGTACCGGTCGGTGGTCGACCTCTCCCGGGGCATCGAATTCCCGGAGTGGTTCGTTGGCGGCACCTTCAACGTGGTCGACGCCTGCATCGGAAGGTGGCTGGCAACCGACCGGGACCGTCCGGCGGTGGTCCACGAGGCCGAGAACGGCTCGGTGACCACGCTGACCTACGGTGAGCTGGCCGACCAGGTCGGCCGGGCCGCGGCGGGCCTGACCGAGCTCGGGATCGGCAAGGGCGACGCGGTCGGCATCTACCTGCCGATGACACCCGAAGCGGTCGTGGCGCTGTATGCGGCGGCCGGCATCGGCGCGATCGTGGTGCCGCTGTTCTCCGGGTTCGGGGCCCCGGCCATCGCGGCCCGGCTCGCCGACGCCGAGGTCAAGGCGGTCGTCGTCGCCGACGGCACCGTCCGGCGCGGACGGTCGGTGAGTATGGCCGACGAGTTGGCCCGGGCGCTGCCGCGATCGCCCAGCGTCCGGACTGTCGTCGCCGTGGACAACATCGGCGCCCGGGTGCAGGTCGGCCGGGCCGACGTCACGGTGGCAGACTGGTCCGCCCTGGTCGATCCGGGCCGGGCACCGCACCGATTCGAACCGCTGCCGGCCGAGCATCCGCTGATGCTCGGTTACACCTCGGGAACCACCGGAAAACCCAAGGGCGCGGTGCACACCCAGGCGGGATTCACCGTGAAGGTGACCAGCGAGGTCGCCTACTCGTTCGACATCCACCCCGGCGAGGTGTTCTGCTGGATCACCGACATGGGCTGGGTCATGGGGCCCCTGTCGACCATCGGTACCCACGCCAACGGCGCCACCCTGTTGCTGTACGAGGGCTCACCCGACGTTCCGGACCGTTGCCGGTTGTGGAGCCTGGTCGAACGGCACCGGATCACCATGTTCGGCGTGTCGCCCACCCTGATCCGGGCGCTGAAGGCCACTCCGGCGGAGGAATTCCGCCGCTACGACCTGAGCTCGGTACGGGTGTTGGGATCCACCGGGGAGCCGTGGGACGCCGACTCCTACGAGTGGCTGGCCGCCGACGTGTTCGGCGGCCGGGTGCCGGTGATCAACTTCTCCGGCGGTACCGAGGTCGGCGGCTCCTTCCTTGCGCCCTACCCGGTCGAGCCCATTCCCAGCTGCTCGCTGGGCGGCCCGTCGCTGGGGATGGACGTCGACGTCGTCGACGACGACGGCGCGCCGGTGCGCGGCCGGGTCGGGGAACTTGTCTGCCGCCAACCCTGGCCCGCCATGACCCGAGGGGTGTGGCGGGACCGGGAGCGCTACCTGCGGTCGTACTGGTCGCGGTATCCGGGGATGTGGTGGCACGGCGATTTCGCGCTGGTCGACGCATCCGGCCGGTGGTATATCCTCGGGCGCTCCGATGACGTGATGAACGTTGCCGGCAAGCGCATCGCACCGGCCGAGGTTGAGTCCATCCTCGCCACCCACCCCGCGGTCGCCGAGGCGGCGGCCGTCGGCGTGCCCAATCCACAGAAGGGCGAGGTGATCTGGGCGTTCTGGGTACCGCGCAGCGAAGTCGACACCGGGGCGGTCGCCGACGAGCTGCGCCGGTTGGTGTCCGACGGGATCGGCAAACCGTTCGCGCCGGCGCGGGTGCTGGCCGTCCCGGCGCTGCCCAAGACCAGATCGGCCAAGATCCTGCGCCGCGCGATCCGTGCGGCCGCCATCGGGGCGGATCCCGGGGATCTGTCCAGCGCCGAGAACCCGGAAGCCGTTGATGCCATTCGGCAAGTCGTGCACGGCAGCTCCGCATGCGGCGCCGGGAGCACCAACTGACGAGGAGCAAGAATGCAATTGGAGCTGTCCGAGGAGCAGGAACTCTTCGCGACCTCGCTGCGCGAGTGGATCGCCGCGAAGTTCACCACCGAGACCGTGCGTCGGTTGCAGTCCGACGGCGACACCTCGACATTCACCGCTGCCCTGATCAACGAGGGTTGGTGGGCCGTCGGTTATCCCGAACAAGCCGGCGGTCAAGGTGGGGGAGTGCTCGAGTTAGCCCTGACGGCAAGGGAGTTCGGCCGCGCCGCGGTGCCAGATGCCTCGTGGCTGGCCGCCACCGTGGCGGCCCCACTGCTCACCGACGCTGAGCTTGCCGCCCAGATCGAGGGCGAGCAACGGTATGCGCTCGCGCTCCGGGGAGATCGGATACCCGACTGGAGCGCCGTCGAGTCTGATCGCGGGTGCCTGAGCGGAACCGTCGCGCACGTACTGGGTGCGCCGGAAGCCGACGTGTTCCTCGTGCCGGTCGAGGGCGGCCTGGCCCGGTTGTCGGCCGAGGCGGTAACGGTCTCGGCAGAACCGTTGCTGGACCGCTCCCGTGCCGCGGGCACCATCGAGTTCGCCGAAGTTGCGGTCACCGATGTACAGGCCGTCGACGATGCGGCGCTGGTTCGTGCAACGGCGCTAGCCGCGGTGCTGGTGGCCGCCGATGCGCTCGGGGCGGCGGAGCGGATGCTGGAACTGTCAGTCGAATACAGCAAGCAGCGCAAGCAGTTCGGCCGGCCGATCGGGTCGTTCCAGGCGGTCAAGCATGCGGCGGCGCAGATGCTGGTGAGTGTGGAGGCGGCCTATTCGATCGCGCTGTATGCGGCCGCGGCGTTGGACGGCGGGCGGCCGGATGCGACGACGACGGCTGCGGCGGCCAAGGCGCAGGTGACCGGGGGTGCGGTCGGTGTGGCCGATTCCGCGCTGACCGTGCACGGGGCGATCGGTTACACCTGGGAACACGATCTGCACCTGTTCTACAAGCGGGCCAAGCTCGACCGCACCCTGTTCGGCACCCCCCGGGCCTGGAACGAGCGGATCGCCACCGCCCTGCTCGACGAGACGGCTATCCCCTGACGGCCGTTCGGACCGTTTTCCACCGATACGACGGAGCTGATGTGAATTTCGAATTGACCGAGGACCAGCTGACAATCCGTGACGCGGTCGCCGAACTGGCGGCCCGGTTCGACGATCTGTACTGGCAGGAGAAGGACGAAAACCACGAGTTTCCCACCGAGTTCTACAACGCCTTCGCCGAGGGCGGCTGGCTGGGCATCACCACCCCCGAGGAGTACGGCGGGCACGGTTACGGCATCACCGAGGCCTCGATCGTGCTGGAGCAGGTGGCGGCCTCCGGCGCCGGGATGAACGGCGCGAGCGCGATGCACATGTCGATCTTCGGCATGCACCCGGTGATCGTGCACGGCAGCGAGGAGCTCAAGCGGCGCACGCTGCCCCGCATCGTCACCGGTGATCTGCACGTCTGCTTCGGCGTCACCGAACCGGGTGCCGGCCTGGACACCACCAAGATCACCACATTCGCCGAACGCAAGGGCGACAAATACATCGTCAACGGCCGCAAGGTGTGGATCTCCAAGGCGGTGGAGTCGGAGAAGATCCTGCTGCTGACCCGCACCACGAAGTTCGAGGACGCGGCGCGCAAGACCGACGGCATGACGCTGTTTCTGACCGATCTGGACCGCAGCCGGGTCGAGATCCGCCCGATCAAGAAGATGGGGCGCAACGCGGTCACCTCCAATGAGTTGTTCATCGACGGCCTGGAGGTGCCCGTGGAGGACCGGGTCGGCGAGGAGGGGCAGGGGTTCAAGTACCTGCTGGACGGGCTGAACCCGGAGCGGATGCTGATCGCGGCCGAGGCGCTGGGCATCGGCCGGGCGGCCCTGCGTGCGGCGGTGCAGTACGGCAACGACCGTGAGGTGTTCGGACGGCCCATCGGGATGAACCAGGGCATCCAGTTCCCGCTGGCGGACTCGCTGGCCCGGTTGGACGCCGCCGAGTTGATGCTGCGCAAGGCCACGTGGCTGTATGACAACGGCAAACCGTGTGGCCGGGAGGCCAACACCGCCAAATACCTGTGCGCCGATGCGGGATTCGAAGCCGCCGACCGCGCCCTCCAGACCCACGGCGGCATGGGGTATGCCGAGGAGTACAACGTGGCCCGTTATTTCCGTGAGGCCCGGCTGACCCGGATCGCCCCGATCAGCCAGGAGATGGTGCTGAACTTCCTCGGATCCCACGTGCTCGGCCTGCCGAGGAGCTACTGATGAGCCAACCACACAGCGCGCTGAACGTGGCAGAGGCACTGCGGGTGTTCGGCCTCGACGGCCGCACCGCGCTGGTGACGGGGGCCGGCGGCGGCGTGGGGGCTGCCGTGGCCGAACGCTTCGCCGCGGCGGGGGCACGCGTGCTGGTCACCGACGTCGATGAGGCGGCGGCGGCGCGGGTGGCGGGCCGGATCACCGAGGCCGGCGGCAGCGCCGAACCGTTCGCGTTGGACGTCTGCGATCCCGACAACACCGCCGCGGCGGTGGCGGCCGCCGTGGAGCTCGGCGACGGCACGCTGCACATCCTGGTCAACAACGCCGGGGTGATCGCCCCGGCCATGTTCGCCAACATGGACGAGGCCAGATTCCGGCGCGTCCTGGACGTGCACGTGATGGGCACCTACCACTGCAGCCACGCCGCACTCGACGTGCTGCCCACCGACGGCACCGGCCGGATCATCAACGTCACCTCCGCCGCCGGGCTGACCGGGACGATCGGCCAGGCCAACTACGGCGCGGCCAAGGCCGCGATCATCGGCCTGACCAAGTCCCTGGCCCGCGAGTTGGCCAGACAGTCGATCACGGTGAACGCGGTCGCCCCGCTGGCCGCCACCGCGATGACCGAGAACATCCGCAGCAACGAGAAACTCGCCGCCAAGACGCTCGAGCGGATCCCGCTGAAGCGCTGGGCCACCCCCGCCGAGATCGCCCCGAGCTTCCTGTTTCTGGCGTCCGACGCGGCGGCCTACATCACCGGGCAGGTGTTGCCCGTCGACGGAGGGACGGTGATCTGATGGCGGCCAGGGTATCCGGTCCGTTCGCGAACACGGGTCGCGAGGTGGTGATCGCCGAGGCAGTGCGCACCCCTATCGGCCGATCACATCCGGAGAAGGGGTGGTTTCGCGACTGGCACCCGAACGCCATGCTGGCCGCCTGCTACCGGGAGCTGATCGAGCGTGCCGATATCGACCCCGGGGCGGTGGAGGATCTGATCATCGGCTGCACCGCGCCGTTCGGGGAACAGTCCCGCAACATCGGGCGCAACGCCTGGTTACAGGCCGGCTTTCCGCCGGAGGTGCCGGCCACCACACTGGACCGCCGCTGCGGGTCGGCCCAGACCGCGGTGAATTTCGCGGCCGCACTGATCGCCTCGGGCGCACACGACATCGTGATCGCCGGCGGAGTGGAACACATGCACCACGTGCCGATGAACTCCCCGGCCACGATCAGCGAACTCTACGGCGATCCGTGGCCGCCCGAATTGCGGGAACGCTACGACTTCGTCACCCAGGGCGAAAGCGCCGAACTGATCGCCGACCGCTGGGGCATCTCGCGGACCGAGATGGACGAATTCGCCCTCCGTTCGCACCGACTGGCCGCCGAGGCCATCGCCGCGGGCCGGTTCGTCGATGAAATGGTGCCGATGCAGCTCGACGGCCAGATCCGCACCGGCGACCAGACCGTGCGGCCGGACACCTCACTGGAAACACTCGCCAAACTCAAGCCGGTGTTCCGCCCGGACAACGGCCGCATCACCGCCGGCAGCTCGAGCCCGATCTGCGACAGCGCGGCCGCGGTCCTGCTGTGCACCCGCGAAGCCGCGCAACGCCACGGGCTGCGGCTCCGGGCCCGCATCGCCGACCAGATCACCGTCGGTGTCGATCCGATCATCATGCTCACCGGACCCATCCCGGCCACCCGAAAACTGCTGGAACGCAACGGGCTCACCGTCGACGACGTCGACCTGTTCGAGGTCAACGAGGCCTTCTCCTCGGTGGTCCTGGCCTGGGAACGGGAGCTGCAGCCCGACATGGACCGGGTCAACGTCAACGGCGGGGCGATCGCCCTCGGACATGCCGTCGGGGCCACTGGCGCCCGCCTTGTGGCCACGCTCCTGCACGAGATGCCGCGCCGCGACGCCACCCTCGGGCTGATCACCATGTGCTGCGGCGGTGGGCTGGGCACCGGCACACTCATCGAACGGATCGAGTGATGATCGACTTCGGTCGATACCTGAAACCGGGAATGGGTGTCTGGTGGGGCCAGGCGGCAGCCGAGCCGCGTCCGCTGGTCGACCAGTTGCTGGCTCAGGCGCCGACGCTGGGACCGCTGCAGCTGTTCACCGGGCTGAGCTGGAACGACCAACTGGCCGAGCAGATCTCGCCGGGCACCCGGATGATCTCCTACGGCGGCCTCGGTGCGCTGCGCAAACTGGTGCAAGCCGACCGGCTCGAGGTGGTGCCGTGCCACTACTCGGCGCTGCCCCGCATGTTCGCCGAACGGCGGCTGCCCTGTGACGCCGGGCTCATCCAGGTGTCCCCGCCGGACGCGTACGGCATGTGCTCGCTGGGGATCGGCGTTGACTACATGGCCAACGCCATCGACCACACCCCGCTGCTGTTCGCCGAGATCAACGCCCGGATGCCGGTCACCGAAACCTCGCCCCGGCTGCCGCTGCACAGCTTCACCGCGGTCATCGAGACCGACCGGCCGTTGCCGGAGGATCCGCCTGCACCGATCGGTGACGTCGAGCGGGCGATCGCCGCACACATCGTCGGGCTGATCGACGACGGCGACACCATCCAGGTCGGTATCGGATCCCTCGGTGCCGCGGTTTTCGAGGCGCTGTCCGGGCATCGCGACCTCGGGGTGCACACCGGCATGATCACCGACGGGCTGTTGATGCTGATGGAAAAAGGCGCGGTCACTGGCGGGCGTAAGGAAATCGACACCGGGTTCGCGGTCGCCGGCACCGCGCTGGGCTCGGCCCGGCTCTACGCGCGGATCCAGGAACTGCCGGTGTCGTTCCGGCCGACCAGCTACACGCACTCCCCTCGGGTGCTGGCCGAGCTCGCCTCACTGGTCGCGGTGAACTTCGCGATCGAGGTCGACCTCACCGGACAGGTCGGCGCCGAGGTCAGCCGGGGGACCTACCTCGGTGCCGTCGGCGGGCAGGTGGACTTCGCGCGGGCAGCGGCGCTCACCGGGAAACGATCGATCATCGCGCTGCGTTCGACGGTCGGCGGCCGCTCGTCGATAAAGTTCGCCCTGGACGAGGGGGTGGTGACCACCGCTAGGGCCGACGTCGACTGTGTGGTCACCGAGTACGGTGTGGCGCACCTGCGGGGGCAGTCACTCGCCGAGCGCCGACGCCGGATGATCCGCATCGCCGCACCGCAATTCCGGGAGGAACTGGAGCGCGCCGTGCGTCTGGCGAATGCGTCGTGATGTGACGGCGGGGCGAGAAAACGTAGTGAAAAGACGTACGTAGGGAAGGGAGCAAGCAGACATGACCAATCGAGTGGCGTTCGTGACCGGCGGGGCACAGGGGATCGGCGAGGGGATCTCGATTCGGTTGGGGGCCGACGGGTTCCGGGTCGCTGTGGCAGATCTGAACGCCGAGAAGGCGAAACAGACGGCGGAGCGGATCGTCGCTGCCGGTGGGCAGGCCATCGCGGTCCGGGTGGACGTGACCGACACCGAGTCGGTGAATTCGGCGGTGGCGCAGGTCACCGCCGAACTCGGCCCGGTTGAGGTCGCCGTCAACAATGCCGGGTGGGACGACTTCATGAACTTCCTCGACACCGACGAGGACTTCTGGAACAAGATCCTCGACATCAATTTCAAGGGGGCGCTGCGGGTTTGCCACGCGGTGGTGCCGGGTATGGTCGAGCGCGGCTTCGGCCGGGTGATCAACATCGGCTCCGATGCCGGCCGGGTCGGCTCGTCGCTGGAGGCCGTCTACTCGGGGGCCAAGGGCGGGATCATCGCCTTCACCAAGACCCTGGCGCGCGAGGTGGCCACCAAGGGGGTCACCGCGAACACCGTCTGCCCCGGGCCGACCGACACTCCCGCCCTGCGCAAGTTCGCCGACAACTCGGGACAGGACGCCGATAAGGTGCTGGCCGGGATGGTCCGGGCCGTGCCGATGCGCCGCCTGGCCCAGCCCGCGGACATCGCCGCGGCCGTGGCCTTCTTCGCCGGCGACGACACCGGGTACATCACCGGCCAGACGCTGTCGGTCAGCGGCGGCCTGACGATGGCGTAGTCGAACGGCCCGGATGATGTCGAGCGAATGGTCGACGGTACGGCGGTACCAGGACGTGGAATACGCGCGGACGGCCGACGGGATCGCCAAGATCACCATCTGCCGTCCGGAGGTGCACAACGCGTTCCGGCCGCAGACTCTGATCGAGATCGGGGATGCGCTCACCCACGCCCGGGAGGATCCGTCCATCGGGGTGATCGTGCTGACCGGGCAGGGCGATGCGGCGTTCTGCTCCGGTGGTGACCAGTGGGTGCGCGGCGACACCGGGTATCTCACCGATCCGGGCGATCCCGCCGGCGTCGGCCGGTTCCACGTTACGGATCTGCAGGTGCAGATCCGCCGGTTGCCCAAGCCGGTGGTCGCGATGGTGGCGGGGTACGCCATCGGCGGCGGCCACGTGCTGCAACTGGTGTGCGATCTTACGATCGCCGCCGACAACGCCCGGTTCGGTCAGGTGGGTCCGCGGGTCGGATCCTTCGACGGCGGCTTTGGCGCCGGGCTGCTGGCCGAGACGGTCGGTGTCCGCAAGGCCAAGGAGATCTGGTTCCTGTGCCGGCAGTACGGTGCGCAGGAGGCACTGGAGATGGGCTTGGTGAACACCGTTGTGCCGCTGGCGCAGTTGGAGTCGGAGACCCTGGCCTGGTGCCGGCGCATGATGGAACTTTCGCCGATGGCATTGCGATTGATGAAGGCCAGCTTTCACGCCGCCGAGGACGGGCTGGCCGGCATCCAGCAGCTCGCCCACGACGCGAACCTGTTGTTCTACGCCACCGATGAGGCCCGCGAGGGGCGTGAGGCGTTCAAAGCCAAGCGACAGCCGGACTTTCGGCGGTTCCCCCGCCGGGCCTGACCGGTGCTGCGGCCGCCGGCCCCGCGCCCCGGTGCGCGGCGCCGGCGCTCAGTCCTTCGCCAGGTCGATCTCGGTCCGTTCCTCTACCTGCACAACCGCTTCGGCGTAGCTGTGGACGTGCTTGCTCATGCGCCGCATGGCGGCTGCGGCGTCCTTGGCGCGGATCGCCGCGGTGATCGACTTGTGTGCGATATACGTGGTTTTGCGCACCTCGTCGTCGACGAAGGCGGTGTTGTCGGTGGAGGCGTAGATCGCCTTCGACAGTGCGGTCATGAAGCCGGTGAGCAGTTCGTTGTGGCCGGCTCGGGCGACCGCGAGGTGCCAGTCGACGTTCGCCCGCAGGAAATCGTCCAGTGTGGAGTCAGGGTCGCCGATGACCGAGTTGGCCGCCTCCAGCGCCTCGAGGTCCTCGTCGGTGCGGTATTTCGCGGCCAGCCTCGCGCAGGCCGGTTCGATGGTCTCGCGGGTCTCCAGCAGGTCCGTCAGTCGCAGCTGCTGGCCCCGAATGAGCAGGCTAACCGACGACGCGACCGCGTCTCCGTCGGGCTGCTGGACGAAGGCGCCGCCGGCGCGGCCGGTCTTGATCGAGACAAGCCCCTGAACCTCGAGGATGCGCAGCGCCTCCCGGACCGTGGTGCGGCCCATCCGGGTCTGGTTGACCAGCTCCCGCTCCGGCGGCAAGGCGGTCCCGGGCGGGAACTCGCCGCGCAGAATCCGTTCGCGCAGATCGTTGGCGAGCACGTCGGACGCTTTAGGTACCTGCATCGGTTGCAACTGCACCGGATGTCGCGCAACCGCGGTCGGGGGCTCTATCTCGGACATGGCACCTACTTCTTCCCCTAATGGTCATACCTAAACTATCAGCACTCCCGACAACTGTCTGTCCCCTAACGAGGCAAATCACACCGGGGCTACCGCGGAGTTGGAGCGCACAGTATCTTTGGTCTGAGCAAAATAATTGTTAGTGGCGGGACTGCCGGCCGGAGGGGCGCGGCTGAACGCGAAACACCGGTGGACGGAAGGAGTGACGGCGGGATGGGAGCCGAGGCGGGAACGACCGGGGACGTGGTGGCCTGGACGATGGTTCGCGACCGCATCATGCTGGTGACGATGCAGCGTCCTCCGGCGAACGCGCTCGGCGAGGTGCTGCTCGACGGTCTGCAGCAGGCCATGGACGCCGCGGAGCGACGCGGTGATGTGAAGGTGATGGTGTTGTCCTCGGCGCTCGACGGGTTCTTCGCCGCCGGTGCGGACATCAAGCACCTCGCCCGGATCGATGGCGAGACGTTCACCGCATACGGCGACAACATGCGGGCCGTCAACGACCGGATGGCGGCGGCGCCGTGGATCTCCATCGCCGCGGTGAACGGAATGGCCCTCGGCGGTGGGCTCGAACTCGCGATGGCCTGCACGCTGCGGGTGGCCGGGCCGAAGGCGCGGTTCGGGCTGCCCGAGGTGAAGATCGGGCTCATTCCCGGTGCCGGTGGGACCCAGCGCCTGCCACGGCTCGTCGGCCGCGGTCGTGCGCTGGACATCATGCTGACCGGACGGCAGGTCCCCGCCGGCGAGGCACACGCCATCGGATTGGTCGACCGGCTGACCGACGGCGATGCGGTCGATGCCGCCCTATCGCTGGCCGACGAACTGGCGACGGCGTCCCTGCCCGCGCAACTGGCCGTGGTCCGCACCGTCGACAAGGCCGCCGACGTGGCGCTGGCGGACGGGATGCGCTACGAGGTCGAGGAGGAGCAGGCGCTCTTCGAGCACGGCGAGGCCGCCGAGGGGATCGCGGCGTTCATCGAGAAGCGTACCCCTGCCTTCCGCTGACCGGCAGCAGACAGGGGCACCGATGACGATGCGACAACCCGACGGCATGCAGACCTTGACAGTGCAGGAGACGAAGCCGGGCATCGTGTGCGTCACGTTGAACCGGCCGGACCGGTTCAACGCGATGACCGACACGATGTTCGTCGAACTGGAACGGCTGGCCTGGGCGCTCGACGCCGACTCCGGCGTGCGGGTGGTGATCCTCACCGGTGCGGGAAAGGCCTTCTGTGCCGGCTACGACCTCGCCGACGCCGACGAGTTGCCCGGCCTCGGGGCCCTGGGCATGCTCGACAAGCAGGAGCGGGCGGCCCGGGCGCTGCTGGCCGTCCACCGGTTGCGCGTGCCGGTGATCGCAGCGGTCAACGGCCCGGCGGCGGGAGGTGGGCTGGCGCTGGCGCTGGCCGCCGACATCCGGCTGGCCGGCCCGGCGGCGACGTTCAACGCGGCCTTCGTCCGGATCGGGCTCTCGGCCGGCGATCTGGGCACCTCCTGGCTGCTCACCCGGCTGATCGGCCCGGCCCGGGCGGCCGAGATCTGTTTCACCGGGCGGATGGTCGACGCGCCGGAGGCCGCCGAGATCGGACTGGTAAACGCCGTTGCCGAGGACGTCGTCGGCGGTGCCGTCGCGCTGGCGGACGACATCGCCGGCCGCTCGCCCGGGGCGGTGCGGCTGTCCAAACGCGCCCTGCAGGCCAACCTCGAGATCGGTTCCTACGCGGCGGCGCTGGAGCTGGAGAACCGCGGCCAGGCGCTGCTGACCCGGACCCGGGACATGGCCGAAGCTCTCGAGGCGTTCCGACAGAAGCGAACCGCGGTATTCCGCAACGAATGACAGCCACCCCGACCACGACACGAGAAGGCCTGTAGATGACCATCGAGCTGCCGGAACTGAAGACCCTTACCTTCCAGGAGTGCGAACCGGGGATCGGGATCCTGCGCCTGAACCGTCCGGACCGGATGAACTCGCAGACGGTGACGATGTTCCGCGAGTACCTCGCGGTCGGCCGCGTGCTGCGCGACAGCCGGTTGCGGGCGCTCATCATCACCGGCGCAGGTGACCGCGCGTTCTGTGCGGGGTTCGATCTCGACGAGGTGCACCAGATCACCGAGATGCCGGTGCCGGAGTTCCTGAGCTTCGTCGAGACCGCCACCGGCGGGATCAAGGCGCTGCGGGAACTGCCGTTCCCGGTGATCGCGGCGATCCACGGCCCGGCCACCGGGGGCGGGCTGGCCCTGGCGCTGGCCGCCGACGTCCGGCTTGCCGCACCGACGTTGAAGATGAGTGTCGCGTTCGTGCAGGTCGGTCTGTCGGTTGGGGAGCTCGGTACCTCCTACCAGCTCACCCGGTTGGTCGGCCCGGCTCTGGCCGCCGAGCTGTCCTACACCGGGCGCGTCGTCGAGGCCGAGGAGGCGGCCCGCGTCGGCCTGGTCAACCGGATCGTGGCCGCCGATCGACTCCTCGACGAGGCGATCGAGCTGGCACGCCGGATAGCCGGGAACTCCCCGGGCGGGATCCGGATGTCCAAACGCGCCATCCAGCGCAACATGGAGATCGGTTCCTACGAGGCCGCACTGGAGTTGGAGAACCGCGGCCAGGCACTGCTCACCCGCACCGAGGACATGCCGGAGGCGCTCGCGGCATTCAAACAGAAGCGCCGGCCGGAGTTCCGGGGGCGGTGACGCACATGGGCTGGGAGTGGGGCGGCCCCGCCCATGCGGCGTTGCAACGGTTCCTCAACGATCGGGGCATCCTGCACGGACCGATCACCACCAGGCCGATCGGTGACGGCCACTCCAACCTCACCTTCCTGGTGACGGATGGAACCGACCGTGTCGTCGTCCGGCGCCCGCCACCGCCCCCGCTCCCGCCCGGGGCCAATGACATGCTGCGCGAGGTCAGGTTGCTCACCGCGTTGTCCCCCACGGCGGTTCCGGTACCGCAGGTGCTCGCCGTCGCGCAGGCCGGTGAGGTCATCGACGTTCCCTGCTACGTCATGACATTCGTCGCCGGGCCGGTGGTCACCACCGGCACGCCCGCGCCGCTGGACACGCCCGAACAGCGCCGCTCGATCGCCACCGCCTTGGTCGACACCCTGGCAGATCTGCACCAGGTGGACTGGCGGGCGGTCGGCTTGACCGACCTGGGCCGGCCGGACGGCTTCAATGCCCGCCACCTGAGCCGGATGCGACGGCTGCTCGGCCCGGACGACACACCATTGCCGGACGGTTTCGCCGAGGTCCACGCCTGGCTGCGCGACAACGTTCCGGCCGAGTCCGGCGCCGCCCTGATCCACGGCGACTTCCGCATCGGCAACGTCGTGCTCGCCCCCGATCCGCCGGGGCGGGTGGCCGCGGTGCTGGACTGGGAGCTGGCCACCGTCGGTGACCCCCTGCAGGACCTCGGGTACTTCCTGGCGACCTACCCGCAGCCGGGAGCGCGCCTCAATCCGGTGGCCAGACTCGGCGCCGCACTGCTGGAACCGGGATATCCGGCCCGGTCGGAGCTCGCGGCGCGCTACGCCGACCGCACCGGTGCGGACCTGCGCGGGCTGGCCTGGTATACCACCTTCGCGCTGTGGAAGCTTGCGGTGCTCTACGAGTACAGTCGGCGGCGCGCGGAGGCGGGGATCGGGGATCCCTACTATGCCGATTCCGCACTCGTCGCGGACTTCCTCGCGGATGCGTGGCGCACTTGCGGCCTGGAGTCCGCCAGGACATAGATTCGGAGCGTCACATGGCCGACAACACATTCCGCGATCCGCTGGTGGGCATCGACACCGCCGGTCTGCCGGAGCGGTTCTTCGACCGCTTCATGTTCAACATGCACCCCACCGACACCACCGCGCCGGCTGTCATCACCGGCTTCGGGGTGTACCCGGCACGGGGCGGCGCCGACGGGTACGTCATCGCCACCGTCGGGCGCGAACAGCGCAACCTCCGGTTCACCGCCACCGCTGAACGGGTTCGGACCGACGGTGCGGGGCCGTTGCGGTTCGACGTGCTCGAACCCCACCGACAGTGGCGACTTCGAATGGCGCCCAACGATATCAGCGTCGAATTCGACGTCACCTGGTGCGCCCGGACCGCTCCGTGGATCGACGGCGTCACCGTCGCCAACCGGGCTGGCGACGCCACGGCTTTCGAGCACTTGTTCCAGTCCGGGCGCTACACCGGATGGTTGCGCATCGACGGGATCGAGCACCGGGTGGACGGGTGGTACGGACAGCGCGACCGGTCCCGCGGGGTACGCAACATGGCCGGTGGGCAGGGGCTGCACCTGTGGTTGCAGGCGCAGTTCCCGGCGTTCTGCGTGGGACTGCTGCTGGTGGAGTCGCGGTCACACGAACGCCTGCTGATCACCGGAGCGGTCATGCACGAGAACGGCAACCTCGATGCGGTGCGGGAGGTTCGCCACGACCTCACCTTCGACACCGGACTGGACCTCTCGGCGGCCGAACTCGAGATCGAGACCGTCTCCGGGGAGATGCTGCGCTTGCACGCCGACGGCAGCGCCGGCGGCGGGTACATGGCGGGTGGCGGTTACGGGCGAAGCCATCGGGTGCCGGTGCACTCCGAGCACGTCGAATCCGATCGCTATCCGCTCGACGGGACCGTGACGCCGCGATCCCTGGTCACCGCGCTGACCGACCGGGTCTGCGTATTCAGCACACCAGAGCTGACCGGGACCGGCGTCCTGGAGTTCGCGGTGACCCGCAGCCCGGACTACCGGTACCGGCCCACCATCGCCGACCGCTGAGGCGCCGCCGTCAACGCAGGGCGCGCAGGCCGGCGCGGACCTCGGCCACAAAGACATCGGGGCACTCCAGGGCGGGGAAGTGCCCGCCGGCGTCGAGCTGCCGGTAGCAGCGCAGCTGCGGATCCGGGTGCGGGAACACCGAGTAGGCCGTCGGGACCGGCAGCGGCGTGAAGTCCGCGAAGGCGGCCCGGAAGCTCTCCCAGTACAGCCGTGCTGAGGAGGCTGCGGTCGCGGTGAACCAGTACAGGGAGATGTTGTCGAGTAACTTGTCCCGTGCGATCACCCGCTCCGGATGACCGGCGCAGTCGGTCCAGGCGTAGAACTTCTCCAGGATCCAGGCACACTGCCCGGCCGGTGAGTCGGTCAGGCCGTATCCGACCGTCTGTGGCCGGGTGCGCTGCTGTTCGGAATAGCCGCTCTCCCAATCGGCCCCAATCGGCGCGTTGCTGGAACTTCGCTAGCTGCCGCTGTTCGGCCTCGGTAGGGGTCCCCAGCTGCAACAGCTCCTCCGCGTTGCACAGCCCGAGGTTGAGGTGGACGCCGGCACCCGAATCGGGGTGACGGATCCCCAGGCGGGTGGCGACCATCGAGCCGGCCGTGGCCAAGCTGGAGGCCGATTACAACCACTTCTTCGAGAACACGGGCCTGAAGTTCTGCCTGGCCTACTGTGCGGGTTTGGAAACGATCGGCCCCATGGTGGCGTCGTTCTTCTTCAACCGGGCCCCCGACCTGATGCGCAACTGGCATGAGCCGACGACGTACCTGTGGTTGTGGCACATGGCCGAGGAGTACGAGCACCGGGTGGTCACCAACTACACGCTCCGCGAGCTGTGCGAGAGTTACTGGTACCGCGTGTACGGCATGTGGTACGCGGCAATCCACCTGTTCGGCTTCGCCCTCGGCGTGGCAGGGAAACTCATCCAGGAGGACCGGGCCAAGGGCCGGATCAGGGGGAAGTGGGCCAGCCGGTTCCGGTACGGTAAGGTGCTGTTCCGGGTGTTCGGACACTTCTTCGGGCACTACGTGACCGCACACCGGCCGACCTACGATCCGGCGACGATCCCGGCACCCTCGCGTGCGACGGAGCTGTTGGCCGAGATCGGTGAGAACAAGACGGTGCGGATTCCGCAGGCGGACTGATTGGGCTGATTCGGCACGGGAAAAAGCGGCGCCGGTGGTCATCCGGGAGTAACCCGGTGGTCACCGCGCTGCGCCTTGCTCCGCTCGGTGGCCGCCTTCGCCGTCTGTCTGATCTGCTGCCAGTCGCTGTCGGTCAGCCGGGTCAGGCCGGCGAACGTGTTGGGGCCGGCCAGCATCTGCCCGCCGTCCATGGCGATAGTCTGGCCGGTGAGATAGTCGCAGGCGTCCGACATCAGGAAGATCACCAGGTTGGCGAGCTCCTCGATGGTCCCGGTCCGCCCGGCGGGGATCTGGTCGGGCTGGGTCGCGCCCACCGAGCTCTGGTCGGTCGGGTTGAGCATCTGCCAGGCGTATTCGGTCGGAATGGGTCCGGGCGCAACCGCATTGAGCCTGATCCCGTACCGGGCCCACTCGACGGCCAGCGACATCGTCATGGCGTGCACGGCGGCCTTGGCCATCGAGGAGGGGACAACGAACGCCGAACCGGTCCAGATCCAGGTGGTCAGCGTCGACAGCACGCAGCCCGGCAGGCCGTCGGCGATCCAGCGGCGTCCCGCGGCGTGGGTGGTGTGGAACGAACCGTCCATGACGGTGCTGGTGATCGCCCGGTACCCGCGTGGGCTCAGCTCGTGGGTCGGTGCGATGAAATTCGCGGCGGCATTGTTGATCAGCCCGGTCAACGGGCCGTGTTCGGTCCAGATCCGCTCCATCGCGGCGTCGACGCGGTCGTGATCCCGGACGTCGACGGTGTCGATGTGGACCGCATCTGGACGGGTCGCCCCGATTTCGGCGGCGGCCTCCTGCAGGACCGCCGGTCGGCGGCCCCATAGATGCACGGTGGCGCCGTGGGCCACGAGATGGCGCGCGACCCCGCGACCGAGGCCGGTGCCGCCGCCGGTGACCAGGATTCGCTTGGCGGTGAGCAAGGTAGGAGAGAACGGGCCGGCCGGGACGGACATGTCGGTTTCCTCTCGGTTCAAGACGGTGGTGGATGCGCGTCAGCCCGGCTCGTCCGGACAGGTGTCGGAAAGTGAACGGAGGGAACGAGCCGGGCTGGCGCCGATTGCGGGGTGCGCGGTGCCGGGCGGGAGACCCGGCACCGTCCTCGAGGGGAGTATCTGCCTTCCGGGTCGTTACTTGCCGCGGTACGGGCTGAAGTCGGGCTGGCGCTTCTCGTTGAAGGCGTTGATGCCCTCCTGCGCCTCGGGGGTGTCGCCGAAGATCTGCAGGGTCGAGTACGCCATCGAGCCGATGCCCAGGAAGTGCTCGGTGTCGGTGTTCATCGACTGCTTGAGCACCTTCAGTGCCGTGGGTGAGAAGGCGAGCATCTGGTCGGCCCAGGCCCGGACCTCGTTTCTGAGCTCGGCGGCCGGGACCACCTTGTTCACCAGGCCCCACTCCATGGCCTCCTGCGCCGAGAGTCGGCGCAGCATGAACCAGATCTCGCGGGCCCGCTTCTCGCCGACGACCCGGGCGAGGTAGCCGGAGCCCAGCCCGGCGTCGAAGGAGCCGACCCGCGGGCCGTTCTGGCCGAACTGCGCGGTGTCGGCGGCGATCGTGAGGTCACACAGCACATGCAGAACATGGCCGCCGCCGATGGCCAACCCGTTCACCGCGGCGATCACCGGTTTGGGGATGTCGCGGATGACGCGGTGCAGCGAGTCGATCTCGAACAGCCCACTGGTCGAGGGCCCGTAGTCACCGGTCTCCATCCGCTGCTTCTGGTCGCCGCCGGCGCAGAACGCCTTGTTCCCGGCACCGGTGAGGGCGACCACGCCGACGTCCTTGCTGCTCCAGGCCCGCTTGAAGGCCATCACGAGTTCGTCGACGGTCTTTGCGCGGAACGCGTTGTACCGCTCCGGCCGGTTAATCGTGATCCAGGCCAGTCCGTTGTCGACTTCGTATGTGATATCGGTGAATTCGCTCATCTGAGCCGTGAACGTCCTTTCCGTGATCGAGTCGGGTCGCCCGGTAAATTTGGACTGACCTTTTGTATCAATCGTAACTTTGAGATCCGCGCTGGGCAATAGCCCGCCAAGGCTCAGGCCGCCGAGATCCCGCCGTTGATGCTGATCGCCTGCCCGGTGAGCTTGGCCGCGGCCGGGCTGCACAAAAAGGCCGCCAGGGCGGCGATGTCGTCGGCGTCGGGCACACCGAGGGCGGCCTGCTGTGCGGCCTTGGCGAAGAGTTTGGCGCTGAACCCCTCGGTGGTGATCCGCTCGGTCGATGCCGTGCCGTGGACCAGCGACGGGGTCAGGACGTTGGCGCGGATGCCGTAGCGCTTCTCCTCGAGGGCGATGGTGCGGGTGAACATCGTGATGGCCGCCTTCGCGGCGCCGATGACCGCCTCACCGGGGGTGGCGGTCTTGGCGGCGTCGGAGGCCACGTTGACGATGACGCCGCCGCGCCGGACCCGCATACCGGGCAGCACCTCGCCGGCCATGTGCATCGACGGCAGCGCCAGTTCGGTGAGGATCCGGCCGATGTCGGAGGTGGGGATGTCGATGAACAGTTCGGGGCGGACATCGGCGGCCGTGGTGCACATGAGAATGTCGATCCCGGAGAGCAGTTCGTCGGCCCGCGCGGCGATTTCGGCGGCGTCGGCCGGATCGACCGCGTTGCCGGCGATGTAGTGCGCGGTGGTGCCGAGTTCGGCCAGTGATTCGGCGGCCGCGGTGCCGCGCTCGACGTTGCGGCCGACGACGGCGATCCGCGGCAGGCCGGCGCGCACCAGCGCCTTCGCGGTGGCGAGGCCGATTCCCGCGGTCCCGCCGACGATGAGCGCCGATGATGCGGACAGTTCCTTGGGGCTGAACGGTTGGTCGGTCATGGTGGCATCCTGTGGGCTGACTGGTTTGTGGGGGGTGATGGGCTAGAGTCCGTAACTCTTGCCGATGATCTCGCGCTGGATCGCGTTCGCGCCGCCGTAGATCGGCGGGGCCAGCGCCTTGCGCACCTGCATCTCCATGCCGAACTCGACGGTGTAGCCGTTGCCGCCCATCAGCTGCAGCCCGGTCAGGGCCGCCTGTTTGGCAACCTCGGTGCACTTGAGCTTGGCCATGGAACCCTCCCGGGCGAGGCGCTCCTCCAGCCCGGCGTCGATCTGCCGGGCGACGTGGTAGACGTAGGCGCGGCAGTGCTCGATCTCGGTGGCGAGGTCGGCGATCGTGTGCCGCACCGCCTGGAATGCGCTGAGCGGCTTGCCGAACTGCTCACGGGTGCGGACGTAGTCGATGGTGTCCTCCAGCGAACGGCGGGCCGCGCCGAGGGACATCGCCGCGATGATCAGCCGCTCGACGTTCAGGCCGCGCATCAGCCGGTGCCAGGCGTCGCCGATGCCGCCGACGACGTTGTCCACCGGGACCTCGACGTCGGTGAAGAACACGTCGTTGACGGTGTGGCCGTCCATCGTCCGGATCGGCCGGATCTCGAGCCCGGGGCTGTCGGTGGGCACGTACATCAACGTCAGGCCCTCGTGCCGGCCCGCGTTCGGGTCGGTGCGCGTGAGGACCAGCAGGTGGTCGGCCAGATGTGCGGCGGTGATCCAGGTCTTCTGGCCGTTGACGATGAAGCGGTCGCCGTCGCGGACCGCCCGGGTGGCCACACCCGCCAGGTCCGAACCGGCCCCCGGCTCCGACAGCGCGATGGCCTCGAAATTACCGGCGCACAGGTTGCCCAGGATCCGCTTCTTCTGGTCCTCGGTGCCGTGCCGCAGATAGGTCTGCGCGGCGGTCAGGCCGGTTCCGTAGGCGTGGATGGGGGCCAGTCCGCGGCTGGTCTCCTCGAGGAAGATGCATTCCTCGACCATCCCGGCCCCGCCGCCGCCGTACTCGGCCGGCAGTGACACGCCGAGCCAGCCGAGTTCGGCGAACTTCTTCAGCAGTGTGGGACTGTTCGACAGGCGCCCGCCGTCGGTCAGTTGCGCCCGCTGCTCGGCGGTGGCGCAGTGCTTCTGGCAGAACTCCGCCACCGCCGTGGCGAACTCCTGTTGTTGGCTGGTGAACACGAGCACTCCTTTGAAGTCAGACCATATCAAAGGTATGCGTTATAGAAGCCACGTTGGCGGGTGCTGCCGTCGTTATGCCCCCTAGGTGGTGGACCAGGTGCCCCGAACGGGGGTTGGTCTGGGAAACTTGCACGGTGTGGCACCGCGTCGGTGCCACGGAGGAAATCGAGGAGCAGTGGTGCCAGGTCGCGATCGTCCAGCGCGGTCGTCACGGGCCGAGCGTGTCGCCGCCGACATCGAACGCGAGATCATCAACGCGCGCCTGCCCGTCGGTGCCCATCTCGGGCGGCGCAGCGAACTGATGGACCGGTTCGGCATCAGCCCGACCGTGATGAACGAGACCCTGCGCATCCTGCGCGACCGCGAGCTGATCAAGGTCAAGCCCGGCCCCGGCGGCGGGATCACGGTCGCCAGCGCACCGCCGCAGGTCCGGCTCGGCGCCCTCGACCTGTGGTTCCTGCCCTCGAACCCGCATCCGCTCGACCTCATCGAGGCGCGGCTGTACCTGGAGTTCGGGCTGACCAAGGCGGCGTTCGAGCGGGCCACCCGCGACGACATCTCGGCGATGCGGGAGGCCATGGCCCGGATGCGGGCCAGTACCGACGCTCGCGAGTTCTTCGACGCCGTGCTGGCTTTCCACGGGGTGGTGGCCGCGGCGGCACACATCCCCGTGTTGGAGGGGATGCACAAGACGGTCATCACGAGCATCCGGGCGGTGCTGAGCCGGGTGGTGTTCGTCCGCGACCACCAACCCCTGCTGGCGCACAGCCTCGATGTGCACGACGACATCGTGGCGGCGATCGCCGTGCGCGACCAGCGCGCCTTCATCGACGCGCTGAACCGCCACGACCAGGACCTGTTCGGTGCGGACGACCCGGACCGCACCACGGACTCACCCCGGCGGCCGTGACGGTCCGCCGCGGCCCGGTGGCCGCGGCGGACCGGCGGTGCGGTCAGGACGATTCGCGCCACTCGGCATCCGACGGCACGCCCGTGCGCTCCCGCTCGCGCAGTTCGACGCGCCGGATCTTGCCCGAGATCGTCTTGGGCAGTTCCATGAACTCGATCCGCCGGATGCGCTGGTAGGGGGCGAGGTTCTGGCGTGCGTGGGCGAAGATCGAGTCGGCGGTGGCGCGGTCGGCCGCCCAGCCCTCCGTCAGCGTGATGTAGGCCTTGGGGACCGCCAGCCGTGCCGGGTCCGGCGCCGGCACGACCGCCGCCTCGACCACCGCCGGATGCTCGATCAGGACGCTTTCGAGCTCGAACGGCGAGATCTTGTAGTCGGAGGCCTTGAACACGTCGTCGGTGCGGCCGACATAGGTGATGTAGCCGTCGGCGTCGCGGGTGGCGATGTCCCCGGTGTGGTAGTAGCCGTCACCGCTCACCTTCTCGTTGAGTTCGTCGGCGCCGAGGTATCCGGTCATCAGGTTCACCGGTCGGCCGTCGGACAGGGGCAGACAGATCTCGCCGTCGTCGCCCTCCTGACCGGTGACGGGGTCGACCAGCGCGACCCGGACCCCGGGCAGCGGGCGGCCCATCGAGCCGGGCTTGACCGGGGCGCCCGGGGTGTTGCCGATCAACGCGGTGGTCTCGGTCTGCCCGAAACCGTCGCGGATGGTGATGCCCCATCGCTCGGCGACCTGGGTGATCACCTCGGGATTCAACGGTTCGCCGGCGCCCATCGCTTCGCGCAGCTTGGCCGGTTTGTCGCCGAGGTTGGCCTGAATCAACATCCGCCACACCGTCGGCGGCGCGCACAGCGTCGTGACGTCGAGGTGGTCGAGCAACCGCAGGAAACGCGCCGCATCGAAGCGGGTGTAGTTGTAGGCGACGATCGTGGCCTCCGCCAGCCACGGGGCGAAGAACGAGCTCCAGGCATGCTTGGCCCATCCGGGCGAGCTGATGTTCAGGTGCACATCACCGGGCCGCAGCCCGATGAAGTACATGGTGGTCAGATGCCCGACGGGATAGGAACGCTGGGTGTGCTGCACCAGCTTCGGTTTGCTGGTGGTCCCCGAGGTGAAGTAGACCAGCAGCGGGTCGTCGGCCTGGGTGCAGGTGCGCAACGGGCGGTGATCGGTGACGTTCTCGGCGTCGCGGTAGGACAGCCATCCGGCGACGGGGGCCCCGATCGCGATCCGCCCGAACTCCCCGGCGATGTCGGCGAACTTCGCCGTCTCGGTGCTGTTGGTGATCACGTGGGCGACGTTGCCGCGGGCGAGACGGTCGGCGAGGTCCTTGGGGCCGAGTGCGGTGGTGGCGGGCAGGATGACCGCACCGAGCTTCATCACCGCAAGCATCGACTCCCAGAGTTCGACCTGATTGCCGAGCATCAGCATTACCCGGTCGCCGCGGCGCACACCGTTGCCGGACAGCCAGGTCGCCAGCCGGTCGCTGCGGTCGGCCAGCTCGGCGAACGTGTAGCGCTCGTCGGTGCCGTCGTCGCCGACGATGCGCAGCGCCAGGCGCCGATTGCCCCGTGCGATCCGGTCGAACCAGTCGACGGCCCAGTTGAAGGGTCCGCTGATCGACGGCCAATCGAACTGAGCCACAGCGGATTCGAAATCCTCACGGTGCTCGACGAGTAGATCGCGGGCCGCGCGTAGCGCAACCGTGGGCGGGGTGGATTCGGACATCGTCTGCGCTCCTTTGCTGGATGTGGGGGCCGGCGTGTGCGATGGGGCAGCCGGCCGCCGGAGTGTGACCCAGAAAATAATGCATGTCGAATCTGGATTCTGCATACATAATCGGCTATCGTCATCGGCACCTGTCCCGCACATCCGGGGAGATCGACGAGATCCATGCACTTCAAACCCGGTTCGATCGATGTGCACACCCACGCCATCGACCCCGACCTGCCCGACCTCGGGGCGCGCTATCCCGACGACCGGTGGCCGGCGGTGCTCCGCCACACCGAGACGGCGGCGACGCTCACCTTCGGTGGTGCGCCCTACCGGCGGATCGACCACCGCTGTTGGTCGGCCGCCGCCCGCATCGCGGACATGGACCGGGCCGGCGTAGCGCTGCAGGTGCTATCCCCGATCCCGGTGACGTTCTGCTACCAGGCCGGGCCGGCCGGTGCCGAGGAACTCGCGCGGGCCCAGAACGATTTCCTCGCGCGGGTGGTCGGCGACCATCCGGATCGCTTCGCCGCCCTGGCCGCACTGCCGATGCAGGATCCGGATCGTGCGGTCGAGGAGCTGCGCCGCTGTATGCGGCAACCGGGATTCCTCGGCGCCGAGATCGGCACCCAGGTCGCCGGCGTCGAACTGTCGGATGAGCGATTCGACCGATTCTTCGCCGTCGCAGCCGAACTCGACGCACTGGTGCTGGTGCACCCGGTCGATCAGGACCTGCCCGCCCGGGTCACCGAGGCGGGTATCGGATTCGGCGCCGGCATGCCGACCGAGACCGGTACCGCGGCGGCACTGCTGCTGATCAGCGGTGCGCTGCGGCGCCGCCCGCCGGTGCGGATCTGCCTGTGCCACGGCGGTGGAACGCTGCCCGCACTCATCGGACGGCTGGACAAGGGGGCGTGCCTGGCCGGAGTGCCCGCCGACTCGCCGGACCTGCCGAGTCGGCAGGCGGCCCGGCTGTGGGCGGACTCGCTCACCTACCACCCCGCTGCGCTGCGCGCCGCGATCGAGGTGTTCGGACAGGACCACATCGTGCTGGGCACCGATTACCCCTTCCCGGCGATGCCCGAACCGCTGGACGCCCTCGTCGCCGAACTGCCGCAACGCCAGCGGGATCGAGTTTGCCGAATCAACATGGAGGAAACCTATGGCACACTTCCTGGGGCTGGGCATCACGCACTACCCCTTGCTCGCCGGCACTGACGAGCACATGGCCAGCCTGCTGCGGTGGACACTGCAGGATCCCGACATCCCGGCCGCGGCCAAGGACCCAGCCAACTGGCCGGAGTCCATGCGCGCGGAATGGGGTGACGACGCCGGGGTCGCAGCCGCGGCACATCACCGAAAGCAGTTGGTGGAAGCCCTCGCCCGGTGCCGGGAGGCGCTGGACGAATTCGGGCCGGACGTGGTGGTGGTCTGGGGTGACGATCAGTACGAGAACTTCCGCGAGGAGGTCATCCCGCCGTTCTGCGTGCTGGCCTACGGCGACGTCGAGGTCGACCCCTTCGAGGTGATGCGCGACCGGGGCAGCCCCAACGCCTGGGGCCTGGCCGACGACACCAGGATCACCCTGCACGGCGTCCCCGAGCAGGCCCGCCGACTTGCCGACCGGCTGATCGACCTCGGCTTCGACATCGCCTACTCCTACCAGCACCGGTTGAATGCGCCGTTCCCGCACGCGATCACCAACACCCAGCTGTTTCTGGACTATCCGCATGCGGGCCGGAACTTCCCGTACCCGCTGATCCCGATCACGGTGAACTGCTACGGCCAGCACGCGATCGCCCGCCGCGGCGGGCTGGCCCGGTTCGCCGAGATCGCCCAGGAGCAGCCGGACCCGGTGGGACCGTCGCCGAAGCGCTGCTTCGAACTCGGAAAGGCGGTGGCACAGGCCTTCTCGGATACCGATCTGCGTGTCGCGCTGATCGCCTCGTCGAGCTGGTCGCATGCCTTCCTGACCGACAAGACCTGGCACATCGTCCCGGACACCGAGGCCGACCTGCGCCTGTACGAGCTGTTCAAGGCCGGTGACTGGGAGCGCTGGAACCAGACGACCACCGCCGACATCGTCGATTCCGGCCAGCACGAGATGCTCAACTGGTTCTGCCTGACCGGGGCGGTCGCCGAAGCCGGCCTTCGGCTGGAGTGGTCGGACCTGATCCTCACCGATGTTTTCAACTCCAACAAGTGCTTTGCCGTGTTCAAGGAGGAAATCCCGCAATGACGACCCAGACCGCGCCGGCCCAGAGTCCGGCGAGAAGAACCATCACGGCCGGTGGCATCGCCACCGCCTATCTGGAGGCCGGCACCGGTGCGCCGGTGCTGATGCTGCACGGATCGGGGCCCGGGGTGTCCGCACTGGCCAACTGGCAGAACAACATTCCCACGCTGGCGCAGCGGTTCCGCGTCCTGGCACCGGACATCGTCGGGTTCGGCGCCACCGAGCGGCCCGCCGACATCATCTACTCGCTGCGCACCTGGACCGACCACGTGTGGGCCTTCCTGGACGCCCACGAAATCGATCGGGTTGCGGTGGTGGGCAACTCGCTGGGCGGTCGGATCGCCCTGCAGATGGCCACCGATCATCCGGACCGCATCTCGCGAATGGTGCTGATGGGTGCCCCGGGGGTGGGCATGGTGCCGACCGACGGGCTCAAGGCGCTGCGCGCCTACCAGCCCTCGCGGGAGGCGATGCGGGATCTGCTGCGCAACTACTTCGCGGTGGACCCCGAGCTGATCACCGACGAACTGGTGGAGACCCGGTATGCCGCGAGCATCGCCGACGGGGCCCACGAGACCTACCGGGCGATGTTCTTCGACCCCAAACACGCCGGGTCGCAACTGGGCATCACCGAGGACGAGGTGCGCGCCATCGCGACACCGACCCTGCTGGTGCACGGCCGCGAGGACAAGGTGGTGCCGCTGAGCGTGTCGATCACCATGCTGGACCTGCTGCCCAACGCCGACCTGCACGTGTTCAGTCGGTGCGGGCACTGGACCCAGATCGAACGCGGCGCGGAGTTCTCGGCGCTGGTGTCGGATTTCCTTTCCCGGAACTGACCGAAAGTGGTGACCCATGACCATCGATGTGACTAACCCGACGACCGCCCGGGCCGGCGTCGCGACCTCGCCGATGGTGGTCGAGGACCGCGCCAACCACACCTTCCGGGTGCACCGTGCCGCCATGACCTCCGAGGCGGTCTACCGCGCCGAGATCGAGCGGGTGTTCGGCCGCTCGTGGCTGTATCTCGGGCACGAATCCGAGATCCCCAACCCGGGGGACTTCGTGCGGCGTCCGTTGGCCGGGCGGCCGGTCTTCATGGTGCGTAGCGTCACGACCGGGCAGATCAACGTCTTCCACAACTCGTGCACGCACCGCGGTGCCCTGGTGTGCCGCCAGGACTCCGGCAACGCCAAGGTGTTTTCCTGCTTCTACCACGCCTGGTCGTTCGACACCGATGGCCGGTTGCGCGGCGTGCCGGACCGCGAGGCCTACGCCAGCGGGCTGAACTTCGACGAGCTCGGCCTGGCCAAGGTGCCCCGTGTCGAGTCCTACCGCGGTTTCGTCTTCGCCAGCTTCGATCCCGACATCGTCGACCTGCCGACCTACCTGGCCGGCGCCAAGGACTACCTCGACCTGGTCATCGACGGCTGCGGGGGAGAGGCCGAAATCACCAGGGGCACCAACGAGTACAGCTTCGCCGCCAACTGGAAACTGCTCGTGGAGAACAGCGTCGACGGCTACCACGCGCAGTCGACGCACGACACCTACTTCAAGTACCTCGTCTCGCTCGGCACCGACCTGCAGGGCGGGGTCGACGGCCGGGCCATCACCCTCGGCAACGGTCACGCGGTCATCCAGTACACCGCCCCGTGGGGGCGGCCGGTGGCCAAGTGGGAGCCGCTGTTCGGCGAGGACGCCCGTGAGGAGATCGCCCGCATCCGGGCCGACCTGGTGCACCGCTACGGCGACGAACGGGCGCGGCTGATCGCCGAGACGAACCGGAACCTGTTGATCTACCCGAACCTGATCGTCAACGACATCATGGCCGTCACCGTGCGCACGCTCTACCCGGCCGGACCGGACCGCGTCGACGTCACGGCCTGGCAGCTCGCACCGCGCAACGAACTGCGCGGCCTGCGCGACCGGCGGACCGACAGCTTCCTGACCTTCCTCGGGCCGGGCGGATTCGCCACGCCGGACGACATCGAGGCGCTCGAGTCCTGCCAGCAGGGATTCGCCGGTGGCGGCGTGGAGTGGAACGACATCTCCCGCGGCATGGGCCGCGGACCGATGGCCAACGACGAGGAGCAGATGCGCGAGTTCTGGCGGCGCTGGCAGCAACAGATGGGAACCGCAGCGGACCTGGAGAATGTGCGATGACCACCATTGAGCGCGTTGACAGCCGGCAGCAGGCCACCCGCGCCGAGATCGAGGACTTCCTCTACCGGGAGGCCGAACTCCTGGATGCCTGGGCACTCGACGACTGGGTGCAGCTGTTCACCGAGGACGCCAAGTACGAGGTGCCGTGCAACGACGCCCTCGACGGCGACCCGTCGACCGACCTGCTGCTGATCGACGACGACATCAACCGGTTGCGGTCCCGGGTGGTGCGCCTGAACAGCCGCCGCGCCCACCGCGAGTACCCGCACTCGCGGACCAACCACCAGATCTTCAACGTCCGGGTCGAAGGGCCCGACGACAACGGCGAGATCGGGGTGCGGGCGCACTTTACGGTGTGGCGGTTCCGGGGCGGGCGCAGCTACTGCTACGTCGGTAAATACCGCTACCGGCTGCGCCGGACCGAGGCGGGTCTGCGGATCTGTTTCCGCCGGGTCGAGCTCGACATGAGCGACCTGCGCGACGTCTCCGACGTGGCGATCGTCATATGAGCGCCGCCCTGGCCGGCCGGACGGCCGTCGTCACCGGGGCGTCGTCCGGGATCGGGCTGGGCATCGCACGCCGCCTGCGAGCCGACGGCGCGCAGGTGTTCGCGGCGACCCGCTCGGAAGCGGATCTGCAGAAGGTGCGTGACGCGGTGGACGTCGCGGGGGGATTCGTCGGCGAACTTCAGCACGCACCGGCCGCGCAGCAGATGATCGACGCCGCGCTCGCCGTGCTCGGACATATCGACGTGCTGGTCAACAACGCCGGCGGCGGCGTGATCCTGCCGACCCTCGAACACACCGAGGAGACGTTGCGCGCCACGATCGACAACAACCTGTGGACCACGATCCACTGCGTGCGCGCGGTCCTGCCGCACATGATCGGCCGCCGACACGGCCGGATCATCAACATCGGGGCCGACTCGGTGCGGACCGGCCTGATGGACCACGCCATGTACAACGCCGCCAAGGGCGGTGTGCACGCGATGGTCACCGGCCTGGCGGTCGAGTACGCCGGATCCGGCATCACCGCGAACACCGTGGCGCCCTGCTACGTCCGTACCCCCGAGCTGGCCGCCCTGCTGGAGTCCGGGCAGGCCCCGGCGCGGCTGCGCGAGGTTGTCACCCGCGCAACCGAGATCGTGCCCATGGGCCGGCCCGGCACCCCCGAGGAGGTCGCCGCCGCCGTCGCGTTCCTGGCCGGCGACGACAGCCGGTTCGTCACCGGGCAGACGATCTACGTCAACGGCGCCGCCAGCATGGGCTGACCGGCCGAGCACAGGAGGAACTGCACGAATCATGACCGTCACGACGACGGAACTCCGCCAGGCGGCCGACCGGTTGCTGGCCGCCGCCGACACCGCGCGACAATGCGAACCGGTCCGGGACATCCTGGGCGACAGCGACATCGGTGCGGCGTATGCGGTACAGGCGCTGCTCACCGAAGCCGCGCTGGCTCGGGGCAGACACATCGTCGGCCACAAGATCGGCCTCACCGCGCCGGCCGTGCAGCGCCAGCTCGGGGTCGATCAGCCCGACTCCGGGGTGCTGTTCGCCGACATGCGGATTCCGTGCGGGGGCACGGTCACCCGCGCGGGTCTGCTGCAGCCCAAGGTCGAGGCCGAGGTCGCCTTCATCCTGGCCGAGGACCTCGACGGGGAGCTCTCCGAGGCGCGCATCCGGGCCGCGGCGGGAAAGGCCGTCGCGGCACTGGAGATCGTCGATTCCCGGGTCCGCGACTGGTCCATCAGCATCGTCGACACCATCGCCGACAACGGCTCCTCGGCACGCTTCGTGCTCGGCGAGACCGCGGTTGCGGCAGACCAACTGGATCTGACCGCGGTCTCGATGACGCTCAGCGAGGACGGTGCGGCGGTATCGAGCGGGACCGGCGCGGACTGCCTGGGCAGCCCGCTCAACGCGCTGTGGTGGCTGGCCCGCACCGCGCAGGCCAACGGCACGCCACTGCGGGCCGGCCACATCGTGCTGTCCGGGGCGCTCGGCCCGATGGTCCCGGCCCGGTTCGGCAGCACATACCTCGCCGAGATCGACGGGATCGGTTCGGTGCAGGTCAGTTTCGAAGGGGAGCAGCGATGAGCCGGGCGAAGGTCGCCATCGTGGGATCGGGGAACATCGGCACCGATCTGATGATCAAGGTGCTGCGGCTGTCCGAGGTGCTGGAGATGGGGGCGATGGTGGGCATCGACCCGGACTCCGACGGGCTCAAGCGGGCCCGGCGGCTGGGCGTGGCAACCACCGCCGACGGCGTGCCGGGCCTGCTCGCCATGCCGGAATTCAACGACATCGCCGTGGTTTTCGACGCCACCTCGGCATCCGCACACCGGGTCAACGCCGGCTTGCTAGCACCGCATGGCAAGGTGCTGGTCGACCTCACCCCGGCCGCGCTGGGGCCGTTCGTGGTGCCGACGGTCAACCTCGACGAGCACCGCCACCGCGACAACGTCAACATGGTCACCTGCGGTGGTCAGGCGACCATCCCGATCGTCGCGGCGGTGAGCGCGGTGACCCCGGTGTGCTACGCCGAGATCGTCGCGTCGATCGCCTCGAAGTCGGCCGGCCCCGGCACCCGGGCCAACATCGACGAGTTCACCGAAACCACCTCCCGTGCACTGGAAGTCGTCGGCAACGCGCACCGGGCCAAGGCGATCATCGTGCTCAACCCCGCCGAGCCGCCGCTGATCATGCGCGACACCGTGCACTGCCTGATCGGCGATGCCGACCTCGACGCGGTGCGGGACCGCATCCTGGCGATGGTCGACGCCGTCGCCGGCTACGTGCCCGGATACCGGCTCAAACAGGACATCCAGTTCCGCGCCGTCGGACCCGCGGATGCCGCCCACGATCTGGTCGACCCGTCCGGCCCGCGGCCGTGCTGGCAGGTCTCGGTGTACCTGGAGGTGGAGGGGGCGGCGCACTACCTGCCGGCGTATGCGGGCAACCTCGACATCATGACGTCGGCTGCGCTGCGGGTCGGTGAGGTGCTCGCGACCAGCCGGAAGGAGGCGTTGGCATGACCGTGCAGCTCTACATCCAGGACGTCACCCTGCGGGACGGCATGCATGCCATCCGCCACCGGCTGCCGGTCGACCAGCTGCGCCGCATCGCCGCCGCGCTCGACGCGGCCGGGGTCGCCGCGATCGAGGTGGCCCACGGCGACGGGCTGGCCGGCTCGAGCCTGACCTACGGTGCGGGCAGCCACAGCGACGGAGTGTGGATCGCCGCGGCGGCCGAGGTGATCACCAACGCCCGGCTGACCACGCTGCTGCTGCCCGGCATCGGTACGGTCCACGACCTGGTGGGCGCACACGACCTCGGCGTGACCTCGGTGCGGGTGGCCACCCACGCCACCGAGGCCGACATCGCCGCCCAGCACATCGCCAAGGCCCGTGACCTGGGCATGGATGTCTCGGGGTTCCTGATGATGTCGCACATGGCCGAGCCCACCGAGCTCGCCCGGCAGGCGAAGATCATGGAGGACGCCGGGGCGCACTGCGTGTACGTCACCGACTCCGGCGGCCGGCTCACCATGCGGGACATGCGCGACCGGGTCCGGGCCTATCGCGAGGTGCTGCGGCCGGAGACCCAGATCGGGGTGCACGCCCACGAGAACCTCTCGCTGTCGGTGGCCAACTCGGTGGTCGCCGTCGAGGAGGGGGTCTACCGGGTGGACGCCTCGCTGTGCGGCCACGGCGCCGGCGCGGGCAACTGCCCGATCGAGGCGTTCGTCGCCGTCGCCGAGCTGTACGGCTGGCGGCACGGCTGCGACCTGTTCGCGCTGCAGGACGCGGCCGAGACACTGGTACGCCCGCTGCAGGATCGGCCGGTGCGGGTGGACCGCGAGACCCTGACGCTCGGCTACGCCGGGGTGTACTCGAGCTTCCTGCGCCACGCCGAGCGGGCCGCCGAGCGCTACGGGCTCGACGTGCGCGACATCCTCGTCGAGGTGGGGCGCCGCAGGCTGGTCGGTGGCCAGGAGGACATGATCGACGACGTCGCCCTGGACCTCCTCGCCGGGCAGCGCACCACTCCGCAGAGGGAACTCAATCCCTCGTTCGGTTGATGAAGCCAGCCCCGGACGGCCGCAGAATGCAGAGTGATCCTGTCCGCCATTCCCAACTGGAGTTGAATTGTCCAGCACAACAGCGCATCTGGCGAACTATCCGGCCCGGTACTTCGCAGCGTGGAACCAACGCGATATCGACGTCGCGCTGGCGGTGATCGCCGACGACATCGAGTGGATCGACCCCAGCCTGCCCGAACCGCTCACCGACCGGGCGGGGGCGAAGTGGTTCTTCGAGTCGGCCTGGGCCGCGTTCCCCGACATCGTCTTCGAGCCGGTCGGACAGCCACTCGTCGACGAGCGGCTGGGCCGGGTGGCCCACGAGTGGGTCATGCGCGGCAACTACACCGGCAGCGGGTTCCCGCCCGGTGTCGAACCGACGGGCAACCGGTTCGAGCTCGGCGGCTGTGACGTGTGGAACGTCGACGCCTCCGGGCGCGCGGTGCGGGTGCGCGCGTTCTACGACGCCGGCGACTTCGTCCGGCAGCTCGGACTCGCCTGACCGCGGACGTCCCGCCGAACAGACGCGAAAACCCCCAATCCCTTGGCGGATTGGGGTTTTCGCGTCTTGTCGCCGGAGGAAGTCAGTTCCAGATGTGCACCCGCTGCTCCGGCGGCAGGTACAGCGCGTCGTCCTCGGTCACCCCGAACGCCTCGTAGAACGCGTCGATATTGCGCACCACGCCGTTGCACCGGAACTCCGGCGGCGAGTGCGGGTCGATCGCCAGCCGCCGGATCGCCTCGGCCTCACGGGATTTCGTGCGCCACACCTGCGCCCAGCCGAAGAACACCCGCTGCTCGCCGGTCAGCCCGTCGATCACCGGCGCCTGCCCGCCCTTCAACGACAGCCGGTAGGCCAGCAGCGCGATCGACAACCCGCCCAGGTCGCCGATGTTCTCACCGACCGTGAACGCGCCGTTGACCTTGTGCTGCTCGTCGAGCCCCCGCGGGGTGTAGGCGTCGTACTGCTCGATCAGCGCCTTGGTGCGCTTGGCGAACTCGGCGCGGTCCTCATCGGTCCACCAGTCCACCAGGTTGCCGTCGCCGTCGTACTTCGACCCCTGATCGTCGAACCCGTGGCCGATCTCGTGGCCGATCACCGCGCCGATCCCGCCGTAGTTGGCCGCGTCGTCGGCCTCGGCGTCGAAGAACGGCGGCTGCAGGATCGCCGCGGGGAACACGATCTCGTTCATCCCCGGGTTGTAGTACGCGTTGACGGTCTGCGGGGTCATGAACCACTCGTCGCGGTCCACCGGCCCGCCGAGCTTGGCGATGTCCCGGTCGAACTCCACGGCGTACCCGCGCCGGTAGTTGCCGTACAGGTCGTCGCGGCGGATCTCCAACGCCGAATAGTCCCGCCACTTGGCCGGATAGCCGATCTTCGGGGTGAACTTGTCCAGCTTGGCCAGCGCCTTCTCCCGGGTCTGCGGGGTCATCCAGTCCAGCTGGGAGATGCTGACCCGGTACGCCTCGCGTAGGTTGGCCACCAGTTCGTCCATCCGCGACTTGGCCTCGGGCGGGAAGTGCCGCTCCACATACAGCTTGCCCAGCGCGAACCCCATCAGGTTCTCCACCACCGACACACCCCGCTTCCAGCGTTCCCGGATCTCCTGGGTGCCGCTGAGGGTGCGGCCGTAGAACTCGAAGTCCTCGGCCACCAGCTCATCGGTGAGAAGAAACGCGCGGGCATGGATGACCCGCCAGCGCAGCCACGCCTTCCAGTCGTCGAGCGCCTCGCCGGCCCAGGCCGCGGCGAAAGCGGTCAGGTAATCCGGTTGGCGCACAATGAGTTCGGCGACCCTGTCCGGGGTGGTGCCGAGCGCGGTGACCCAGCCGGCCCAGTCGAAGCCGGGGGCCTCGGCCGGCAGGTCGGCGAAGCGGCGCAGGTTGTAGCTCAGCTCGGCGTCGCGGCGCTTGACCACGTCCCAGTGCGCGGCGGCCAGCCTGGTCTCCAGCGCCACGATCCGCGCCGCGGTGTCGGCGTGGTCGGCCGGGTCGCCGCCGTACACCAGCGCGAACATCCGCGCGATGTGGCCCGGGTAGGCGGCCAGCACCGCGGCGTGGCGCTCCTCGCGGTAGTAGGACTCGTCGGGCAGTCCCAGCCCGGACTGGGTCAGGTGCAGCAGGTAGCGGGTGGAGTCCTTGGAGTCGGTGTCGACGTACACCCCGGTGCCGCCGCCCACCCCGGTGCGCTGCAGCGCGCCCAGCACCGCCGCCAGCTCGCCGGCGTCGGCGGCCCGGTCGATCCGCGCCAGCTCCTCGAGCAGCGGGGCCACCCCGCGCGCGGCGATGGTGTCGGTGTCCATGAACGACGCGTACAGGTCGCCGATGCGCTGCTCGTCGGTGCCCGGCTCGGCACCGGAGGCGGCCGCCTCGGTGATCAGCTCGCGGATCTGCTCCTCGGCGCGGTCGTGCAGGGCCCGGAACGCCCCGTCGGTGGCCCGGTCGGCCGGGATCTCGTACTCGGCCAGCCAGCGCCCGTTGACGTGACCGAACAGGTCGTCCTGCGGGCGGAGGTTGTCGTCGACGTGGCTCAGGTCGATTCCCGAGCGGAGGGTTTGAGTCACCCCAACATCCTTCCAGAAGTTCGCGTCCACCCAGGTACCCTCACGGCCATGCCCGAGCAGGCCACCGACGCCGCCGACCGCGCGCGGCCCCCGTCCGAGCACGCCCGGGACGAGCACGACCCCATCTTCTCCGGTTTCGGCATCGCCTCGGCGGTGCTCGGGCTCGTCGCCGTCGCCGCCGTGGTGCTCGGCGCGCTGATCTGGTCCGACCACCGCGCCGAACAGGCCGAGCTGCGCCACCGGGCGGCCGTGCTGCAGACCGCCGCCGACTGGGCCGCGGTGCTGGTCAACATGAACGCCGACAACGTCGCCGACAGCCTGCGCCGGCTGCACGAGGGCACCGTCGGCGAGCTCAACACCGACTTCGAGGCGGTGCTGCAGCCCTACGAGCAGCTCGTGCGCAAGCTGCAGACCCGCAGCCGCGGCCAGATCGACTCGGTGTCCATCGAGATCCTGCACCGCGACCTGCCGCCGCCGGACGCCGACGGCGCCACCGCACCCCGGCCGCGCCGGCCCGACGACGAGCTGTCCGGGCTGGCCTCGCGCACCGACACCGTGCTGGTGGTGGCCACGTCGGTGAGCGAGAACGCCGCCGGCGGCGAACCCCAGACGGTGCGCTGGAAGCTGCGGCTGGGCGTCAGCGAGGTCGACGGCCGGCTGCTCATCTCCCGGTTGGAGACGCTGCGATGAGAAACGCCTGGCGGGTGCTGGCCTTCGACGTCCTGGCCCCGGCCGCGGTCGTCGCCGCGCTGGTGTTCATCGGCGTGGTGCTGGGCTGGCCGGCCTGGTGGGTGTCGGTGTGCTCGGTGCTGTGTCTGCTCGTCGTCGAGGGCGTGCTGGTCAACGCGGTGCTGTACCGCCGCGACCGGGTCACCCTGGGCACCGACGACGACCGGCCCGGGCTGCGGCTGGCGGTGGTGGCGGTCGCCACCGCCGCGCTCGCGGCCGCGGTGGCGGTGGGCTACACCGGCTGGACGGTGCCCGACCGCGACCTGCGCGCCGACACCGTCGAGGTGGTCGACATCGCCAGCAGGGTGGCCGAGGCGTCGGCCACCTTCACCCCCGGCGACCCGGAGGGTGCGGTGCAGCGGGCCACCGCGCTCATGTCGCCGCGGCGCGCGGAGGCCTACCGCAGGGAGTTCGCCGCGATCGCGCGGGACCTCACCGCGCGCAAGGTGTCCGGCAGTGCGCAGACCATCTCGGCGGGCCTGGAGGCGATCGGCCCCGACGCGGCCAGCGTGGCGGTGATCCTGCGCGGCACCCAGCAGGCGCCCGGCAAGCCGGCCGAGCACGCCGTCTACGCGCTGCGGGTGGGGCTGGCCCGGACCGACGGCCGCTGGCTGGTCGAGGACCTGGTGCCGATCAACGCGCGCTGACTCAGCCGCACAGGGTGGCGTGGTCCACCTTCAGGCAGCGGTCCATCACCACGGTGAGGCCGGCGGCCTCGGCGTCGCGGGCCACCTGTTCGTCCCACAGCCCCTGCTGCAGCCACAGGGTGCGCGCCCCGGCCGCGATCGCCTCGGCGGCCACCGCGGGCAACTCCTCCCGGCGGCGGAACACGTCGACGAGGTCCGGGGGCTCGGGCAGATCGGCCAGGGTGGGGTACACCGGTAGACCGTCCAGCTCGTCGATGGTCGGGTTCACCAGGAACAGTCGGTATGGGGTGTGGGCGCGCAGGTACCGGAACACCCCGTGGCTGGGCCGGGCCGCGTTCGCCGACACCCCCACGATCGCCACCGAGCGGGTCTCGGTCAGGATGCGGCGCAGCGCGGCCGGGTCCGGGTGGTGCCGACCGGTCACGCCTCGCCCCGCTCGGCGCGCATCCGGGCGAACCGGTCGGACAGCCGGCGCATCCGGATCATCAGCGCCGCCGACGGGCTCACCCGCGCGGCCAGGAACGCGTCGAAGTCCTGCGGGCTCACCCCGATCCGGGACGCGAACTCGTGCCGGCGCAGCCCGGAACGCTCGAGCAGCTGGCGCACGTGGCGGGCCACCTCGGCGCGCTCGTTGGCCTCCAGCGCCTCGCGCGCCCGGCCGAGCACCTCCTCCAGCGCCCGCGACACCCCGTACGGCGGATCGTCGCGCAGCACCTCCTCGACCTGGCGGGCGGTGCGGCCGAACGGGTCGCGCTTGATCGCGGTCGCGATGCGCTGCCAGACCGCCATGTCGTCGCGCTGCAGGGCCGCCCGGATGGCCGAGGTGGGCCAGAACTCCACCGGGCGGTCGTCGGGCCGGGCGGCCTCCGGGACGTGGGAGCGGGCCTGCTCGTCCGCCCGGTTGGCGACGTCACCGCCGACATCCCGGGCCCCGTGGGGGTGGACCAAGGTCACCTCGCCTCCTCCAGCATCGCCACCGCCACCGCCAGGCACCGTTGCCGGACCTTCGCCCACTCGGCCCGACCGGCCGCGTCGGCGTCGACCGGTTGCGGGTCGGCCAGTCGGCGCACCAACTGGGTCGCCACCCAACGGTTCCGGGGGTGGGGACCACAGTAGTACCGATCCATCCCGGCCAGCACATCCGCCACCGTCTCGGTGTCGAGCTGGTCGACCAGACCGGCGAACTCGGTGTAGTCGCGCACCGTGTTGCGGCACATGATCAGGTAGCCCTTCAGCCGCAGTGTCTCGGCCCCGGTGGGGATCTGCAGCCGGTCCCCGGTGGGCAGCTGCACGGTGGTGGTCTCCATCGGTGCGCGGCGGGACAGCGGCGTGGCCTCGCGGCCCTCGGTCTGCAGTGCGTCCAGCGCCACCGCCAGCCGCTCGCGCCAGCGCACCACCGGGTGCACCGGAAGCCGGGTCGACACCGTGGTCGCCGTCGACAGGACCGGCCCGCCGGTGAGTGCGGCGCCGTCACCGCCCCGGATGTGCGGCGCCAGCTGGCGGCCGACCGGGCTGCAGCCGCTGAACACCAACGGGTCGGCCACGCAGATCGTCTGCGGGGCCAGGGCGTTCATCCGTGCCGCGGCGCGGACCACGGCGCGCAGCTCGGCGCCGGACGGGGCCGGCGCGCCCACGTCGTCGGGCAGCACCACCAGGTGCGCCGGATCGTCCTTGGGCAGCGGCTTCTCGAAGTCCACCGACGGCAGCAACCGGTCCAGCCAGCGCGGCAGCCACCAGTTCCACTTGTCGAACATCGCCATCAGCGCCGGCACCAGCACCAGCCGCACCACGGTGGCGTCGACGGCGATCGCCACCGCGCACGCCACCCCGAGCTGGGCGACCAGTGGCATGCCGGCGAAGGCGAAGCCGACGAACACCGCGATCATGATCAGCGCGGCGCTGGTGATGGTGCGGGCGCTGGTGCTCACCCCGTAGGCGACCGCGTCACGGGTGTCCCCGGTCTGCAGGAACCGCTCCCGGATCCGGGTGAGCAGGAAGATCTCGTAGTCCATCGACAGGCCGAAGGTCAGCGCCAGCACCAGCGGCGGGACGGTGCTGTCCAGCGACGAGATGGGTTCGAAGCCGAGCCGCTCCAGCCAGCCCCACTGGAACACCATCACCAGGCTGCCGTAGGCGGCGGCGACCGACAGCACGGTCATCAGCACGCCCTTGAGCGCCAGCACCACCGAACGGATGGACACCAGCAGCATCACGAACGCGATGACCGAGACGAACCCGAACACCAGCGGCTGGGTGGCCGACACCCGGTCGTCGAAATCCTTGATCAGCGCGGTCGGCCCGCCGACGTCGACGTCCGCCGTCCCGGCCACCGCCGGCAGCCGTTCGCGCAGCCAGTCGACGGTCTCGCGGGCACCCAGGTCCTCGGGGTCCACCGACAGCACCGCCGACAGCAGCGCGGAGCCGTCGTCGTCGGCGAACACCGGCGGTTGCACCGACACCACATTGGGGGCGTGCGCGATCTCGTCGGACACCGCGCGCAGGGTGCCGGCGTGGGCCGGGCCGGAGGCGTCGCCGTCCGGGAAGGTCACCAGCACCCGCACCGGGCCCAGCGCCCCCGGCCCGAGCGCCTCGGCCGCGGCGTTCACCCCGCCGCGGATCTCGTGGGCCGCCTCGAACTGGCGCTGCATGCTGTTGCCGAGCGTCATCGCGAACGCCGGCGCGGCCAGCAGCAGCAGGAACGCCGCCGCCGCGGCGGCCGACGCCCAGGGCCGGCGCATGACGTGCCCGGTCCAGCGGCCCCAGAACGGCGAGTCCCCGGTCTCCGGCCGCCGGGACAGGTGCAGCCAGCGCGAGCGGCGTGCCGCGGCCCGGCCGAAGGTGGCCAGCACCGCCGGGGTGAGGGTGGTGGCCGCGAGCACCGCCACCGCGACGGCCAGGATGGCGCCGGTGGCCATCGACCGCAGCACCGGGGTGTTGATCAGGTAGATGCCCGACAGCGAGGCGATCACGGTCAGGCCGCTCAGCACCACCGCCAGGCCCGAGGTGGCCATCGCCGCGTCGGTGGCCTGCCGCAGGTCGCGGCCGGCGCGCAGCTCCTCGCGGAACCGCATCAGGATGAACAGCGAGTAGTCCACCGCCAGCGCGATGCCGAACATCGACACCGTCGAGGCCACGAACACCGACATCGAGGTGACCATCGACAGCAGGTAGACCACGCCCATCGTCACCACGACGGTGAACACCGCGAACACCAGCGGGATCGTCGCGGCGGCCAGCGACCCGAACACCGCCAGCAGCACGATCAGCACGATCGGCAGGTTCCACTTCTCGGCCTGGGCGACGTCGCGCTTGGTGGCCTCGGAGGCCGCCGCGCCCAGCGCGCCCTGCCCGACGACGTAGAACCGCACCCGGCCGTCGGCGAACTCGCCGGGCTCCTCGCCGTGCACCCCGGCCGCGGCGCGCAGCCGCTTGGCCACGTCCACCGCGCCGGTGTTGTCGAAGCCGAGCTGCAGGGTCAGCACGAACGGCCGGTCCGGCCGCGGCGGCGGCTGGGCCGGGTTGGGCCGCACCGTCACCTCGGGCACCTGCGCGGCGATCCGCTCCAGCTCGGCCACCGCGGCGTTCATGTCCTCGAAGGAGGCGTCGGCGCGCGGCGCGGCGACCAGCGCCAGCGGCGAGGCGCCCTGGTCGGGGTAGTGCTCCTCCAGCGCGTACTGCACGTCCAGCGACTGCGACCCGGCAACCTCGAACCCGCCGCCGGTGAGCCGGTTGGAGTGGTTCAGCGCCAGATACGCCGCGGGGACGAGCAACAGCAACCACACCGCGAACACCGCCCAGCGGTAGCGGCGCAGCATGCTGCTGAGACGCATCATGAACTGCTGGATGGCATGTCTCCCCGTGGTCCCGGCGTTGGCGTAGCGGAAGCCTATCGCAGCGGCGGTCGGGCTTCGCGTCCACGAAATCGGCCGGAGCGCGCCCGCCGTTACATCCCGCCCGGCAAATATCCGGAATGCGAAATGCGGTCGGCTCGAATTGCCGTTCGGACGGAAATGGGCCGGATGCACGGCCTTCCCGGGCCGGGCCGGGCTCCTGCCGTGCGCGGAATTGTGCGGACTAGGCAGGAAAGTCCGGCCAAGTTCTGCTTAGCTAGGCTCTGTCGATAACCGACGTAAGGTTATGGCCCTCACCTCTTGATGAAGGAGCTTGTCAATGGTGCTCTCGGCCCGTATCGCGCGACGCGCGGTGGCTGGTGCGATTGGCGCCGGTGCGATCGCCGGTGCGATGTTGTTCGGCGCGATCGGTTCGGCGCTGGCCCAGCCGGAGCCGGCGCCCGCTCCCGCGCCCCCGCCGCCGCCGAACTGCACCGCCGCCGACCTGGCCGGCGTCTCGGCCGGGGTGGACGCCGCGACCTCGGCATACCTGTTCACCCACCCGGACGTCAACGCCTTCTTCTCCGGCCTGGGCGGCCAGCACCGCCACGAGTTGCAGGATGACCTCGACGCGTACTTCGCCGAGCATCCACAGGTCAAGGACGAGCTGACCGCGATCCGCCAGCCGCTGGTGGACATCAAGCACCGCTGCGGCTCGGTGCCGGCTCCCGAGCTGCCCTAGGCCGCGTGTCGGCCGGACAGGGCGCGCTTCCCGGCGACGGGGGTGAACCGGTGGTGGCCGAGACCGCCCGCCGGACCGTGCTGATGGTCGACGACGACCCGGACGTCCGGACCTCCGTCGCGCGTGGACTGCGCCATTCGGGGTTCGACGTCCGGGTCGCGGCGACCGGCAAGGAGGCCCTGCGCCTGCTGTCCACCGAGTCGCACGACGCGCTGGTGCTCGACGTGCAGATGCCCGAGCTCGACGGGGTCGCGGTGGTCACCGCGCTACGCGCGCTGGGCAACGACATCCCGATCTGTGTGCTGTCGGCGCGCGACACCGTCAACGACCGCATCGCCGGCCTGGAGGCGGGTGCCGACGACTACCTGACCAAACCGTTCGACCTGGGCGAGCTGGTGGCGCGGCTCAACGCGCTGCTGCGCCGCGCCCACCCCACCGACCGGCCGTCGGACACCATCACGGTGGGGCCGCTGACCATCGACACCGCCCGTCGCCTGGTGTTCGTCGCCGGCGAGCGGGTCGAGCTGACCAAGCGCGAGTTCGACCTGCTGGCCGTGCTCGCCGAGAACGCCGGGGTGGTGCTGTCCCGGCAGCGGCTGCTGGAGCTGGTGTGGGGCTACGACTTCGACCCCGACACCAACGTCGCCGACGTGTTCGTCAGCTACCTGCGCCGCAAGCTGGAACGCAACGGTCAGCCCCGGGTGATCCACACCGTCCGCGGGATCGGCTACGTCCTGCGGGAAGAACCGTGAGGCACGGCCGGGACTGAGCGGGCACAGCAGCGTGCGGATCCCCCGATTCCTGCGGTCGGCCTCCCTGCGCACCCGGGTGGCGTTCGCCTCCGCGGTGGCGGCCTCGGCCGTCGTCGCGGTGTTCACCATCGGCACCTCGCTGGTGCTGGCCGGCAACGACGACGCCCAGCTGGACCGGCGGCTGGACGCCATCGTCGACGCCAGCATCAACCCCGACCAGCTGCAGGACCCCAGCCGGGTGCTCACCACCGGCCGGTCCCGCTCCACCGGCCAGGTGGTGTTCCAGCGCGGCTTCCAGCTGCCGCCGCTGCCGCCCGGCACCGAGACTGTGCAGGTCAACGGCGTCGACTACCGGGTGCGCACGGTGCCGCTGGAACGCAACGGCGGGGTGCTCGTCTCGATCGGCATCCGCGCCGACTCCATCCTGCTCAGCCGGGCCCGCATTCCGGTCTACATCACCGTCGGGGTGGTGACGGTGCTCATCGCCGCCGGGCTGGGCTGGCTGCTGGCCGGCCCGGCCATCCGGCCGCTGCGCCGGCTCACCGAGCACACCGCCCGGCTCGGCACCGGCAGCGACGGCGTGCCCGAGGTGCGCGGGGCGCGGGAGGCCGAGGAGCTCTCCCGGGCCATGGACGCGATGCTCAAGCGGCTCGCCGCCGCCCAGCAGGCGACCACGAAGTCGCTGCAGACCGCCCGGGACTTCGCCGCCAACGCCGCCCACGAGCTGCGCACCCCGCTCACCGCGATGCGGGCCGACATCGACACGCTGCGCATCCACGACCTGCCCGCCGAGGAGCGCGCCGAGGTGGTGCAGGACCTGTCCCGGGCGCAGCGGCGGGTGGAGGCCATCATCACCGCGCTCGGCCAGCTCGCCTCCGGCCAGCTCGCCAGCGAGGAGGACCGCGAACCGATCGACGTCACCGACCTGCTGGACCGGGTGGCGCGGGACAACTCGCGCGCCGCGCCCGCCCTGGCCGCCCAGCACGGCCACGACGCGGTGCCGGAGATCGTGGTGGACGGCGACGACGACCTCGGCACCGTGCTGGGCTGGCCGGACGGGCTGCGGCTGGCGGTGGACAACCTGGTGCGCAACGCCATCGCGCACGGCCGGGCCGGCCGGATCGTGCTGACCGCCCGCCGCGAGCCGGGCCGGCTGGTGATCACCGTCGACGACGACGGTCGCGGCCTGCCCGCCGCGGAGCACGAGACGGTGCTGGGCCGGTTCTCCCGGGGCTCGACCGCCGCCCCGGGCGGCTCCGGGCTGGGGCTGGCGCTGGTGGCCCAGCAGGCCGAGCTGCACGGCGGGTCGATCACGCTGTCCGACAGCCCGCTCGGCGGCCTGCGCGCCACCCTGACGGTGGCCGCCGACTGAGGCTCAGCGGCGCCGGGCGGCCAGCGCGGCGATCGCCCGCCAGCCCAGGAACAGCACCGCGGTGACGGTGGAGGCCACCAGGACGAAGCTGCCCGCCACACCGCCGCCGGTGAGCTTGCGCAGGAGCATGCCGACCGCGATGGTGGCCACCCACACCACCAGGCCGGTCGGGGCGATCGCGGCCGGGCGCCGCCAGGCCCGCGTGGCCAGCCAGCCCACCGCGGTGCCGGTCAGGAACGGCCAGGTGGTCTGCGCGATCCCGGCCAGGTCCAGGCCCTCGCCGTGGCTGCGCCGGCCCAGGGTGCAGAACAGCACCACACAGACCAGGTCGGCCAGCGCGGCGGGTACGACGGTGCGGGCGGTGGGACGGTCATCGGTCGGCATAGGTCGTCACATCCAGGTCATCACATCGAACGTCAACGGCATGGTGGCCGCCCGGTCGCGGGCGATGACCCCGGACTGTAGCGGGGCGGGCTCGCCGGCCCGCAGCGGCCCCAACGCCTCCGGGCCGGTGAGCTGCGCGGTCACCCGCACCTCGTCGAATACGAACGGAATCCCGTTGGCGCGCAGGGGGTCCGGTGCATCCATCAGCTGCAGATGCAGGTGCGGCCACGTGGACCGGCCGGAGTTGCCGAGCCGGCCGAGCACGTCGCCGGTGCGCAGGGTGTCGCCGACCCGCACCCCGACGCTGCCCGAGGCCAGGTGGGCGTACAGCGCGTAGCGGCCGTCGCCGAGGTCCTGCACCACGTGGTTGCCCGGGGCGTCGCCGGGCGGGGTCGGGCCGGGGTCGCCGGGGGTGTGGTCGGGCAGGCCGTCGAGCACCGCCACCACCGGGCCGTCGGCCACGGCGCGCACCTCGGTGCCGAAGTAGGGGTAGTTCTCCGGCCGGGCGGCATCCCCGGCGAACAGTCGGCCGTCCGGGGACAGCTGGACCAGGTCGATCGCGAATCGTTCAGCAGCCCAGAGCTTTCCGTCCAGCGGCTGCACGGCCAGGCGGTGCCCGGTCAGCCCGCAGCAGCCGTCGACGGCCACCCAGCTCGGCCCGGTCACCGGCGGCGCGACGGTGACCGGGGCACCCTCGGGCGCGACCACCGCCACCGTCTCGGTGCCGCGCTCGCCGACCAGCGGCGGTTGCGGGTGCGCCACCGCGTAGTCCAACCGGTGGCGCAGTTCGGCCGGGACCCGGGTGGGTCCGCCGTTGTCCTCGGTGCCGTCGGCGTCGCCGAGGGCGACGTCGAGCCAGACCAGCGCGGTCTGACCGGGGGCCAGCACGGCGGTCGGTTCGGCCCCGCCGACCAGCCGGGTCTGCTCGCGCAGCCCGTCGGCGTCGAGGGTGAGCAGCGCCCGCTGAGCATCGTCGTCGGTGGGGGCGGGGTCGTCGGTGGGGGCCGCCGCGGCCGGGCCGCCGGCCAGCACCGTCAGCCCGGTCAGCGCGACCTGCTGCGGCAGCGCGTTGGTGACCAGCAGCTCGTAGGCCAGGTGGGTGCGGCCGTCGGAGGCGGTCACCGGCACCGGCGGGGCGAGCACGTCGGCCAGCAGCGGGGTGAGCACCGCCGGGGCCGAACGGGCCGGCGGCGGGGTGGTCGTCGTGGTCGTCTCGGCGGGTGGTTCGGCGGCCGGAGCCGGCTCGCGGGAGGGTTCGGGCAGCCGGCAGGACACCGCCAGCACACCCACCCCGATCAGCGCCGCCACCCGTTTGAGCTGGGCGATCCGCATCCGTTCACTCCTGGGATCGGGAACCGGGGGTTTCCGGGCCGGGCTGCTCCGGGCGCTCGGGCCCGGGCCGCGGCGGCGGACCGGTGCCGCCGCCGCCGGCGGCGTCGGGGTCGAACGTGCTCTCGGTGCGGAACATGAAGAAGAACACCACCCAGCCGATGAGCGCCAGGAAGATCCAGCTGATCAGCCGGTAGACCAGCATCGCCGAGATCGCCCCGGCCAGCGACATGCCGCTGGAGACCAGGCCGGGCACCAGCACCGCCTCCACCACCAGCAGCCCGCCGGGCATCAGCGGGATGGTGCCCACCGCCCGGGCGGCGGCGTAGGCGACGGTCACCCCGGCCAGCGACGGCTGCCCGCCCGCGGCGTAACAGGCGAACGCCAGGCAGGCCACGTCGGCCACCCAGTTGAACAGCGACCAGCTGAACGCCACGGTCAGGTCGCGCCGGCCCAGGCTGACCGCCTCCAGCTGGCACAGCAGCTCGCGCCACTTGGCCAGCCCGGTGTCCAGCGGCTTGCCGCGCACCTGGTTGAACCAGGTCAGCACCTTGACCCCGATGCCGTCGATGAGTTCGGGGCGGCCGGCCACCGCCTGTGCCAGCAGCAGCAGCGTGATGAACCCACCCAGCGTGAACAGCAGCGACAGCGGGTTCTTGCTGGCGCCCAGCAGCATCGCCCCGCCCAGGCCCAGCAGCGCCAGGCCCACCCCCTGCAGCACCCCGGACATCACCAGCTGCCACGACGCCACCACCGGGCTGGCCCCCCAGATGCGCTGCTGGCGGTACAGGAAGGTGGTGGCCAGCACCGGGCCGCCGGGCATCGTCGTCGACAGCGAGTTGGCGGCGTAGAACGCCGCCTCGCTGCGCCACTGCTTGACCGGCACCCCGGCCGACTTCAGCAGCGTGCGCTGGATCTGGGCGAAGCTGTGCATGGAGGCCAGCGCCGCCACCACCGCCGCGAACACCCACCACCAGTTGGCGGCGATGAGGTGGCGCCAGGCCTTGGTGAGCTGGTCCCAGACCAGGACGGTCTCGACCGTCAGCACCGCGACCGCGACGGCGATGACCACCCAGCGCAGCCACCAGTACTTGCCGCGGGCGGGCGCCGCATCGCTCACGCTGCCGGCCCCGGTGCGGCTCGCCGGCACGTCGTGGGACACGCCCTAAAGGGTAACTGCGCAGGTACCAGGAACTTCGGTGCGCGACAGGGCGCGCCGGGCGGGTTTCGGCGCGGCTGCCGGGGCGCCGGGCGCGGCTACGCTACCCGATATGTCGGCCCCTGGTGAGCAGCTGTCCCCGGACGATCTGTCGGTGTCGCCGTTGGTGCGCCGGGCGGCGGCCTGGTGTTGGCGGCTGCTGGTCATCCTCGCCGCGGTGCTGGCGCTGCTGTGGATCGTGGCCGCGCTGGAGCTGATCGTGGTGCCGGTGGCGATCGCCACCCTGTTCGCCGCGCTGCTGCTGCCGGCGGTGGACTTCCTGGACCGCCGCGGCGCGCCGCGGGCCGGGGCGGTGGCGCTGGTGCTGCTGTCCGGCATCGCGGTGGTCGGCGGGATCCTGGCGTTCGTCATCGCCCAGTTCATCAACGGCGCCCCGGCGCTGGTGGCGCAGGTCGAGCGCAGTATCGAGGGCACCCGAAACTGGCTGGTCGAGGGGCCGCTGCAGCTGAGCCGCGAGCAGATCGAGAAGGCCGGCAACGCCGCGATCGAGGCGGTACGCAACAACCAGGAGCGGCTCACCAGCGGGGCGCTGTCGACCGCGAGCACCGTCACCGAGATCGTCGCCGGCGCGCTGCTGACGCTGTTCACGCTGATCTTCCTGCTGCACGGCGGGCGCAACATCTTCGCCTTCGTCACGCAGATCTTCCCGGAGACGGTGCGGGAGCGGGTGCGCGACGCCGGCCGCGCCGGGTTCCACTCGCTGATCGGCTACATCCGCGCCACCATGCTGGTCGCGCTCGTCGACGCCGTCGGGATCGGCACCGGCCTGGCGATCATGGGGGTGCCGCTCGCGCTGCCGCTGGCCTCGCTGGTGTTCCTGGGCGCGTTCGTCCCGCTCATCGGCGCGGTGGTGGCCGGGTTCATCGCGGTGGTGGTGGCGTTGCTGTCCAAGGGGCTGCTCTACGCGCTGATCACGCTGGCGCTGATCATCGCCGTGCAGCAGCTCGAGGGCCACGTGCTGCAGCCGTTGGTGATGGGGCGGGCGGTGTCGATCCACCCGCTGGCGGTGGTGCTGGCGATCGCCGCGGGCAGTGTGCTGTCCGGCATCGTCGGCGCGCTGCTGGCGGTGCCGCTGGTGGCCTTCCTCAACGCCGCGGTGCGGGTGCTGCTGGCCCCCGACCCGGCCGCCGAGGAGGCCGCGCTGGAGGCGGTCGAAGGGCCGGTGGTGCGGGCCGAGCCCGACGACGTGTAACCCCCGAAACGGCCGCGAGCAGTCGCGAGCCCCCTTCGGCGGGCCGTTTCCGGGGTGTACGCGACTGCTCGCGGGAGGAACCGGGGAACGGGGCTACAGCCGGCCCTCGCGGCGCAGCAGCTCCTGGGCGCTGAGCCCGCCGCCGGGCGGGACGTCGCGGTTGCCGCGCCGGCCCTCCTCCGGGGCGTTGAGCTTCTCGGTGCGCTCCGGATCCTGCCGCGGCGCCGACAGCGCGGTCGTCGCCTCGTCGACGTCGTTGGGCCGCTGCGCCGGGATGGCCCGGGTCGGGGCGTCCGCCTCGTCGGCGGCCGGCGGCTGCGGTGCCGGGGCCGGCGCAGGGGAGGGGCCCGGCTTGCCGCCGCGCAGCTCCCCGAGCCACGACTCGATCTCGCGCTCCTCTCGCGGCGGCTGCGGCGCCGCCGGGGTCGGCTCGGCCGGGCGACCCGGCCGCTGGATCCGGGCCGTCGCGGCGGCGGCGTTGCTCACCACGTTGCGCACCGCGTTGCGGGCGGCGGCGAACTTCGTGGTGGGCGCCTCCTCCTGGGCCCCCTGAGTCTGGGCTCCCTGAGTCTGGGCAGGGGCCGGCGGCACGGGACCGCGCGGCGCGGTCATCCGGGTGGTGCCGGCCGCCGACGGGTCGGCGGGGCGCGGCGGGATCCGCGTCGGGGTGGCGCGCACCGCCCCGGCCACCGGATGGGTCGGGTCGTGCGGCGGGCGCGGCCGCGGCGGCACCGGCGCACCGGCACCCACCAGCGCGGCGGCCTGCTCGGCGTCCGGCTGCGCGGCCACGTGCCGGCGCTCGTCGGGCAGCTCCGTCTCGCCCAGGCCCAGCTTCTCCTGCACCCGCTTCATCCAGCGCGGCGCCCACCAGCAGTCGTCGCCGAGCAGCTTCATGATCGCCGGCACCAGGAACATGCGGATGATGGTGGCGTCCAGCAGCAGCGCGATGAGCAGGCCGAACGCCAGGTACTTCATCATCACCAGGTCGGAGAACACGAACGCGCCCGCCACCACGGCCAGCACCAGCGCCGCGGCGGTGATCAGCCGGCCGGTGGTGGCGGTGCCGATGCGGATCGCCTCGGCGGTGGACATGCCGCGCTCCCGCGCCTCCACCATGCGGGAGACCAGGAACACCTCGTAGTCGGTGGACAGGCCGTAGATGACGGCGATGATCAGGCCGATCATCGGGGCCATCAGCGGCTGCGGGGTGAAGTTCATCAGCCCCGACCCGTGGCCCTCGACGAACATCCAGGTCAGCACGCCCATCGTCGAGCCCAGCGTCAGCGCGCTCATCAGCGCGGCCTTGATCGGCAGCACCAGCGAGCCGAACGCCAGGAACATCAGCACCGTGGTGGTGGTGATCAGCAGCAGCACCATCAGCGGCAGCCGGTCGAACAGGCTGTGGATGGAGTCCTGCTCCAGCGCCGGGGTGCCGCCGACCAGCACGGTCACCCCGTGCGGGGCGCCCAGCGCGCGCAGTTCGGCGATCTTCTTGGCGGCGTCGTTGCGGTCCACCAGGCCGTTCTGCAGCACCCGCACCGACGGGTCCTCGCTGCCGCCCTCCTGGTAGTTGCGCTCCTCCCACATCTTCGACGGATCGTTGTCCGGCACCGTGAAGCCGCTGACCGTCATCGCCTTGGCGCGCACCTCGGCCAGCTGCTGGTCGGTGACCGGCTCGCCGTCGTTGCTCTTGACCACCAGCGTCAGCGGCTCGGTGCGGAACGACGGGAACTCCCGGTCGAACTCCTCCTGGGCCTGGCGCACCGAGTTGTCCGGCGGCAGGTACTTCTCGCTGATACCGCCCAGCGACAGCTGGCCCAGCGGAATGACCAGCAGCACCATGCCGACCAGGATCGGCGCGGCGAACAGCACCGGCCGCTTCATCACCACGTTGACCAGCCGGCCCCAGAAGCCCTGCTCGACCTCCTCGCGGGTCTTGGTCTTCTGCAGCTTCTCGGCCAGCCAGTCGATGATGCGCCGGGAGAACGGCCAGTCCCGCAGGAACGGCACCCGCAGCAGGGTGCGCACCCCGAGCGCGTCCACCCGCGGCCCGAGGATGGCCAGCGTGGCGGCCAGCACCGTGATCGACAGGATCGACGAGAGCATGACCGACGCGATGATCGCGTAGGTGATCGACTTCAGGAAGCCCTGCGGGAACAGCAGCAGCGGCAGTGAGGACGCCACGATGATCACCGCGGAGAACACCACCGTGCGCCCGGCCGTCATCACCGAGCGGCGTACCGCCGCCTCGGTGTCGTAGCCCTCGGCCAGCTCCTCCCGGAACCGGCTCACGATGAACAGGCCGTAGTCGATCGCGATGCCCAGGCCGATCAACGTGACCACCGGCTGGGCGAAGAAGTGCACCGGCCCGAACTCGGCGATCAGCCGCATGATGCCCAGCGCGCCGGCGATGGACAGGCCGCCGACGATCGCCGGCAGCACCGCGGCCACCACGCCGCCGAACACGAAGAACAGCAGCACCGCCACCAGCGGGATGGCCGCCACCTCGGCACGCCGCTGGTCGACGGCGATGGTGCCGGTCAGCTCGCTGGCCAGCGGGTTGAGGCCGGCCAGCTTGATGTTGCCGTCGTTGACCTTGCGCAGGTCGTCCTCGATGGCCTGGTAGTTGACCAGGATCTCGTCGTCGCTGTCCCCCTTGAGCGGGACGCTGATGAAGGTCTTGGACTTGTCCTCGGTCTTCATCCGCTGCACGACGTCGTTGTCGACGTCGGGGGCCTTGAGCCAGCCCACCCAGGCGACCACCTGGTCGGGGTGGTCCTCGACGAACTTGTCCAGCTCGCCGGTGACCTGCTTCATCCACTCCGGGTCGTCGACCTTCTTGCCGTCCGGCGGGGTCAGGATCGCCACGATGTGGCTGGTGCGGTCGCGGCCGTACACCTCGTCGGCGATCACCGAGGCGGCCACCGACTCACTGCCGTCGTCGTAGAAGCCGCTCTGCGTGACGTGCTTGTCGAGCGTGATGCCGTACACGCCGCCACCAAGGCACAGTGCGACCATGACACCGATCACGACGTATCGGTATCGGTACACCGTTCGACCCCACCAGGCGAACACGTGAACTCCTTACTGATCTACTTCTGAGCGACCCACGCGATTCAGTTGTCAGATACGCGAGGTCAACAGCGACGACAGCGGACGGAACGGCTGCAGCCAGGCGCCCTCTTCGGGCAGTGAATCCAGTCCGATCCGCGGGAGCGGTTCCCGGAAAACGCCAGGGATGTCCTCCAGGTCGACGAACTCCAAGGTATCCGACGCTAACGCCCAACTGGCGTGTTCACGAAATCCGAGCACCTGCACCGGGGTGCCCGCGCGGGCGATGTTCTCCAGCGGTTCGCGGAACGCCTGGCCGTCGGCCGAGGCGACCAGCAGCCCGGCCAGCCCCTCGCTGCGGCGCAGCTCGATGTGGGCCAGCATGTCGCTGTCGACGTCGCTGTCCTCGTCGATCTTGGGCTTGGCGAACACCGCGAACCCGACGTTGCGCAGCGCCTCCACCCAGGGTCGCACCACGTCGGCGCTGCCCGGCGCGATGTTGGTGAACACCGTCGCCTCCGGCTCCAGCGACACCGCCGGGCCGTCCGGCGGGGCGGCCTCGGCGAGTTCGGCGGTGCGGGCCAGCAGCCAGCGGCCCAGCGCGTCGAACCGCGGCCGGTGCGCGGCGGTGGGGCGGCCGCCGAGGATCGAGCCGAGCCCCATGTCCAGGTTCGGTGCGTCCCACACCAGCAGCACCCGGTGCACCGGTCTGCCGGCCTCGTCCGTCCCGTCGCCGGCGGGACGGTCAGTGACGGCGTTCTGTGTCACGCTCATGGACATTTCTCCCAGAGCAGCTCGGCCACCGGGCGGTTCTCGTGCCGGGCCTTGGACTCGTACTTCGTCGTCGGGCGCTCCACCAGGATCGGTGCGCGCGTCGGGTCGGCCAGCCGCCGCAGCCGCGGCTCGGCGTCACCGACCGCCGCGATGTGCTCGGCGTAGTCGGCGTGGTCGGTGGCCACGTGCAGCACCCCGCCGGGGGCGAGCCGGTCGGCGATCAGCGCCACCACCGGCGGCTGCAGCAGCCGGCGCTTGTGGTGGCGCGCCTTGGGCCACGGGTCCGGGAAGAACACCCGCACCCCGGTCAGCGAGCCGGGGGCGAGCATGTACTCCAGCACGTCGACCCCGTCACCGCGGATCAACCGGATGTTGGTGACGCCGGTGCGGTTGATGCCGCTGAGCAGCTGCGCCAGCCCGCGCTTGTAGACCTCCACCGCGATGACGTCGATGTGCGGCTCCAGCTGCGCCATCGCCAGCGTGGAGGTGCCGCTTCCGCAGCCGATCTCCAGGACCAGCGGTGCCGAACGGCCGAACCACGCCTCGGTGTCGAGCCGGCCCGGCGGGCTCCCGTCCGCCTCGCGGGCCTGACGCCCCAGCTGCGGCCATAGCCGATCCCAGGTGGCCTGCTGGCCGGGCGTCAGTGTGGTGCGCCGCGTCCGGAAGCTGGTCACCCGCCGGTGCCACGGCGCCGCAGCGGGGACGTCAGCGTCGGGAGCTGACGGGCCGGTGACTTCAGAACCCCGCGCTTGCATCAGTCCATCGTCGCTCATTCCGGGAGTGCTCCCCGCAACCTGGTGCGATTTGATACCCAACAGTTGCCTTCCGGACCCGCCTGACCGGCCCGTTCGTCCGAATTGGTGCGATTTTCCCGCGGCCTGCGATGCCACGATGTGATGAATACCGCCTGCCGGGCACGCGCGTGGGGGAGGGCGCATGTTCGTCGACGTACTCGAGGCGTATCTGCGGCGCGCCGGGCCGGGCGATCCCGGGCCGGCGGCCGTGCTCGACGAGCTGACCGCGCCGCCGCGGGTGGCCGTCACGGGGCTGCCGGGGACGGGCCGGCGCACCGCGGCCGCGGCGCTGCGGCGGGCCGGGTTGCGGGTGGTCGCCCCGGCGGAGGCGGAGGCGGTACTGCGGGTGGTGGCCGAGACGGTCCGGCCCGAGGACCTGGTCGCGCTGCCCGGTTGCGCGCTGCTGGTGCTGACCAAGGCCGATCTGTGCGGGGGCGGGCCCGACGGACCGTTGGCGGTCGCCGGGCGCCGGGCCGCCGCACTGCGGGCCCGCACCGGGGTGCCGACGGTGCCGCTGGCCGCGCCGCCGGCCGCCGCCGACGTCGACGGCGCGCTGCTCGCGGCGCTGCGCATGCTCGCCGCCGAGCCCGCCGACCTGCGCTCGGCCGATGCCTTCCGGGCCTGCCCGCACCCGCTGCCGGCCGCCGCACGGGACCGGCTGCTCGCCGCGCTGGACCCCTACGGCATCGAGACCGCGGTGCGGGCGGTGGCCGACGGTGCCGACGCCGCCGGGCTGGCCGCACGGTTGCGCGCGGCGTCCAACGTCGACGCGGTGGCCGCCGCGGTCCGGGTGCCGATCCGGTACCGGCGCACCAGGGCCGCGCTGGCCCGGCTGCGGGCCCGGGCGGCCGGCACGGCCGACGAGCGGCTCGCGGCGTTCCTGACCGGTGACGAGGTGGTGGCGGCGGTAGCGGCCGAGGCCGCCGCGGTGCTGGCGCAGCACGGCCTGGAGCCGCGGCCGGACCCGGTGCACTGGCGCCGCTACGGCCGGGGCCCGGTCGGGGCGCTGCACCGGGCCTGCGCGGCCGACCTGTGCCGGGCCGCGCTGCGGGCGGTGCGGCGGTGACCCCGGCGGCCACCGGCGAGGTGCTCGTGGTGGGGCCGCCGCTGGCCGGGGCGGGCAGCCTGGTCGCCGCGCTGGCCGGGCGGCTGCCCGGGCACCGCGTCACCGAGACCGCCGACACCCCGGCGGCGGTGGTGTTCGTCGTCTCCGCCGCCGCCCCGATGGCCGGCTCCGACCTGCGGCTGCTGCGCCGCGCCGCGGCCGGCGCCGACCTCGTCGTCGGGGTGGTGAACAAGATCGACGTCCACCGCGGCTGGCGCGACGTGCTGGCCCGCAACCGGGCCCTGACCGCCGCGCGGTTCCGCCCGCTGCCCTGGCTGGGCGTGGCCGCCGCACCCGAACACGGCCCACCGCTGGTCGCGGCGCTGGTGGCGCTGCTCGCCGCCGGGCTGGCCGACCCCGACACCGCGCGGCGCAACCGGCTGCGCCGCGCCGAGGCCCGGTTGCAGGGCGAACTGGACCGGGCCGCCGCGCAGCACCGCCGCGGACGGCTGGCGGCCGCCCGGCGCCGGGTCGAGCTGCGCGGCCGGCTGCAGCGGGCCCGGGTGCAACTGACCCACCGCGCCCGCCGCCGGTGCACCGCGGCGCGCGGCGAGCTGCGGGCCGAGCTGGCCGGGCTGCGCCGCGGCCGGCTCGCGGCCTTCCCGGCGCGGGTGCGCGACCGCGCCGCGGCGGTGCTGGCCGAGGTACACGCCGACGTGCACGATCAGCTCGCCGGGCTGGCCGCCGAACTGGCGCTGCCCGTCCCGCCCTGCCCGCCGCCGGAGCCGCCGGCGGTCACCCCGCCGCCGGTTGCCGTGCACCGGCCGGAGGCCCGGCTGGTGGCGGTGCTCGGCGCCGGGTTCGGGCTCGGCGTGGCCGCCGCGGCCGGACGGCTGCTGGCCGGATTCGGGTTCACCGGCGCCGGCCTGGTGCTCGGGGCGCTGCTCGGCCTGGCCGTGACCGCGTGGGTGGTGCGGCTGCGCGGGCTGCTGCGGGACCGGGCGGTGCTGGACCGGTGGGCCGCCGAGGTGCTCGGCGACCTGCGCGCGGCCGCCGAGGAGCTGGTCGCGACCCGGGTGGTGGCCGCCGAGACCGCGGGTGCGGCCGCGCTCGCGGCGGCCGAGGCACGTGCCGCGCCGGCCGCGGCCGGGGCGGGGGAGGCGGCGCTGCGCGCCGCACTGGCCCGGGTGCGCGCCGAACTGTACGCGTTACCGGAAGGCGGTGCGTCGAGCCGGGGTGGGGTGCGCGGGTGAGGGCGTGTGCTGAATCGTTCCTGTGAGTCATCGGACATCTGCCCGATTCCCCGCGACCGTGTCACGCGCGTTAACCTCTCTGTTATAGGGGCGTCCGTCACGCTGTCCCGTGGGCCGGGGCATGTGTAGCGGGCCTGCGCGCACCGACGGCACTACGCAGGAGAGTTAGATGACCTCAGCGACCATTCCGGGTCTGGACACCGCACCGACGAACCACCAGGGGCTGCTCGCCTGGGTCCGGGAGGTCGCCGAACTCACACAGCCCGACCGTGTGGTGTGGGCCGACGGTTCCGACGAGGAGTACCAGCGGCTGTGCGACCAGCTCGTCGCGGCGGGCACCTTCAAGAAGCTCAACGAGGAGAAGAAGCCCAACTCCTACCTGGCGCTGTCGGATCCCAACGACGTGGCCCGCGTCGAGTCCCGCACCTTCATCTGCACCGAGCGGCAGATCGACGCCGGTCCCACCAACAACTGGATGGACCCGGCCGAGATGCGCCGCACCATGACCGAGCTGTACCGGGGCTGCATGCGCGGCCGCACCATGTACGTGGTGCCGTTCTGCATGGGCCCGCTCGGCGCCGACGACCCCAAGCTCGGTGTGGAGATCACCGACTCCGAGTACGTCGTCGTCTCGATGCGCGTGATGACCCGGATGGGCAAGGCCGCGCTGGACAAGCTCGGTGCGGACGGCTTCTTCGTCAAGGCGCTGCACTCGGTGGGTGCGCCGCTGGAGCCCGGCCAGCAGGACGTGCCGTGGCCGTGCAACGAGACCAAGTACATCACCCACTTCCCGGAGACCCGGGAGATCTGGAGCTACGGCTCCGGTTACGGCGGCAACGCGCTGCTGGGCAAGAAGTGCTACTCGCTGCGCATCGCCTCGGCGATGGCCCACGACGAGGGCTGGCTCGCCGAGCACATGCTGATCCTCAAGCTGATCAGCCCGGAGAACAAGGCCTACTACATCGCCGCCGCGTTCCCGTCGGCGTGCGGTAAGACCAACCTCGCGATGATCCAGCCCACCATCCCGGGCTGGCGGGCCGAGACCCTCGGCGACGACATCGCCTGGATGCGGTTCGGCAAGGACGGCCGGCTCTACGCGGTGAACCCGGAGGCCGGGTTCTTCGGCGTGGCGCCCGGCACCAACTGGAAGTCCAACCCGAACGCCATGAAGACCATCTCGGCCGGCAACACCGTGTTCACCAACGTCGCGCTGACCGACGACGGCGACGTCTGGTGGGAGGGCCTCGAGGGCGAGCCGCAGCACCTGATCGACTGGAAGGGTCAGGACTGGACGCCGGAGTCCGGCACCCCGGCCGCGCACCCGAACTCGCGCTACTGCACCCCGATGGCGCAGTGCCCGACGCTGGCGCCGGAGTGGGACGACCCGCAGGGCGTGCCGATCTCGGCGATCCTGTTCGGTGCCCGCCGCAAGACCACGGTGCCGCTGGTCACCCAGGCCAACAGCTGGCAGCACGGGGTGTTCCTGGGCGCGACCATGGGCTCGGAGCAGACCGCCGCGGCCGAGGGCAAGGTCGGCACCGTGCGCCGCGACCCGATGGCCATGCTGCCGTTCCTCGGCTACAACGTCGGCGACTACTTCGCGCACTGGATCAACATCGGCAAGGAGTCCGACGAGTCCAAGATGCCGAAGATCTTCTTCGTCAACTGGTTCCGCCGCGGTGAGGACGGCCGCTTCCTGTGGCCGGGCTTCGGCGAGAACAGCCGGGTGCTGAAGTGGATCATCGAGCGGGTCGAGGGCAAGGGCTCGGGCCGCACCACCCCGATCGGCGTGGTGCCCACCGCCGCCGACCTGGATCTGGAGGGCCTGGATGTGGATCCGGCCGACGTCGACGCCGCCCTGGAGGTCGACGTCGACGAGTGGCGCCAGGAGCTCCCGCTGATCGAGGAGTGGTTCGAGTTCGTCGGCGAGAAGCTGCCGACCGGCATCAAGGACGAGTTCGAGGCGCTCAAGCAGCGCTTGGACGGCTGAGCCGCCCTCCGCGAACAGACGCCGACACCCCCTTTTCCGCGCGGAAAAGGGGGTGTTCGCGTCTGCCCGGCAGGGGAGGCGGGCGTGAGACCCAGCCCACTTGACACCCGTCAAGTGATGGCGTCGTACAGTGCATGCATGCAGATTCGCGAGCACGCCGAAGCGACGCCGGACAAGCCGGCGATCATCCTGTACCCCTCCGGTACCGTCGTCACCTTCGCCGAACTCGAGGCCCGCGCCAACCGTCTGGCCCACTACCTGCGCAACGCCGGTCTGGTCGAGGGCGACACCGTCGCCATCCTGATGGAGAACAACGACCACATCTTCACCGCGTTCTGGGCGGCGCGCCGGGCCGGCCTGTACTACGTGCCGATCAACACCCACCTGACCGCCGCCGAGGCGGCCTACATCGTGGACAACAGCAACGCCAAGGCCATCATCGGTTCGGCGAAGCTGGCCGGAATCTGCGCCGAACTCGGCGAGCACCTGCCCAACGGGCTGCCGGCGACCCTGCTGATGACCGGCGAGCCGGAGGGCGTCGAGCTGCCCGGCTGGCAGCGCTACCCGGAGTGCGTGGCCGATCTGCCCGACACCCCGATCCCCGACGAGCGCGAGGGCGACCTGCTGCAGTACTCGTCGGGCACCACCGGCCGGCCCAAGGGCATCCGCCGCGAGCTGCCGCACGTCCCGCCGGCGGAGGCGCCGGGTTTCGTCACCCCGGTGGTGCAGTTCTGGATGCAGCCGCCGAACGCGGTCTACCTCAGCCCCGCACCGCTGTACCACACCGCGCCGTCGATGTGGGCGATCACCGCGCAGTCCGAGGGCGTGACCGTCGTGGTGATGGAGAAGTTCGACGCCGAGGGCGCGCTCGAGGCCATCGAGAAGCACAAGGTCACCCACGGGCAGTTCGTGCCGGCGATGTTCACCCGGATGCTCAAGCTGCCCGAACAGGTGCGCACGCGCTACGACGTCTCCAGCCTCAAGCGCGTCATCCACGCGGCCGCCCCGTGCCCGGTGGAGGTCAAGAAGGCGATGATGGACTGGTGGGGGCCGATCGTCGACGAGTACTACGCCTCCTCCGAGGCCATCGGCGCCACCTTCATCTTCGCCGAGGACTGGCTCAAGCACCCCGGCTCGGTGGGCAAGCCGCTCAACAGCGTCGTGCACATCCTCGACGAGGACGGCAACGAGCTGCCGCCCGGCCGGCCCGGCGAGATCTACTTCGAGGGCGGCAACACCTTCGAGTACCTCAACGACCCGGAGAAGACCGCCAAGTCGCGCAACGAGAAGGGGTGGGTCACCGTCGGTGACATCGGCTACGTCGACGAGGAGGGCTTCCTCTACCTCACCGACCGGCGGCACCACATGATCATCTCCGGCGGGGTGAACATCTACCCCCAGGAGACCGAGAACATGCTCGTCACCCACCCCAAGGTGATGGACGCCGCGGTCTTCGGCATTCCCGACCCGGAGATGGGCCAGCAGGTCAAAGCCGTGGTGCAGACCGTGGATCCGGCGGACGCCACCGAGGAGTTCGCCGCCGAGCTGATCGCCTGGCTGCGGGACCGGCTGGCGCACTACAAGTGCCCGAAGTCGATCTCCTTCGAGCCGCAGCTGCCGCGCACCGACACCGGCAAGCTCTACAAGCAGGAGCTGATCAAGAAGTACTCGTGACCACCCACGAACTGGCCCCGGGCGTGGTGGTCGCGGTCGGCGAGCCGACCGACGACGCCGCGTTCACGCTCACCGAGGCCGACGGCGACGATCCCCGGACCGTCACCGTCGCCGCGGTGGACGACGCGCTGGCCGAGCTGCGCCGGCGGTGCGCCCGGTGGCCGGTCGCGGCGGCGGTGTGCGTCGACGTGCTGCGCGCGCTGGATGTCGACGCCCCCGCCTACCCGGGGGTGATCACCGAGTCGCTGGCGTACTCGACGCTGCAGGCCGGGCCGGAGTTCGCCCGCTGGCTGGCCGAGCGCGGCCCGGCCCGGCCGGTGCTGCTGCCCGACCCGGTGCTGGCCGAACGGGTCGGGGACGTGCTGTACGTGCGGTTCAACCGGCCGCAGCGGCACAACGCCTTCTCCACCGACGCCCGGGCCGCGCTGCTCGAGGCGCTGGAGGTGGCCCGGCTCGACCCGTCGGTGACCGAGGTGGTGCTGTCCGGCAACGGCCCGTCGTTCTGCAGCGGCGGCGATCTCGGCGAGTTCGGCACCTTCGCCGACCCGGCCTCGGCACACCTGGCGCGCACCCGCTACAGCCCGGCGCTGGTGCTCGACGAGCTCACCGGCCGGCTCGGCCGGCGCTGCCGGGCCGAGGTGCACGGCCAGGTGCTGGGCAGCGGACTGGAGATGGCCGCGTTCTGCGGCTGGGTGACCGCGCGGGCGGACACCGTGTGCGGGCTGCCGGAGTTGTCGCTGGGGCTGATTCCCGGTGCGGGCGGCACGGTTTCGGTGACCCGCCGGATCGGCCGGTGGCGCACCGCGTACCTGGTGCTGTCCGGGGCGCGCATCGACGCCGCCACCGCCCTGGCCTGGGGCCTGGTCGACGAGGTGGTGGGCTGAGCGCCCTACCGGTGCAGCGTGACCCGGTAGGTGTACTGCTCGGGCAGAAAATGGCTCACCGCGAGCTCCACCGGCCGGCCCTCGGCGTCGGAGTAGAGCCGGTCGACGCGCAGCATCGGGTGACCGGGCGTGCAGCCCACCGCCTTGGCCACCGTCTCGTCGGCGGTGCCGACGGTGATCCATTGCGCCGCTTGGGTGATCAGCGCGTCCAGGTGCGGCTCCAGCAACCCGATCACGGTGTGGGTGCCCACCGCGCCGGTGGCCAGCTCGGGCAGCTCCCGCACCCGCTGTGCCACCCGCGGCGGCAGATGCACCGTGGTGCAGACGAACGGCACCGCCGGGTCGGTGCCGTGCAGCCGGCGGAACACCACGGTGTGGACCGCGTCGTCGTCCAGCCGTAGCCGGCCGGCGGCGTCGACGTCGACGCGCCGGTGCAGCCCGGTGAGCACCTCCATCGTGGTGTCGTCGGACAGGCTCATCAGGTCCTCGATGGAGCCGAACTGGCGCAGGTAGCGCTCGGCGGCGAAGGTGCCCCGCCCGGGCACCCGGTACACCAGGCCCTCGGCCACCAGATCCTGGAACGCCCGGCGCACCGTCTGGCGGGAAAGCCCGTGGGCGGCAGCGAGTTCGGCTTCGGTGGGCAGGCGAACCCCGCCGCGGTAGCGGCCGGCGGCGATGTCGGTGCGCAGCCGGTCGCGCAGCACTCGGTAGGCGGGTCGGGCCTTCACCGCCGGTCAGATCCCCCCGCGGGCGATGAGCTGGTTGACGATGACGTTGCGCTGGATCTCGTTGGTGCCCTCGCCGACGATCATCAGCGGCGCGTCGCGGAAGTAGCGCTCCACGTCGAACTCCGTCGAGTAGCCGTACCCGCCGTGGATGCGCACCGCGTTGAGCGCGATCTCCATCGCCACCTCGGAGGCGAACAGCTTGGCCATCCCGGCCTCCATGTCGCAGCGCTCGCCGTTGTCGAAACGTTCGGCGGCGTAGCGGGTGAGCTGGCGGGCGGCGGTCAGCTTGGTGGCCATGTCGGCCAGATAGTTGCCCACCGACTGGTGCTTCCAGATCGGCCGGCCGAAGCTCTCCCGCTCCTGCGCGTAGCGCAGCGCGTCCTCGAGCGCGGCCGTCGCCACCCCCAGCGCCCGGGCGGCCACCTGAATGCGGCCCGTCTCAAGGCCTTTCATCATCTGCGCGAAACCCTTGCCGGGCTCGCCGCCCAGGATCGCCGAGGCCGGCACCCGGCAGTCGTCGAAGACGAGCTCGCAGCTCTCCACCCCCTTGTAGCCGAGCTTGGGCAGGTCCCGCGACACCGACAGCCCGGTGGTGCCCTGCTCGACGAGCACCACCGAGATGCCCTTGTGCCGGGGCTCGGCGTTCGGGTCGGTCTTGCACAGCAGTGCGATCAGCCCGGAGCGGCGGGCGTTGGAGATCCAGGTCTTCGAGCCGTTGATGGTCAGCCCGCTGCCCGCGCAGGGCAGTGCGGTGGTCTTCATGTTCTGCAGGTCCGACCCGCCGCCCGGTTCGGTGAGCGCCATGGTGGCGCGGATCTCGCCGGTGGCCATGCGCGGCAGGTAGCGCTGCTTCTGCTCCGCGGTGCCGAACAGCGTCAGCAGCTTGGCCACCACGGTGTGCCCGCCCATCGCGCCGGCCAGGCTCATCCAACCGCGGGACAGTTCCTGGGTGACCTCGACGTAGCAGGGCATCGACACCGGGTTGCCGCCGTACTCCTCGGGGACGGCCAGCCCGTAGATGCCGAGTTGCTTCATCTGCTCGATCCACGCCTCCGGATAGGCGTTGGCGTGCTCGACCTCACGCACCGTCGGTTTGACGTCGCGGTCGATGAACTCCCGCACCGTCCGGACCAGCAGGGCCTCTTCCTCGCTGAGCGGTGTCGTCACCCGGGGCCTCCCTATCGGCAAAGGTGCGGCCATATTGACACAGCAACCACCAGCGAGCAAGATGTCCGCCGTGACTTTGTACGGCCATTTATCGGGGGGTCCCTACTTCGACGACCTGCACGTCGGGCAGGTGTTCGACACCGCGCCGGCGGTGACGCTGACCCCCGGTGTGGCCGCCGTCCACCAGGGGATCCTCGGCGACCGGCTGCGGCTGGCGCTCGACGCCACGCTGGCCGAGGCGGTCACCGGCACCCCCGGCGCGCTGGCCCACCCGGCGCTGGTCTGCGACGTCGCGATCGGGCAGTCCACCCTGGTCACCCAGCGGGTCAAGGCCAACCTGTTCTACCGGGGCCTGGTGTTCCACCGGTTCCCGAAGATCGGCGACACCCTGCACACCCGCACCGAGGTGGTCGGGTTGCGGCAGAACAGCGCCAAACCCGGCCGGGCTCCGACCGGAATGGCCGCCCTGCGCATGACCACGGTCGACGACCGGGACCGGCCGGTGCTGGACTTCTACCGCTGCGCGATGCTGCCGCTGCGCCCCGGTGCGGCCGACACCGGTCACGCCGACGACCTGAGCGGCATCGGCGCCGACGCCCCGGTGCCGCCGGACCCCACCGCCGACTGGGACCCGGGTGCGTTCCGCGACCGGGTGCCCGGGGCCCGGTTCGACCCGGCGCTGGCCGGGACCGTGCTGCGCAGCACCGCCGACGTGGTCAGCTCGGCACCGGAGCTCGCCCGACTGACGCTGAACATCGCTGCCACCCATCATGATTCGCGCGTCGGTGGGCAGCGGCTGGTCTACGGCGGGCACACCATCGGGCTGGCGCTGGCCCAGGCCACCCGGCTGCTGCCGAACCTGGTGACGGTGCTGGGTTGGGAGTCCTGCGACCACACCGCGCCGGTGCACGAGGGCGACACCCTGTTCAGCGAGCTGCACATCGAGGCCGCCGAGCAGCTGCCCGACGACCGCGGCTGGCGGCTGCGGCTGCGGTCGGTGGTGTACGCCGCCGGCGACCCGGACCGGCAGGTGCTGGACTGGCGCTACACCGGACTGCACTTCTGAGGCCACCCGCCTGGCGCACAATGACCGCATGAACGCGCTGGGCATCCCGACCGGGGTGTTCACCCGTGCCCGGCGTGCCGCCGCGGCCTTCACCGCCCTGACCGGGGTGCCCGTCGACGCCGCCGAACTGCTCACCGGCCGGGCCGCGCTGCTGGGGCTGGCCCCGCGCGGGCGGATCAGTGCCGGCGGGGCGACCCGGCTGCTGGCCGGCGCCGACGGCTGGTGGGCGCTCACCCTGTCCCGCCCCGACGACCTGGCCGCCGTCCCGGCGATGCTCGAGGCCGACACCGTGCCGGACGACCCGTGGCCGGCCCTGCGGGCCTGGTCGGCCGGTGTCGAGACGGCCGCCGCGGTGGCCCGGGCCCGGCTGCTCGGGCTGCCGGCCGCGGTGCTCGGTGAGGCCGCGCCCGGCCCGGTCCGGGTGCGCCGCATCGCCCCGCGCGCCGAGCGGCCGCTGGCGGGCCGACTGGTGGTGGACCTGACCTCGATGTGGGCCGGGCCGTTGTGCGGCCGGCTGCTGGCCCGCGCCGGCGCCACGGTGGTGAAGGTGGAACACCCCGACCGGCCGGACGGCACCCGCGCCGGCGCCCCGGCTTTCTTCGACTGGGTCAACGGCGGAAAACGCTGCTGCGCCTACACGTTCGACGATCCGGAGTTCGCCGGGCTGCTCGCCGCCGCCGACGTGGTGCTCGAGGCGTCCCGCCCCGGGGCGCTGGAGCGCCGCGGGCTCGGCCCCGACGACGCGCCCGGCCCGGACGGGCGGATCCGGGTGCGCATCACCGGCCACGGCGCCGCCGGACCGGCCGCCGAATGGGTCGCCTTCGGCGACGACGCCGCCGTCGCCGGCGGGCTGGTCGCCCACCGCGGCGACGGCCCGGTGTTCTGCGGCGACGCCATCGCCGACCCGCTGACCGGGCTGCACGCCGCGCTCGCGGTGGCCGAGTCGGTCCGGCGCGGCGGGGGCGAGCTGCTCGAGCTCACCCTGGCCGGCACCGCCGCCGGGTACGCCGCCCTGCCGGACGAGACCGGTGCCGCGCCGGCGGATCCGGTCGCGCCGGTGGTCGGCGGCCGCGCCCCGGCGCTCGGCGCCGACCAGGACGAGGTGCGCCGGCTCGTGCAGCGGCGGGTGCCGTGCTGATCCGCGACGCGGTGCTGCTCGACGGCCGCACCGTCGACATCCGCGTCGGCGCCGCCGTCGAGGCCGTCGGGCCGGGCCTGGCGCCGGGACCGGGCGAGGAGGTGCTCGACGCCGCCGGCGGCACCGTCATCCCCGGCCTGCACGACCACCACGCCCACCTCCACGCCGCGGCCGCCGCGCTGGATTCGGTGCCGGTGGGGCCGGCGGTGGTGCGCGACCGCGACGGGCTGCGCCGGGCACTGGCCGCCGCGCCGGTCGGCGCCGACGGCTGGATCCGCGCCGTCGGCTACCACGAGGCCGTCGCCGGGCCGCTGGACCGGCGACTGCTCGACGCGCTGAGCCCGCCGGTGCCGGTGCGGGTGCAGCACCGCAGCGGGGTGCTGTGGACGCTCAACTCGATCGGGCTGGCCCGCGTCGGGCTGGCCGACCACCCCGACGGGCGGCTGCGCAGTGCCGACGCCGGCTGGTCGGCGGCCCTGCCCCGCCGCCCCACCCGGCTGGGCGAGCTCAGTGCCCGGCTCGCCGCCTGCGGCGTCACCGGAATCACCGACGCCACACCGGATCTCGGCATCGAGGACATCGTGGCACTCAAGACCGCGCAGCGCGGCGGGCCGCTGCGGCAGCGGGTGCACTGCCTGGCCCCCGGCAAGCGCATCCTGCACGACGACCGCCTCGACCTCGACGAGCTCACGGCCTGGATCGCGGCCCGGCACACCGACGGCCCGGTCGCGCTGCACTGCGTCACCGCCGCGCAGCTCGTCGTCGCGCTGGCCGCGCTGCGCGCCGCCGGCACCCGCCCCGGCGACCGCATCGAGCACGCCGCCGTCGTGCCCGACGACACCCTGGGCGAGCTGGCCGAGCTCGGCGTCACCGTGGTCACCCAGCCCAACTTCGTCGCCGAGCGCGGCGACCAGTACCGCACCGATGTGCCCGCGGCCGAACAGCACGAACTGTGGCGGCTGAAATCCCTGCTGCGGGCGGGCATCCCGGTGGCGTTGTCCACCGACGCGCCGTTCGGGGCGGGTGACCCGTGGGCGGCGATGCGTGCCGCCGTGCACCGCACCACCGCGGCCGGGCACGTGCTCAACCCGGCCGAACGCATCGACGCCGCCACCGCGCTGACGCTGTTCCTCGGTGACGCCCACCGGCCGGCCCGGCCCCGCCGCATCGCGGTGGGGGAGCCGGGCGACCTGTGCGTGCTGGCCGCGCCGCCGCCGCGGGTGCTCGCCGAACTCGACGCCGGACTGGTGGCGGCCACCGTCGTGGCCGGCCGGGTGGTGCACCGCGGTCGCTGACGGCGGCGCGGGCGACCGCGTCGGACCGGGTCCGCCCGGCGTGTCGCCGGGCGGACACGGGCACTCGCGGGGGAGGGGGATCAGAAGGGCAGGTCGCGGAAGGCGGTGTCCTTGTAGGGATCCGGCTCCTTGGGCAGGCCCAGCACCCGCTCGCCGACGATGTTGCGCTGCACCTGGTCGGTGCCGCCGCCGATCGAGGTGAAGTAGGCGTTGAGCGTGCGGAAGGTGACCCCGTCGCCGACCGGGTTGTCCGGGCCCATCAGCATCGACTGCGCCTCGACGATCTCGGTCTGCACCTTGGCCGTCTCGTGCAGGATCCGCGACATCGCCAGCTTCGTCATCGCCTGCAGCGTCAGCGACTCGATCTTGTCGCGGGTCTGCTTGGCGCGCTGGGTGTTCCACCGGTTCACCGCGGCGAACTCGGCCATCCGGGCGATCCGCTGCCGGAGGTAGGGGTCGTCGAGCCGGCCGGCCTCGCGGGCCATCTCCACCAGGGCGTCCTTGGCGCCCTCGTCCGACATCTTCTTGGACTTGCGGGAGGTCCGGGCCAGGTCGCCCATCAGCCGCCGCTCGTAGCCGAGCGCGACCTGCAGCACCTTCCAGCCGTCCCCGGGCTCGCCGACGAGGTTCTCGGCCGGGCAGCGCGCCCCCTCGATGAACACCTCGTTGAACTCCGATTCACCGGTGATCTGGTGGATCGGCCGGATCTCGATGCCGGGCTGCTTCATCGGCAGCATGAAGAAGCTGATGCCCTTGTGCTTGGGCACATCCCAGTCGGTCCGGGCCACCAGCAGGCCGTAGTCGGCGGTCTTGGCGAACGACGTCCACACCTTCTGCCCGGTGATGACCCACTCGTCGCCGTCCCGGTCGGCGCGGGTGCGCAGACCGGCCAGGTCCGAACCCGCGCCCGGCTCGCTGTAGAGCAGGCAGAACCGGGTCTCGCCGCGCAGCGCGGGCGGGATGAGCCGGCGCTTCTGCTCCTCGTTGCCCATGTCGTGCAGGGTGCAGCTGAACAGGTCGGAGCGGTCGTGGCCGGTACCCGGCGCGCCCACCGCGGCGAACTCCGCGGCCACGATCCGGGACTGGCCGTCGGTCAGCCCGCGGCCGTACCACTCCGGTTCCCAGCTCGGCGCGGCGTAGCCGGCCTCGAACACCAGCCGGCGCCACTCGGCGCGGTCCATGTCGGGCCGCCAGTTGGCGGCCAGCCACTCGCGGACCTCGGCGCGCACCTGATCGTCGGTCAGCTTGGTCATGTCAGGCTCCGATCCGTTCGATGTAGCGCTCGCGGTGGGTGGCCGGCGCGCCGAACAGCTGTGCGTCGGTGCGGGCCCGGCGCAGGTACAGGTGCGCCGGATGCTCCCAGGTGAACCCGATCCCGCCGTGCACCTGGATGTTGTTCGCCGCGACGAAGACGTAGGCGTCCGAGCAGAACGCCTGCGCCAGCGCCAGGTCGGTCAGCCGGTTCGGGGCGTCGGCGGCGAACGCCGCCGCGACGTGGCGGGCCGCCGAGCGGGCCGACTCGGCCTCCAGCAGCAGGTCGGCGCACATGTGCTTGATCGCCTGGAAGCTGCCGATGGCGCGGCCGAACTGGTAGCGGGTCTTGGCGTAGTCGACCGCCATCCGCATGGCCCGGTAGGCGCCGCCGGCCTGCTCGCCGACCAGCGCGATCGCCGCACGGTCCAGCGCGTCGGCGAGCGCCTCGGCACCCTGGCCGGTCCGGCCGACCAGGCGGGCCGGGGCGTCGGTGAACACCACGCGGCCCTGCTTGCGGGTCTGGTCGACGGTCTCCAGCGGGTGCACGGCCAGCCCGTCGGCGCCCTTGTCCACGGCGAACACCGCCGGCCCGGCGTCGGTGGCCGCCAGCACGTAGTACACGTCGGCCGGCAGCGGGTCGAGCACGAACGACTTCTCGCCGCTGACCGCCCAGCCGTCGCCGGCCGGGCGGGCCGTGGTGGCCGGCGCCGCCGGGATCAGCGTGGACGAGCTGCCCTCGGCGTAGGCCACGGTGGCGATGAGCTCGCCGGCGGCGATCCGGGGCAGCACGGCCCGCCGCTCCTCGTCGGCGTCCAGGGCGGCCAGCAGGTACGGCGTCAGCACCGCGGCGGCCAGGTAGGGCCCGCACATCAGGGCTGCGCCCATCTCCTCGGAGACCAGCCCCAGCTCGACCGGGCCGGCACCGGAGCCGCCCAGTTCCTCCGGGATCACCAGCCCGAGCAGGCCCATCTCGGCCAGCTCGCGCCACAGGTCGGGATCATGGCCGGTCTCGGTGGCCATCAGCTCGCGGATGCGCTGCTCGGGGCAGCGCTTGGCCAGCAGGTCGGCGACCGCGTCCCGCAGGGCCAGCTGTTCGTCGGAAAAACATGACACGTGTCAAGTATGGCCTGTGACGGGTGTGCCTCGTCACGAGGTTGGGTGAAATACGTCGCGGAGCATCGCGCACTGGCTGGCGAAGAACGCCCGCGAGACCGCCGCACCCGGCCGGATCGCGTCGAAACCGTGGAACGCGCCGGGCACCACCTCGACCGTGCAGGGCACCCCGGCGGCCCGCAGCCGCCGGGCGTACTCGAGGTCCTCGTCGTGGAACAGGTCCGCCGTGCCGACCCCGATCCAGGCCGGCGGCAGCCCGCGCAGATCGCTGCGGCGGGCCGGCACCGCGACCACCGGGTCGGCCTCGCCCAGGTAGGCCGACCAGCCGAAGGCGTTCGCGGCCCGGTTCCACAGCCGGTGCCCGGGCCGCTCGGCGTCCGGGCGGTCGTTGGTGCGGTCGTCGAGCATCGGGTAGACCAGCAGCTGCGCGGCCGGGCGCAGTTCGCCGCGGTCGCGGGCCAGCAGCGCCAGCGCGGCCGCCAGCCCGCCGCCGGCGCTGGCCCCGCCGATCGCCACCCGGGCCGGATCCACCCCCGGCAGCCGGATCAGCCAGGCCAGCGCGGTGTAGCAGTCCTCCAACGGCGCCGGGTAGGGGTGCTCGGGGGCGAGCCGGTACTCGACCGCGGCCACCGTGGCGCCCAGCGCGCGGGCGTAGCGCCGGCACCAGCCGTCGTCCTGGGCGGCGCTGCCCATGACGTAGCCGCCGCCGTGGATCCACAGCAGCGCCGGGCCGGGCCGGTCGGCGTCCGGGGCGCCGAACAGCCGGATGCCCACCCCGCTGGGCAGGGTGAGCAGCTGTGCGTCGGCCGGCCGGCGCCGCTGCAGTCGCCGGCCGGCCAGCCGGACCAGCGGCAGCGTGGCGGGGCCGACGACCCGGCGCGGCAGCAACCGGGCCACGGTGCGCAGTTCGGGGTGGATGTCGGTGTCGGGCATCTGGTCGCTTCCCTGTCGTCGCGGTCGGGTCAGCCGGCCGTGGGGCCGCGCCGGGTGGCGTGCACCCAGGACAGGAACCGCTCCACCGCCTCGGCGGTGTAGTGGCCGCGCGGTGAGCCGAAGAAGTCGAAGGCGTGCTGGGCGTGCGGGATCTCGGCGTAGGCCACCGGCGCGCGGGACACACGGCGCAGCGCGGCGACGAACTCGCGTGCCTCGCCGACCGGGATGAGCGAGTCGTCGGTGCCGTGCAGCACGAAGAACGGCGGGGCGTCGGGCCGCAGCCGTCGGATCGGGGAGGCGTCCAGATAGACCTGGCGGGCCCGGGTGATCGGCACGCCGACCACCAGCCGCTGCAGGAACGCCATGAACTCGCGCCGGCCGGTGCCGCGGCCGCTGTACCAGTCGTAGCGGCCGTAGATCGGCACCGCGGCGATCACCGAGGTGTCGGCGTCCTCGAAACCGGGCTGGTACTGCGGGTCGTCCGGGGTGAGGGCGGCCAGCGCGGCCAGGTGGCCGCCGGCCGAGCCGCCGGTGATCGCCACCGTGTCCGGGTCGCCGCCGTAGTCGGCGATGTTGGCCTTGATCCAGGCCAGGGCGCGCTTGACGTCGACGATGTGGTCCGGCCAGCGGTGCCGCGGGCTGACCCGGTAGGCGATCGACACGCACACCCAGCCGCGCTCGGCCAGCCGGCTCAGCAGCGGATAGGCCTGCGGCCGGCGCATCCCGATGGTCCACGCCCCGCCCGGAACCTGCAGCAGCACCGGTGCTTTCGCATCCGGCGGCAGGTCGGCCCGGCGCCAGATGTCGGCGAGGTTGGCCCGGCCGTGCGGGCCGTAGCGCACCACCGACTGCCGGGTGACGTAGCGGCGCCGGGCCCGCATGGTGCGCAGCACCCCGCCCGGGCGCCGGTAGCGTTGCGCCGGCTGCGATCCGGCCGCCACCGCGCGGTAGTCCGGGCCCAGCGTCTCGCGCAGGCCGGCCTCGAAACAGGGCTCGGAGTCGATGTTGCGCCGGATGATCAGCCCCAGCAGTGCCCAGGAGATCACGGTGAGCGCCAACGCGATTCGGCCCCGGGTACCGGCGAAGTCGCCCCGGCGGCCGCGGCGCAGCGCGTCGAGCACCGAGGCCGTCAGGTAGACCGGCGCGGCCTCGCTGGTGGGCCAGCCGAAGGCGAACACGCCGATCGTGGCGTAGCCCCGGCGGGCCAGCGGGCGAACCCCGTTGGCGGCGTTGGCCAGTTCCAGCACCGCGCGCAGCAGCACCCGCATCCGCGCCCCCTTCCCGGATTCGGCGTGGTTCCGAAGTGGTTCCGAACCGGCAGCATACTGAGAACCTTTCGGTAGCATCACCCGGGTGACCGATGCAGCCACCAGCGGCGAGCCCGTGCTCGTCGAGCAGCGTGACCGGATCCTCATCATCACCATCAACCGCCCGGAGGCGCGCAACGCGGTCAACGCCGCGGTGAGCCGCGGCCTGGCCGACGCCATGGACCGCCTCGACGACGACCCGGGCCTGTCGGTCGGCATCCTCACCGGCGCCGGCGGCACCTTCAGCGCCGGGATGGACCTCAAGGCCTTCGCCCGCGGCGAGAACGTCGCCCTCAAGGGCCGCGGGCTGGGCTTCACCGAGCGGCCGCCGGCCAAGCCGCTGATCGCCGCGGTGGAGGGCTACTGCCTGGCCGGCGGCTGCGAACTGGCGCTGGCCACCGACCTGATCGTGGCCTCGCGCGAGTCGGCGTTCGGCATCCCGGAGGTCAAGCGCGGCCTGGTCGCCGGCGGCGGCGGGCTGCTGCGGCTGCCGCAGCGCATCCCGTACGCGGTCGCCATGGAACTGGCCCTCACCGGCGACAGCCTGTCCGCCGAGCGGGCCCACGCGCTCGGGCTGGTCAACAAGCTCGCCGAACCCGGCAGGGCGCTCGAGGCGGCGATCGAGCTCGCCGAGCGGATCACCGCCAACGGTCCGCTCGCGGTGGCCGCCACCAAACGGATCATCGTCGAGTCCCGGGACTGGAGCTCGGCGGAGATGTGGCACAAGCAGGCCGAGATCTTCCTGCCGGTGTTCGCCTCCAACGACGCCAAGGAGGGCGCGATCGCGTTCGCCGAGAAGCGCGCCCCGCGCTGGACCGGCACCTGAGCCGGCCGGCGTGGCACCGGTCTACTTCGCCGGTCTACTTCACCGCCGCCAGCCTGGACGGGTTCATCGTCGACGAGCACGACAGCCTGGACTGGCTGGTGCACCGCGACATCGACCCGACGCCCGGTTCGGCTACCGGGACTTCGAACGCACCGTGGGTGCGCTGGTGCTCGGGTCGGCCACCTCCGAGTGGATCCGCGCCAACCAGCCCGGCCCGTGGCCGTACGCGGTGCCGACCTGGGTGCTTACCGGCCGGCCGGGGATCGTCGCCGACGGCCACCCGGTGCGGCCCTTCGCCGGGCCGGTCGGCGAGCTGCACCCGCGACTGCTGGCCGCGGCGGGGCAGCGGAACGTGTGGGTGATGGGCGGCGGCGACGTGGCCGCCCAGTTCGTCGCCGCCGGGCTGGTGGACGAGCTGATCGTCGGCTACGCCCCCTGCACGCTGGGCGCGGGCCGGCCGCTGCTGCCCGCCCGCTCGGAGTGGGTGCTCGCCGAGTCCGGCGTCAACGGGGCGTTCCTCTGTGCCCGATACACCCGCCGCCGCTGATCGCGCTCACTAGGCTCGAACGCGACACCACCGGCGGAAGGGACGGGTGATGGGGCACTACAAGAGCAACGTGCGTGACCTCGAGTTCAACCTGTTCGAGGTGTTCGACCTGGGCAAGGTGCTCGCCGGCGGCGGTTACGGCGACCTCGACGCCGACGCGGTGCGCGAGATGCTGCACGAGGCGGCCCGGCTGGCCGAGGGCCCGGTGGCCGAGTCCTTCGCCGAGACCGACCGGCACCCGCCGAGCTTCGACCCGGAGACGCACACCGTGTCCATTCCCGAGCCGTTCAAGGCCTCGCTGCGGGCCTGGCAGGCCGGCGAGTGGTTCCGGGTGGGCCTGCGCGAGGAGGTCGGCGGGGTGCCCGCCCCCGCGGTGGTGTCCTGGGCGATCAACGAGTTCGTGCTCGGCGCCAACCCGGCGGTCTTCATGTACATGGCCGGCCCGCAGATGGCCAACATCGTCTACGGCATCGGCAACGAGCAGCAGCGGCACTGGGCCTCGCTGGCGGTGGAGCGCGGCTGGGGCGCGACGATGGTGCTCACCGAGCCCGACGCCGGCTCCGACGTCGGCGCGGGCCGCACCAAGGCCGTCCCGCAGCCGGACGGCACCTGGCACATCGACGGGGTCAAGCGGTTCATCACCAACGGCGACACCGACGACCTGTTCGAGAACATCCAGCACATGGTGCTGGCCCGGCCCGAGGGCGCGGGCCCGGGCACCAAGGGGCTGTCGCTGTTCTACGTGCCGAAGTACCTGTTCGACCCGGAAACCGGCGAACCCCGGGAACGCAACGGGGTCTACGTCACCGGCCTGGAACACAAGATGGGGCTGAAGGCCTCGGCCACCTGCGAGCTGACCTTCGGCCAGCACGGCCGGCCCGCGGTTGGCTGGCTGGTCGGCGACGTGCACAACGGCATCGCGCAGATGTTCCACGTCATCGAATACGCGCGAATGTTCGTGGGCACCAAGGCGATCGCCACGCTGTCCACCGGCTACCTGAACGCGCTGGAGTACGCCAGGACCCGGGTGCAGGGCGCGGACATGACCCAGATGACCGACAAGACCGCGCCGCGGGTGACCATCATCCACCACCCCGACGTGCGGCGGGCCCTGATGGTGCAGAAGGCCTACGCCGAGGGGCTACGGGCGCTGTACCTCTACGCCGCCGCGCACCAGGACCCGGCGGTGGCGGCGGCGGTCTCCGGTGCCGACGCCGACCTGGCCGAGCGGGTCAACGACCTGCTGCTGCCGATCGTGAAAGGCGTGGGCTCCGAACGGGCCTACGAATGCCTGACCGAGTCGCTGCAGACCTTCGGCGGGTCGGGGTACCTGCAGGACTACCCGGTCGAGCAGTACATCCGCGACGCCAAGATCGACTCGCTGTACGAGGGCACCACCGCGATCCAGGCGCAGGACTTCTTCTTCCGCAAGATCGCCCGCGACCAGGGCGTCGCGCTCGGCCACGTCGCCGGGCGGATCCAGCGGTTCCTCGACGCCGCCGACGCCCGGCCGGAACTGGCCGCCGAGCGGGCCCGGCTGGCCACCGCGCTGGCCGACGTGCAGGCCATGACCGGCACGCTCACCGGCTACCTGCTCGGCGCGCAGCAGGACGCCCGGCAGCTGTACCTCATCGGGTTGCACTCGGTGCGGTTCCTGATGGCCGCCGGCGACCTGCTCATCGGCTGGCTGCTGCTGTGGCACGCCGAGGTGGCGCTGGCCGCACTCGACCGCGACCCGGCCGACCGGGCGTTCTACCAGGGCAAGGTGGCGGCGGCGAAGTTCTTCGCCAACACCGTGCTGCCCCGGCTGAGCGCGGACCGGGCCGTCGTCGAGTCCGCCGACCTGGCCCTGATGGGGGTCGACGAGGCCGCCTTCTGACCCGGCTGTCGGGCGGAAGAGCGCAATAAAGAACGCCCGCCACCGCATCGGGGCAGATGGCGGGCGTCCGGGCAGGGACGCACGGGACGTGGGGGATGGCCGACCCGGCGTCCGCGGTGCTCATGCGGTCACTGACACCCGCGCTTCCTGGGTGCGGCAGGCCGGCTCACGACCCCCATCCTGCCGTGCGACGGGGCGGGGCGGTCGGCAACCGGATGAGAAAACTCTCATCGAAACCGGTTGCCGACCCCCGCGGTCACAGCTTCGGGGTGTACCCGAACGGCAGCAGCACGCTCTTGGCCTCGCAGTAGGCCTCGATGCCCTCGGGGCCGTTCTCGCGGCCGATCCCGGAGTTCTTGTACCCGCCGAACGGCGAGCCCGGGTCGAACGCGTACATGTTCACCCCGTAGGTGCCGGTGCGGATCCGCGAGGCGATCTCGATCGCCTTGTCGAAGTCCTGGGTGTAGATGCTGCCCGCCAGCCCGTAGTTGGAGTCGTTGGCGATGCGGACCGCGTCCTCCTCGGTGTCGTAGGGGATCACGCACAGCACCGGCCCGAAGATCTCCTCCTGGGCGATCGTCATCTTGTTGTCGACGTCGGCGAACACCGTCGGCTGCACGAAGTAGCCCGAGTCCAGGCCCTCCGGCCGGCCGCCACCGGTGACCAGCCGCGCGCCCTCCTCGATGCCCTTGCGGATGTAGCCCTCGACGCGCTCCCGCTGTTTCTCGCTGATCAGCGGGCCGATCTGGGCGGCCGGGTCGTCCGGCAGGCCCACCGGCATCGCGGCCACCGCGGCGGCCACCTTCTCCACCACCTCGTCGTAGCGCGAGCGCGGCGCCAGGATGCGGGTCTGCGCCACGCAGGCCTGCCCGGCGTTCATCAGGCCGCTGAACACCAGCATCGGCAGGGTGGCGTCCAGGTCGGCGTCCTCGAGGATGATCGCGGCCGACTTGCCGCCCAGTTCCAGCGTGCAGGACTTGAGGTTGTCCGCGGCGATGCGGCCCACCTCGCGGCCCACCGCGGAGCTACCGGTGAAGGTGTACTTGTCCAGGTCCGGGTTGGCGGTCAGCGCCCGGCCGGTCTCCGGCCCGCCCGGCACCACCGACAGCACGCCCTCGGGCAGCCCGGCCTGGGCGAACACCTCGGCCAGCAGGTTCACCGCGAGCGGGGTCTCGGCGGCCGGCTTGAGCACCACGGTGCAGCCGGCCAGCAGCGCCGGGCCCAGCTTGTTGGCGGCCAGGAAGAACGGCACGTTCCAGGCCGCCACCGCGCCGACGACGCCCACCGGCTCGCGCAGCACCAGGGTCTGGCCGTAGATGCCGTCGCGGATCTCCTTCCAGGTGAACTTGTCGGCCGCGCCGGCGTACCACTGCAGCGAGGCCATGGCCGCGCCGTACTGCAGCATGTCGATGATCGTCTGCGGCTGGCCGGTCTCGAGCTTGAGCAGGTGCTTGAACTCGTCGGCGCGCTCCTCGATCAGCTTGACCGCGTTGGCCAGCACGGCCTGGCGCTCCTGCGGCGACAGCCGCGGCCACGGGCCCTCGTCGAAGGCCTTGCGGGCGGCGGCCACGGCGGCGTCCACATCGGCCTTGGTGGCCAGCGGCACCTTGCCGACCAGTTCACCGGTGGCGGGCGAGCGCACCTCGATGACCTCGGTGCTCGACGGCTCCACCCACCGGCCGCCGATGAACAGCTTGTCCCACTCCGTCTTGTAGGCAGTGCTCTGCGTCATTGCTTTGCTCCTCGTGTGCGCGGCGTCATGCGACACCCTACTCGCTGCGGTACCGAACGAGAACCTGTTCCAATCGGCGGTGGTCAGGGGCGCAGAACCAGCACCAGATTGCTCACCAGGAACTCCCGCACCACCGGGACCCGGGTCAGCCACCAGGCCCATCGCGGGTGGTAACGGGGGAAAGCCGCGACCAGTGCACCGGTCGAGGCGGCCCAGCGCAGCCCGGCCCGCGCCGACACCGCGAACAACGACACCCCGTAGTCGTTCTTCGGCCGGCGGCCGTGCCGGCGGGTGTACCACTCGGCCGCGCGGCGCCCGCCCAGGTAGTGCGTCAGGCCCATCTCGTGGCCGCCGAACGGCCCCAGCCACACCGTGTAGGACAGCACCGCCAGCCCACCCGGCCGGGTCACCCGCAGCATCTCCGCGCCCAGCCGCCACGGGTCCGGCACGTGCTCGGCGACGTTGGACGACAGGCAGATGTCCACGCTGCCGTCGGCGAACGGCAGCGCCAGCCCGGAGGCCCGCACGTAGGTCGTGGTGGTGTCGGTGAACGCCGGCCCGGCGTGCATCTCGCCCGGGTCCGGCTCCACCCCGATGTAGTGCATCCCGGCCCGGGCGAACGCCGACGCGAAGTACCCGGGCCCGCCGCCCACGTCGAGCACGGTGCGCCCGGCCGGGTCGCCGCCGGTCACGCCCCGCCACAGATCGGCCACCAGCGCCGCGGTGTCGTCGGCCAGCGCGCCGTAGAACCGGGCCGGATCGGACTGCTCGAACCGGAACTCGCCGAGCAGTCGCACCGAGCGGCGCAGCGTGGCCCGGCGGGCGAACACGTCGGTGGGGGTACGGGCCGGGCTCACCCGTCCGACCCTACAAACCCGCCGATCGGGCCGGTCGGACTAGGCTGGTCGGCGATGTCTGCCCGGGTCCGCTCCGTCCTGCTGCTGTGCTGGCGCGATACCGGGCACCCGCAGGGCGGGGGCAGCGAGACCTATCTGCAGCGCATCGGCGCCCAGCTGGCCGCCGACGGGGTGCGGGTCACCCTGCGCACCGCGCGCTACCCGGGCGCGGCGCGGCGCGAGACCTGCGACGGGGTGCGCATCCACCGTGCCGGCGGCCGCTACACCGTCTACCTGCGCGCCGGGCTGGCCATGGCCGCCGCCCGGCTCGGCCTCGGCCCGCTGCGCCGGGTACGGCCCGACGTCGTCGTCGACACCCAGAACGGGGTGCCGTTCCTGGCCCGGCTGGTCTACGGCCGCCGGGTCGCGGTGCTGGTGCACCACTGCCACCGCGAGCAGTGGCCGGTGGCCGGCCCGGTGTTCGGCCGGCTGGGCTGGTTCGTCGAGTCCCGGCTCTCGCCGCGACTGCACCGGCGCAACCAGTACGTCACCGTGTCGCTGCCGTCGGCGCGCGACCTCACCGCGCTCGGGGTGCCCACCGAGCACATCGCCGTGGTGCGCAACGGGCTGGACCAGGCCCCGCCGCAGACGCTGGACGCGCCGCGCTCGGCCGGCCCGCGGCTGGTGGTGCTGTCCCGGCTGGTGCCGCACAAGCAGATCGAGGACGCCCTGGAGGCGGTGGCCCGGCTGCGGCCGGCGTTCCCGGACCTGCACCTCGACGTGCTCGGCGACGGCTGGTGGCGGCAGCGGCTGGTCGAACACGCCGCGCTGCTCGGCATCGCCGACGCCGTCACCTTCCACGGCCATGTCGACGAGATCACCAAACACCTTGTGCTGCAACAGGCCTGGGTGCACGTGCTGCCGTCGCGCAAAGAGGGCTGGGCGCTGGCGGTCACCGAGGCCGGCCAGCACGCGGTGCCCACCGTCGGCTACCGCTCCTCGGGCGGGCTGACCGACTCGGTCATCGACGGGGTGACCGGGCTGCTCGTCGACGACCGCGACGAGCTCGTCGAGACCCTCGAGCGGCTGCTGCGCGACCCGGTGCAGCGCGCCGAGCTCGGCGCCAAGGCGCAGGCCCGCAGCGGCGAGTTCTCCTGGCGGCAGAGCGCCGACGCGATGCGCACCGTGCTGGAGGCGGTGCGGGCCGGCCGCTACGTCAGCGGCGTGCTCTGACCAGGCTGCCCGCCGCCCCGGCCAGTAGCACCGCCAGCCACACCAGGTGCGCCGCGATGAGCAGCGGCCGGTACGGCGACCGCGGTGCGTCGCCGCCCACCCGGTACACGGTGATGTCCGGATCATGGTGTGCCACCGGCAGATCCAGCACCGGGGCGGACGCGCCCGACGTCTCGGTGACGACCCAGCCCACCCCGGCCGCGGCCAGCGTCGCGGCGTCGGCACCGGACAGCAGCAGCTGCTGCACCGCCCGGGCGTGCGCCCCCTCCCCGGTCACGGTGCGCCCGCCGATCACCAGATCCCCGGTGGCCAGCACCTCCGCCCGCACCCACCGCGGCAGCGGGTCGAGCACCGGCGCCGGCCCGGCCCAGGCGAACTCGCGCATCACATCCGGCGGCAGCACCGCCACCGGCCGCGGATCGGCGTTGATCAGCGCCGCCGCCACCGGCCAGCCGGGCGGGTAGTGCACCGGCTGCACCCGGCCGCCCACCCCCCAGGCCAGGTCCGGCAGCACCGCCACCAGCGCGGCGCACGCCACCGCCACCGACGCCGGCAGCGGCACCCACCGCCGCAGCGTCACCGGGGCCGCCGCCGCGGCCACCGCGTAGCCGGGCAGCGCCAGCGCCACCCACTTCTGCCCGTCGCGCAGCACGCCCAGCCCGGGTGCGGCCCGCATCAGCGCCTCCACCGCGGCCAGGCCCGGGCCGGTCGCCAGCAGCGCCGGCAGCACCACCGCCGCCGCGGCGAGCACCAGCAGCCCGGTCGCCGTCCGCCGCCGCAGCAGCACCGGCAGCCCGGCCGCCACCACCCCGACCAGCACCGCGGTGGCCACCACCGCGAACGCCGACCCGCGCGAGGCCGGCACCGCCTCGGCGTTCCAGATGCCGCCCAGCCCGGCCAGCGTGCCCAGGGTGCCCAGCCCGGGCTCGGCGCGGGCGGCGAACTCGACCACGCCGGCCGGTCCGGTACCGGCCAGCGCGTGCGACACCGCGGGGGCCACCAGCCAGGGCAGCGCGGCCGCCACCGCGGCGGCCAGCACGAACCCGGCGCAGCGCCGGCGCGCCGGGCCCGCCCCCGGGGCGGCCGCGCACACCAGCGCCACCACCGCGGCCAGCATCAGCCCGGTCGGGGTGAGCCCGGCCGCCGCGATCCAGCACAGCACCGGCGGGCGCGAACCGCTGCCGGCGCGCAGCCGCAGCACCGCCAGCGCCACCCACGGCAGGCAGCCGTAGCCCACCAGCAGGCTCCAGTGGCCCTGCAGCAGCCGCTCGGCCACGTACGGGTTCCAGACGGCCAGCGTGGCGGCCACCGCGCCGCCCGGCGCCCCGGCGTCGGGCACCACGTGCCCGGCCAGCCGCGCCGCGCCCCAGCCGGCCGCCCACAGCCCGCCGATCAGCAGTGCCTTGACCACCACCCCGCCGTCGACGACCGTCGAGGCGAGCGCGATGAGGAAGTCCTGCGGCAGCGCCCGCGGCGCGGCCTCACCGAGCCCGAGCGCGGCATCGGTGAGATACGACCGCGGCGTGGACACCGCATCGCGCAGCAACAGATAACCCGGCCGCAGCAGCGGAGCCGTCACGGCCAGGGCCAGCGCCAGCGCGTAGGCCGGCAGCCAGAGCCGTCGGAGCAGGATCAGACGGGCCGGTCCGGGGGCAGATCGGTGGGCCGCTGCGCGGGCAGCTTCTCGGTCAGGGCCTCCGCGCCGGGCACCCGCTCGGCGGCCAGGTCGTCCTCGTCGCCGCCCTGGCCCAGCAGCGCCGGGTCGGCCCGCAGCGCGAACCCGCCCAGCAGCACCCCGCCGACCAGGAACACCAGCCCCAGCGCGGTGAACGTGATCGGCAGCACCCGGCTCCACAGCCCCAGCACGTCACGCTCGCTGCGCGCGGCCTCGACCTGCTTCTCCACCGTCTCCTCGGTCGAGGTGACGGTGTAGTCGACGAACGTCACCTCCGGCTGCAGCGCGTCGCGGGCGTAGTAGTGGTTGGCGTGCTCCTCGAGCTTGACGATGGTGCCGGTCACCGGGTCCACCCAGAAGGTGCGCTCGGCGGCGTAGTAGCGGCTCATCGTGATCGGGTCGTCGGGGTTCTCCGCCTCCACACCCCACAGCGAGGCGCGGGCGGTGACCTCGGCGTCGGTGTCGTCGTCGTACAGCGACGAGTAGCGCACCGGGTCGGTGAGGTTGCCCTCGTCGTCGTAGCCGACGCGCTGGACGAACCGGTAGGTGGTCAGCCCGTTGACGTCGTCCTCGCCGTCGTAGTTGGCGTCGTAGGCCTTCTGCGCGATCGGGTCGAAGACCGGGTAGGTCTTCTTCTCCACGTCGAACGGCCAACGGTAGGTCAGGCCCTCGTGCGGCAGGGCGACGTTGGTCGGCGGGTTGTTGTCCTCGATCGCCCGCGGCTTCTGCACCGCGCCGCCCGGGTTGGTCTCGCTCGACACCGCCTCCGCGGTCTCGCGGTCGATCGTCACGGTGTCGACCATGGCCAGCAGCAGGCCGTTGTCCTGCTGCTTGTCGGTGCGCCGCAGCGAATCGCCCACCTGCAGGGTGACCACGTCGGCGTTCGCCGGCGCCTCGACGGTGATCTGCTGCTGCAGCACCACCGGCACGTCCGGGTCGACGGCGAACCGCTCGGCCAGCAGCGAGGCCGGATCGAACGCGGTGCCGGTCCCGGCGGCCACCAGCGTGGCGTCGATGTCGAGCGGCACCCGGGCGAGCTTGCCCTTGGTGTAGGTGGACAGCAAGAGCGCGGCGATCAGCAGGGCGGCGCCCAGTCCCATCAGCCCGCACGCCGCGATACGCAGCGCCACTGCGCGGTTCAAACCGCTCCTCCTTCGGTCCCAGCGACCCACTACACGCCGCCACCTGCCCCGACGGCAGTGGAGGCAAACCTGTCTGACCCTAACAGCCGGAAATAAGGGAGTCGCCAACTCCAACCGTGCGCCCCGCACTGTCGTGTTGTCGAGCCCGGCGGCACACTGGTCGGCATGGCTGAGACGTCGGGGGCCGGCGCCGGGCGCGGCCGGGTCGCCCACCGGGACTTCCTGCCCGCCGTGGAGGGCATGCGGGCCTGTGCGGCGATGGGCGTCGTGGTCACCCACGTGGCCTTCCAGACCGGCTACACCAGCGGCGCGCTGGGCCGGCTGCTGGGCCGGTTCGACCTGGCCGTGGCGGTGTTCTTCGCGCTGTCGGGGTTCCTGCTGTGGCGCGGCCACGCCGCCGCCGCGCGCGGGCTGCGCTCCCGCCCGCCCACCGGCCGCTACCTGCGCTCCCGGCTGGTCCGCATCATGCCGGCCTACCTGGTGGCGGTGGTGGTGGTGCTGCTGTTGCTGCCGGGAGCGGCCAACAGCCTCGAGGTGTGGCTGACCAACCTCACCCTGACCCAGATCTACTGGCCGCTCACGCTGACCTCCGGGCTCACCCAGATGTGGAGCCTGTCGGTGGAGATGAGCTTCTACCTGGCGTTGCCGCTGCTGGCCTGGCTGCTGTACCGGGTGCCGGTACGGGCCCGCATCCCGGTGCTGCTGGCCGCCGCCGCGGCCAGCCTGCTGTGGGTGCGCATTCCGTGGGAGGACAATGGGCACAACCCGTGGAACTGGCCGCCGGCGTTCTTATCCTGGTTCGCCGCCGGCATGGTGCTGGCCGAGCTCACCGTCAGCCGGGAGGGCTGGGCGCACCGGTTGGCCCGGCGGCGGGTGCTGATGGCGCTGGCCGCGGTGGTGGCCTACTGCGTGGCCGCCTCGCCGTTGGTCGGGCTGGAGGGGCTGGCCCCCGGCTCGATCACCCAGGTCACGCTCAAGACCGTGATGGGTGCGCTGCTGGCCTACACGCTGCTCGCCCCGCTGGTGCTCGACACCCCCGACACCAGCCACCGCATCCTGGGCAGCGCCCCGATGGTGACGCTGGGCCGCTGGTCCTACGGCCTGTTCATCTGGCACCTGGCCGCCCTGGCGATGGTGTTCCCGATGATCGGGTCGTTCCCGTTCCAGGGCAACCTGCCGGTGGTGCTGGCCCTGACGCTGCTGTTCGGCTGGGCCATGGCCGCGGTGAGCTACGGGCTGGTCGAGGAGCCGTGCCGGCAGGCCTGGCGGCGCTGGGAGGCGCGCCGCGCGCAGCGCCACCACCACCGGCCCGACCCGCTGGACAGCAGCATCGACCCCACCCCGGCGCCGGCGTCCTGACCGGCGGGGGTCAGTCGGCCGACGCCGCGTCCGACACCGCGGCGGCGGCCACCGCGGCCAGCGACAGCAGCGCCGACAGCTGTATCCAGCCGGAGTGGCCCAGATAGCCGTCCACCGACCGCCACGGCCCGGTCGACAGCGCCGACCCGGCCAGGATCAGCCCCCCGGCGGCGGTGCAGCGGGTCACCGCCTCGGCGAGCACGGGCCGGGTGCGCAGCCCGAACCGCAGCCCGACCGCCGCGGCGACCACCAGTGCGCCCACGATCCCGGCCACCGCCGCCCCGACGCCCACCACGGCCGCCGCGGCCACCGGCGCGGGCGGCCGCCACGGCGGCACCGGCATGGTCGCCGGGCGCCGCCGGGCCGGCCGGCACGCCAGCGCGAACAGCACCGGCAGCAGCGCCAGCCCGCCGAACAACCCGATGCGGTACGGCACGTTCAGCCCGAAGGTCAGCGTCACCGGGCCGGACATCCCGGGCGGCACCACCCAGCCCTGCTGCCAGCCGTTGACCGTCACCGGGGTGAGCACGGTGCCGTCGGCGCCGCGGGCCGTCCAACCCGGGTTGACGCTCTCCGGCACCACCAGCACCCGCTCGGCCGGGTCGGCCGGCAGCGTCACCTCGCGGTGGTCGGCGCGCCACACCCCGGTGGGCACCGATTCCGTTGCGGCCGGCTTGATCTCGCTCGCCAGCGGGGTGGCCAGCGCCACCCCGTCGACGACGAACGCCGGGCCGGGGCTGATCAACAGCTCCTGCTCGCCGCGCGGCAGCCGCAGCGGGGCGGCGTGGCACGGGGTCGCCGCGATCGGCTCGCCGTCGAGCAGCGCGGCCACGGTGGTGCGCACCGAGGTCTGCAGGAACTGCCCGGCCACCGCGAGCACCGGGCCCCTGCCGCAGGGCAGTTCGACGGTGCGCTGCCGGTTGCGCTCGGCGTCGGCGGGCGCGATGGCGGCCCCGCGCCGGTCCAGGGCGCTCACCTCGGCCAGGCCGGGCGGCTTGTTCTGGTCGAAACCCAGTGCCGTGCGGTCGATCACGTCGACCCAGTCCAGGATCGAGATGCGCACCCGGTCGGTGACCCGCGGGTGCAGCGGCACCACCTGGGTGCCGCCGTCCGGGTCGACGCGGCGCACCTGCGGCCCGTCGCCGAGGTCGACCGCCAACAGTTTCGGGTGGGTGGGCAGTTCGGCCGCGCTCGGCGTGATCCGCAGCGCGGCCACCTCGGCCGGCCGCGGCAGCTGCAGGGTCAGGTTCGGCGCGGTGCGGTGCTGGGTCACCCGCTGCGGGGCGATCCAGGCGGTGCGGGGATCCCCGTCGGCGGCGGCGTAGGCCGAGCCGAGCACATCGATCACGTCGGCGTCGCCGGTGGCGCGCGCGGCACCCGGCTGCGCGACGAGGTCGGCCAGGTGCGGACCCTGCCGGGCCCGCACCCACACCGTCGGTACCGCCACCGTGTCGGCCGGAATCGAAAGGGTGCGGCTGAGATTGACCGGCTCCTCGGGGGCGAGCGCCATCGTCGCCGCGCACCGGATCCCGTCCGGGCCCTCCGCGCAGCCCGGCTTGCCGAGCAGCTCCGAGCCCAGATCCCACTGCGCCACCGCCGATCCCGGCGGGGGCGGGGGCACCACCACGGTGTGCCGCAGCGGCACCGGGTGGGCGAATCCGTTGGCGTCGTACTGGGTGACGGCCAGATCGGTGATGCCGAACTGCACGCCGGCCGAGCCGTCGTCGGTGCCGGTGGCGGTGATCCGCACCCACGGCGTTTCGCCGAACGGCAGCGCCACGGTGATCGGCTCGCCCGGCTTCTCGAACCGCACCGTGGCGGTCCCGTTGATGGTGGAGACCTCCAACCGGCGCACCTGCGCCCCCACCGCCGTCGCACTCGGGGTGATGGTCAGGGTGGCGTTGGTGACCGGGTGGTCGAAGTCGATCTGCAGCCACTGGCCCACCGCGGCCTGCAGCGCGTTGGACATCCAGCTGGTCGACGGGTCGGCGTCGACCGCGGCGGTCGGGGCGGTGGCGGGCGCGACGTTGGGCAGGGCGGTGGAGTCCGCCGCCGAGCTCGACACCGTGATCCGCCCGCCGCTCCAGCGCCCGTACACCGGCGCGGCGCCGCCGGCCGGGTAGTCGGGCACCCGGTTGAAGGTGTGCCGTGGGTCGTCGGGGGTGCGCACCGCCGAGGAGTGGTCGTCGACGCGGCCGTAGTCGGTCTCCCGGGCCAACGGGGTGTCGGTGACGGTGACCAGCGGCGCGGGCAGCCCGGCCGCCAGGGCGTCGGCGGTGAGCAGCATCGGGCCCAGCGGCGGCTCGCCGCGCAGCCGGCGCCGCTCGTCGAGCCGCAGCAGCGCCTCCGGGCCGCCGTCGACCCGGGCCATCGCATTGGCCGGCACCGTGTACGGCGCCATCGCCGCGCCGGCCCCGTCGACCCGGTAGATCTCGATCGCCGGGTAGCGGGGCCGCAGCCCGGAGTCGGTGATGAAGCCTTCCACCTGCCCGGGCCCGACCGGCTCGCCGAACTCGGCCACCTTGGTCAGGCCGGGGGAGCCGTCGATCGCCCGGTGCACCAGCAGCGGCCGCGCCGAGCGGGAGGTGTCCGGGTCCAGGTCGTTGCGCACTACGACGTAGGAGATGCCCTGCCGGGCCAGGGTGTCGGCCAGCCCGGCCGAGGGCCGGCCCGAGGCGAACAGCCGCTGCACCGAGTCCAGCGCCCGGATGGTCTCCGGCGGGGTCAGCGGGATGGAGTCGCGCACCCCCCACGGGGTGCGGCCGAGCACCTGCAGCGGCTCGTCGCGGGTGTTGCCCCACACCTGGGTGGCGAACGGGGCGCCCGGGGCGACCAGCACCCGGCCGCCGGTGTCGTGCGCGTCGAGCCAGTCGGCGGCGTCGTGCCAGTACCCCGGGATGGCGGTGTAGGCGCCGGGCGCGGCCAGCCGCCCGGTCCAGGCCAGCGAGGTGGCCGCCAGCAGCGCCGAGCACACCACCAGCGCCACCGCCATCCGCTTGTCCCGCTCCGGGTGGGCCAGCGCCGACAGCCACACCGGCCGCGGCACCCCGCCCGGCAGCGGCACCCGGCCCAGCAGGTGGGCCAGGCCCAGCGCCAGCGGCAGCCGCAGCAGCGGGTCGAGTTTGGCGATGTTGCGCAGCGGGGTGCCGGCACCGTCCAGGAACGCCTGCACCGGCCCGGCCAGCGGCGAGCCCAGCCCGCCGGCGTAGCCGACGCCCAGCAGCACCACCCCGACCAGCAGCACGGTGACCAGCCGGCCGCGCGCCGGCATCCCGCGCATCGCCAGCCCGGCCAGCCCGGCCGCGGCCACCAGGGTGGTGGCCAGCACCGCCACCGACGAGGTGACCAGGCTGCTGCCGGCGGTGGCGTTGGGGGCGACGTACGGCGTCCAGGTGCCGGTGCCGCGCAGCATCTCGGTCAGCGACATCCACTGGGTGGTGACCCCGGAGGACTCGATAAAGTCCAGGAACGGCGGACTGATCCGCCCCAGCGCCAGCAGGGCCACCGCCCACCACAGGCAGGCCAGCACCAGGCTCACCGCCCACCAGCCGGCGAACCGCCACCACTGCCGGTCGGGTCGGTGGCAGGCCAGCCACACCGCCGCCGCCAGTGCCCCGGCCAGGGTGGCGACCGCGTTGACCGCGCCCATCAGCGCCACCGCCACCGCCGAGCGGGCCGCCAGCGTCCGCGCCGGGCCCCGGCCCTGCATCGCCAGCACCACCGGCAGCAGCGCCCACGGCGCCAGCATCACCGGCAGCGTCTCCGACGAAATCGCCCCCAGCGTGGTCAGCACCCGCGGGGACAGCGCGTAGGCGGCGGCCGCCAGCACCCGCGACGGGGTGGAGCCGATGCCCAGCGCCTCGGCCACCCGCAGCAGCCCCCAGAACCCGGCGGCCAGCAGCAGCGCCCACCACAGCCGCTGGGTCACCCAGCCGGGCAGGCCCAGCAGGTCGCCGAGCAGGAAGAAGGTGCCGTGCGGGAACAGGTAGCCGTAGGCCTGGTTCTGCGCCTGCCCGAACGGCAGCTCGCTGTTCCACAGGTTGACCGCCCGTGCGAGGAACTGCAGCGGGTTGGCGGTGAGGTCGAGCTTGGTGTCCGGGGAGATCTGCCCGGGGGACTGGGCGAAGGACAGCACCAGCGCGACGGCGCCGACCAACCACAGCCAGGTACGGGACAGCGGTTGCGCGGTCGGGTCGGGTCCAGCGCTAGGGGGCTGGGGGGACTGCCCGGTCATCCAGGTGCATGCGGCGCGAGGATCAGGTCCTCTCGCCGTACTCGACCCGGTTGAGCACCGACGAGGCCGGATCGCCCGACTCCACCGGCGGCTTGGTGTCCTGCTGCACCATCAGCGTCACACCGAAGACCGCCGCGGCACCCAGCAGCAGGCCGACCACGATGCTGGCCGCCGCCGGGATGATGAACCGATCCATGCGGCCAAAACTAGCATGCGGCCCGGTCAGGACTCCGGCGGCACGATCAGCACCGGCCGCCGTCCCCGCCGCAGCACGTGGTCGGCCACGCTGGCCTGCAGCAGCGACCGGATCCCGGTGGTGCCGCGGGTGCCGGTGACGATGAGCTCGGCCTGCAGCTCGTCGGCGGTGGCGATGATGGTGTCCCACACCGTGCCGGAGGTCGGCACGCACAACGGCTCGGCCCGCAGCCCGGCGTCGCGGGCCAGCTGCAGGCCCTCGCCGTTGATCCGCTGCGCGGCGGCGAGCTTGATGTCGATCTCGTCGGGTTCGGGGTCGGGCGGGCCGTCGAGGTCGAGCTGCACCCGGGGCCGCGGCCGCACCATCGGGGTGTAGACCGTCAGCACCACCGTCGGGCGGTGCGGGAAGAACCGGCCGGCGTAGTGCACCGCGCGCCGGGCGTTGGGGCTGCCGTCGTAGGCGATGACGATGACCGCGGGCGGTGAGCCGGTCATCGCACCTCCTAAGTCGGATTACCCCATCAACTTATACGGCGCCTGACCGACCTGCGGCGTTCCGGTCGTTACGCTGGGGCACCATGGCCCTGTCCCGTCGACTGTGCGCGCTGGCCGCGCTGCCGGGCCTGGTGCTGGCCTGCTCCCCGGCCGAGCCCACCCCCGCACCCGCCCCGGTCGCCGCCTCCGCGGTGACCAAAGAGGCCGCGCCGCTGCACGTGCCGGCACCGGCCGCCCCGGCCTGCGGTGACGCCCGGTCGGTGCTGGCCGCCATGCCGCTGCGCGACCGGTTGGCCCAGCTGCTCATGGTCGGGGTGTCCGGCGCCGACGACGCCCGCGCGGTGGTGGCGAACCACCACGTCGGCGGCATCATGATCGGCAGCTGGACCGATCTGTCCATGCTGGGTGGGCCGCTGCGCGCGGTCCACGACGCCGCCGGACCGATCCCGCTGGCGGTCAGCGTGGACGAGGAGGGCGGCCGGGTGTCCCGGCTGGCCGGGGTGATCGGGGCGCAGCCGGCGCCGCGGGCGCTGGCCGCCGCCCAGACCCCGGACGCGGTGCGCGCCATCGCCCGCCAGCGCGGGGAGGCGATGCGCGGGCTGGGCATCACCGTCGACTTCGCCCCGGTGGTCGACCTGTCCGACGCGCCGGCCGACACCGTGATCGGGGACCGTTCCTTCGGCGCCGACCCGCAGACCGTCACCGCCTACGCCGGGGCCTACGCGCAGGGGCTGCGCGACGCGGGCATCCTGCCGGTGCTCAAGCACTTCCCGGGCCACGGCCGGGCCTCGGGGGACTCGCACACCGCCGGGGTGGTCACCCCGCCGCTGACCGAGCTCGAGCAGGCCGATCTGGTGCCCTACCGCACCCTGACCGCCCAGGCCCCGGTCGCGGTGATGGTGGGCCATATGCAGGTGCCCGGCCTGACCGGCACCGACCCGGCCAGCCTGAGCCCGGCCGCCTACGCGCTGCTGCGCTCCGGCGGCTACGGCGGGCCGCCGTTCGGCGGGCCGGTGTTCACCGACGACCTGTCCGGCATGCGCGCGATCACCGACCGCTACGGCGTCGCCGAGGCGGTGCTGCGCAGCCTGCGGGCCGGCGCCGACACCGCGTTGTGGCTGACCACCGCCGAGGTGCCCGCGGTGCTGGACCGGCTCGAGGCCGCGGTGCGGGCGGGCGAGCTCGGCGAGGACCGGGTGCTGGACTCCGCGGTGCGGATGGCGTACGCCAAGGGCTTCACCCCGTCCTGCTGAGCGGGCTGTTTAGGCTGGTCTGATGGCGGGTGGAACGAAGCGGTTGCCGCGCGCGGTGCGCGAGCAGCAGATGCTCGACGCCGCGGTCCAGATGTTCTCGATCAACGGCTACCACGAGACGTCGATGGACGCGATCGCCGCGCAGGCGCAGATCTCCAAGCCGATGCTCTACCTGTACTACGGCTCCAAGGAGGATCTGTTCAGCGCCTGCCTGAACCGTGAGCTGACCCGGTTCGTCGACACCGTGCGCGCCGAGATCGACTTCGCCAAACCGGCCAAGGAGCTGCTGCGCAACGCGGTGCTGGCGTTCCTGAACTACATCGACGCCAACCGGGCGTCCTGGATCGTGCTCTACACCGTGGCGACCAGTTCGCAGGCCTTCGCCCACACCGTGCGGGAGGGCCGCGAGCGGATCATCGACCTGGTCGCCCGGCTGCTGCGGTCCGGCACCAAACACCCCGAGCCGGACACCGACTTCGAGCTGATGGCGGTCGCCCTGGTGGGCGCCGGCGAGGCGGTGGCGGCCCGGGTCAGCGCCGGTGACGCCGATGTCGACGAGGCCGCCGAGCTGCTGATCAACCTGTTCTGGCGCGGCCTGAAGGGCACCCCGGCCGAGCAGGCCCCCGAGGCCCCGGCCGAGACGAACTGACGACGCGATGACGCCGCGTACCGGTCGCGGGCACCGTGGATTTCGCGACCGGTACGCGGCGTCGAGCGCGGTTGCGGGCTAGCGCGGCGTGACCGTCGCGGTCAGGTGCGGGTAGCCCTTGCGCAGGTTGCGCAGCGCCAGCTCCCACCCGGTGTCGGTGCGCCGCACGTACAGCCCCGGGGAGGCCGGCAGCACCAGCGGTTTGCCGAACTTCACCGAGTACTGCAGCGCGTCCGGCAACCGGCCCTCGATGTTGGCCAGCACCGCGGCGGCGCTGTACATCCCGTGCGCGATGACGGTGGGGAAGCCGAACAGCTTGGCGCCGACCGTGCTGGTGTGGATGGGGTTGAGGTCACCGGACACCGCGGCGTAGCGGCGGATCAGCCCGGGGGTGACCCGCAGCACCGCGTTCGGCGGGCCCGGCTTGGGCTGCTTGGCCGGCGGCGGCTTGGGCTGGTCGGACAGGCTGGTGCGCTGCTGGTGCAGGAACGTCGTCACCTGGTGCCAGGCCGGTTCGGTGCCCACCGTGACGTCGGTGACGATGTCGACGAGCAGCCCGCGCCGGTGTTCGCGCAGGTTCTCGGCGTGCACCGCCAGGTTCACCGTGTCGGTGGTCAGGATCGGCCGGTACTGGGTGATGTGGTTCTCCACGTGCACCGCGCCCATCGCCGGGAACGGGAAGTCGAACCCGGTCAGCAGCGACATCACCGTCGGGAAGGACAGCACGAACGGGTAGGTCACCGGCACCCGGTTGCCGAACCGCAGCCCGGTGACCGCGGTGTACTCGGCGACATGCGCCGGGTCCACGGCCAGGTCGGCGACCTTGACGGTGCGGCTGGGCAGGGTATTGGGGCGCTGCACCGTCGGCAGCGCCCCGGCCACCGCCCGCAGCATGTTCGTCAGCCCGCTGGGTTGTGTCATCACGCCCCCAGCATGGCCTGGCCGCACACCCGGATGGTGTTGGCGGTCACCGCGTTCGACGCCGGGTTGGCGAAGTAGGCGATGGTCTCGGCGACGTCGACCGGCTGCCCGCCCTGGTACAGCGAGTTGAGTCGGCGACCGATCTCGCGGGTGGCGAACGGGATCGCCTCGGTCATCTTGGTCTCGATGAACCCGGGCGCGACGGCGTTGATGGTGATGTTCTTCTCGGCCAGCACCGGCGCGAGCGCGTCGGTGAGCCCGATCATGCCGGCCTTGGTCGCGGCGTAGTTGGTCTGGCCGCGGTTGCCGGCGATGCCGGCCATCGACGACAGCCCGACGATCCGCCCGCCCTCGGCCAGCGCGCCGTTGGCGAACAGGCCTTGCGCGAGCCGTTGCGGGGCGACCAGATTCACCGCGATCACGGCGTCCCAGCGCTGGGCGTCCATGTTGGCCAGCAGTTTGTCGCGGGTGATGCCGGCGTTGTTGACCAGAATGTCGAGGTGCCCGTCGTGGTGCTCGCGCAGGTGCTCGGTGATGCGGTCCACCGCGTCCTCGGCGGTGACGTCCAGGGTGAGCGCGGTGCCGTTGACGTCGGCGGCGGTGCGCGACAGGGCCTCGGCCGCGCCCTCGACGTCGATGCACACCACCTTGGCGCCGTCCCGGGCGAACACCTCGGCGATGGTGGCCCCGATGCCGCGGGCCGCGCCGGTCACCACCGCGACCTTGCCGTCCAGCGGCCGCTCCCAGTCGGCCGGCGGGGTGGCGTCGGCCGCGCCGACCCGGAACACCTGCCCGTCGACGTAGGCCGACTTGCCCGACAGCAGGAACCGCATCGTCGACTCCAGCCCGGTCACCCCCGGTTTGGCGTCCGGGTGCAGGTAGACCAGGTTCACCGTGGCGCCCCGGCGCATCTCCTTGGCCAGCGAGCGGGTGAAGCCCTCCAGCGCGCGCTGGGCGATCCGCTCGTCGACGCCCTCGACGAGCTCCGGGGTGGTGCCGACGACCACCAGCCGGCCCGACGGCAGCACGTTGCGCAGCACCGGATGGAAGAACTCGTAGAGCCCCTTCAGCCCGGCCGCGTCGGTGATGCCGGTGGCGTCGAAGACCAGCCCGCCGAACCGGTCGGCCCAGCGGCCGCCGGTGTTGTTGCCGACGATGTCGTAGTCCTCGGCCAGCGCGGCGCGCAGCGGCTCGGCGACCCGGCCCTCGCCGCCGATCAGCAGCGGACCGTGCAGCGGCGGGTCACCGGGGCGGTAGCGGCGCAGCGGTTCCGGCTGCGGGATGCCCAGCTGCTTGGCAAGGAACGAGCCGGGCCCGGAGTGAACGATTTGCGAGTACAGATCGGTAGGCACAGCGGCTGCCTTTCGTCTTGTGCGAACAGGGTCTCCCCACGAACTTACTCCAGAGTAATAACAGTGGGTAGTATGGCCGTCAGTGCCCGTAACCGACGATGGAGGCAAACGTGGCAGAGACCAGAACACGCCGGCGCGTCGCCGTGCTCGGTGGCAACCGGATCCCGTTCGCCCGCTCGGACGGCGCCTACGCCAACGCCTCGAACCAGGACATGTTCACCGCCGCGCTGGGCGGCCTGATCGACCGGTTCGACCTGGCCGGCCGGCGGCTCGACGCGGTGATCGGCGGCGCGGTGCTCAAGCACAGCCGTGACTTCAACCTCATCCGCGAGTGCGTGCTGGGCAGCGCGCTGTCGCCGGACACCCCGGCCTTCGACATGCAGCAGGCCTGCGGCACCGGGCTGCAGGCCGCCATCGCCGCGGCCGACGGCATCGCGGCCGGCCGCTACGAGGTGGCCGCCGCCGGCGGGGTGGACACCGCCTCCGACGCCCCGATCGCGCTCGGCGACGACCTGCGCCGGGTGCTGCTCGGGCTGCGCCGGTCGAAGTCCAACGTCGAGCGGCTCAAGCTGGTCGGCAAGCTGCCGGCATCGCTGGGCGTGCAGATCCCGGTCAACAGCGAGCCGCGCACCGGGCTGTCGATGGGCGAGCACGCCGCCATCACCGCCAAGGAGATGGGCATCAAGCGGGTCGAGCAGGACGAGCTGGCCGCGGCCAGCCACCGCAACCTCGCCGCCGCCTACGAGCGCGGCTTCTTCGACGACCTGATCACCCCGTTCCTCGGGCTGTACCGGGACAACAACCTGCGCCCGGACTCGTCGGTGGAGAAGCTGGCCAAGCTCAAGCCGGTGTTCGGGGTCAAGCTCGGCGACGCCACCATGACCGCCGGCAACTCCACCCCGCTGACCGACGGCGCCTCGGTGGCGCTGCTGAGCAGTGCGGAGTGGGCCGAGCAGCACGGGCACGAGCCGCTGGCCTGGTTCGTCGACGCCGAGACCGCCGCGGTCGACTACGTCAACGGCCGCGACGGCCTGCTCATGGCGCCGACCTACGCGGTGCCGCGGCTGCTGGCCCGCAACGGGCTGTCGCTGCAGGACTTCGACTTCTACGAGATCCACGAGGCGTTCGCCTCGGTGGTGCTCGCGACCCTGAAGGCCTGGGAGTCCGAGGACTACTGCAAGGAGCGGCTCGGGCTGGACGAGCCGCTGGGCTCGATCGACCGGTCCAAGCTCAACGTCAACGGCTCGTCGCTGGCCGCCGGGCACCCGTTCGCCGCGACCGGCGGGCGGATCGTGGCCCAGCTGGCCAAGCAGCTCGCCGAGAAGCGCCGGGAGACCGGCAAGCCGGTGCGCGGCCTGATCTCCATCTGCGCCGCGGGCGGCCAGGGCGTGGCCGCCATCCTGGAGGCCTGAGCGCTGCGGTAACGGCCCGGCTCCGGGCACCGATATACCGGGTGGCCCCGTGCCCTCGCCACACCCCGACCCGGCGGCGGCACGGGGCCGGACCATTCCCTTGTCCTCCCTCTGGTGTGGGGTGAATCCGGGGCGTACCATCGGTCGCACGACGGGTTCGGGAGGACCATTCCGAACAGCCGGTGCGGGGATGAGACACCGGCGGCGCGTAAACACGTTGGAGCGCTCCCCAGCCGTCCTCCCGAACCCGCCCTTTTTGTTTCTGCCCTGTTGCGTTGCGGTGCCTCCGCGGGACCGATGCCGAAACGGCACACGGCCCCCGATCGCTCGGGGGCCGTGCGGCGTTGGAAGGAAGAGGGGCGCGTCGAAGACGGCTCAGAAGGCCGCTTCGTCGAGCTCCATCACGTCGTTGTCGAGGTGCTCGATGACCTCGCGGACGCTGGTCAGCAGCGGCAGGAAGTTCTTGGCGAAGAACGACGCGGCCGCCACCTTGCCCTCGTAGAACGCCCGGTCGTCACCGGAGGCGCCCTCGTCGAGCTTGGCCAGCGCCACCGCGGCCTGCTCCTGCAGCAGCCAGCCGATGATCAGGTCGCCGGCCGCCATCAGGAACCGCACCGAACCCAGGCCCACCTTGTAGATGTTCTTCGGGTCCTCCTGGGCGCTCATCAGGTAGTTGGTGAGCGTGGCGGTCATGGCCTGCACGTCGGTGAGCGCGGTCTGCAGCAGCTCGCGCTCCTTCTTCAGCCGGCCGTTGCCCGACTCGTTGCGGATGAACTTCTCGATCTGGGCGTTCAGGTGCGCCAGCGCCACACCCTTGTCGCGGACGATCTTGCGGAAGAAGAAGTCCTGCGCCTGGATGGCGGTGGTGCCCTCGTAGAGCGAGTCGATCTTGCTGTCGCGGATGTACTGCTCGATCGGGTAGTCCTGCAGGAAGCCGGAGCCGCCCAGGGTCTGCAGCGACTCGGTCAGCTTGGCGTAGGCCTGCTCGGAACCCACACCCTTGACGATCGGCAGCAGCAGGTCGTTGACCCGCTCGGCCAGGTCGGCGTCCACCCCGTGCAGGGCCTCGGCCACCGCGGCGTCCTGGTAGGTCGCGGTGTAGAGGTACAGCGCCCGCAGGCCCTCGGCGTAGGCCTTCTGGGTCATCAGCGAGCGGCGCACGTCCGGGTGGTGGGTGATGGTGACCCGCGGCGCGGTCTTGTCGGTCATCTGGGTCATGTCCGCGCCCTGGACGCGCTGCTTGGCGTACTCCAGCGCGTTCAGGTAGCCGGTCGACAGGGTGGCGATCGCCTTGGTGCCCACCATCATTCGGGCCTGCTCGATCACGTCGAACATCTGCGCGATGCCGTTGTGCACCTCGCCGACCAGCCAGCCCTTGGCCGGAATCCCGTGCTGGCCGAAGGTCAGCTCACAGGTGGCCGAGACCTTCAGGCCCATCTTGTGCTCGACGTTGGTGACGAACACACCGTTGCGCTCGCCGAGCTCACCGGTCTCGAAGTCGAACAGGTACTTCGGCACGAAGAACAGCGACAGCCCCTTGGTGCCCGGGCCCGCGCCCTCGGGCCGGGCCAGCACCAGGTGGAAGATGTTCTCGAACAGGTCGTCGGAGTCGGCCGAGGTGATGAAGCGCTTCACACCCTCGATGTGCCACGAGCCGTCCGGCTGCGGGATGGCCTTGGTGCGGCCCGCGCCGACGTCGGAGCCGGCGTCCGGCTCGGTGAGCACCATGGTGGCGCCCCAGCCGCGCTCCGCGGCGATCTGGGCCCACTTCTTCTGCTCCTCGGTGGCCTGCTTGTAGAAGATGCTGGCGAACCCGGCGCCACCGGCGTACATCCAGGTGGCCGGGTTGGCGCCGAGCAGGTGCTCGTGCAGCGCCCACACCAGCGCCCGGGGCATCGGCATGCCGCCGAGCTCCTCCTCGATGCCGACCTTGTCCCAGCCGCCCTCGATCACGGCGCGCACCGAGGCCTTGAAGCCCTCGGGCAGGGTCACGCTGTGGGTCTCCGGGTGGAACACCGGCGGATTGCGGTCGCCCTCGACGAAGGACGCGGCGACCGGCCCCTCGGCGAGCCGGGCCATCTCATTGAGCATCTCGCGGGCGGTCTCGACGTCGATGTCGCTGTAGGCGCCCTGGCCCAATGCCTTGTCCAGGCCCAGGAACTCGAACAGGTTGAACACCTGATCGCGGACGTTGCTCTTGTAGTGGCTCACACTTCCTCCTCGACGAGACGGCCACTGCGGTTGGGTACTCACGGCTAAGTTACCCACCAGTAACTGGCCCAACTATACCGCCCGGTAACTTGAGCGCAAGACGGCAGCCGACCTGCGGTGGAGCGGTACCGGACCGAACCGCGGTTATGGGCCGCGGTACAGCACATCACCGCAGTTGACAGGCGTCAAATCGAGGGCGCGGTGCGACTGTGATGTTGCTCACCCGGCAGGCGCCGGCGGCGTGTCGGTGCCGTCGGGAAGCTGGCCGACGAGGTATTCGGCGAGCTGCTCGATGGTCGGGTAGTCGAACACCGCGGTGGCGTCGATGGTGAACGCGCCGCCGAACTGGCTGTGCAACCGGTTGCGCAGCTCGATCGCCATCAGCGAGTCGGTGCCGAGGTCCAGGAAGCGGCTGCCGGCCGACGGCGGCTGGGCCAACCGCAGGAAGCTCTGCACCTCCTGCTGCAGGAACTCGGTGACGAACGCGACCCGCTGGGCGGCCGGGGTGTCCTGCAGCCGGCGCAGCAGCTCGCTGTCGCCGGCCGACTCGGCCTGCTCGCGCGGCAGCACCGCGTCCAGCAGCGGCGGGCGGGCACCGCCCAGCAGCCGGGCCGCCCGCTGCCAGTTCGCCTTGACCACGGTGGCCTGCCCGATGCCGTCGGCGAGCACCTCGGCCAGCGCCTGCAGCGCCTCCGCCGGCTCCAGCCCGACCAGCCCCAGCACGTCGAGGTTGGCCCGCGCCGCCTCCGAGGCGGCCATGCCGCCGTCGGCCCACGGGCCGAAGTCGATCGCGGTGGCCGGCCGGCCCTCGGCGCGCCGGCGTGCCACCAGGCCGTCCAGCAGCGCGTTGGCGGTGGCGTAGTTGGCCTGCCCCGGCGAGCCCAGCACCGCCGACACCGACGAGGACACCACGAAGAAGTCCAGCTCGTCGTCGCGGGTCAGCCGGTCCAGGTGCAGCGCGCCGAGGGCTTTGGGCGCCAGCGTGGTGGCGAACCGCTCCACGCGCTGGTCGGCCAGCACCGCGTCGTCGAGCACCCCGGCCAGGTGCACCACCCCGGCCAGCGGCGCCACCTCGGTGCGGATGCGCTCCAGCAGCGCGGCCACCGCCGCCTCGTCGGCGACGTCGGCGGGAACGACGTGGATGCGGCAGCCGTGCCGCTCGGCGAGCTCGTCGAGGTGGCGGCGGGTCTGCTCGTCGGCGTCGCGCCGGCTGGTCAGCACGATGTCGCCGGCCCCGAGCTCGGCCAGCCACGCGGCGGTGTGCAGGCCGATCGCGCCCAGCCCGCCGGTGACCAGGTAGCTGCGGTCCGGGCGGGGCCGCAGCGGCGCGGGCGGTTGCAGCACGATCTTGCCGATGTGGCGGGCCTGCTGCATGCGCCGGAACGCCGCGGGCGCCTCGGCCAGCGGGTAGCGCTCGGCCGGCAGCGGTTGCCACCGGCCCCGCGCCAGCCCGTCGGCCACCTCGGTCAGCAACCGGTGGATCCGGTCGGGGTCCTCGGCGGTGACGGTGTCCAGCGCGACGATCTCGTAGGCGATGTCCGGGCGGGCCGCGGCCATCTGCTCCCGGGTCCAGATGTCGCGCTTGGCGATCTCGGCGAACCGGCCGCCGGTGGCGGTGGCCCGCACCGTCGCCTCGATGAACCCCTCGCCGGTGAGGCTGTTGAGCACCACGTCCACCCCGGTGCCGTCGGTGTCGGCCAGGATCTGGTCGGCGAAATCCGTGGTGCGCGAGTCGTAGACGTACTTCACCCCGAGCCGCTGCAGGGTGGCGCGCTTGTAGGTGCTGGCGGTGGCGAACACCGTGGCACCGTGCTGCTGGGCCAGCTGGATCGCGGCCAGGCCGACCCCGCCGCTGGCGGCGTGGATGAGCACCTTGTCGCCGGGCCGCAGCTGCGCCCAGTCGAAGGCCAGCCGGGCGGTCAGCGCGGCGGCGGGCAGGGTGGCCGCCTCGGTCGGGCTCACCCCGTCCGGCAGCGGCACCACCAGCTGGGCGGGCACGTTGAACCGGCTGGCGAACGCGCCCTGCATGAACCCGAACACCGCCTGGCCCACCTCGACGCCGGTCACCCCGGGACCGACCGCGGTGACCACGCCGGCGAAGTCGCCGCCGATCGGGCCGGGATCGCCGGGGTAGAGCCCGAGCACGTTGAGCACGTCGCGGAAGTTCAGCCCGGCGGCCTGCACCCGCACCTGCACGAACCCCGGTCCGGGCGCCGGCACCTCGGTCGGCTGCAGCCGCAGGTTGTCGATCGCGCCGCGCTCGGTGGGGGCCAGCACGTAGTCGCCGTCGCGGGGCACCGGCAGGTGCCCGTCGCGGGCCCAGGGCAGCAGCCGCGGCGCCAGCAGCCGGCCCTGGCGCACCGCCAGCTCCGCCTCGTCGCCGCTGGTGCGCGGCACCGCCAGCAGCTCGGCCAGCCGGCGCACCGCCTCCGGGCTGCCGTCGGTGTCGACCAGCCGGCAGCGCAGCGTGGGATCCTCGAGCACCGCGGTGCGCCCGAGGCCCCACAGCGCGGCCTGCGCGGGATCGACCGGCTCGCCCGACTCGCAGGCCACCGCCCGCTCGGTGACGATCCACAGCCCGCCCGCCGGGGCGCCGTGCGCCTGGCCGGCGTGCACGGCGTCGAGCAGGTTGGCGATCTCCTGCTCCAGCCGCGCGGCCGTGCGGTCCACCGGCTCGCCGGGCTGCGGGCCGGCGGCCCGCCACACCACCCCGGCCACCGGGCCGGGCGTGCGGGCCAGCAGTTCGCCCAGCAGCGGGCCGTCCGGCAGCCGGTCGATCGCCGTGCTGCCGGGCACCAGCTCGGCGAGCTCGTCGAATCCGGCGATCAGCCAGGTGCCGTCGGGGCCGGCGCCGGCCGGCGGGGCGGGCACCTCCTGCCAGCCCACCGTGTAGAGCAGCCGGGCCGGATCCCCGCCCAGGCCGCGCAGCAGCGCCTGGCGCGGCGCGCGTTTGACGGTGAACTCCTCGATCCCGCCCAGCGGCCGGCCGTCGCGGCCGATGAACTCCAGGTCGAACGCCTGGGTCTCGCCGCCCAGCTCGCCGCCGCGCCAGCGGGCCCGGCAGTAGAACCGCTTGGGCATCCGGTCGGCCAGCGTCACCCGGCCGTAGCGCAGCGGCAGGAACAGGTCGCGCACGCCCTGCTCGGCGGCGCGCAGCGCCGGGAAGGCCGGGAACGCCACCCCGGTGCACAGGTCCAGCAGCACCGGGTGCACCGGCTCGGTGCCGAGGTGCTCGGCGAGTTCGTCGCCGACGACGACGTCGCCGATCGCCTCGTGTTCGCCCACCCACAGCGCCCGCAGCGACCCGGACCAGTTCGGGCCCCAGGCCAGCTCCATGGCGGCGAAGGTGTCGAACAGCTCCTGCGGGCGCATCGGTTCGAGCTGCTCGAGCAGGTCGTCGATGTCCTCGTCGACCACCGGCGGTTCGGCGCCGGCGGCGACCACGCCGTCGGCGTTGAGCGCCCAGGCGGCGCCGCGCTCGCCGTACGGGCGGCTGTGCACCCGGAACTGCCACTCGCCCTCGCCGCGCGGCGACAGGGTGAGCTGTACCTCGCGGGATGCCTTGTCCGGCAGGATGATCGGCTCGTAGAAGAACACCTCGCGCACGTGCGCGGGGGTGCCCACCGCGGCCAGCGCCATCGCGGCGTAGGTCGCGCCGGGCACCACCACGGTGCCGTAGATGACGTGGTCGGCCAGCCAGGGCTGGGTGTGCACCGACAGCCGGCTGGTGTGCACGGTGTCGCCGGAGGCGAGCTCCTTGGCGCTGCCGAGCAGCCCCGATGCGGCCGGGCCGTCGACGCTCGTCGCGGTGACCCGGGGCCAGAACCGGCGGCGCTGGAAGGGGTAGGTGGGCAGCTCCGCCACCCGGCGCCGGCCGGGGTAGATGGCGGCGAAGTCCGGGCGGTGCCCGGCGACGTAGGCGGCGGCCAGCGCGTCGGCGAGCTGGCGGCGGTCGGCGATGCCCTTGCGCAGCGAGGCGACCGCCCGCGGCGGGGCGATGTGGCCGGGCCAGACCTGGGTCGCCGCCCCGGTGAGCACCGGCTGCGGGCCGATCTCCATCAGCAGCGTGCAGCCGAGCTGGGCCAGGGTGCGCACGCTCTCGGCGAACTGCACCGGCCGGCGGGCGTGCTCGCGCCAGTAGGAGGCATCGAGCCGGTGCTGGGCGGTGAGCACGCCGCCGGTGCGGTTGCACACCAGCGGCAGCGTCGGCGGCCGGAACTCGAACTGCGCGGCGAACGCCTCGAATTCGTCGAGGGCGGGGTCGAGCAGGGCGGAGTGGAAGGCGTGGCTGGTCTCCAGCCAGGTGCAGCGGATGCCCTCCTCGGAGAACCGGTTGACCGCGTCGGCGAGTTCGTCGGCGGGGCCGGACAGCACGGTGTTGGCGCCGTTGTAGGCGGCGACGGCGACGGTGGGGTATTCGGCGGCCAGGGTTTCGACGTGGTGGGGGTCGCCGAAGACGGCGACCATGCGGCCGCCGGTGGGCAGGCTGCCGAACAGTCGGCCGCGTTCGGCGATGAGCCGGGCGCCGTCGGCGAGGTCGAGGACGCCGGCGACGCAGGCGGCGGCGTACTGGCCGACGCTGTGGCCGAGCACGACGTCGGGTTGGATGCCCCAGGACTGCCAGAGCCGGGCCAGGCCCATTTCGACGGCGAACAGGGCGGGTTGGGCGTAGGTGGTGTCGCGCAGCAGGTCGGGGTCGGTGCCGAAGATGACCTCGAGCAGGGGGTGTTCGAGGATCTCGTCGGCGGCCTCGGCGCAGCGGCGCACCGTCTCGGCGAACACCGGTTCGGTGTCGAACAGCTCGCGCGCCATGCCCGGGTACTGGCTGCCCTGCCCGGTGAACAACCACGCGGTCTTCGGGGTGTCGTGCGAGACGCCGCGCAGCAGCCCGGGGGCGGGCCGGTCCTCGGCGAGCGCGTCGAGCGCATCCAGCGCGGCCGCGGTGGAGTCGACGACCAGCGCGGCCCGGTGCTCGAAGTGCGACCGCGCCACGCCGGCGGTGGCGCACACCTCGGCCAGCCCGGCGTCCGGATGCTCGGCCAGCCACCGCCGGTACCGGCCGGCCAGCGCCGTGAGCGCCTCCGGGGTGCGCGCCGAGATCGGCAGCAGCAGCGCCCGCGGCCGCGGTTCCGCCGGCGCCGGCTCCGGGCGGGCCCGCAGCGGCGGCGCCTCCTCGAGCACCACGTGCGCATTCGTGCCGGCGAACCCGAACGAGCTCACCCCGGCGATGCGCGGCCGCTCCCCGCGCGGCCAGGGCAGCGGATCGCGCACCACCGCCACCGGCAGCCGCTCCCAGGGAATGTGCGGCGAGGGGGTGGTGAAGTTCAGATGGCGGGGCAGCGTCTCGTGCTCGAGCGCCAGCACCACCTTGAGCACGCCGGCGATCCCGGCGGCCGCCTCCAGGTGGCCGATGTTGGTCTTGACCGAGCCGATCAGCAACGGCCGCTGCGGATCCCGGCCCGCCCCGTACACGGCTCCGGCGGCCTGGACCTCGATCGGGTCGCCCAGCGCGGTGCCGGTGCCGTGCGCCTCCAGATAGTCCACGTCGCCCGGCGCCACGCCCGCCCGGCGCAGCGCCTCGCCGATCACCCGCTGCTGGGAACCGCCGTTGGGCACGGTCAGCCCGCCGGAGGCGCCGTCCTGGTTGACCGCGCTGCCGCGGATCACCGCGCGGATGCGGTCGCCGTCGCGCAGCGCGTCGGCCAGCCGTTTGACCACGATGACGCCGCAGCCCTCGCCGCGGACGTAGCCGTCGGCGGCGGCGTCGAAGGTCTTGCAGCGCCCGTCCGGGGCGAGCATCCGGGCGTTGGAGAAGGTGATCATGGTCGCCGGGGTGAGCAGCACGTTCACCCCGCCGGCCAGGGCCAGGTCGCACTCGCCGAGCGCGAGGGCCTGGCAGGCCTGGTGGATGGCCACCAGCGACGAGCTGCACGCGGTGTCCACCGCGACCGCCGGACCCTGCAGGCCCAGCCGGTAGCTGATCCGGCCGGCCGCCGCCGCGCCGGCGGTGCCGACCGCCAGGTGCGCCTCCAACTCCGGGTAGCTCAGCTGCTGGCAGGCCAGGCCCAGGTAGTCGTGGGTGGCCAGGCCGACGAACACCCCGGTGTTGGTGCCGGCCAGGGCGGCCGGGGCGATGCCGGCGTGTTCCACCGCGTGCCAGGCCACTTCGAGCAGCAGCCGGTGCTGGGGGTCCATCAGCCGGGCCTCGCGCGCCGACAGTCCGAAGAACGGCGCGTCGAACCCGGCGACGTCATCGACCAGACCCGCGCGGCGGGTCACCACCTTGCCCGGCGTCGCCGGCTCCGGATCGAACAGCGCCTCGGCGTCCCAGCGGTCGGCGGGCACCTCGGAGATCGCCTCGCGGCCGTCGGAGAGCAACCGCCAGAACTCGTCCGCATCCCGGGCGCCGGGAAACCGCGCGGCGTAGCCGATGATCGCGAACCCGTTCGCTGTCGCAGCCGGATCGGCGGCGTGTTCCATGCCGTTTCCCTCCCAAACGCGTTTGCGGTCTGCCCACGACACTGCGGTCACTCCGGCCCGCACCGACTACGGCCCCCCGATGAGCGATGACAACGGCCACGAGGTCGTGTAGAAGTTACCTGCATTGATTGACGGCTGTGACAATATCTACATCTACCGGATGTCCGGTATGCGCCGGGCGAGGGCCGGTCGGTGCGGCACGACGCCGCGCGAAGCGAGGGGGATGAGGGTTGCGTATCGGCAAAATCACGATCGGCCAGCTCGAGGAGTGGAGCCTGCAGCCCGGGGTCGTGACGACCTGGCATCCCACCCCCGCGGCGGCGGAGAAGGCGCGTCGGGCGCCGGTGAGTCCGGTGCCGATCAGCTACATGCAGCGCCAGCATCTGCGGAACTACCACGAGCGCACCGAGACCGGACGCAGCTTCTCCCGGCAGATCATCACCAGCTGCGAGGTGCCGGGGGTCTGCAACATCGCGGCGATGAACGGCGTGGTGAACGCCTACCTGCGCCGGCACGACACCTTCCGCAGCTGGTTCGAGCACGTCGGCGACGGCCGGTTCGTCCGGCACGCTCTGGCCGACCCCGACGACATCGAGTTCGCGCCGGTCGACCACGGGATGCTGACCCCGGACCAGATCCGTGCCCTGGCGGTGGACATCCCCAGCCCGCTGGAGTGGGGCTGCTTCACCTTCGGGATCGTCCAGCACGAGCGGCATTTCACGTTCTTCGCCGCCATGGACCACATCCACGGCGACGCCACGCTGATCGGCACCACGATGATGGAGGCCAACAGCATGTACTCGGCGCTGGCGGCCGGCGGCGGACCGGTGCCGCTGCCCGAGGCCGGCAGCTACGACGAGTTCTGCCTGCGCGAGCAGGAACGCACCGCCGACCTCACCCTGGACACCCCGGAGGTGCGGGCCTGGATCGAGTTCGCCGAGAACAACGGCAACGGGTTCCCGGAATTTCCGCTGCCGCTGGGTGATCCGGACGGGGCCACCCGCAGCGTGATGACCACCGAGGTGCTCCTGGACAACGCCGAGACGGAACGCTTCGAGGAGGCCTGTGCGGCCGCCGGGGCGCGCTTCGTGGGCGGCCTGTTCGCTTGCCTGGCCCAGGTCGAGCACGAACTGACCGGGGCGCTGACCTACTACGGGCTCACCCCGCGCGACGCCCGCAGCGCCACCGACAACTTCATGACCCAGGGCTGGTTCACCGGGCTCATCCCGATCACCGTGCCGATCGGCGCCACCCCGTTCGAGGAGGCGGCCTGGCTGGCGCAGCAGTCCTTCGACTCCAACCTCGGCATGGCCAAGGTGCCCTACTACCGGGTGCTCGAGCTGGCGCCCTGGCTGCAGTGGCCGCGCCCGAACTTCCCGGTGGCCAACTTCTTCCACGCCGGTGCGGCCCCGCTGAACGCCGTGCTGGCCGCCGCCGAGGCGGGCCTGGCCGACAACATCGGCATCTACCCCGACGGCCGGTACTCCTACCAGTTCACCATCTACCTGTTCCGCTACGGCCAGGGCACGGTCATGTCGATCATGCACCCGGACAACCCGGTCGCCGCCAACTCGGTGGGCCGGTACCTGCAGACCATGCGGTCGGTGTGCGGCCACGTCGCCGACCGCCGGCCGTGGGGGCGGGTTGCCTGAGCTGACGCGGCGGGGGTAGACGGCATGCGTCCGTTGGCCGAACTCGTGGTGCGCCGGCCCTGGCTGGTGATCGCGGTGTGGGCCGTGCTGGCGGTGGCGCTGCCATTGACGGTGCCATCGCTGGGCGAGATGGCCCAGCGAAACCCGCTGGTCGTGCTGCCCGCCGACACGCCGTCCGGTCAGGCCGCCCGGCAGATGGCCGAGGCGTTCAGCGAGACCGTCAACGACGATTTGCTCGTCGTCGCGCTGATCAACGAGGACGGGCTGACCCCGGCCGACGAGGCCACCTACCGCAAACTCGTCGGCGCGCTGCGCGACGACGTCACCGACGTGGTGGCGGTCCAGGACTTCGTCGCCACCCCGCAGCTACGGCCGTTTCTGACCAGCAAGGACAAGACCACCTGGGTGCTGCCGGTGAGCCTGGCCGGCGAACTGGGCACCCCACGGGCGTTCGAGTCCTTCACCCGGGTGTCCGAGGTGGTGCGGCTGGCCACCGCGGGCAGCGGGCTGCAGGTGTACCTGACCGGCCCGGCCGCCACCGCCGCCGATCTCACCGTGGCCGGCGAACGCGACCGGGTGCCCATCGAGATCGCCATCGCGGTGCTGGTGCTCACCGTGCTGCTGGTGGTCTACCGCAGCCTGGTCACCATGCTGCTGCCGCTGCTGACGATCGGCTCGGCACTGCTCATCGCGCAGTCGGCGGTGGCCGGGTTCTCCGAGCTGACCGGTGCCGGGGTGTCGCACCAGTCGATCGTGTTCCTGAGCGCGATCGTGGCCGGCGCCGGCACCGACTACGCGGTGTTCCTGATCAGCCGCTACCACGACTACCTGCGCGCCGGGCGGGGTTCCGACGACGCGGTGCGGGCGGCGATGATCTCGGTCGGCAAGGTGATCACCGCCTCGGCGGCCACCGTCGGGCTGACCTTCCTGCTGCTGAACTTCGCCCGGATCGGGGTGTTCCGCACCGTCGGCACCTCGGCGTCGATCGGCATCGCGGTGGCCTGGCTGGCCGCGCTCACCCTGCTGCCGGCGATCCTGGCGCTGGCCGGCCCGCGCGGCTGGGTGCGGCCGCGGCGCGAGCTGACCGCCCGGTTCTGGCGCCGGTCCGGGGTACGGATCGTGCGCCGGCCGGTGCCGCACCTGGTCGGCAGCCTGCTGGTGCTGGCGCTGCTGGCCGGGCTGGCCGGGCTGGCGCGCTACCACTACGACGACCGCAAGGTGGTCGACCCGGACGCGCCCAGCTCGATCGGGTACGCCGCGCTGGAGCGGCACTTCCCGATCGGCCGGGCGGTGCCGATCTGGGTGCTGGTCACCTCGCCGCACGACCTGCGCAACCCGCGGGCGCTGGCCGACCTGGAGCAGATGGCCGCCCGGGTGGCGCAGCTGCCCGACATCGCGCTGGTCAGCGGGGTGACCCGGCCGCTGGGCCAGGTGCCGGCCGAGTTCCGCGCCACCTACCAGGCCGGCATCGTCGGCACCCGGCTGGCCGACGGGTCGTCCCAGATCACCTCGCGCGGCGCCGAACTCGACGAGCTCGCGGACGGCGCCGGTGCGCTGGCGGCCAGCCTGGCCGACGTGCGGGCCCAGCTCGACGCCATCGTGCCCAGCCTGCAGGAGGTGGTCGACACCTTCTCGGCGGCCCGCACCGAGCACGGCGGTGACAGGCTGGTGCGCGACGTCGAGATCGCGGCCCGGCTGGTGGCCAGCGTCAACCGGCTGGCGAACTCGCTCGGGATGAACTTCCGCACCATGCGGGACATGTTCGGCTGGGTGGGGCCGGTGCTGGCCGCGCTGCAGAACAACGCGGTCTGCGACGCCAACCCGGCGTGCGTGGACACCCGCGCCCAGTTCGCCAAGCTGTTCGCCGCGCAGCAGGACGGCCGGCTCGACGAGATCAACGGCATCGCAACCGAACTCGGCGAGGTGCAGGACACCGAGAGCCTGGAGACGACGGTCCGGCGGCTCAACAACGCGATGCTGCGGCTCACCCGCGCGGTCGACGCGATGGGGCTGGACAGCCCGGCCGGCACCCGGCGCGGCCTGACCGAGCTGCAGCGCGGTGCGCACCGGCTCGCCGACGGCAGCGCCGAGGTGGCCGGCGGGGTGGACGAACTCGTCCGGCAGATGAAGGTGATCGGCAACGGGCTGGCCGAGGCCTCGGACTTCCTGCTGCGCATGCGCGCCGACGCCGCCGACCCGGCGCAGGCCGGCTTCCACATCCCGCTGGAGGTGCTGGACCTGCCGGACTTCAAGAAGGCCGCCGCCGCCTACGTGTCGCCGGACGGCCGGTCGGTGCGCTACCTGGTGCAGACCGAGCTCAACCCGTTCAGCCCGGAGGCGATGGACCAGGTCAACCGGATCCTGGACACCGCCCGCTCGGCCCAGCCCAACACCGCGCTGGCCGACGCCACCATCACCGTCGGCGGCTACCCGGTCGCGCTGCGCGACACCCGCGACTACTACCGCCAGGACATCCGGTTCGTCATCGCGGCCACCGTCGTCGTGGTGCTGTTGATCCTGATGGTGCTGCTGCGGGCCGTCATCGCGCCGCTGTACCTGGTCGGCACCGTGGTGCTGAGCTACTTCGCCGCGATCGGGGTGGGCGTGCTGGTGTTCCAGCTCGTCGGCGGCCAGCAGTTGCACTGGAGCGTGCCGCCGCTGGCGTTCGTGGTGCTGGTCGCGGTGGGTGCGGACTACAACATGCTGTTCGTGTCCCGGCTGCGCGACGAGTCGCCGCACAGCGTGCGGGCCGGCGTCATCCGGGCGCTGGGCTCCACCGGCGGGGTGATCACCGCCGCCGGGCTGATCTTCGCCGCGTCCATGGCGGGGCTGCTGTTCTCCAGCATCGGACTGGTGGTGCAGGGCGGGTTCGTGATCGGGGCGGGCATCCTGATCGACACCTTCATCGTCCGCACCATCACCGTGCCGGCCCTGGCCGCCCTGGTGGGCCGGGCCAACTGGTGGCCGTCCCGCCCGCCGCCGCGGCGCACCGCCCGCCCACCGGCCCTGTCGACCGCACAACCAGATTCGGATGAGTCGTGACCGCGTCAGACCAGACTTCCACCACCAGGACGGCCACCCAGGAGTCGTCGATCCTGTCGATGCTGCACGGCCGCGCCGGCCTGCGCCCGGACGGTGTCGCCTTCACGTGCACCGACTTCGGCCGCGACCCGGCCGGCGCCGTCGAGCAACTGACCTGGGCGCAGCTGTCCCGGCGCACCCTGAACCTGGCCGCGCGGCTGCGCGACCACGGCGCACCCGGTGACCGGGCGGTGATCCTGGCCCCGCAGGGGCTGGAGTACGTGCTGGCCTTCCTCGGCTCGCTGCAGGCCGGCCTGGTGGCGGTGCCGTTGCCGCTGCCGCTGCCCGGTGCCGGGACCGAGCGGGTCGCCGCGGTGCTGGTCGACACCGGCCCCGCGGTGGTGCTCACCACCTCGGCCGCGGCCGCCGACGTGGCCGCGGCGGTGGCCGACGCCCCGGTCGACCCGGTGGTGCTCGAGGTGGACCGGCTCGACCTCGACGCCGAGCCCGGGCCGCTGCCGGCCGCGCCGGCGGCCGGGAATCTGGCCTATCTGCAGTACAGTTCGGGCTCCACCCGCACCCCGGCCGGGGTGATGCTCACCCATCGCAACCTCACCGCCAACTTCGACCAGTTGACCCGGGAGTTCTTCAACGAGACCCCGCTGCCGCCGGACGCCACCCTGGTGTCGTGGCTGCCCTTCTACCACGACATGGGGCTGGTGCTCGGGGTGTGCGCGCCGATCCTGCTCGGCCGGCGCGCCGACCTGATGAGCCCGCTGGCGTTCCTGGAACGCCCGGCCCGCTGGATCCGTGCGCTGGCGGTCAACCCGCACGCCTGGTCGTCGGCGCCGAACTTCGCGTTCGAGCTGGCCGCCCGCCGCACCACCGACGACGACCTGGAGGGCCTCGACCTCAGCGGTGTGGTCGGCATCATCAGCGGCGCCGAGCGGGTCGATCCGAAGACGGTGCGGCGCTTCGTCAACCGCTTCGAGCACGTCGGCTTCCGGGCGGAGATGGTGCGACCCGCCTACGGGTTGGCCGAGGCGACGGTGTTCGTCGCGGCCGGCCGCTGGGGCGAGACCGACCCGCCCGGCCACTTCGACGCCGAGGAACTGGGTGCCGGCCGGGCAGTGCCGTGCCGGCCCGGCCGCGGTGTCGCGCTGGTGCGCTACCGGCTGCCGCTGGAGCCGTTGGTGCGCATCGTCGACGGCCCGACCGGCCGGGAGTGCCCGCCGGACCGGGTGGGGGAGATCTGGGTGCACGGCGAGAACGTCTCGAGCGGCTACTGGAACAGGCCCGCCGAGCAGCAGGGCGGGTTCACCGCCACCATCACCGACCCCGGCCCGGGCACCCCGGCCGGGCCGTGGCTGCGCACCGGCGACCTGGGCTTCGTCCACGACGGCGGGCTCTACATCGTCGGCCGCAGCAAGGACGTGCTGATCATCCGCGGCCGCAACTACTTCCCCGAGGACATCGAGGCCACCGTCGGCGAGATCACCGGCGGGCGGGTGGCGGCGGTCGCGGCCGCCGCCGACGGCACCGAACAGCTCGTGGTGGTGGCCGAGCTCAAGGCGTCGGCGGGCGGCGACGCCGAGCGGCTGCGGGAGCTGAACACCCGGGTCACCGCCGCGGTTTCGCAGCAGCACGGGCTCAACGTGGCCGACCTGGTGCTGGTCGCCTCGGGGTCGATCCCGACCACCACCAGCGGCAAGATCCGGCGCGCCGCCTGCGCCGAGCAGTACCGGACCGGGGCGTTCACCCGATTGGGGGCATGATGGGCGAACTGAGACGACTGGCCGCCGTCGCCGCCACCGCGGTGACCTTCACCGCCACCGGCTGTCTGGGGTTCGGGGTGGCCGGCGCCGAGGACACCGCCGATCCGCCCGGCGAGGTGGGCACGCCGCCGGTGCTGGCCACCGCCGGCAAGGGCTACGCGCTCGGCGGCGCACACGTGCTGGGCATCCCCTACGACGAATACATCATGCGCACCGGGGCGGACTGGTTCCCCGGCCTGGACCGCGAGATCGTCGACTACCCGGCCGGGCAGGTGCAGGGGCACACCCTGGAGCGGCTGTTCCCGGGCATCGGGGCGTGGGGCGAGCGCATCCTGCCCGGCCTCGGGCTGGACGGCCCGAGCTACGGCGAGTCCATCGAGGTCGGCGCCCCCAACCTGATCGCGGCGATCAAGGCGGGCGGGCCGGGCACCGTGATGGGCCTGTCCGAGGGGGCGTCGGTGCTGGAGGAGACCCAGGCCCGGCTGGCCTGGGACCCGGCCGCCCCGGCGCCGCACGAACTGACCTTCGCCACCTTCGGCAACCCGGTGGCGCGGCACGCCTTCGGGGAGAGCTTCCTGACCCAGAACTTCCCGGTCGGCGCGGTGGTGCCGTCGCTGGACTACCGGATCCCGCCGCCGGTGGAGACCCAGTACGACACCTACCACTTCATCTCGGCCTACGACAGCATCGCCGACTGGCCGGACCGGCCGGACAACTGGATCTCGGTGGCCAACGCGATCGTGGGCCTGGCCACCGGGCACACCGCGGTGGCGTTCACCGACCCGAGCATGGTGCCGCCGCAGAACATCCGGACCACGGTCAACTCGCGCGGCGCGCGGATCACCACGGTGATGATCCCGGAGGAGCACCTGCCGCTGGTGATGCCGCTGAAGTACCTCGGCGTGGACAAGGAGACGCTGATCAAGCTCGACGCGGTGCTCAAGCCCTACGTCGACGCCGGCTACTCCCGCAACGACGACCCGGCCACCGCGCCGGTCACGGTGGACCCGGAGCACGGGTTCGACCCGGCCGCGGTCACCGCGCCGGCCACCCAGGCCGCCTTCGGCGGCGGCACCGATCCGGTGTCGCAGCTGCTGGCCGGGCTGCAGTACGTGCTGGAGCACCGGCCCGAACCCTGACCGGTCAGACCGGTCCGGCCAGCCCGACGCCGAGCAGCACGGCGCCGACCACGGCCAGCAGCAGCGCCACCCCGCGGCGGCCCTGGCGGCGCACCCAGCCGTGCACCGCGGCCAGCACCGCCCGGGTGCGCCGCGGGGCCACCAGGTGGCACAGCAGCGGCAGCTCGACGAGCGCGAACGCGACGACGTTGAACAGCACCAGCGCGGCCAGCCGCACCCCCGGCGTCGGCTCGGCGGCCGCGATGAGCGCGAGCGCGGCCAGGTAGTCCACCGACGGCAGCGCGATGCCGAGCCCGGCCACCCCGGCCGTCCAGGGCGCACCGTCGGCCAGCAGCCGCCGGGACCGGTCGGCCAGCGCCGACCACACCCGGCCCGGCGACCGGTCGGCCGGGCGGGCCCGCAGCGAGGACAGCACCAGTACCGCGGCGTAGCCGAGCAGCACCGCGCCCACGGCGATCTGCACCCTGGGCAGTGCGCCGCGGTCGGCGCCCAGCGCGGGCCGCAGCGCGAACAGGACGAGCAGGCCGACCAGCAGCCCCATGGCGAAGCCGCCGGCAAGGAAGGCGGTCAGCTGGCGCAGCGGGTGGGGCCGGTTGAGCAGGGCGACCGTCATGCCGATCCGGAACGGCTCCAGGCTGACCGCGGCGGCCATCACCAGGAGCGGGATCCACATGTCGGGTCGAGGCTACCGCGCAGTGGTCACCGGTTCTGGCGATCGGGCTGCGCGGCGTGGGATGATGGGCGGGCTATGAGCCAAGCAGATCTGAGCCCGACGGCGCTGCGCGAGGCGTTCGGGCATTTCCCGTCCGGCGTCATCGCGATCGCTGCCGAGGTCGACGGCAGCCGCGTCGGGCTGGCCGCCAGCACGTTCGTCCCGGTCTCCCTGGAGCCGCCGCTGGTCGCGTTCTGCGTGCAGAACTCCTCGACCACCTGGCCCAAGCTCAAGGACCTGCCGTACCTGGGCATCAGCGTGCTGGGCGAGGCGCACGACACCGCCGCGCGCACTCTGGCCGCCAAGACCGGCGACCGGTTCGCCGGGCTGCAGACGGTCTCCACCGAGCGCGGCGCGGTGTTCATCGAGGGCACCAGCGTGTGGCTGGAGACCTCGATCGATCAGCAGGTGCTCGCCGGCGACCACACCATCGTGGTGCTGCGGATCCACGATCTGAAGGTCAACGACGAGGTGCCGCCGATCGTGTTCCACCGCAGCACGTTCCGCAGGCTCGCCTCGGCCTGATCACGTTCGCGCCGGGCGGTCAGGGCCGGGCGGCGAGCTCGTCGCGGTAGCGCTGGATCCGCTGTTCGAGCTCCTCGGCATCGGCGGTGCGGCCCTCCTTGCGGGCCAGCTCCGCCCGGGCGGTGAGCTCGCGGATCGCGGTCCGGATGTCGTTGACGCTCATCACCTTGGTGGACATGTTGCCGCCTTTCGTCGTTGATCGGCTGCACACGGACTGTCCTCCAGGCTACCCCCGGCGGAACAGTTTGTTCCCCAGCCAGATCAAGGGGTCGTACTTGCGGTCGGCGGCCCGCTCCTTCATCGGGATGAGCGCGTTGTCGGTGATCTTGATGCCCTCCGGGCACACCTCGGTGCAGCACTTGGTGATGTTGCAGTAGCCCAGCCCGTGCACCTCCTGGGCCTCCTCGGCCCGGCGCGGATGGGTGTCGAGCGGGTGCATGTCCAGCTCGGCCATCCGCATCAGGAACCGCGGCCCGGCGAACGCCTTCTTGTTCTCCTCGTGGTCACGCACCACGTGGCAGACGTTCTGGCACAGGAAGCACTCGATGCACTTGCGGAACTCCTGCGACCGGTTCACGTCGGCCTGCATCATCCGGTACTCGCCGGGCTGCAGGTCCTTGGGCGGCCGGAAGGCCGGGATCTCCCGGGCCTTCTCGTAGTTGAACGACACGTCGGTCACCAGGTCCCGGATCACCGGGAAGGTGCGCAGCGGCGTGACCGTGACGACCTCGTCCTCGCCGAACGTCGACATCCGGGTCATGCACATCAGCCGCGGCCGGCCGTTGATCTCCGCCGAGCACGACCCGCACTTGCCGGCCTTGCAGTTCCACCGCACCGCGAGGTCCGGGGCCTGGGTGGCCTGCAGGCGGTGGATGATGTCGAGCACCACCTCGCCCTCGTTGACCTCGACGGTGTAGTCCTGCAGCGCACCGTTGTCGGCGTCGCCGCGCCACACCCGCATCCGCGCCTGGTAGCTCATCGGGCAGCCCTCCGTCCCGGGTGCTCGGCCAGTTCCTCGTCGGTGAAGTACTTCGCCAGCTCCTCGATGTCGAAGAGTTCGAGCAGGTCGGGTCGCATCGGGGGCTGTTGCTCGGGGGTGACCGAGATGTCGGGCAGCACCGGGTCACCGCCCCCGGCCCGGCAGACCAGCAGGGTGCGGCGCCAGGCCGGGTCCATCGCCGGGTAGTCGTCGCGGGTGTGGCCGCCGCGGCTCTCGGTCCGCTCCAGCGCGGCCCTGGCCACGCACTCGCTGACCAGCAGCATGTTGCGCAGGTCCAGCGCGAGGTGCCAGCCCGGGTTGAACCGCCGGTCGCCGTCGACCTTGACGTTGCGGTAGCGGGCCCGCAGCTCGCGCAGCCGGTCGAGGGCCTCGGCCATCTCGTCGTGGCGGCGGATGATGCCGACCAGGTCGTTCATCGTGTCCTGCAGATCGGCGTGCAGGGTGTAGGGGTTCTCCGGGGTCGCCCCGTCGCCCGGCCCCGCGAACGGCGCCAGCGCCTGGGCGGCGGCGGCCTCCACCGCCGCCTCGCTGACCCGCGGCCGGTCCGCCAGCGCGGCCACGTAGTCGGCCGCGCCCAGCCCGGCGCGGCGGCCGAAGACCAGCAGGTCGCTCAGCGAGTTGCCGCCGAGCCGGTTGGAGCCGTGCATCCCGCCGGCGCACTCCCCGGCGGCGAACAGCCCCGGGGTGCGGGCCGCGGCGGTGTCCGGGTCCACCTCGATGCCACCCATGACGTAGTGGCAGGTGGGGCCGACCTCCATCGGCTCCTTGGTGATGTCGACCTCGGCGAGCTCCTTGAACTGGTGGTACATCGACGGCAGCCGCCGCTTGATCTCCTCTGGGGTCAGCCGGGAGGCGATGTCGAGGTAGACCCCGCCGTGCGGCGAGCCGCGGCCGGCCTTGACCTCGGAGTTGATGGCGCGGGCCACCTCGTCACGGGGCAGCAGGTCGGGGGTGCGCCGCGCG
>Ga0207864_1000138_pt1 | contig 115774 bp, 91 predicted proteins | sample HigsolmetaAR202D_FD_184834 | JGI IMG/M metagenome (GOLD analysis project Ga0207864, IMG submission 184834) | Ionic liquid and high solid enriched microbial communities from the Joint BioEnergy Institute, USA - AR20-2-D (SPAdes) (version 2) ...
ATCTGGACGAGCCGACTGAAATGTACTTGCTCGCCTTTCGCGAATCGATGAGCTCACCGACGGCAGCGATCATCCTCATGGGCATCTTCGTGATCGTCTGTCAGCTCAAGATCAACGTGACGAATGCCTATGCCGGATCGATCGCGTGGTCGAACTTTTTCTCGCGGTTGACGCACAGCCATCCCGGCCGCGTCGTCTGGCTCGTGTTCAATGTGCTGCTCGCGCTGTTCCTCATGCAGAGCGGCATCTTCCGCGCCGTCGAATCGATTCTGATGATCTATGCGAACTTTGCCGCCGGGTGGATCGGAGCGCTGACGGCTGATCTCGTCATCAACAAGCCGCTCGGCTTCAGCCCCAAGCACATCGAGTTCAAGCGGGCTCACCTCTACGACATCAATCCCGTCGGCGTCGGGTCGCTCTTGCTCTCGATCGTGATCTCGAGCTTGGCGTTCCTCGGGGCTTTTGGCCAGGCCGCGCAGTCGCTTTCGCCGTTCGTGGCACTGACGGTCGCATTCGTCGCGGCGCCGATCATCGCGTGGGCGACGAAGGGGCGGTACTACCTTGCGCGGCAGCCGAGCAACCTGGGGAACGAGCCCGAGATTCGCTGCACGATCTGCGAGAACGTGTTCGAGCGTGCGGACGTAGCGATGTGTCCGGCTTATTCGGGGCCGATTTGTTCGTTGTGCTGCACGCTCGAGGCGAGGTGCCGCGACCTGTGCAAGACGAACAGCCGGTTCTCCGAGCAGTTGCATTCGTTCCTGTCGGCCATTCTCCCGTCGCGGCTCGTGGCGTCGTTGAACACGCGAGCCGGGCAGTTCTTCGGTCTGTTGCTGGTGTTCAATCTCGTCATCGGGTTGATTCTGTCGCTGATCTTTCATCAGTACAGCGACGCAGTACCCGCCGTGCGCGACGCCATCAGCTCGTCGCTGTGGCTCGTGTTCCTCGCGCTGTCGTTGATGTCGTGCGTGTCCGCTTGGCTCATCGTGCTGGCGCACGAAAGCCGGCGGACGGCAGAGGCGGAATCCGCGCGTCAAACCCAAATGCTCATGGAAGAGATCGAAGCGCACCGGCGTACGGACGCGGCGCTGCAGAAGGCGAAAGAAGTGGCCGAGGCGGCGAACATCGCCAAGACGCGCTACATCGTCGGCATCAGCCACGAGATCCGCACGCCGCTCAACGCCATTTTTGGCTACGCACAGCTCCTGGAGCGCGTGGCCACGGGGCCGGTCGACAATGCCGTTCGCGTCATCCGGCGCAGCGCCGAGCACATGGCGAATCTCGTCGACGGCTTGCTCGACATCTCGAAGATCGAGAACGGCATGCTTCGGCTGAACCGCGACAAGGTGCAGCTCGGCGAATTCCTGGATCAGATCGTCGATATGTTCCGGCTGCAGGCGGCGGCGAAGGGCATCGAGTTTCGGTTCCAGCGGCCGCCGCATCTGCCGGCGTACGTGCACACCGACGAAAAGCGTCTACGCCAGATTCTGATCAATCTGCTGTCGAACGCGATCAAGTACACGGAAAAAGGCTACGCCAGCCTCACGGTGCGCTATCGCAGCCAGGTCGCGGAGTTCGAGATTGCTGACAGCGGTATCGGCATAGCGCCGGAGGATCTCGAGCGCGTTTTCGAGCCGTTCGAACGCGGCCGCTCGTCGAACGTGCGCTCGGTTCCTGGCACGGGATTGGGATTGACGATCACGAAGCTACTCACGCAGATCATGGGCGGCGAGATTCAGGCGCGCAGCGTCGTCAACGAAGGAACGGTATTCACGGTACGCGTGCTGCTGTCGGAGGCGAGCGCCGCACCGGATACCGCACAACGCCGTGCGCGCGATTACGAAGGACGGCGCCGAACCGTGCTGCTGATCGACGATGACGAGGCGCATCTCGACATCGTGCAGGGCTTGTTGCGGGGCCTCAGTTTTGAGGTGCTCACAGCGCGCGACGGACCTGCCGGAATCGCGCTTGCACGCGAGCGTCGTCCGGATCTGGCGATGATCGATATCTCGATGCCCGGTATGAGCGGCTGGGACGCGGCGCGCGAATTGCGAGCCGATGCGAGTCTTCAAGGGCTCAAGATCGTAATGGTGTCCGCGAATGCGCACGAGTACAGCCGCGGCGGGAGCAACGATCCGCACGATGCATTCGTGATGAAACCCGTGGACATGCAATTGCTGCTCGACCGGATCGGAGAGCTGCTAGGCCTGCAATGGATCTACGATCCGATGGTGCCCGCTTCGGTGGCGGAACCCGTCGGTCTGTTGCCGCAACATGCGCGGCATCATCTCGAGGATCTCTATCGGCTCGGCCGGATCGGCCACGTGCGAGGAATTCAGGCGAAGCTGCAGGAAATCGAAGTAGAGGATGCGGCGAACAAACCGTTCACCGCGCACATGCGCAGCTTGGTCGCCAATTTCGACTTGAAACGTTACATGAGCGTCCTAGAGGCGATGCGAAAAAATGCGTAGAGAAGCGACTCGCCGCGACACCATTCTGGTCGTCGACGATACTCCGGAAACGCTGGGTTTCTTGACCGACACGCTCGACCACGCGGGCTTTACGGTCTTGATCGCCACCGACGGCGAGAGCGCGTTGGATCTCGTCGATCAAATCACGCCGGATCTCGTGCTGATGGATGCCGTCATGCCGGGCATGACCGGTTTCGAAGCTTGTAGGCGCCTGAAACGCGAGAAATTGCTCAATCACTTGCCGGTGATTTTCATGACGGGTCTCAGCGAAACGGAGCACGTCGTCGAAGGCCTGGCAGCGGGCGGTGTCGACTACGTGACCAAACCCATCGTCGTCGATGAGTTGCTGGCCAGAATCCGTGTGCACCTGGCCAATGCGCGCACGACGAGCGGCACTCAAGCGGCGCTCGATGCGAGCGGCCGGTTTCTCCTGTCCGTCGATCGGACCGGTAAGCTGCTGTGGTGTACGCCGAAGGCGCGTCAGCTTCTCGCACAATTGGGGGCGACGAGCGCCGAAGCGGTCGTGCTGCCGTCAGCCGTCGTCGAGCAATTGATTCGTCCGCGGGGCGACGGTATGCGCGTATCACAGCGGATGATCGTCGAGGCTAACGACCGGCGCATCGAGTTCTCGTTCGTGAGCGCCGTCGGACCGGACGAGCTGCTCTTGCGCTTGGCGGAGCTCAGCACGGAGCCTGACGAGCTCATCCTGCGCAAGACGTTGGCGCTCACTTCGCGCGAATCCGAGGTTCTCCTCTGGGTCAGCCGCGGCAAGTCCAATCGCGAGATCGGCAAGATTCTCGATATCAGCCCGCGTACGGTGAACAAGCATCTGGAACAGATATTCCAAAAGCTCGGCGTGGAGAATCGCGCATCGGCGGCAGCGAGAGCGGTGAGGGCATTGGCGAGGTAGGAGCGTGATCCGTGATTCGGTGGGAAGAAGGGAAGGGGCGCTGCACACCTACCACTCACGACTCACTACTCACGAATCACGACGAAGCATTCCCTGCTCGAATATGAACTCGATCACGCGATCGAGGCCTTCGCCGGTCTTCAGGTTCGTGAACACGAACGGGCGTTCGCCGCGCATGCGGCGGGCATCGCGGTCCATGACTTCGAGCGATGCACCGACGTAAGGAGCGAGATCGATTTTGTTGATGATGAGCAGGTCGGATTTCATGATGCCGGGACCGCCCTTGCGGGGAATCTTGTCGCCAGCTGCCACGTCGATCACATAGAGCGTGAGGTCGGAAAGCTCGGGGCTGAAGGTCGCGGCCAGGTTGTCGCCGCCGCTTTCGACGATGACGAGGTCCAGGTTCTCGAAGCGCTGCATGAGATCGTCGATGGCCGCTAGGTTCATCGACGCATCTTCGCGAATCGCCGTGTGTGGGCAGCCACCCGTTTCCACGCCGCGAATGCGCTCCGGCGGCAGGGCTTGGCTGCGAATGAGAAACTCCGCATCCTCGCGCGTGTAGATGTCGTTCGTCACGACCGCGAGATTCAGGCGATCGCGAAGACGTTTGCAGAGCGCATCTACCAACGCAGTCTTACCGGATCCTACGGGACCGCCTACGCCGACTCTCAAAGGTTGTTGCGTCATCAGATGCTTCTTCCGCTCGACACGCCGATCTTAGTGACGATCGAGCGGCGTCGGCACCGTCGTTTGACGTATATGGCGCGGTGCGTGCGCAAGCGAAGATTGAGCTCACTCGATTCCAGCGAGGCAGCGTACAGACGATGAAACGCTATGTGCTATTTGTTGCATTGCTGAGCTCTGCAGTTGCGGCACACGCGCACATTTCAGGCACAGAGCTCACGGGATACCCGGGCGGATTCGCGCACTCGCTTTTCGGTGCGGACCATTTGTTGGCGGCGCTGTCCGTCGGATGTCTGGCAGGGTGGGGTACCGATCGCGCGCGCTGGCTGTTGCCGCTCATGTTCGTCGCGTCGATGGCGATCGGGATCGGCACTGCCGGTGTATCGTCGGTTTCGGTGACTGAGCTGTCGATCGCGATGTCCGTCGTGATCCTGGGTGTGCTGATCGCGCGCGGCGCGGCCGTACGCTCGATTCCGCTGATCGCGCTCGTCGGAGTCTTTGCCTGGTTCCATGGACAAGCACACGGTGCGGCACTGTCGAACGGTGCTGACGCGCTCGGTTACGCGCTCGGTGTGATCTCGAGCACGGCCCTGCTGCACGCCGTCGGATTCTTCGCTGCAGTGCTGCTTCAGAACGATCGTGCGCGCACGAGCCTACGCGTCGGCGGTGTCGGTATGACGCTCGCGGGGGCCGCGTGGGCTTTCGGGGTGGTGTGAGGGGATACATATATTTATATGTATGTGTAGCACGCTCTTTCGGCACGCTCGCTCGTCGCTTCGCTGACGACCTCTCCCAGAGAGTCAACCGAGGGGGTAGGAGAAGACGCGATTCGCGCGACAATCCCGACCAGCGCCCAGTGCCCAGCGCCCCGAGCCCCAGGTTATCCTTGGCGTAGCTATTGAATAATGTTGCCGGCTCAGGGGGGATCTCGTCATGCGCGCGTTCGCCATCCAAGCGCTCGTCTTCGCGATCGGGTTCGGATTCGTCAACGGAGCGGCAGGGCAGATCGTCCGCAATACGAACGGGCCTGGACCGCATACCATTCTGGAAAGCGTCGTTATTCCGTCCCATGCCGAAGTGCTGGCATTGTCAGGCGTGGTGCCGCAACCGATCGATCCGTCGAAGCGGCCCACGAGCATCGACGACTACGGTGACACCAAGACCCAGACGATCAGCGTGCTCAATCAGATCAAGGCCATCCTCGAACGGCGCGGATACAAGATGTCGGATGTCGTGCGCATGACGGTCTATCTGACTGCCGATCCGAAGCGACAGGACGGTCGCATGGATTTCCAAGGCATGAACGAGGCGTACCGGATGTTCTTCGGCACGCCTGAGAATCCGAACTTGGTTGCTCGCTCGACCGTACAAGTCGCCGCGCTGGCCAGTCCGTACTTCCTCGTCGAAATCGAAGTCACCGCCGCCAAGGTCCCTGCGTCGAAGAATCAATAGGAGGGGTGCCGTGAGCGGCACGGCGGAACAGCCCTCGATGACGCGACGCGAGCTGCTTACCCTCATCGGGCGGCTCGCCGGATCCGGCGTCATGTATCAGGCGATGAACTCGTTGTCGTTCGCGTCGAATTCGACGTTCACGCAACCGGTCGTGTTACGCGGAGCGCCGAAGGGTGCCTCGATTCTGATTCTCGGCGCAGGTCTTGCCGGATTGGTCGCAGCCTATGAGCTGCGCAAGGCGGGCTACGAGGTTCAAGTCCTGGAGTACCAGAATCGTCCCGGCGGTCGCAACTGGACGCTCTACGGCGGCGATGTTTACGTCGAGCTCGGCGGATTCACGCAGCGCATCGGTTTCGACAAAGGGTTGTATTTCAATCCAGGTCCATGGCGGATTCCGCATCATCATCGCGGAATCCTCTATTACGCGAAGCTGCTCGGCATCGCGATGGAGCCGTTCATCGAGATCAATTACTCCGCGTATCTGCATTCGACGCGCGCGTTCGGCGGCAAGCCGCAGCGTTATGGCGCAATCAAGGCAGACTACGAGGGCTATGTCGCCGAGCTGCTCGCGAAGGCAGTGAATCAACAGAAGCTCGATGAGCTGGTGACGCAAGAGGATCGCGAGATCCTGCTCGAGTCGCTGCGATCCTGGGGCGCGCTCGAGGACGATTTCCGGTATCGCAAAGGGCGCAGATCGAGCTTTCGGCGAGGCTTTGCCAAAGCGCCGGGCGGCGGCTTGAGCGGCCTGCCGGTTTACAGCGATCCGATTGCCCCGTCCGATCTCCTGCAATCGCGTTTGTGGGCGTCTTTGGCGGCTGCGAATGTCTTCGACGATCAACAAACCTTGTTTCAACCCGTCGGCGGCATGGGCTCGATCGGAGCGGCGTTCGGCAGGACGCTCGAAGGGCTCATTCGCTACAACGCCAAAGTAACGGAAATTCGGCAGGATTCGCGAGGCGTCACGGTGACCTTCGTCGATACGATCAAGGGCGGCGGCCTGCAAACCGCGCGCGGAGATTGGTGCGTATGCACGATTCCCGCGACGATTCTCAGCCAGATTCCGATGAACGTCGGCGCACCGATGAGAGCTGCAATCGATTCGATTCCGTATATCGCTGCCTGCAAAGTTGCCCTGCAAATGAAGCGCCGGTTTTGGGAAGAGGACGACGGTATTCACGGCGGCATCACGTATACGGACCAACCGATCTGGCGGATTTGTTATCCGAGCTCGGATTTCTTCAAGCCTGGCAAGGCCGTGCTGTTGGGGGCCTACATGTTCGGGCGGGATGCCATCGAGTTCACTGCGCTGTCGCCGGAGGAGCGCATCGCACGCGCACTGGAGCAGGGATCGAAAATTCATCCGCAATATCGCGAGGAGTTCGAGGTCGGTGCGAGCGTCGCCTGGCATCGCGTGCCATGGGCGCTGGGCTGCGCGAGCCGCGGCTGGGGCGACGGGAACACCGAGCAATACGAGAATCTCTGCGCCATCGATGGTCGGATCGTGCTTGCCGGCGAGCACGTCTCGAGAATTCCTGCTTGGCAGGAAGGTGCAGTGTTATCGGCGTTGGATGCGATTACTCGTCTGCACGAGCGCATTCTCCAGACATCGTCGGGTTCATGAGCAAACGTTTCGTCAATGTGGCCTTGATTTGCGGCGCTCTGGTTGCGGGCGCGTTTTGCATATCGGCCGATGCGCAACAGAGCAGTCGGTATCGGTATGCCGATGGGAAAGAGGTCTACGAACGCATTTGTCAGGCATGTCACATGCCAACGGGGCAAGGTGCCGCCGGTGCGGGGGCTTATCCGGCGCTTGCGGGAAATCCCAAGCTCGAGAATCCTCTGTACATCGTTGCGGTCGTGCTCAACGGACTGAAATCCATGCCCGCGTTCGCGGATCTCAGCGACGAAGAGATCGCAGGTGTCGCGAACTACATCCGCAGTCACTTCGGAAACGAATTTTCCGAACGCGTTACGACGGAGCAGGTGAAAGGCCTCCGGCCTAACGCGTAAGGACTGCGATCGAACGCGAAATCCGCGGCGTCGGGACCTTAACGCATTTGTGAAATCATTCGATGACTTCCTCCGCCGTGCCAGGGGAATATTCCCTGGCTGATCGACCACATAGTGAGAACAAGAATGAGCGTCGAAGGAAGGGTGCGAGCCGGATTCTGGGTCGGAATCGTGGTTTCCGGTGCGCTGCTTTTCGCGGCGAGTCGCACTGCGGACGATTCGGTTACGAACAGGGTACTGTTCTTTGGCGGAATCGCCGGAATTGCTGCGGCGTGTATCTTTCGCGTGCTCGCGGCGAGACGCATGGCACTGGCGCTCGCCGAGCGAAACCAGCGTCGATTGCAAGAGCTCGAGCGGCAGGTCCTGTCCAGCGGCTTGACGGTGGAGATCACCGGGTCGTCCGGACTATTGCCAGGGCTCGGAGCGGCGGCGTTCGCAGCGTTTTCGACTTATCTCGCGTACCGTGAGCCGGATCCGGTCAGCGTGGCATGTGCGGTGTTCTTCGTATTGTTGACGGCCATCTTACTGCCTCCCGGGCTCGCGCAACTTGGGAGACCGCTGCTGCGCATCACGCGTCACGGTATGGAAGTCGGACTGTATGGTACGTATGCCTGGCATGAAATCGCAGGCATCGACGTCCAGGAGATTCGACATCGCGGCATCCGCGCCGGCTATCAGCTCATCCTCTATGTGCCCGACCTGGGCAAGTTCCTCGATCGAATGCATCCCACGGTGAAGCTCTGGTACGCGCGGTTCCGGTTCGGCGAAAGCCGAAACAGACTGCAGCTGATCCTGAGCAATCTATCGGAGTCGCCCGAAGTGATCGGCGATCTTCTGAGGTCGCTTTGGTCTAAGGCCACGGGCAAGCCGCCCATTTGGTCTTCGCTGATCCCGGAAAAGCATTGGAGAACCATCCAGCAGAGTCTCGAAGAGATCGAGGAGCTCGAGCGATCGTCGAAACTGATCGAGACGGACCCGGAGCGAGCGCAGCAGCTCCTCGAAGACTGGAAGCGCAAACGCCATGCGCGCATGACGCCGAGAGAACGGGAGGAACAGCAAAAACTGCGGGCGGAAATGGATGCGCTCGTCGCGCAACATGGTATGCGCGAAGCGATGAAGGTCCTGCTGGAACGCGATGCGGCTAGACGCCGCGAGCTCGATGAGAAGCTCGAGCAGATGCGTAGACGCTCGAAGCGGATTCAGTGGTCGATGATTGTGCTGACCGTGCTGGTGGCTGCGGGAGTCATTTGGTTGCGGGTGTACTCGTCCTGACTAGCCGCCAAAAAAGAAAAGCCGATGCGCCGCCGAGGGTGGCGCATCGGCTCTGTCTCAGTTCGTGTATCCCGCTCAGTCGTCGCGTTCGATTTCGGTGGCGATGTTGCGGCCCTCGCGAGCGACGTAATCCACTTCGACCCGGTCTCCGACTTTGACGTCCTCGAGGCGGCGATAGTCATCGTCGAAGTCGGTGCGGTCGTCCGTATGGATCGTCACGCCGGCGACGACCAGGACGCCCTGCGAAGCGTCGACCGATTCGACGACACCTTCGACTTCGCGGTGCCGATCGCTGGCAACTGCGGCAAACGCCAGAGTGCTACCAATAAGAATGGCGAGAAGGGATTTCGAGCTTTTCATCGTCCGCTCCACATCACATATATGAGCCGGGCTTTACGATCGGCAGTAATGTCTGAGGTATCCGTCGAGTTCCTGCCGGGGTAGATCGCGCTCCGTTGCGACTTTCTGCCGTCCGAACCGTCTGGGGGTGCACAAGAAAGTCCGATTGATTTCAATGCACCTCAACTTTCTCCTGGCAGGTTCGTATGGCTATTCGTAGTATGTGCAGCCGTCATTTGGGCGTTGCCGTAAAGCAATAGCAGGGATCAATCCACTCGTGTTGGGGAGTCGCTGCCAATGATCGGACTTTTGCGCGAGAAACTGCTGGAAGTGCTCCAGGTCGTCGCTCCGCTGATTCTTTCTGTGTGCGTCCTGCAGTTCACGATCGTGCATGCGCCCACGGCACTGTTCGTGCAGTTCCTCATCGGATCAGTGCTGGCAATCGTGGGCATGCTGCTCCTATTCGTAGGTATTGATCTCGGCGTCGTGCCGATGGGCAAGTTCGTCGGCGCCGAGCTGCCGAAGAAGGGCTCCATCCTGCTGATCATTACCGTGGCCTTCTCCATCGCTTTCGTCACAACGATGCCGGAACCGGACGTATTGGTGTTGTCGACGCAGGTCGATGAGGCTTCGAACGGCGCAATCGCGGGACGCACGGTGCTTTACGTCATTTCGCTGGGGTTGGCGATGCTCGCGGCGATTGCCATGGCGCGCATCGTTTTCGGTTGGTCGATGCGGTACCTGCTGGCGGCCGCTTACTTGCTTGCGCTCGGCCTTGCCTTTTTCGCACCGCCGCAATTCGTGCCATTGGCGTTCGACGGAGGCAGCGTGACGACCGGCGTGCTCTCGGCACCGGTGATCATCGCCGTGGCGATCGGTGTGAGCTCGGTGCTTGCGGGCCGCTCGGCGGTTTCGGACGGGTTCGGTCTCGTGGGATTTGCTTCCATCGGACCGATCATCGCGATTCTTCTGATGGGACTGTTGCGCGCATGAACTCGACCTGGATCGACGAGATCATCGGAACGGCGCACGGCGTGACGATCGCGGTGACGCCGCTGATCGTCGTCTTCCTGATCTTCCAGGTGTTCCTGCTCAGATTGCCGCTGCGCCAGGTTGCGGACATTTTGAAAGGAACGGCGATCGCGGCGGTCGGGCTGTTCTTGTTTCTCGTGGGCGTGGCGATCGCGTTCCTGCCGTTTGGTCGTGCGATCGGTGCGGCGCTCGGTTCGATGCAAAACGTGTGGATGGCGGTCGTCATCGCCGCGCTGCTCGGGTTCGTGACTGCATGGGGCGAGCCGGCCGTGCGAATCCTCGCGAATCAAGTCGAGGAAGCCTCGAACGGCTCGATTCGCAAAGCGCCGGTGCTGTACACGATCTGCATCGGGGTTGCGATCTGGGTGGGTATCGGCATGTTGAGGATCAGTGAATCGATACCGCTGCTTTATCTGCTGGTACCGGGCTATGGGCTCGTGATCGTATTGCTATGGCTCAGCAGCAAGGAGTTCGTATCGATTGCGGTCGATGCGGGCGGTGTCGCAACGGGGCCGTTGGCGAATTCGTTGCTGTTGGCACTCGCGTTGGGCGCATCGTCTGCGGTCGGCAACGGGGATCAGGTCGTAAACGGTTTCGGCCTGGTGGCGCTGATCGCATTGGCACCCGTGATGTCGCTGATGATGCTCGGGATGCTGATCAGGTTGAAGACTCGAAAATAGGAGCTTTGCAATGCTCAATCCACGTTTGGTCGTAAGTATCGTGCGCAAGGGGTGGGGCGACGCGGTCCTCGAAGCCACGATGAACGCGGGTGCGCATGGAGGCACGGTATTGTTCGGGCGCGGCACCGGGCGCAACGAACAGCAGCGAGTGTTCGGCATCAAGATCGAGCCGGAGAAAGAGATCGTTTTGACGGTCGTGCCGGCCGATATCGTGGACAAGATCGTTCAAGAGGTCGTGCGCGCAGCAGAGCTCACGGAACCGGGTCACGGGTTGTCCTTTGTTGTGCCGGTGGAGCAAGTGGCCGGCGTCGTGCACTTGGTGGAGGAGCCGCAACGCTGATCTTCACGGGAAATCCTACGACCGGGCATTCAGGGCTTTTGCGATCCGAACACTTTCTGCGTGCTCTCGCATATGGCGAGCACGCCCGGATGCTTGATCTTGCGTTCCATCGAAACGGCGTAGAACTCAGCGCGGACTTTGCGTGCCGGGCCAAGCACTTCGAGTCCTGATTCCTTGCGAAACTGATCGAGCAGCACATCGGGCACCGGTGCCACGCCCCTGCCTTCGCGCGCGAATTCGCGCAGCATCGCGTAGTCCTCGAACTCGCCGACGATGTGCGGCCGGACGTTGTTGCGATCGATCCATTGGTCCAACGCGCGACGGATCGCCGTGTCCGGTGTCGGAAGGAGTATCGGCGCTCCTTGCAGGGACTTTGGAAATCCGTCTCGGAGCCTGCGCGCGAGGGGACGTGCGCTCATCCACGACACGTCGCAGCTTCCCAAATGATGGTTGTGGGCGCCCAAGTGCAGGCTCGGCGTGACTGGCGAGTCGGATAGGATCACATCGACCTCGTGCACTTCCAGCGCATCGAGCAACTGCTCGAGCGTTCCTTCGCGACAGACGAGTCGTACCGTTCGTTCCAACGACAGTGCTGCCGTGACGAGGCGATGCGCGACCTCTTTCGGCACCACGTCGTCGATACCGACGACGAGCCGCAACGGCCTGCGGGTCGGGCGTTGCGCGAGCGCATTCAATAGATCGGTTCCCAATCCGAAAATCTCTTCCGCATAGCCGTAGACCAGTCGCCCGACGTCAGTAGGCGCAAGAGTGCGACCGGACTTCATCAGCAGTTTCTCGCCGATACGTTCTTCGAACGCGCGCAACTGTGTGCTCACGGTGGGCGCCGACAAGTGCAGTTCCTCGCAGGCCTTCGTGAGACTGCCGGTGCGCACGACGGTCCAGAAGTAGAGCAAATGCTGATAGTTGAGGCGCGGCAGCGGAGTTTTCATATTTCGAGATCCTCTAAGTATTCGCAAGATTATTTCTAATGGATCTAAATGTTAACGCGGGTTACAAATCTTCCGTGCCAGGGTGCGCATCTCTCTCCCGCGAAATCGGCTCGGCGCACCCGAAACGCCGCAACTCGAAGGAGTACGTTCCATGCAAGGCAGAATCGTATTGAGCAAGCAGGATTTTCATCGATTGCGCAGCTTGCTCATCGCGCAGCGGTTTGCGTCGAATCAGGACGAGCAACTCGCTCTCTGGTCGAAGCTCGATCGTGCGAGCCTCGTCGAGCCCGAGGCATTGCCGAGAGATGTGGTCGGAATCGACGCGACCGTCGCCGTGACGGATATCGATCCCGGCTCGCGCAATCAGTACACGCTCGTGCTGCCGCCGCGTGCCGACGTTTCCGCAGGTTGCGTCTCCGTACTTGCGCCGATCGGCATTGCCTTGCTCGGTCACCGGGTCGGCGATGTCGTGGAATGGGAAATGCCGGGCGGCTGGCGAAGGCTGCGCATCGAAGGCGTGAGTCAGGGCGAGGGTCCGCGTCTTGCGGCCTGAGTCATGGAGATTGCGCTCGAAGGAAGAGGTGTAATGACTCGAGGTAGAAACAGCGAGAGCAGGAGAGTCGTCCTTTGCGCAAGCGACTTGACGGCACGGTCGGACGGCGCTGTTCGGCGTGCGGCCGCGCTTGCGGATCAGATCGATGCGCGCGCAGTGTTCGTGCACGCTGTCGACGCCTCGCAACCCGACGAGGTGATCCGGATGCAGGTGAATCGTGCGCATGTGCAGCTGCGCAGCGATGCCGAGCGTGCGATGTGCTCCGCTGCTCCGGGTTTCGAGACCGAGGTACGGCTCGGCAAACCGTTACAGGCCATCGCTGAGGCAGCGCGGGAATGGCAGCCGCAGTTCATCGTCATCGCCGCGCCTCGACGGCGCGCATTCGACGCTTTGATCGGCACAGCGGCGGAACGCTTGATTCGCTCCGCTCACTGCCCCGTTCTGGCGGTTCGCGGATCGCTCGACGGTTCGTACAAGCGAGTGGTCATTGCAACCGACTTGGGGGCGAGTTTCGAGTCGATCGCGCGTACGGCCGCGGACATGGGCGTCTTGTCGAGCGCAGACACATGGATCGTTCATGCATTCGATCATTTGTATCACGGAGTTACGGCGGCCAACGAGCGCGAAAGGACGGCGATCGTTGCGTACGAGCGGCGCCTGCGGGATGGCATAACCGTTGAGATTGCCCGTGAGCTCGAGGAAATCGGTGTGTCGCTCGCACGAGTGAGGATCTCTGTATTGCCCGCACAGCCGATCGAGGCCATCGAGTCCGTGACTCAGTACGTCAAACCCGATCTGGTCGTGATCGGGGCGAACCCCTCGCTCATGTTGAGACGCCTGATCGCCGGCAGCGTCGCGCACGAAGTGTTCAGAAGAGCGGACTGCGACATTCTGGCCGTCCCGCCTTCGGCAGCCCGAAAGGGTTGGCTGCGAGCGGCTTAGTACGGCTGTGAGAGCACAGAAAAGATGTCGAGATGGCAGCGCTTCTGTTCCTCGCTTGCGCACGATCTTGTCGAAGCCGATCTGTTCGGCAGCCATGCTGAGCGCTGGGGCGGGCAACGGGAGACCAGATGCGAACACGATCGCGTCGCTTGCGCACCGTTGAGACCCTTTGGAACCGCGTCAACCGACCAGCGGGGATGGGCGGCGCCGCGATAGATGTCTACACTAGATGCAGGCTGCGCGACGCGCGATTGAAGACGCTCGCTCGAATGCGTGACATCGCGCTCGATGGCGCGAAAGCGGCATTACTTCGTCAGCAAGCCTTCGAACAGCGGTCGTGCATAGATCGCAGCGCCGTTCTCCGTCGTCACGCCAGGCGCCCAGAAATGCAGCTCGGCCGAAGCGTTGATCATTGCGGTGATCATTTGCGCAGAGATCGAAGCATTCACCGGCCGCAACGAGCCGTCGGCGATTCCGTCGCTGCACACGAGCGAGAAACGTCCGGACACCCGCTCGAACTCCTTGATCAGCTCCTTGTGAATATTCTCGGGTACCGAGGTCAGGGCTGACGTGCGAAGGAGCGGTGCGCTTCCTTCGAGCTGGTAGTACAACAACGCGGCGCATACGGCGGCGAGATTGTCGTAGCCGGTTTTGGTGGCAGCCGCAGCTTCGCGCTGGGCATGGCGCATGATTTCCAGTGTACGGGCAAAACAAGCCTCGACGAGGTCGTCTTTCGCTTCGTTGTGGTGATAAAAGGCGCCCTTCGTTACGTTGAGGCGCTCGGAAATCTTTTTCACCGACGCGCCGAGATAGCCTTGTTCGTTGATGAGCACCGTGGCTGCGCGCAGGAACGTTTCCCGTGCTTCGTTGGACCCGTTGGAGGCGGCAGTCGCGTGCAACGGCAATGTCACAGGGTTCCATTGGCCGCGATTGCGCGCCAAGCCGTTCTCGAGAATATCGATGACATGATCGGCAAGACGCCCGTAGTCATCGGAGTCGTAGTGGTTGATCCACACGACCGACCAGAACAATTGAGAAAGCAGCAGGTGGGTTCGCGCATTTTGCTCGACGCGCTCGAGCTTGCTGAAGTCGCGCGATCTCATGAGCAGGCTGCGAACACGACGGAACATAGCTTCGTAGGCCTTGCCTACGCCCGGGTCGTGTAGTGCGCGCACATCGTTGAAGACGGCCATCTGCTCAGCCTCGCCGATCGCGATGCGGCGCCGATGCTCGAAGAATCCCCGTACGAACAGCTCGAACGACTGCCGCGCGGTCTTACCTTGCTCCGCGTGCTCCAACAGGGACTCGTAAACCTGAATCGAGCGGTGGAAACACGATGCCGCCAGCTCCTCCTTGCTGCGGAAGTAGTACATCACCGCAGTCGGAACGAGGTCGAGCCGAGACGCGACATTGGCCAGCGTCATGCCTTTGACGCCGCGCTGATTCAACACCTCGACAGCCGCCTGCAGGATCATGTCCTTGCGCTTGTGGAATTTTTTCGTCGGCGCAGGGCGCGCTGCTCGGGTAGCCATTCTTGTTTCTTTTGCATCTTTCCCAGTTTCCATACCGTACCCTAGAAATACAGCCGAAGGCGAGATTCCGTCATGCGACGACCGATGCGCGCAACGAAGACGGCGGAAGGGGCGTGTCGAGGCGCTCCGGCAGGAGCCTAGCAAGACCAGACCGGGCATTCAAATTCGATGAATTTCGGACGACTCGCTGGCATGGATAGGGCAGGAGCCTGCCGAGAAACGAAGTCAAACAGCTGACCGGAGCAGGCTACTCGGATATTCATGCTTGCTCGAAGGTTCACCGAAAGGCATACCCAACATTCATAATCTTCGGTCGACCGATTGACCAAATCGCGTTGCGCAGACACCATGCGCGCGGCGAGCGCGACCCGTCCGAGTAATTTCGAGCGGTCGTGCGAGATGTCGGAATCCATTCATATTCATAAGCGAGAGGTATGACGATGGCGGGACGGCTCGAGGGGAAGGTTGCGATCATCACCGGCGCGACGAGCGGTATCGGCGAGGCGACGGCACGTTGTTTCGCAGCCGAAGGTGCCAAGCTGGTGATTGCAGGCCGCACTCAGGACAAGGGTGAGGCGTTGGCGCGCGAGCTCGGGGAGGGGGTCGTCTTTCAGTACGCGGACGTGCGCCGCGAGTCAGATATTGCGGCGCTCGTCGATGCCGCGGTGTCTCGATTCGGGAAGCTGGACTGCCTTTTCAACAATGCCGGCGCATCGATTCCCGGGACGCTCGAGACAGTGACCGAGCAGGAGCTTGCGGAAGGGTTTCAACTATTGATCGGCAGCGTGGTGTTCGGGGTCAAGCACGCCGCGCGCGTCATGAAAGACAACGGCGGCGGTTGCATCATCAACAACGCGAGCGTTGCCGGGCATCGATTCGGGCAGGGCGGAATTTTCTATTCGACCGCAAAGGCTGCGGTGGCCCATTACACTCGCCTCGCCGGCGTGGAGTTGGGTCCGTACGGAATTCGGGTCAACGCGATTTCTCCCGGCGCAATCGCTACGCCGATCTTCTATGGCGGCTCGGACCGAGCCAATACGCTGTCTGCGGAGGAGAACGAGCGAAAGCTTGCTAAGCTCGAGCGCAATCTCGCACGCGCCACTCCGCTGCCGCGATCGGGGATGCCGATGGATATCGCGTACGCTGCGCTCTATCTCGCGAGCGACGAAGGCAGCTTTGTGAACGCCCACGACCTCGTCGTGGACGGCGGGCGTATCTGGCAGTTTTACGAACGCCCCCAGGAAGCCTGATTCTGGGGTAAAACTAAGGACTTGAATGTGCGGCTGCGCGTGGACCCTCCACGCGCGAGCTGCCGCGTTTCGTGTCGGTCTTTTACGTTCCGGAGCGGGCCGGCGCGGCATTCGAATCCGAATCAGGGGCTGATTACCGTGACACAAGCGAACGCAACCACGCCGGTCGCCGAACCCATTTGGCGTCCATCGCCCGAGCGCATCCAGCGCGCCGGGATCACCAAGTACACGCGCTGGCTGGAAGAACGCAAGGGCCTCAAGTTTTCGAATTACGAATCGTTGTGGGAGTGGTCCGTCTCCGAGATCGAGGCGTTCTGGAGCAGCATCTGGGAGTACGGCGAGGTGATCTCGCATGCGCCGTACGAGCGAGTGCTCGACGAGCGGCGCATGCCCGGCGCGAGATGGTTCGAAGGCGCGCGGCTCAATTACGCCGAGCATTCGTTGCGGCATGCGGCGACCCGCAGCCAAGAGCCGGCCATCATTTTCCAGTCCGAGTTGTGCGATCGCCGCGAAGTTTCCTGGGCAGAGCTCCAGCGCGATGTTGGCAGTCTTGCCGCCACGCTGCGTAAGCTGGGTCTCGAGAAAGGCGATCGCGCGGTTGCATACTTGCCGAACATCCCCGAGACCGTCGTCGCGCTGCTGGCGACGACGAGCATCGGCGCCATCTGGTCGAGCGCTTCGCCCGATATGGGCTCGGCAGGATTTCTCGATCGAATGCGTCAGATCTCGCCGAAGGTGCTGTTCGCAGTGGATGGGTATCGCTACGGCGGAAAGGATTTCGATCGGCGCGAGGTGTTGGCGGAAATCCTTCGGGAGCTGCCCTCGGTCGAAGCGGTCATCTTCCTGCCGTACCTCGATCCATCTCTATCGGCCAATGCGCTGAAAGTGCGAGAAGGCGTGTCCGTCACTTTGTATGCCGATGCAATTCGCGAACCCGCGCCGATCGTCTTCGAAGCGCTGCCTTTCGATCATCCGCTCTGGATCGTGTACTCGTCCGGTACGACCGGCATGCCGAAGCCGATCATTCAATCCCACGGCGGCATCGTGCTGCAAACGCTGAAATTCGGTCTGTTGCACGCCGACGTCGATCCATCGGATCGGCTGTTCTGGTTCACCTCGACGAGCTGGATCATGTGGAACTTCGTCGTGGGCTGCTTGCAGGTGGGGGCGACGATTCTGCTGTTCGACGGCAATCCCGGTTATCCCGATGTGAGAACGCTCTGGCGGTTCGCCGAGCGTGAGCGCGCAACGTTCTTCGGCACGAGCCCTGCGTTCATTTCGTTGTGCATGAAGGCGGAAATTCGCCCGAAGCAGGAGTTCGATCTCAGCGCATTGCGAACGGTGGGCTCCACCGGATCGCCGCTCAGTGCCGACGGCTATCGCTGGATCTACGAGAACGTTCACTCGGACGTCATGCTGGCGGTCATTTCCGGCGGCACGGATTTCTGCGGATGTTTCTTGAGCGCCTGTCCGATCCTGCCGATCTACGCCGGCGAGATGACGTGCCGCGAGCTGGGCATGGCGGTGTATTCGTACGACGAGGCCGGCAAGCCGCTCATGAACGAAGTGGGCGAGCTCGTGATGACACAGCCGATTCCTTCGATGCCGATCGGCTTCTGGGGTGATGAGGACGGCAGCCGCTATCACGAAAGCTATTTCGATACGTATCCCGGCGTTTGGCGTCACGGCGACTGGTTGCAGCTCATTCCGCGGCCGGAGTCGGTCACCGGTGTGATCTACGGGCGTTCGGACGCCACCATCAACCGGCACGGCATCCGCATGGGGACGAGCGAGATTTATCGAGTCGTGGAAGCGTTTCCGGAAGTTCTCGATTCGCTCGTCGTCGATCTCGAATACCTGGGCAGGCCTTCGTACATGGCCTTGTTCGTGGTGCTGCGCGACGGCTCGTACGTCAAGGATCCGGAACGTGCCGGACGCGCCGCGCGGCTGCGGCAGGCGACGCCGGAAGACACGTGCGTGCCGTCCGAGCTGCGTCAGCGGATCATTCAAGCGATTCGTACTCAGCTCTCGGCGCGTCATGCGCCCGATGAGATCTTCGCCATCCCGCAAGTGCCGCGCACGTTGTCCGGCAAGAAGCTCGAAGTGCCGGTGCGAAAGATTTTGTTGGGCCGATCTCCTGAGAAGGCGGTCAACCGTTCGTCCATGGCGAATCCGGATGCGATCGATTGGTTCATCGCGTTCGCTCGCGGTCAGGAGTCGGCAGGTTCTAACTGATGAGAGAAGATGAAATGGAAAAAATTGGTGTTGTTGGCGCGGGCTTGATGGGGTCTGAGATCGCGCTGGTGTTTGCGCTGGCAGGGCATCGCGTGACCGTCGTCGATGCGCGCGCCGAAGCGTTGGAGAATGCGAAGTCGCGTTTGGCGGGCGTGCTCGACAAGGGCATCGCGCGAGGCTTCTATCAGCCGGAGAACAAGGAATCCGCGCTCGCTAATTTGACGTTCACGCTCGAAATCGAGGCACTTGCCGATTGCGATCTCGTTACCGAGGCAGTTTTCGAGGACCAAGCGGTCAAAGCGGACGTGCTGCGTCGGCTCGATGCGGTGTGCAAGCCCGAGTGCGTGCTCGCGACGAACACGTCCACGATTCCCATCTCCACGCTGGCCTCGTATGTCTCCGAGTCGAGGCGCGAACGTTTCATCGGCACGCACTATTTCTCCCCGGTGTCGCGCATGAAGCTGGTCGAGGTCGTGCCCGCTTTCGGCACGAATGAGGCGACGGTGGAGTTTGCAACTCGCCTTTGCCAGGCCATCGGCAAGGTACCGATCCGCGTCAAAGACGTGGCGGGATTCGCAGTCAATCGCGTCCTGCACGCGTTCGTCATCGAGGCGATTCGGCTCGTGGAAGAGGGTGTCGCCACACCCGAAGACATCGACACTGCATGCAAGCTCGGTTTGGGCCATCCGATCGGTCCGTTCGAGCTGATGGACGTCACCACGTCGAGCTTGTGCTTGCAGGTTCAGGAGATCCTGCACGAGAACTACGGCGAGCGTTTCCGGCCGCGGCCGCTGCTCAAGCAGCGCGTGCGCGCCGGATTGATCGGCGGCCGTAGCGCGCCAGGATGGCGCGGCAAGAAATCCTGACGAGCGCACGTTTCCATACCTTGCGCAGCGAAGGCGGTTCGACGGAGCGAACCGCCGGCTCGTTGCGGGCCGCAAAGCCGGACATCCGTCTGCGGCACCTTCCTCATTGCGCAGAGTCGAAGCCAGGGACCGAAGAATTTCTAGCCGACGGTTCGCACGAACACGTTGCCGACGGCATCGGGCCCCCCGAGGGAACTCCCTAGCAGTCGATCGGGCATCTCCTTCGCCGCGGGACCTTCGAAAGCGGGGATACCGCCCGAATACACAGCGGCAACACCTGAATCGAGAATCCGTTGGATCGCCAGCCGCTCGGCTGGTGCCATCGCCGCATCCTTAGATTTGTTACAGCGGTATCGAGGGTGTCGCAGGGGAGTTATAGTATTTTGATTAGTCGGTACGGGCGGTCTTGGCGAATTCCATCAAGTGATTGACTGAGCGGGTTGCGATGGGCACTCTTGCAAGGATGCGGACGACTGCGTAGTCAGAGGCGTTTCGCGTCGAGTGCTTCCGAAGACCGTTCGATGTTCCTTACGAGCCCAACGAAACAAGCGACCAGTAGGGGGTGGTGATGTCAAGCGAACGAGCGTCGAGCGAAGCGCTGTCTGTCGAGTCTGCGGGAACTGCGGTTGGCGAAGCTGGAGAGAGTTTCAGCGCTTCGACGGCGTATCGCTATTACGTCGCGTGGCTGCTGTGCGGCGTCTACATCATCAACATGATGGATCGCCAGTTGCTGGCGATTCTCGCCGAGCCGGTTCGCACGGAGTTCGGCCTCACCGATTCGCACATGGGGCTGCTGACCGGATTTGCTTTCGCCGCCATTTACACGGTGCTCGGCATCCCGTTGGCGCGCATCGCAGATCGATTTCACCGCGTCAATCTCATCACCATCTGTATCGTCGTTTGGAGCGCCTTCACGGCGTTGACGGGCTTCGCCAAGAGTTTCGCTCATCTGCTGATTGCGCGCATCGGCGTCGGTATCGGCGAGGCGGGCTGCAATCCTGCGGCCTACTCGATCATCAGCGATTATTTCGAATCGAAGCGTCGCGCGACGGCGCTCGGTATCTACCAAGCGGGCGGTTTTGCCGGCTCGTTCTTGGGCATGCTCCTGGCCGGTTGGATCGCGCAGAACCACGGCTGGCGTACTGCATTCTTCCTGGTGGGCGTGCCCGGCGTGCTGATCGCGTTGCTGCTCAAGCTGACGTTGCGCGAACCTCCGCGCGGATTCTCGGATGACGCCAAGGTCGTGCAGGATCCGCCCCCAGCGAAGCAAGTGCTGTTCTCTCTGCTCTCCAAGTCTTCGTTCCGGCATCTTTCGTTCGCCGCCGCGCTTCACAACTTTGCGATTTACGGCGCCGGCAATTTCTACGCGGCCTTCCTCATGCGTACGCACGGCATGGGCGTTGCGGAGATCGGCTTCAAGTTGGGATTGATCACAGTGGTGGGCGGCGTCGCAGGCACTTATGTAGGCGGTTGGCTCAGCGACCAATATGCGAGCAAACGCGACGACGCGCGCTACTATCTGTGGGTCCCGGCACTATCGCTCCTCCTCGGGTTCCCCATCTATCAGGCGGCATTGATTGCAAACCATCAGCTGTTGCTGTTCTCGCTGTTGCTGCTGTCGACCTTCTGCAGCGCCGCCTACTTGGCGCCCAACATCACTGCGACCTATCGGCTGGTCGGCGTACGCGAGCGCGCTCTAGCGAGCGCGTTGCTACTGTTCATTCTCAATATGATCGGGCTCGGCTTCGGTCCGTTGCTCGTCGGCATGCTGAGCGACTCCTTGCGAGGTGCCTTCATCGCCGACGGGTTGGCGGAATCCGAGGCGCTCGCGCAAGGACTGCAATGGTCATTGCGCATTCTGGGATTGGTCAATTTGTGGGCTGCCGTTCACTACTTCGTCGGGGCTCGTACGTTGCGACAAGAGATGATACGTGTATGAACGATTCTGCGATTTCCATTTCCGCGCTGCGCGAGCGCGACTTCGGTTCGCATCATGAGCTGATTCGAGCTCATGCGAGCTTGCGTCCGAACAAGCCGGCGATGATCCAGGACGATCGTCAGTTGACGTACGCCGAGCTCGATGCGTTGATGGATCGGATCGGTGCGTCGTTGCAGCGGGATGGGGTGCGTCCTGGCGAGATCATCGCCATTTGCGCGGCGAACTCGATCGAGTACGGCGCGGTCTTCATTTCCGGTTGCCGCGTCGGAGTCGGTATCGCGCCGCTTGCGCCGTCGTCGACGCCGCAAAGCTTGATGACCATGCTCGAGGACTGCGGCGCAAAGCTCGTGTTCCTCGACGCCGCATCTGCGTGCGCGCTCGAGCCGTTGCGCAAGCCGAACGGTCCGAAGTGGATCATGCTCGACGGGACGGAGCATGGGGTGCCGTTTTCACAATGGCTCGCGCCGGGCGGTGCGAAACCGGAACCGGTCACGCTCGATCCGAAGCATCCGTTCAACATCATTTACTCGTCCGGAACGACCGGTACGCCGAAAGGTATCGTGCACTCGTTTGCGATGCGCTGGGTGCAATCGCGCCGCGAACCTGGGCACGACTACGAAGCCGATGTAAATCAGGTCGCGCTCATTTCGACGCCGCTGTACTCGAACACGACGCTGGTGAGCTTCCTGCCGACGCTATTGAACGGCGGAACGCTCGTCATCATGGCGAAGTTCGAGCCGTTGAAGTTTCTCGAGCTGGCGCAGAAGCATCGCGTCACGCATGCGATGCTGGTGCCGGTGCAGTATCAGCGTCTGATGGCGTTGCCGGAGTTCGATCAGTTCGATCTGTCGAGCTTCGTCATGAAGTATGCGACGAGCGCACCGTTCCCGGCCGCGCTAAAGGCGGAAGTGTTGAAGCGTTGGCCCGGCGGATTGACCGAGTGGTACGGCATGACCGAAGGCGGTGCATCGTGCCAACTGCTCGCGCACGAGCACCCCGACAAGCTGCACACGGTGGGCAAACCGTTCCCCGGTCACGAGATGCGCATCATCGACGAAAACGGCAAGGAGTTGCCGCCGGGCGAAGTGGGCGAGGTCGTCGGGCGTTCGCCCGTGATGATGAGCGGCTACTTCAATCTGCCGGACAAGACCAAGGAGACGTTGTGGTACGACGAACAGGGCAATGCATTCATTCGTACCGGCGATGTGGGTCGATTCGACGAAGACGGGTTCCTGACGTTGATGGATCGTCGCAAGGACATGATCATCTCGGGCGGATTCAACATTTATCCCAGCGACCTCGAGGCTGTTGTGAGGCAGCATGAATCCGTCGCCGACGTTGCCGTCGTCGGTGTGCCGTCGGAACGCTGGGGAGAGACGCCGGTTGCGTTCGTCGTGCTGCGTCCGGGGCATGACATCGAAGCCGAGCGTCTGCGCGACTGGGCCAATGAACGGCTCGGCAAGACGCAGCGGCTCAGTGCGGTGGAGCTCGTCTCGTCGCTGCCGAGAAGCGCAATCGGCAAGGTGTTGAAGCGCGAGCTGCGCAGCCAATACCAAGCGCGTGCTCGTCAATAGAAAAATGCGCCCCGCCCGTCAGCAGCGGGCGAGGCGTGCGGCCCGGCGATCCGGGCCGCAATCGCTTTCCCTCGTATCCTGTCAGGCGGACAGGAAGCCGCGTCCTTCGTCCGCAAGCTTCTTGAGCAAGCGCGCCGGCTCGAGATCGGCGCCGTACTTGCCGGCGTACTCCTCGAGCTTGGTGCGGATCGTGTTCAAGCCGATCGAGTCGGCGTAGTACATCGGACCGCCGCGATGCTTCGGCCAGCCGTAACCGTACAGCCAAACCACATCGATGTCCGAGGCGCGGATCGCCTTGCCTTCTTCGAGGATTCGCGCGCCTTCGTTGATGAGCGGATACAGGCAGCGCTCGAGAATCTCCGTCGGCGAGATCTCGCGCTGCATAGCGCCGCTGCGCGCGGCGAACTCGCGCACTGCTTTCTCGACGATCGGCGAAGGCGTTCCTTTGCGATTCTCGTCGTAGTCGTAATATCCCGCGCGCGTTTTTTGGCCCCAGCGTCCCATTTCGCAGAGCACGTCGCGCAGCGTTTCGCCTTTCGACGTCTCGCGCGACCAGCCGATATCGAGACCGGCCAAGTCGGCCATCTGGAACGGGCCCATCGGAAAGCCGAACTCGACGAGCACGCGATCGACATCCCACGGCATCGCGCCTTCGAACAACAACTGCTGAGCCTGAATCTGACGCGGATAGAGCATGCGATTGCCGACGAAGCCCGGGCAGACGCCGACGAGCACCGCGATCTTGCCGATGCGCCGCGCAAGATCCATCGAGGTGGCGATCACGACATCGCCGGTTTTCGCGGCGCGAACGACTTCGAGCAACTTCATGACGTTCGCCGGGGAGAAGAAGTGCAGGCCGATCACGGCTTCGGGACGTCGCGTGACGGAGGCGATCTCATCGATGTCGAGGCCGGAGGTGTTGGTGGCGAGGATCGCGCCTTGCTTCGCAATGCCGTCGAGCTTCGTGAAGATCTCGCGCTTGAGCGCCATGTTCTCGTAAACCGCCTCGATGATGAGGTCGCACTCGGCGAGCGAGCTCATGTCGAGCGAGCTGCGCAGCAAGCCCATGCGGGTTTCGACGTCTTCCTGAGTCAGCTTGCCTTTACGCGCGCTGTTCTCGTAATTGCGCCGGATGGTGGCGAAGCCGCGATCCAATGCCTCCTGCTTTGCCTCGACGATCGTGACAGGGATACCCACGTTGGCGAAGTTCATTGCAATGCCGCCGCCCATGGTGCCGGCGCCGATGATGCCGACCGTCCGGATCGGAAGCGGTGCGAGATTCGGCGGCAGATCCGGAACGATTCCGGCCTGTTTCTCGGCCTGGGCAATGTAGTCGGTGACGGGTGGAAGCGAAGAGGTCATGGGCGATTCCCTTGGAAAATGTCGAGCCTAGTAGGTCGGCACTGCACGTACCGAGTGTTCAATTATTGCCCCAGCATTATGCCATCGATAGGAAGTTTGGCCGAGACCGAGCTTGAACTATGCGAAGTGTCGCAACCATAATCCATACCGATAGCTCAAAGATGCCGATCTGCGAGACGGTGGACGCGCGGCATGAGTAAAGAAGCCTTGCTGATCGCCAACCGGGGGGAAATCTCGATTCGCATCGCGCGCGCTGCTGCGGCGCTCGGCATGCGCACGGTCGCGGTTTATTCCGAAGACGACGCGCATTCGCTGCACGTGCGACGGGCCGACGACGCAGTCGCTCTAAGCGGCCGCGGTCCGCGGGCGTATCTCGACGTCGAGCAGATCGTCGAAGCGGCACGGAACAGCGGTTGTTCGATCATTCATCCCGGATACGGATTTCTGAGCGAGAGCGCGGCGTTCGCGGACGCCGTCCGTTCGGCCGGGCTGACGCTGGTTGCGCCTCGTACCGATCTCTTGGCGTTGTTCGGCGACAAGACACAGGCGCGCGCGTTGGCGCAGTCGCTGCAGGTTCCCGTGCTGCGAGGCACCTTTGCCGCATCGACGCTGGATGAAATTCGCGCCTTCTACGATTCGTTGCCGCAAGGCGGCTCCATCGTGATCAAGGCGAGCGGCGGCGGTGGCGGAAGAGGAATGCGTGTCGTGTCCGATCCCGCCGAGCTCGAGTCCGCGTATGCACGATGCCGGTCCGAGGCGAAGTCGGCGTTCGGTACCGGCGATGTGTATGTGGAGGAGTACTTCGCGCCGGTTCGGCATGTTGAAGTGCAGATCGTCGGCGATCGGTACGGTGCGGTCAGTCACTTGTGGGAACGCGAGTGCACCCTGCAACGCCGCCATCAGAAGCTCATCGAGATTGCGCCGAGTCTCAGCCTGCACCCCGACGTGCGCGAACGACTCATTGCGGCGGCGCTGCGCATGGCGCGTCACGTGCGCTACGAGGGTTTGGGCACGTTCGAATTCCTGGTCGATGCGGAACAGAGGAGCGATGCCCGATTCGTGTTCATCGAGGCGAACGCACGTCTACAGGTCGAGCACACGGTCACCGAAGAAGTGCTCGGGATCGATCTAGTGCAGGCGCAGCTGCGCATCGCGCTGGGTGCAACTCTCGCGGAATTGGGGCTCGAGCAAGAATGCGTGCCGGCGCCGCGCGGCTGTGCCGTGCAGTTGCGAGTCAACATGGAATCGCCGCAAAGAGATGGGACCGTCAAGCCTGCGTCCGGAACGTTGCGGGTCTTCGAACCGCCCGGCGGGCGCGGTGTGAGAGTCGATACTTTCGGATACACAGGCTACGAAGTCGTACCAGGCTTCGATTCGCTGCTCGCCAAAGTCATTGTGCATTCGCCTCGCACTGACTTGCGCGAACTTGCAGCAGCGGCCTATCGCGCGCTGTGCGAGTTCCGGATCGAGGGCGTGGACACGAACGTTCCCCTGCTTCAAGCCTTGCTCAAGCACCCGGAGTTCGTCAGCGATCGCATCGATACGCGATTCATCGAGCGGCACGGCGAGGCGCTGCTGCGAGGGGACGACAATCACCCGCGGTTGTTCGTCGAAACGAGGGCGTCGGTGAAGACGTCGCTGGCCGGTGCACGCGTCGATACGAGCGATCCGCTCGCGGTGTTTCAGGTTGGCAAGCAGGCGCAAAGCGATACGTGGCAGCCGTTTGCCCAGAAGAATGGCGTCGCAGTCGCCGCGCCGCTCCAAGGAACCATCGTGGCCATCGAGGTGCGGGAAGGCGATCTCGTGCGCCGCGGGCAGCAACTCATCGTCATGGAATCCATGAAGATGGAGCACGTCGTCAATGCGAGCGTCGGCGGACGAGTTTCCGTCATTGCTGTTGCGGTCGGCGACGCCGTCATCGAAGGAGCACCGTTGCTCGCGATCGAGCCGCAAGAGGTCGATGGGGAATCTGCGGACGAGTCTGCACAGCTCGATCTCGACGCGATTCGTCCGGATCTGCACGAAGTGATCGCTCGGCACGATCGCACGCTCGATGCCGCGCGACCCGAAGCGGTTGCGAAGCGACGTGCAACGGGACAGCGAACGGCGCGCGAGAACATCGAGGATCTGTGCGATCCAGGCACGTTCGTCGAATACGGACCGCTCGTGCTTGCGGCGCAGCGTGCGAGACGTTCGCTCGAGGAGCTCATCGTCAAGAGCCCGGCCGACGGTCTCGTGGCCGGCGTGGGCAGCATCAACGGTGCGTTGTTCGGCGATCCGGCATCGCGCTGCGTCGTCATGTCTTACGACTACACGGTTTTCGCGGGAACGCAGGGCGCGCGCAATCACATCAAGACCGATCGAATGATCAGGATTGCGAAGACCGCGAACATGCCGCTCGTGATTTTTGCCGAAGGCGGCGGCGGGCGTCCGGGCGACACCGAATCGACGGGCGATGCCGGCGGGACACCGACGTTCGGCGATTTCGCCGAGCTGAGCGGTCAGGTTCCCTTGGTGGGCATCGCTGCCGGACGCTGCTTCGCCGGCAACGCGTCGCTGCTCGGTTGTTGCGATGTGGTCATCGCAACGAAATCGTCGAATATCGGCATGGGCGGACCGGCGATGATCGAAGGCGGAGGACTCGGCGTGTTTCGGCCGGAGGAGATCGGTCCGGCCTCCGTGCAGCTCGCGAACGGCGTCATCGATATCGGCGTGGCCGACGAGGCCGAAGCCGTCGCGGTCGCGAAGAAATATCTCTCGTATTTTCAGGGATCGATCGCCGACTACGAATGTGCCGATCAGCGTCTGATGCGGCACATCGTTCCGGAAAATCGGCTCCGCACTTACGACGTTCGCAAGGTGATCGAGACCTTGTCCGATACCGGATGGGTACTCGAGCTGCGCTCGCAGTTCGCGCGCGGAATGATCACGGCGCTGATCCGAATCGAAGGCCGTCCGATCGGCGTGATCGCGAACAATCCGCAACATTTGGGCGGCGCGATCGATTCCGACGGTGCCGACAAAGCCGCGCGGTTCATGCAGCTGTGCGACGCTTTCGACATTCCGCTGCTGTTTCTCTGCGATACGCCGGGAATCATGGTGGGACCCGAAGCGGAAAAGACCGCGTTGGTCAGACACTCGAGCCGCATGTTCGTCATCGGCGCCAATTTGAGTGTGCCGTTCTTTACCGTCGTGTTGCGCAAGGCCTATGGGCTCGGTGCGATTGCCATGGCGGGCGGATCTTTCAAACGTCCGATGGCAACGGTGGCATGGCCGACCGGCGAATTCGGCGGCATGGGCCTGGAAGGCGCAGTCAAGCTCGCGTATCGCAACGAGCTTGCAAGCATCGCCGATCCTGCGGAGCGCAAGCGGAAATACGAGCAGATGGTCGCTGAGCTTTACGAGAAAGGTAAGGCCTTGAGCATTGCGACGATCTTCGGTGTCGACGACACCATCGATCCGGCGGACACTCGCCGGTGGCTGGCGAACCTGCTGCGTTCCGTCAGAGTGCGTAACCGACGCAAACGCAAAAAGCGAGTCGCCATCGATACGTGGTGACGGTCGACAACATTATTCATACGCTGCATCAGGGCAGTGCTTTTGGAGGCATCATGAAGTTTGGTTCAAGTCTGTCGAGCGCTCAGCCAGTCGTCGTCGCGGCGGCGCTGCTCATGGTTGCGGGTTGCTCGAATACTCCCTATGAAACTGCGGCGGGAAGCGGTGCGGCTTCGGCTGCTGAAGCGACGAATGAGGTGCGTTGGGAATGTCCGGACGGTTATGAGGTCAAGGCAGGCTTGAACACCGACTTCCCGCACAAAGGACAGAAGCGCGCCTTCGTCGTGTACCCGCCCGAGAATGCGGAGGGTCCCGCGCCCGTATGGGTACCGATGACCGGCACGGTCGAATCGACGATGGACAATCTCACCGTCCAACGCAGCGGCGCGAACGCGCTGCTCGCAAAGCACGGCTACATGGTGATCGGACCGGTGCGGCAATGCGCGAACCAGGATCCGAACGCACGGCCGGCCGCATGCAACGGTCCCGGTAAGGACGGCTGGAACTGGGCCCCCTGGAATGAAGGGCGTGCGGCCAATGCGAGCGGCGACCGCTGGAAAACGGATGAAGGCGCTGACTCGTCGTTCCTCGTGGCCATGGTCAAGTGCGTGGGTACGAAGTTCGAGCTCGATCCGCGTCGTCTCTATCTCGGCGGCATTTCTTCCGGCGGCACGATGACGAATCGGGCGCTGCTGTTCCGTTCGGACTTCTGGGCGGGCGGCCTGCCGATCTCGGGCGAGTGGTACGTGTCGGCTGACGATGGCACGCCGCTCTCGTTCGACGATGCGCGCGCTGCCGTGGCGGCGGCACCGACGAAGATTCACCAAGGTCGTGTCGGTCCGTATCCGCTGCCGTCGAAATTGGGCCCGATGATCGTGATGACCGTGTGGGGCGGCGAGAACGATCTATGGAATTGCACGCGCCCTGACGGTTCGAAGTTCTTGTGCGCGGATTATCGACCGAGCACACAGGCAGGTTCGAACTATTTCAGCGCGCACAGCAACGTCGTTCACGTGGCATGCACCGCGAATCACGGTCACATGTGGCCGCAAGTGAATACGAGCGAGTTCAATCTGTGGGCGCTCAATACACTGGCATCCCATCCGAAGGGTTCGGATCCGCGCGACTTCAAGCTCACGCAGCCGCCCGAAGGCTATAGCTGCCGCGTCGGTCCGTTCGTGGGGCTGTACTGACGGAATCCAGAATATGTCTGCGCGGCGACGTGCAGACATATTTATATGTGTCGAGGCGCGTGCCGGGCCGGCAGGATGACCGCGAGGGCCGCGCCTCGCAGCTATTCGTCGGGCAGCGCAAACGTCCACAGCGTGGCGCCGCGGTTCGGTGGGCGCTGAAGTTTCGCGGTCCGCAGCATGGCTTCGACGTGGACGAAGCCTTCGTTCGTCGCGACGGTCACGTACTGTTTGCCGTCGACGCTGTACGTTACCGGATAAGACGCAGGCGCGTTGTCGAGCCGAACCTTCCACAACACCTTGCCGTTCCGTGCATCGTAGGCGCGGAACCATCGATCGACGCTCCCCATGAAGATCAGGTCGCCTGCGGTTGCGAGTGCGCCGCTGGCAGGCGGAGCGTGTTCTCTCGCAGTCCACACGGTGGCGCGGGTTTGCAGATCGATCGCACGTAGTATGCCGTACGAACCCAACGTCGATTCGTCCGGCTGTTTCTGCCATTGCTCGCCGTTCGGCCACGGATGCACGCACGTATCGGTGAGCGGCACATACAACGTGCGGGTTCGCGGGTCGTACGCCGTCGACATGAGATTGCGTGCGCCGAGCAGATCGGGACAGATGCCCGGCAGCGTCGCTCTCTGCAGAATCTGGCCGGGCGCCGGAATGGCGGCGGGATTCAGCGTCTTCTCACCCGTGTGCGGATCGATGCTCTGAACGACATTTTGCATGCCGAGATCGATCGAGAATCGATACTTGCCGGTCGCCGCATCCAATGCTTCGACAATCGCTTGTTTGCCGATCGTTACGACGGTTTTGCGCAGTGCACCGTCGACGTTCAGCTCGACGATCTGGCGCTCGAATGCCCAATCGTGGTCGAGTTGATCGTTCTTCTGATGCTGGAAGAACCACACGAGCTCGCCATTCTTGGGATTCAGTGCAATGGTCGCGTTCGTGTAGAGCGCATCGTTCGTGAACCCGGGTCGTGCCTGGCGGAGCGGCATCGTGTTGTAGGTCGGCGCAGCGCCGTAGAAGACGAGGTCGAGATCCGGATCGTAGGTGCCGCCGACCCAAACGGAGCCGCCGGTACGACTTTCCGCGGGCAATCCGTTCCAGCTCTCGCCATTGGGTTGGCCCGGTTGTGCAACCGTCTTGAACCGCCACGCTTCCTGCCCGGTCGTAAGGTCGAGCGCAAGAATGAAATTGCCGCCGCGTCCCGTGAACCCGCTGATGCCGAGAATGACGTTGCCGCCGGCGATGAGCGGCGCGCTCTTGATCCGAAAATCGAACTGGCCGTCGGTGTCGATGGCGTGATCCCATACCACCACTCCCGTGCGCGCATCCAGCGCCAGCACGTGCATGTCGGAGGTCGGAACGAAGATGCGATCGCCGTGAATGGCGACGCCTTTCTTGCCGTGGAAAGTCGCGCCCGGGCGCATATTGCGCTCGAATCGCCAGAGCAGCTCGCCGTTCGTCGCATCCAACGCTTCCACGACATCGCCGTGACTGAAGGCGAACATGACTCCGTCGCGAACGATGGGCGTCATCATGTTGTCGCCGTGCGGCAGGGACCAGGACCAGACGAGCTGCAGCTTGGCGACGTTGTCGCGGTCGATCTGGTTGAGCGGACTGAATCCGTACGCATCGTACGTGCGGCGCCATTGCAGCCAATCGTTCGGCGAAGGACGACGCAATGCCTCATCGGTGACGGGCGAAAGTTTTTCGATCCGGCTCGAGGCGCGCGGCGCAATGACGAGCGGTTGACGAGTCGTTCCAGCGGACATTGCTTCCGGCGTCGCGATCGTCAATGTAGCCAGCAGCTCCTCGGTCGCGGGAAAGGGACGTGCGCCGGTCGGAAAGCCGTTCGATAGCAATATGTAGGCAACGATGTTTGCCGCCTCTGTCGCGCTGATGACTTCCGGACGGCCGGGAGGCATGCGCCGCACCGCCTCGAACAGTGTGCTTGCAGGCTTATTCGCCCATTTCTCTATGAATGCCGGTCCGCGAAGCGCCACGGCCGGTCCCGCGCCGGAGAGATCGGCGCCATGGCATGAAGCGCAGTGCGCATCGTACGCAGGCTTGCCTGCGATGGTTTGATTGACGGTGAATCCGACGGCGGTTCCCGTGGCTTGAGCGGTAGCGGTGCCGTGGGCGAAACACGCAACGGTTAGCGCAAAGACATGCGATATCGCGCTGGAGAGCCGTGCACCGTTGAAGAATCGATTTCGCAAGCTTCGAGTCACGGCGTGAAGACGTGGTCGTGCATGAAGTCCATGTCGGGCGTGGGCGACGTGAATGTGCTGATCAAGTCTTCGTACGGAAACTCGCGACTCCATGGTGGAGCCGTGAACTTCGATTGGGTGTTCAGGAGGGCCTGTTTCCACGCTGCGTAATCGTCGAACCATAGCTCGCACATGCGAGCCCATGCACCCGGTGCGGGAGGCTCGGCCGCGCGGTGACAAACGAAGCGTCTGAGACCTCGGAGCTTCGCGAGCTCAGGAGCGTGAACCGATGTAAACCAGCGTTCGCCGTCGGCGAATTCGATCGTCTTGGGATAACGGAAGAAGAATACCCAGCGGAGATAATCCGGACGTTCGCGCGGCCAGCCGTCGATGTAGCGTTCCGAAGGCACGGCTTCGACGTAGATATTGGCGATGCGGTTGCGGTTCGGATAGCGCTCGCGATCCATGGGAGGCGGTGTCAGCGGATAGAACACGCTGACGGCTTCGTTGCGGGCGGCAATGCTGTCGTACCACATCTCGGTGAGGCGATACCGAACGACATTGAAACGATCGGCCTCTTGCGGGACATCCAGCGCACGGTAGGCCCAATAGCGACGCAGCCATGGACCGACGAACAGCAGCGATTCTTTCGAGTGCGTCGTGCGATACCAGCGATCGAGGGTGGCGTTGTCGTTCGGCTGTTCCCAGATCGCCGCGAACTTGATCATGCCTTTGTGAGCATCGTTTGCCGCAGGCGTTTGCGACCAGCAGGCCGGGGAGAACGCCAAGGAAGTCGTCAGGATCGCGAACGCTGCGCTCGCGATCCTGCAAAGGAAATGTTCGCGGTGAATCACTGCCCGGCCGAAGCAGCAGGCTAACGCGGCTTGTGAATCGTGTAGGGTTCGCCGACCCATTCGTCCGTCGGGCCGATGAGAATGAACATGTCGAGCTTGGAGCGCGCGCCGTTGGCGTTCGGTCCGCCCGCTTGTTCGACGGTGGCGGCGCCGATGTAGATGCCGTCATCCAGCTTGCGCAGCTCGTCGAGCAGCGTGATCTTGTTGAAAGCCGAGTAGTCGAGCACGTAGGCGGGTTTGCCGTCGATGATCGAATTCTGCAGGCGAGTCGCCATACGCAAATTGCGCTCGATGCGTCCGCCAGGGAACCGCCAGCGGTTGTAGCCTTCGCCGGTCGTTGCGGTCAGCGGACGAAATGCCTTGCCGAGCCAGGCGCCGCGCGCCGATTTCTCGTCGTACATGTAAGCGGCATAGGACTTTTGCCGCTCCGGATCGTCGGCGTGCGGCCCGATGCCCATGTAATGGCCATTCATTTCTTCCATGGTCGGCGCGGGCAATGCGCGCCACAGCGCTTCCTGCTCGGCTTGCGTGAGGGAGAGCAGTTTCTCGAGCGTCCATTTGCCCGACGAGCCCACCGGCGTTTGATTGAGGATGGGGCGAGATTTCAGCGCCTCTTCGTCGATGACGGGTATTTCGCTTCGTGCACTTTGAGCTGCGCACATGCAAGCGAGCGAAAGAACGACAAACCAACTCGGCTTCATGGTTCCCCCTTACGTGGCGAGTCGTCGCGAGTCGAGCAAGACTAGCACTCAATCACTTGATTGAGGAAGTTGGCCGGACTCGTGGCTGCCCGGATCTCCTGATTGTCGGCTGCGAAGATCTCGCAAAGACTTGCGCCGGTCTTCGCTTGTTGCGTCGCAAGAATGCGGCGGCGTTCGGAGTCATGCCGCGCCAGACGTGCCTTTGCATACCCATTATGCAATTGGGTGCGAGATTGTCGGCGGCAGCAAGTTTGCAGTTGTGCTGTTCGAGCGTTAACTTCGCGACAATGACTTGGACACAACGGAAGAGGTTGTCGATAATGCCGCATACCGGCAACTCAAATTGCGAGGTAGTAATGTCGTCGGAGGTTCTTGCCAAGGGGCGCGCCGCCATTGCCGCGAGCGTGCTCGGAGCACTGGGTGTGCTTGCAACGACCGCAGCGTACGGTGCTCAGGCCGATGCGCCGGACGGAGCGGCGCTCTATACGACGCGCTGCGCGGCGTGTCATGAGAACCCACAGGACCGCACGCCGCCTCGCGATGTCATCAGCCGTAATTCGCCGCAGTTCATTCTTGCGTCGTTGAACTCGGTCATGGCGCCGATGGCGGAAGGATTGTCGGAGGAAGAGAAACGTGCGATTGCGCTTTATCTCGGCACGGATCCGCGGAAGGGTAAGTCCGGCACGATCGCCGATGTCGATCCGCATGCGATTTGGGGGCCGCCGGCGGCCTCGATTCCGCTCGAGGGACCGAAGTGCAAGAAAGCTCCGCCGCCGATCGATCTCAATGCGCCGCAATGGAATGGCTGGGGCGCAAGCATCACGAACGCGCGCTTTCAGCCGAATCCAGGTTTGACCGCGAGCGACGTTCCGCGGCTCAAAGTGAAGTGGGTGTTCCATTACCGCGGCTCGAAGAACGGTCAGGCGACGGTCGTCGGCGATTGGCTCTTCACCACGAGCATGTCGGGCGCCGTCTATGCGCTCAATTCCAAGACCGGCTGCGTGTATTGGCGGCACGATGCCCCCGCGGCGACGCGCTCGAGCGTGCACGTCGTGCCCATGCCGGAAGGCTCGAAGGCGCGCCATGCCTTGTTCTTCTCCGACTGGACGAAATCGGCAGTGGCTTTGAATGCCGAGACGGGCGAGCAACTTTGGAGAACGGTGATCGACGATCAGCCGGGTGTGCAGATGACCGGTTCGCCCACGTATTACAACGGCCGTCTGTACGTGCCGATCTCATCCGGCACCGAAGCGTTCGCCACGAACGACAATTGGGAGTGCTGCAAATTCCGCGGCGCGCTCGTGGCGCTCGATGCGGTGACCGGCCAGATCCTCTGGAAGACTTACACGACGCAGAAGAAGCCCGAACCGTTCCGCGTCAATCGCAACGGTCAGCTGATGTGGGGTCCGTCGGGCGGTGCGATTTGGTCCGCGCCGACGATCGATACGAAGCGCGGCCTCATCTACGTGGCGACATCCAACTCGTACACGGATGTGCCGCATGAAGGTTCGGACGCCGTCATCGCGATGGACATCGAAACCGGCGCGATCCGCTGGATCAATCAAGTCACCAAGGACGACAACTACATCATCGGCTGTCCGAAGAATGCGAATTGCCCGCAGAAGCTGGGGCCCGATTTCGCGCTGGGCAATTCGCCGATCCTGCACACGCTGGCGAACGGCAAGCAGCTCATCGTCGTCGGTCAGAAATCCGGCGCCGTCTACGCGATGGATCCGGACGACAACGGCAAGACGGTGTGGATGCGCCGTTTGAGCCCGGGCAGCGAGCTCGGCGGTGTGGAGTTCGGCATGGCCGCCGATGCGGAGAACGTCTACGTCGGCATCTCCGATGTGCTGCGCAAAGAAGACGGCAAGCCCGGCGTGTACGCGTTGCGCATTGCCGATGGCGAGTTGATTTGGAGTGCGCCGGCTCCGCGCAAGCCGTGTCGGTGGGACAACTTGTTCTGCAGCCCCGCCGTATCGCAGGCCGTGACGGCGATTCCAGGCGTCGTGTTCGCCGGCTCGATGGATGGGCACTTCCGAGCGCACGACACGAAGACCGGCAAAGTGATCTGGGAATTCAATACGGCCGCGAAACCGCTCAAGACGGTCACCGGTAAGAAGGCCTATGGCGGCGTCATGGACGGTGCCGGTCCGACGGTCGTGGACGGTATGGTCTACGTGCACTCCGGTTACGCAGGTCGCTCGACCAGCAATACGAATGATTTGAGCGGACGCGAAGGCAACGTGCTGATCGCCTTCTCCGTCGACGGCAAGTAGCCAATAGAAGTCGCTAGAGCGACCGCGCGAGTTTCGCGCGGTCGCTTCGCTCAAAGGGGGTCGAAATGTTTCGCGCTCTCGTTTCCGTATCTATTGCGGTGACAAGTCTCGTGCTCGGTAACGCCTTTGCTCAACAGTCTTCCCAAACGCGCCCGGCGTACGTACCGCCGGACGATGTGAGCGTGCGCAAGGTCGATATCTACAGCGAAGGCACGCGGATGACGGGCTATGTCTTCATGCTGAAATCGACGCCCGCGACTGCCAAGTTGCCGGCGATCATCATGGCGCACGGTTGGGGCGGCGTGCAGTCCGCGCTCGCACGCGATGCAGTGGAGTTCGCTCAGGAAGGCTATTTCGTTCTGACGTTCGACTATCGCGGCTGGGGCGAGAGCGATTCGCGCGTCGTGCTCGTCGAGCCGGCGCCGGATCCGCAACAGGTCAAGTTCACGGCCGAGGTGCGGGCGATTCGCGAAGTGGTCGACCCGCTCGACATGGCGGCCGATTGGCAGAACGCGATCCATTGGGTGCACGGCGAGCCGCAGGTGGACACCGATCGAATCGGTTTGTGGGGCAGCAGCATGGGCGGCAGCTACGTCGTTTATGCCGCCGCACACGATCCGCGCGTGAAGGCTGTGCACAGTCAAGTCACGGGCGGGTTGAAAGGTTCGTTGTGGACGGCGCGTGCAGAAACCTTCACCGAAGCGACCCAACGTGCGCGCGGCGAGCTCGGCTATCCCGAGCCGAGCGCTCAGGTGTATCCGGGTCTGCGCGGCGCGCCGATCAGCAGCCGTTTCGCGCACTACAATCCGCTCGACGACATCACCGACGTGAGCAACGTCGCGTTTCAGTTCGTGCTCACCGAGCACGAGCAGTACTTGAACAACGACGAGCACGCGATTGCCGCGTACAAGCGCTACAAGGGACCGAAGAATCTCGTGGTGCTACCGGGTCAGAGCCACTACGACATCTACGGCAGCGCTCGGGTGCAGGCGCACGAGCTGGCGCGCCAGTGGTTCGACAAGTATTTGAAGAACAAGGCGCCGTAAGCGCCGCTTCCGTCGCTTTCCGCTATTCCCCCTGATTCGGCGCGCGGTCGGATCGGCCGCGCGCTTGAACGTACTTGACGTGTTCCTTCAGCCGAGGGTCTATCAATCGCTTGATTGAATAGCTACACTCGTCCGCGAGCCTACGCACGACAACGATAGGGGGAAAAATGCGAGGTTCCGGGTGGCGCGAAATGCTCGCGGAATTGCGACTGGGTTGGCCGATTCTGATCGGCGCGTTCATCGGTGTCGCAATCGGTCACGCGGCGCTGCCGTTCTACACGGCGGGCGTCTTCGTCAGTTCGCTCGAAACGGAATTCGGCTGGACTCGCAGTCAGCTCTCGCTCGCTGGATTCATGGGTACGCTCACCACGGTAACGTGCGCGCCGTTCGTGGGATTGCTGATCGACCGATGGGGCGTGCGCGTGCCCGTTGCTATCGGTCTTGCCGCCGTCGCTTGCAAGTTCGCGGCGCTCAGTATGCTGCAGGGTTCCTTGGCCGTTTACTTCATGATCGTCATTCTCGGTGCGGGGATCGGTCTGGCGTCGACACCTCTATCGTTCACCCGGGCCATCAACGAGCAATTCGATGCGGCGCGAGGCATGGCGTTGGGTGCAACCCTCGCAGGCACCGGATTGACCGCGGCAATCGGTCCATCGCTCACGGCCGCGGTCGTCGAGAGTTACGGTTGGCGCGCTGGGTTTCGCGCGTTGGCTTTGGTCGTCGTGATCGGTGCACCGATCGTGCTCTTGTTGCTGGGGCGGCGTTCCGGCCAAGCGAATAAGGCGGCGACGGCGTCGCTGCCTTCGGGCGCGCTTACACTGCGCGAAGCCATCAAACAGCCTCTGTTCTGTTTGTTGCTTGCGGCGTTCGTTGCGCTCTCCATCGGCGTCAGCGGCTATGTGATGCATTTGATTCCGATGCTCACCGACGGCGGCATGGACATCACGAAGGCAGCGGCGATTCAGGGCAGTCTCGGCATCGCCGTCATCGTCGGACGCGTTGCCGTAGGCGTGCTGGTCGATCGATTCTTCGCGCCGCGCGTTGCGGCCTGTGCCATCGCCGTGACTGCCATCGGCATGGTGGCTTTGGCGGTCATCGGTCCCACGGTCGCCGCGCCGGCAGCCTTCGCGATCGGTTTTGCGCTCGGTGCGGAAGTCGATCTCATCGGCTATCTCACCGCGCGGTATTTCGGAATGACGAGCTACGGCCGTCTGTACGGCTTGCTCTACGGTTCTTTCGTGCTCGGTGCCGGTGTGAGTCCCTTGATCATCGCGTGGATGCAAGGGCTCACCGGCAACTACGACTTGGCGCTGTTCGTCTGCGCGGGATTCGTCGCGATCGCCGTGGCGCTCTTCCTGTGCGCACCGCCGTTCCCTCGCACCCAAGTCGACAGCACGGCACCTTCGTCGTCACCCGCAACAGTAGCTTCGAGCTGAAGATTCATGAAACTCGTTACGTTTCGCAGAAAAGGATCCGAAGAGGATCGGCTCGGACTCATGCGCGAGAATCACATCATCGATCTGATGGAAGTGCAGCCTCGCGAAGAGTTCCGTTCCATGCTTGCGCTCATCGAGGCCGGTCCGTCCGCGTGGGACGAGGCCAGAAAGTGTCTCGGCGTCTCGGTGGGGAAGGGCACGCTCGCCCTGGCCGACGCGAAATTGCGAGCGCCCATTCCGGTGCCGCCGCAGTTCCGCGATTCCATGTGCTTCCATCAGCACATCCGGCAGAGCTCCATCGGCGTCGCGCGCCGACGTGCGCGCGAATCGGGTTCGCCGGAGAAGATGGCCGCCGCCGAGGAGTACGCGCGCAACTATTCGTTGCCGGAGATCTATTTGAAACAGCCCGTGTACTACAAGGGCAATCGTTTCAATGTGGCGGATCCGGGCGAGGACATTCCCTGGCCGTCGTATTCGCAGCTCATGGATTTCGAGCTCGAACTGGCTGCGGTGATCGGCCGCAAAGTGAAGAACCTGCAACCGAGCAATGCGCTCGATGCCGTGTTCGGCTACACCATCTTCAACGACTTTTCGGCTCGCGATGCGCAGGCCGTCGAGATGCAGGGCATGCTGGGGCCCGCGAAAGGCAAGGACTTCGACAAGGCCAATGTCTTCGGGCCGTGCATCGTGACCGCCGACGAGATCGGCGATCCCCAAAACCTGCGCATGTGTGCGCGCGTGAACGGCGAGGTCTGGTGCGACAACTCTTCCTCGACGATGAACTGGACCTTCGCCGATCTGCTCGCGCACATTTCCCGGGACGAAACGTTGTATCCGGGCGAGATCATCGGTTCCGGCACCGTCGGCGACGGCTGCGGACTCGAGCACGACCGCTATCTGAAACACGGCGATGTCGTCGAGCTAGAAATCGAAAAAATCGGAGTCTTGCGCAATCGAGTGATTCGCAATGCGCAAGCGTCGGAGGGTCAGGCATGACGCGCCGCTTTGTCGATCTGTCCATTCCCATCGAGAACGACGTCGAGTCGGATCCGGAAACGGCTCGGCCGAAAGTGACGTACTACTCGCACAAGCAGTCCGTGCCGGCGTTGGCGTCGTTCTTTCCGGGTCTGACGGCCGAGCACTTGCCGGACGGAGAAGCCTGGGCGGTCGAAACGCTTCAGCTTTCGACGCACAACGGCACGCACATGGACGCGCCTTGGCATTTTCATTCGACGCAGGATTCGGCATTGCCTGGCGGTCCGCGTCGTGCCATGACGATCGACGAAGTGCCGCTCGACTGGTGCATGCGGCCGGGCGTCAAGCTCGATTTCCGCTCGTTCCCGGACGGTTACGTCGCGACGGCCCAGGACGTGGAGAACGAGCTGAAACGCATCGGTTACGAGCTGAAACCCTACGACATCGTGGTCGTGAATACGCGTGCCGGTGCGCTCTACGGTAAGCCGGGATTCATGTCCGCGGGTTGCGGCATGGGGCGCGAAGCGACGCTTTATCTCGCGGAGCGCGGCGTGAAGATCGTGGGCACGGACGCATGGTCGTGGGACGCACCGTTCGTGCATACGGCGAAGCGTTGGGCGGCGACTCGCGATCCGTCGATCATCTGGGAAGGCCACAAGGCCGGCCGTGAGATCGGCTACTGCCAGATGGAGAAGCTGCACAACCTCGAAGCGCTGCCGCCGTTCGGGTTCACGATCTGCTGTTTCCCGGTGAAGATTCGTGCGGCCAGCGCTGGATGGGCGCGCGTCGTCGCGATCTTCGACGAATAGCCGGATCGGCCCGCAGCGCGAGCTGAAACGACCGCCGTTCCCGATGACGTCGCTGCTCGGCAGCGCGCTCGGGAACGGTCGCTGCGGTGACTCCGGCGATCTACGCGTTTACTCGCGATTCGGTTGATCCCCGTTTTTTCCGCCGGTTGCACCCGTCATGAAGAACGCCATGACGCAGGCCTCGTCGTGAGGATTGCGCCATGCGTGGCGCGTGCCGTTCTGAATCACGCAGTCTCCCTGCTTCAAGTGCACCGTGGCGCCGTCGTCGAGCTCGAGGATGATATTGCCCGACAGCACGATGCCGAAATCCACGGTGAGCGTCGTGTGCATGGCTGGATCTTCTTCTTCCATCGAGTCCGCAAGCCCCGGTGCTTTACGGAGGTATTCCTCGTGGAATGCGCGCGCGTCGGCCGCGCCGGCCGTTTCGTTCTTGCCTGGGAAGCGAACCAGGCGGAACCGCACGCCGCCCGCTTTCGGTACGAAGTTCGACATCGTGACGACGGGGTCGGTGTGGGGAACGGGAATCTTCGGCGTTTCATCGAGCGCCCACATCTCGACAAGCGCGAGCCCGGGCAGCGACTCGGTCGTGACCGTGCGCGGCGACGGGCCGTCCTGCACGAACACCGAGCGGCCGTTTGCATCGATCCCGGTGACGATACGGCGGGTTTGAAGAACGTCAGTAATGGTCATCGCAATCTCCCATGACGCAGGCGCGGTTCGGCTCCGAATGCGCTGCGCGGCGTAGCACTGTTGCCGTGTTGTCTCGCGTTCGGTTCGCGAAAGTCGCGTCGAGCGTAACGGTCCGCCGCGATGAGTTCAATCACTCGATTGGTCGGCGAGGCAGCGAGAGCATGCGGCGGGATCCCGGTTCGTCGCTTACGCGGCATGCGAATCCGAATGCCGTGCTAACCTAATGCCGATCGTGTGGCTCGATGAGGTCGATTCGCAGATATGGCTGCAACACGCCGGAACGGCAACGCGGCTGGGTCGGACACCCGGACCCGTTTGATCGAAGTGGCTGCCAAGCACTTCGCCGAGCACGGCTATCGTGGCGCCAGCCAGCGCGAAATTCAGCGCGAGCTGGGCATGAACCCGGCGACGGTTCACTATTACTTCGGGTCCAAAGAGGCGCTCTACCGCGGCGTCGTCGATGCGTTCATCCACGGCGTGCAGGAGGAGCGCATGCAGCGGCTCGCCAATTTGTCGCCCGATTTGTCGGGCCGGGCGCGGCTCCTGCAGATTCTCTACGATTACTTCTATCCGCATCTGAAGCTCGCGGCGACGGAAGCCGGCCATTCGTACGCACGTATCCTGGCCAAAGTGCAAACCGAGCACGAGAACGCGGCGTCGCAGATCTTCTCCGAGATCGTCGAGCCGGTTCGCCGCGAGTACGTCAAGGCGATTCAGACCGTTTTCCCCGAAGCCAAGCCGGAGAAGATTCGTCGCGTTCTGATGATGGGCGTCGCGTTGATGGCCATCGCCGCCAGCTGGCGCGCGCCCTCGAGCAGCGTTTCCGAGGAGAAAGTGCAGCGGCTCGCCGAAGAGTTGGCTCGCTACGCCGCAGCGGGATTCGAGGCGCTTTTGGGCAAGCCGGCCGCCAAGTCCGCCAAGACGCGCACCGCCAAATCGCGCGCGAAGAACCGTCAGTCCTGATCTCGCAGTGGCGCGCACTGCATCGCGGCAGCGCGTGCGTTCCCGCCGGCAACTCGGTATCGCGCAATTGCGCAGCGCTCCGGCGCGCTTCGGATAGCGCGGTTCACGTCGCTCATCCCGATCTTCCGCAAGTCTCGACGCCGCACTGCGCGAAGCGGCTCTTGCGGCAGAAACCTTCTTGGTTCTTGCCGTCCCGTCGACTCGTTGCATTCCGCATGACTGCGGGCTCGTGCCGTTGACCTATCTCGTCCCTTGACAGCGGGGCCGCCAGTGGGGCCAAATCAATCAGTCGAATGATTGACAAACCTGCCTGCGCCACGGCGATCTCGCGCCGGACGCAAGCACTACAGACCGCTTCTGGGGGAAACACTATGCGGATCATTTCATGCAGTCCGGTGATCGTCGCGCTGCTTGGAACAGCCGGCGTTGCTCACTCGCAATCCACTTCGTCGACATCCGACTCGCAGTCTTCGTCAGCAAGGCTGGAGGAAATCGTCGTCACTGCGCAACGGCGCGAAGAGCAGATCACCGACGTGCCGATTTCCATTTCGGTCGTCTCTGCGCAGCAGCTCGAAGAAGTGGGTGCCAAATCGGGCGCGGCATTGCAGGGTTTGGTGCCGGCGCTGCAGATCAATGCGACGGCCAGTTACGGCGGTTCGCCAGTGTCGATTCGCGGTACGTCCGGTTTGGGCGGCGCCGAAGATCCGGTGGCCGTGTACGTGGACGACATTTACACGTCGTCAGGCCAGTTCTCCGTCACAGCGCTCTCGGATGTTGCATCGGTGGAAGTCGTGCGCGGCCCGCAAGGTACGCTGCAAGGCCGTAATGCAACGGCCGGTGCCTTGATCATTCGTACCGCGGATCCGGTTGCCGAGTTCGGCGGCTACATGCGTGCGTCGTTCGAGGATCCTCAGGCATATCGATTGGAAGCTGCGGTGACCGGCGCGTTGACCGATACGTTGAATGGGCGGTTGTCGATCGACCGGCTCGACGAAGAAGGCTGGGCGACCAATCTTGCCGACGGCAGGAAAATGGGCGGCATGGACATGTACAACATCCGCGGCACGTTGCTGTGGGAGCCCACCGATAGTTTCCGCGCGCGGTTCGTGCTCAATTATCAGAATCGGGAAGTGAGTCAGCCGAAAACGCGTTGGGGCTTCACGAACATCTCGCCGCCGCCGGGGCCTGTCACGCCTGCAGGGACGGGAACGCCGCACGTTCCGTTGCCGCCAGAAGTTGCAAGGCGCTTCCTCGAGGACAAGGTCGTCAATCTGAACATCGAGCCGAAGAACGAATTGAGCGCGCCGAGCGCCGTGCTCAATCTGCAGTATGACTTCGGTCCGGTCACGCTCGTGTCGATCACGGGCGCCAGCAAGTACACGAACGAAGGTGTCAACGACTCGGACGGTCTGCCGCTCGATGAGGCCATGGCCGGCAGACAAGGACGTAACTCCGCACGCTACACCGGCAATGCGGTGAGCCAGGAGATTCGTTTGCAGTCGAACAACGACGCGGCGGTCGAGTGGATCGCGGGTCTCTTCTATGCGCGTTACCGCAGCACCATGGACTTCAACATTTTCAATCAGCGTCTGTCGGTGCCCATCAATCAGGTGGCGAACTTCGACGCTGAGCAGACGAATCCGACGTGGGCGGTGTTCGGCGATGCGACGTGGCACATCACGGATCAGCTCTCGCTCATCGGCGGTGTGCGCTACACCGAAGACACGAAAGATTTCGAGAACGTCTACACGCTGTACAACACGGACACGAACGCGATGCTGGCGCAGATCCCGTACGACGCTCCGAAGCGCACGTGGAGCGACACCTCGTATCGCGCCAAGCTCGTGTGGCAGCCGAATCGGGACTTCATGACCTACTTGAGCTACAGCAAGGGATTCAAGGCGGGCGGCTACAACAACTTCGGTGTCGGTCCGCAGCCCGGCTACGACACGGAGATCATGAAGTCCGCGGAAGTGGGCTTGAAAGCCACGCTCTTCGACGGCCGCGCGTTCGTGACCTTCGCGGCCTACGACAACGAATACGACAATCTGCAGGTGACCAGCGGTGTCCCGCAGGGCGGCGTCGTGATCACGAATGCGGCGTCGGCGAAGATCAAGGGCTTCGAGATCGAAGGCATGATGCACGTCGGCGATCACTGGGCGTTCAATGCCAACCTGGCGTACATCGACGGCAAGTTCGATCACTTCCCGCTCGCGCCGACGATTACGGGCGGACTGGCGGACGTGTCGGGCAATCGACTCACCAACGCGCCTGAGTGGCAGTACTTCCTGCAGGCGCAATACGAAACCGAGCTCAACGCGAACTGGGGATTCAGGGCAACCGTCAATTGGCGCTGGCGCGACGAGGTCTACTTCACCTTCGCGGATCAGGATCTGAAGCACTTGCGCGGCGAGGAGAACGGCGAGCTCGGTGCGCGGGTGAGCTTCAGTTACGAGCCGCAGCAGCTCACGTTGTCGATCTACGGCAACAACCTGAACGACGACCGAGTGGTTGCAAACCAGGCGTCCACGTTCGCCTACCAGGAGGCCTTCTTCAATCGGCCGCGTGTGGTAGGCGTGAGAGTCGAAAAGCGCTTCTAGATCCCTTCCTGTGGATCCCCCTTGGCGTGCGCCGCTCGCGGCGCACGTTTTTTTCGGGATCACTGGTGCTAACGGCCGTCGCAAGCGGCCTGCCGAAATCACGCCGCGAACCGTGGCCTCGCAGGACGTGCGTGAGGGCGGCGCAGGCTAAATCTCATGGGCCCGCTCAGGGAAAACCATCGGAATCAAACCGGCCATGCAAAAAAATGATCCATTGGCCGCGGCGCTCTTGCCAGACTCCTGAAACGGGCTCAATAATTGCCATACCGTATATTAAAAGTTTGTGGCAGAGCCGCTTCGATCTCCGATCCGGCTGCAATAAACGGGGGCTCTTTTCGATGAAGCATTTCCTTATGCGCCGCAACACGCGAGGCTGGCTCACGATGGCGCCGGCACTGGTTGCGGGTTTGTCTGTGAGCACGATCGCGTTGGCGGCCGAGGATGAGGAGGGGAAGCTCGTTCTCGAGGAGGTCATCGTCTCGACGACCAAGTACCAGGAGGAGCTCGCCAATCAGCCGGTTTCGATTACTCAGTTCAACGCCGAGCAGCGCAATCTTACGGCGACCGCTTCGGCGACGGACATGTTCCGGCTGACGCCGGGCATCGAGATCTCGGATCGCGGCGTCACGATTCGCGGTATCGGTCGTAACACGGCGACGTCCACGCTGGGCACGACCGAGCCTGTCGCGTACTACGTCAACGGCTTTTACATGCCGGACTCGGGCGTGATCGGCGAGAACACGTTGATCGGCGGTAACGTGCAGATTCTTCGCGGCCCGCAAGGCACGCGCTACGGCACGAATGCCATCGGCGGTGCAGCAAATCTCATCAGCCGTCGGCCGACCGATACGTTCATGGGCGAGGCCTTGCTGGGCTACGGCAAGTTCGACTGGAACACGCAGGGCGCAACGGTTTCCGGGCCGTTGAGCGACAACTACAAGTTCCGCGCTAGTGCCCAGCGCTTCAATCAACAGGAACGCACGCAGAAGAACGTCGGACCGGTGGAAGCCGGGTACGCCGTCGACAATCTCTACATCGAGGCACAGCTCGAAGGCCAGGTCACCGACAACCTGCATTTCTTGTTGCGTTCCAGCACGTTTGCTTACGACAACAAGCGCGGTTACACGGCGCCGGCGGTCTACAACAAGGCGGCGCCTTTCCAAGGCTCGAACATTCCGAACGTCACGTACAACTACGACAAGGATCCGCCGAACCGGCCGTACACGATCGATGTGGATGTCGACGGCTACGACAAGCTGAAGAACAACCAGGTCCACATCCTGAACGTCGACTGGGATTTGGGCGCCACGTCGCTGTACTACGTCGGCGGCTATCAGGGTTACGTTGCCGAAGGCATGGGCGACTACGACGGAACTTCGCGCATCGGCTTCACGACCGGTCCGGGGAATCCGGGCGGCGCCATTCCGGACGGTATCTTCATCAGCACGTCGATCATCGACCGGTACCTCAACGACAACCATCGCCACTCGCACGAGCTGCGTTGGGAGAGCAACCCGGGCGGAGCCTTGGAATGGAACCTGGGGTTGTATTACGGGAAAGCGCACTACGATCAACGGTACGCGATCTCGAATCCGAATCAGCCGGAGCTCGCGAACCCGGTTTACCGTTTCTACAACGGTGCGGTTCAGGCCGGCGCACCGATCGCGCCGAATCCGGACCGCGATACGTACCGGCAGCACAATCTATTGGATACGAAGACGCAGGCAATCTTCGCGCAGATGACCTACGCCTTCACGGAAAAATTCCAAATGACTGCCGGTGCGCGCTACACCGAAGACGTGAGCGACGGCACGAACGAATATTTCAGCTTCTACTGGGATACGTCCTTCACCGGAGACGTGACGCCGCTGGTCAATGGCGCACGCACGGTCGTGAAAGACCACGAAGTCACGGGTCGCTTGGCCTTCGATTATCAGGCGACGGACAGCACCAATCTCTACTTCAGCGTTGCACGCGGTTCGAAGCCGAGCAGTATTTCGCTGGACAACATCGTGCCGGATCCGGCTCAGGGCGGGCGAAACAATATCGCCGGGCCGGAAGAGCTGATCGCGTACGAGCTCGGTTGGAAACAGTCGGTGGGCAATTTCTTCGCCACCGTGGCGTTGTTCTTCAACGACTACACGGACATGCAGATCCCGCTCACGGTGTATCTGCCGAATCCGATCAGCGGATTGGATAGCATCGCGGCAACGCGTTACGAGAACGTCGACGCCGAGATCTACGGCATCGAGATCGAAGGAACGTGGGAGCCCGTGCCCGGTGCTTGGTTCCGCGCGAACTACACTTACACCCACAGCGAATACACGGGCGTGCCTGGCTTGCTGGTCGACTCGGCGGATCCGACCATGCCGGATCCGAACGATCCGACGCGAACGATTCGCAAGGAACAGAACATCGTCGGCAATCAGCTCGCGCGCTTGCCCGAGCACAAGGCGAGCTTGGCCGGTTACTACACCTGGGATTTCGCACCCGGCTCGCTGATTCTCGGCGGCTACGTCTACTACGCCGGCGAGCGGTATTGGTCGGTCTTCAACACCGATACGTGGAAGATTGCCGGCTATACGGTGGCCAACGCCAGCGCCACGTGGCGTGCGCCGAACTACCGCTATGACGTGACCTTCAACGTCACGAATCTGATGGACAAGGAGTACGTCACAGCCATCTCGGTTGCCGGTCCGGACCTCGGCCTGGCGCGCACGAGATACCTCGGCGGCGAGCGCAATTACAACCTGCAGCTTCGACTGCGTTTCTAAGCTAAAGGGCGTGGGCCGGCCCCAATTCTGGGGCCGGCCTTTTTCTTTTTCGGCGGCAGGTGCGCTCGAGGCGCGACCTGCTCGAGATACCACTCACACTCGCTCGAGAATCGTCGCGATGCCCTGACCGCCGCCGATGCACTGGGTCGCGAGCGCATAGCGCTTACCTTCGCGCTTCAACAGTTGTGCCGCCTTGGCGGTAATGCGCGCTCCGGTCGCGCCGAGCGGATGGCCGAGCGCAATCGCGCCGCCGTCGATATTCGCTTTCTCGAACGGGATCTGGAGCTCGCGAAGACAGGCGACTGCTTGGCTCGCAAAAGCTTCGTTGATCTCGACGATGTCGATGTCGGCGATGGACAGGCCGGCACGAGCAAGCGCTTTGCGCGTCGCGGGCACCGGACCCATGCCCATGAATTCCGGCTCGCAACCGGCGACTGCAACGGCGCGGATGCGTGCGAGCACATCGAGACCGTGCGCCTCGGCGAACCGCTCTGACGTCACGAGCACAGCCGATGCACCGTCGGTGAGCGGAGAAGAAGTACCGGCCGTGACGGTGCCGTTCGCGTCGAAGGCAGGTTTGAGTGCGGCCAAGCCTTCGAGCGATGTCTGCGGGCGCAGGCAACCGTCGGCATCGACGACGCCTTGGGGCGTCGTGACCGGCACCAACTCAGCTGCGAGTCGGCCTCCCGTGAATGCGGCAGCCGCCTTTTGTTGGGACGCGAGAGCGAACTGTTCCTGTTGTCTGCGTGAGACGTCGAATTTCGCGGCGACATTCTCCGCCGTGCGACCCATCGTGATGTAGGCCTCGATTTGAAGCTCGGCATCTGGCGCGTTGAGGCTCTTGAAGCGCGGATTCGGAGAGAAATTGAAGCCGCCCTGGGGAACGCGCGTCATCGACTCGACGCCTGCGCAAATGAATGCATCGCCCGCGCCGACCGCGATCTGGCCGGCTGCGTAGTGAATGGCGCTCATCGATGAGCCGCAGAACCGATTGATCGTCACGCCGCCGGTTTCGAGCGGGAGCCCGGCGAGTAGGGAAGCGATGCGCGCAATGTTGTTGCCCTGCTGCGCTTCGGGGTATGCGCAGCCCATCACCACGTCTTCTATCAATGCAGGATCGATCCTCGTGCGCTCGATGAGACCGCGTAATGCGACGGCGGCGAGATCGTCCGGCCTCACATCGACCAAACGGCCTTTCTTAGCGAAATGAAAGGGAGTACGGACGAATCCGGCTATGACTGCATTGCTCATGTGCGCGCTCGTTAGATGATAGTGATCATATGACGATCATCATACATACCGAGGACGAAGAATCAATAAGGGGCAGCAGTATCGGGAAACGGGAAACGGGAAACGGGAAAGGGGAAGGAGGGAAGGAGGGAAGGAGGGAGGGGCGCTGCGCGCCCAACCACTCACGACTCGCTACTCACGACTCACGAAGGGAAAAGGGAAAGGGGAAAAGGGAAAGGGCAGCAACCAGCCTGCCTCACGAATCACGAGTCACATCCTTCTCCCTCGCACGCGCAAACGCCGGGCGCGAGATACAGCGCTGGACGTACTGCTCCAACTGCGGAGTTCTCTGGCTGCTCAAGAGCGGCGAATCCATGAACATCGCGAAGGCTGCGGCGTAGAGCGGATCTGCCAGCGTAAAACGTTCGCCGGCAATGTAAGGCTGAGAGGCGAGGCGTGCGTTGATGAAATCCATGGCCTCGTCCGAGTCCACCCAGGCGGCCGAGCCGCGCGGAACCTGCATTTGCATGAACTTGGACATGAACGCAGGTTCCATCACACCGCAGTAATACGCGAGCATCGTCAGCAGACTGCCGCGCATCGGGTCGTCGACGGCCGCGCCCAATCCGGCTTCCGGGAACTTGTCCGCCAAATAGAGTGCGATCGCGGCTTGCTCGAAGACTACGCGGTCGCCGTCCTTCAGCACCGGGACCTTCCCATGCGGATGCGGATTGCGTGGATCGATGGCTCCGCTTCCGTCGCCGCGACGAATGGACACGTACTCGATCTGATAGGGGACGCCCAGTTCCTCTAGCATCCACAAGGCGTTTCCGGAACGCGAGCGGGGAGCGTGAATGAGCGTCAGCATGTTTTTCTCCTCGAGCGTGAGGTTGCGAAGCGCCGCGAAACCGAGCGCTTCATTCGTTAGAATGCGAGGATGCGTATAGCCACTTTCAACGTCAACAGCATCAATGCGCGGCTGCCTCATGTGCTGCGCTGGCTCGAGCAAACGTCTCCTGACATCGTGTGTCTGCAGGAGCTCAAGACGCCGCAAGAGAAATTTCCCGAGGCTGAGATTCGAGCCGCCGGTTACGGCGCGATCTGGCACGGCCAGAAAAGCTACAACGGTGTCGCCATTCTCGCTCGCAACGAAGATCCGGTGGAGATTTGTCGGGCCTTGCCGGGCGACCCGGAAGACACGCACAGTCGTTACATCGAGGCGACAGCGAAGGGCATCCTGATCGGTTGCTTGTATCTGCCGAACGGCAATCCTGCGCCGGGCCCCAAGTTCGACTACAAGCTGCGGTGGATGCAGCGGCTGACGACCCATGCCGCGCAGCTCATTGGTCGCGACATGCCCGTCGTGCTTGCGGGCGATTACAACGTGATTCCCACCGAGATCGACGTGTACAAACCCGAGCGCTGGGTGAACGATGCGCTATTTCGCATCGAGACCCGCGAGGCGTTTCAGCAGCTCGTCGCACAAGGCTGGACGGATGCGCTTCGCCATTTGTATCCCGACGAAGTGATCTACACGTATTGGGACTACTTCCGCGACGCCTACAAGCGCAACGCCGGGATGCGCATCGATCACCTGCTGCTCAATTCGACCGCCGCCAAGCATCTCGTTGCCGCCGGCGTCGACCGCGACGTACGCGGCTGGGAAAGAGCCAGCGACCATGCGCCCGTGTGGATCGAGCTGAACGTGTAGGGCCTGAGGCGTGGGACTCGGAGCTTGGGCGAGAAGAGCGAGTTCGGGCACCTTCCACTCAACATTCACTACTCACCATTCACCCTGCGAATCACGAATCACGGCGCCCTTCGCTATCGACTGTCGACTTTCAACTATCGCCTGAACCCCATCCTCCGCCCAGCGCCTTGCACAACGCGATGAATCGTACGCCAAGTTGCGTCGTGCTCTCGCTGTACGCGCGCTGTGCCTGTAGCAGCGTGCGGCGCGCATCGAGGTCGACGAGATAGTCGACGAGGCCGTGTTCGTAACGAATGTGCGCGATGTCATACGCTTCGCGGCTTGCGCGCACGAGCTCGGCGAGCTCGCTGTTGCGTCGTTGTTCTGAGATGAATGCGTCGAGCGTATTCTCGACCTCATGCCAAGCGGCAAGCACCGTGCGCTGATAGTCCACCGCAGCCTGTTGTTGTTGAAGTTTGCGAAGCTCCACGACGGAGCGCAGCCGGCCGCCCTGAAACAACGGCAGGCTCAACGTCGGACCGACGGTCCACTGGCGAGCGCCCCATTCGGTGAAGTCAGAAGCATCGAGCGATTGATGCACGAAGCTGCCCGTCAGGGAGAACCGCGGATACAGGTCTGCGACGGCAATACCGATCTCAGCAGTCGCAGCCTGTAAGCGCGCCTCGGCGCGGCGAATGTCGGGCCGGCGACGCGCAAGTTCGGAAGGAATGCCGGCCGAGGCGATCGTCGGTACGGCTGGCATGGACGGATTCTCGCGCAAGAGCTCGTTCAACGCGCGAGGCGGTTCGCCGACGAGAAGCGCAAGCGCATTCTGTAGCACCGCTTCTTGATGTTCGAGCGCAGGGATGAGTGCGCGGCTGTTCGCGAGCTGCGCCTGCTGAACGCTGAGCTCGAGGCTCGTTACCAATCCGCCCTCGGTGCGATGACGGGTCAGCTCGACCTGGTCGATGCCTGCAGCAACGTCTTCGCGCGCAATGCGCAATTGGTCGCGTACCCCGGCGAGCTCGAAGTAAAGCCGTGCGACTTCGGCAATGACCGTGAGCTCGGCGTCATGCAGGTCCTCGCGGCTTGCTGCGAACGACGCGTCAGTGGATTCGACGATGCGGCGAACGCGTCCCCAGAGATCGAGCTCCCATGAAGCATCGAACCCCGCTTGATAAAGACCGAACGGTTCTGCCAGCGCCTGAATGATGCGATCGCGATCTGCGCCGGGCGGAGCGACGATCTCGATGAGACGCGTGTTGATTCCGTGCTCGCTCTGACGCTCGCGCCGATACACGCCGTTGGCGGCAATTCCCGGCCAGCGCTCGCCAGCCGCGATCGCTCGTTGCGCGCGGCTTGCGGCCACTCGCAAAGTCGCCAACCTCAAGTCGAGGTTGTGGTTGCGGGCGCGCTCGATCAGCTCGTTCAAACGGGCGTCGCCTAGCGCCGTCCACCAATCTCCCGTCAGCACATCGGCGTCGATTGCGGCTGCGCCAATCGGTGTTGCGGGTTGTTCCCAGCGTTCGGGCAGCTTCGGCGCCGGTTGCTCGAAGTCGGGGCCGACTGCACACGACGCACACAGAATCGAAACGGCAGAGGCGAGAAAGCAAGAGCGACGCATGACGACCTCGCGAATCAGGTCAGCCGGTGCCGAAACAGCCATGAAGCGGTCGGCAGGGTGATGGCGGCGATGACGACGAGCGGCCACATTTGATGAACGAGCACATCGAATCCCGCGCCCTCGAGATAGATTCGACGGACCATCTCGATGGCGTAACGGAGCGGATTGGCGAGCGTGATGTACTGCAGCGCATCCGGCATGTTGTCGATGGCGGATGCAAGTCCCGACAGCAGCATCATCGGCATCAACAATACGAACGAATACAGCATGGCTTGTTGCATCGTGAGCGAGAACGCCGAGACCGCCAGACCGATCCCGACGCAGGCCGTCGTGAACAACAGCAAGGCGGAGTAAAGCGTCACGAGCGAACCTTGGAAGGGGATTCCGAACCAATATCTCGCGATGAGGAGCACGATCGTCGCTTGGGTAATGCCGATCAGAATGGGCGGGATGGCCTTGCCGACCAGAATCTCGCCCGGACGCAATGGCGTGACGAGCAATTGATCGAACGTGCCTTGCTCGCGCTCGCGTGCAACAGAGAGGGCTGCGAGCATGAGCGTTTGCAGCATCGTGAGCGCCGCAATGAGTGTGGGAATCATGTACCAACGCGTCTCGAGCGTCGGGTTGTACCAGGCTCGGGTTTCGACCCGCAATGGAGCGTCGGGAAGGTCATGCTCACGATTCCAAGCCGCATTGAAGCGTTCGACGACGGCGGCAACGTAGCTCGCAGCGACCCCGGCGGTGTTGGAGTTGCGACCGTCGGTGATGACCTGAACGACGGCGCCGCGACCCGAAAGCATGTTGCGTTCGAAGTCGTCGGGAATCTGGACGACGAGAATGGCGCGTTTCGTACCGATGACATCGGAGATTTGATTCGCATTGTGCAAGTCGACAACGCGTTCGAACACAGGTGAACCGTCGAGCTGCGCGACGAATCGGGCAGAGGCGGCGCTGCGATCCTGGTCGAGCAGCGCATACGGCACTTCGTTCAAGTCGAACGTGGCCGCATAGCCGAACAACAGAGATTGCAACAGCACGGGCAGGAACAGCACGATGCGGCTGCGCGGATCTTTGACGACGGCCACGAGCTCTTTCTTGATCAGGACGACAGTCCGATACAGAGCGGCGCTCATGCGAGCTCCTTACGGGTGTTCGCTCTCGCGGCAACGAGGAGGATGACCGCGACGACGCTCAGCGCCGCGATGTCGCGCACGAGAAGAGGTGCCACGTTACCCGCCAAGAACAGCGTTTGGAGCGCCTCCACGTAGTATGTCGCCGGTAATACGCGGCTGATCGCGCGGATGACGCTCGGCACGCTGTGCAGATCGAAAATGAAGCCGGAGAGCATCAAGGCCGGCAGAAAGCTGACGATGAGTGCGACCTGGCAGGCGAGGAACTGATTCTTGAGCGCAGCAGAGATGAGCAGCCCGAGTCCCAGCGAAACGAGCAGATAGATCATCGACGTGAACACGATCAGCGCGAGCGAGCCGCGAATCGGCACGAAGAACAGAAATTTGGCGGAAAGCAGGCACAGCACGAGTCCGCCGAGTCCGACGACGAAGTAGGGAACGAGCTTCGCGATGACGATTTCGGTCGAGTTGACCGGTGTGACGAAGAGCGCCTCGAGCGTGCCGCGCTCCCATTCCCTGGCCATCACGAGCGATGTGAGCAACGCGCCGTTGAGCGTCATGATGACCACGACGAGGCCCGGCACGAGAAAGAAGCGGCTGTTGTTCGCCTCATTGAACCATTGCCGGGACTCGATGGTGATGGGCGGGGCGGCGCGGTTCATCTCGCCGGCAGCGATCCGTTTCGCGCTCCACTGCGCAATAGCGCCTTGCGCAAACGCTTCGAGCGCACGCGCGCGATTCGGATCCGTGCCGTGCAGCAGGACCTGAACGACTGCATCGCCTCGCGCCAGGTTCCGCGAGAAATCGGAGCGCAAGTACACGATGGCGTCGACATCTCCTGCACGCATCAGATCGATGGCTTGATTCAGCGACACGAGCGGAACGGGAGCGAAGTAGGGCGAGAGATAGAACCCGGCAAGGACGTTTTGAGCGGTCGGCGACGGATCTTCCGTCACGAGGGCAACAGGTGCATCCCTCACATCGAACGAGAGGCCGTAACCGAAGAGCAGGATCAAGAGCAATGGCAGGAACAAGCCGACCATCACATTGCTCTTGTCGCGCACGAGCTGGCGAGCCTCCTTGCGGATCAGGGCGACGAGCCGCTGCTTGGAGACGCCGCGTCGGTGCTCGGACGCCGATAGGCTTTCGGCGCTCATGCGGCTGCTCCGGACCGTTCGGCCTTCTGGCGTGCCAATTCGACGATGGCGATGAAGGCATCTTCCATCGTGTCTACGACGGCCCCGCCCGCCGAAGCCTGTGCGCGCACTTCTTCGGGAGTGCCGAGCGCAAGCATCGTGCCGGCATCCTGAATCATGATTCGATCGCAGTATTCGGCTTCTTCCATGAAGTGCGTCGTGACGACGATGGTCGTGCCCTGTTCGGCGAGCGAGGTAATCCGGCGCCAGAACTCGCGACGTGCCAAAGGATCTGCGCCGCTCGTCGGCTCGTCGAGAAACAGGATCTGCGGCTCGTGCAGCAAGGCCGCGGCCATGGCGAGTCGCCGCTGGAATCCGCCGGGTAGCGTGCCAGCTGCGTCGGATGCATGTTCGCGCAAATCGAAATTCTCGAGCGCCCATTCGACACGCTCGCGTTTACGGGCATTGCGTAGTCCGTAGGCGCCCGCGAAGAACTCCAGGTTTTCGCGGATCGTCAGATCGCCGTACAGCGAGAACTTTTGTGCGACATAGCCGATGTTCTGCCGCGCTGCCGCGCGTGCCTTGCGAAGATCGACGCCTGCAACGTGCAGTTTCCCGCTCGTCGCCGGCAACAATCCGCACAACATACGAAAGGTCGTGGTTTTTCCAGCACCGTTCGGACCGAGCAAACCGAAGACTTCGCCGCGACGGACGCTGAAGCTGGTGCGATTCACCGCGATGAAGTCACCGAACTTGCGGACGGCGTCGTGTACATCGATGACGATCTCCGGGCCGGCATTGCGTCGTTCCGGTGCGAGATCGAGCATCGCGGCGGAAGCCGATCGTGTCGATGCTTGCCGGTGCAGCAGCATCATGAGGCCATCTTCGAGACCCGCTTCGACGGATTCGAACCCCACATTCGGTAGTTCGATCGGGCGCTGCTCACGTATTACCGCGCGAACCTTTCCGCCGCGAGGTACGGCATCGACGACTTCCGGCGTGTCGATGAGCGCGGCCTGCAGCGCTCGTGCGGTTTGGGGAATCGTAGAAGTTGCGATGAACGTATGGCCGCGTGCGCCCTGTTTGATTTCATCGGGCGCGCCGCGCGTGAGCACGCGGCCCTCATGCAGCACGACGACGTGCGAGCAGCGTTCCGCTTCGTCCATGTAAGACGTGCTCACGACGACGGACAGACCGTCGCGTTCGACGAGATCCACGACGATTTCCCACAGCTCTCGGCGCGACAGCGGATCGACACCGACAGTCGGCTCATCGAGCAGCAACAACTCGGGCGAACGCACGAGCGTGCATGCAAGTCCGAGCTTCTGTTTCATCCCGCCGGACAGCTTGCCGGCAAGGCGAGTACGGAAAGGTCCTAGCCCCGTCATTTCGAGCAGGCGCGCGTAACGTTCCGCACGTTGCTCGTGCGAGACGCCGTGCAGATCGGCGTACAGATCGAGGTTTTCCTGCACGCTCAAGTCTTCGTAGAGCCCGAAGCGCTGAGGCATGTAGCTGATGCGGTCTTGGATCGCCTGCCTCTGCGTTGCGGCATCCATGCCGAGGACGAAGATCGAGCCCTCGTCGGCGCGCATCAGGCACGCGGCCAAGCGTAAGAGCGTCGTCTTGCCCGCACCGTCGGGACCGACAAGCGCTGTGAGCGCGCCTCGACGCGCTTGGAAGGTAATGTCGTCGAGTGCGAAAACGACCGTATCGTCGCGTGCAAAGCGTTTCGTGAGACCGCGTGCCTCGAGAGCGAGAACGGTGTCTGGTTCGGCCATGACGCTCAATGCGCCGCTGAGGTCGCGTTCGTCGACGACTCGGACAAATCGATACGAACCGTAGCCGGCATGCCGAGACGGAGAATGTTCTTCGGGTCTTCGACGAACACCCGCACTTCGTAGACGAGACTGGTCCGCAACTCTTCTGTCTGCACGATCTTCGGCGTGAATTCGGCTGTCGAGGAAATGAACCCGATTCGGCCTGGAAGCGGCTCGTCGCTGCTGTCGACGTGCACGGTGGCAGGCATGTCGGTTCGGATGCGGCCGAGGTACGCCTCGCCGATGTACGCACGCACCCATTTCGGATGATCGATCGCGATCGACACGACGGGTCGGCCCGGCGTTGCGAGCTCGCCGGGCTCCATGAGTCGGTTACGGACGACGCCGTCGGTTGGCGAGATCAGCTCGGCGTCTTTGAGCTGACGCTCGAGCAGCGCGAGTTCCGCCTGTGCGGCTTCGAGTTGGGCTTGCGCTTGCTCGATGTCTTCTCCTCTGGCTCCCGCCAAGAGCAGTGCGAGCGCCTCGCGGGCGTTGCGCGCCCGTGCCTCGCTCATTCTCGCGTGCGTCGTCGCCACTTCCAGATCCTGTGCGCTCACCGCCCGTCCCTCGGATGCGGCACTGATCGACTTCAGGCGTTCGAGCTGACTGCGGGCATTTTCTGCTTCGGCATCCGCTGCGGCGAGCGCTGCACGGGCTTGCGCGATTTCTTCGGGGCGTGCGCCGTTCTTGAGCTTCCGTAAAGCCTCGGCCTGTGCGGCCACTTTGGCCTTCGCCTGTTGCACGCGTGGAATCAGCCGGCCGGTCTCCAAGCGCGCGAGCACTTGGCCGGCGTGCACGCGCGTACCTTCTTCGACCAGCACCTCGGCAATCCGCTCGGCATCGTTGAACGGCAGTTCGACTTGGCGCAGATCCACGTTCCCGTACAACACGACCGACTGTGCCTCGCCGTCTTGGCGCGCCCACCAAAAAATCAGCAACGCCAGGAGCAGGACGGCGACCAGGGCGATCGGGAGGATTCTCTTGTTCACGTGGGGTGACTCGAGAGAGGCGGCACTCGAACCCATTCTAGGCCGGCATGCGTCGCCCGGGCCTTCCCCCAAGGAGAAATAATTAAACGCGGCGGTGCGGACGTCGATTCTGCAGATTCGACATTTGCACAGCGTTGTCACTTCTAACGGTTGCGCTGCGTTGCTCGCGGTCTCGTTGGGGGTATAGTTTTCGGCGGGCGACGTTTACGTATCGCCCACTATTAGAAGATGTAGGTGGGGACCATGAAGAACGCATTTGTAGGCTGCGTCGGGGTGACGTTGGCCTTGTTCGGTGCCGGCGCTTCGGCCGAGTACCGCGTGCCGCGGCTGGCCGATGGCACGCCGGATTTCCAAGGCGTATGGACGAATGCAACGGCGACGCCGCTCGAGCGTGCACCGGCGCTGGGAACCCGCCGCACGTATACGGCCGAGGAAGTGGCAAAGGTCGAAGGCACCGCGCGTGCACGTGTCGAGAACGACGACAAGCCGACGGATCCGAACATCAAGATCGGCGCCGCTGCGTCGCTTCCGCCCCTCGGGAATTACAACCAGTTCTGGACGGACCGCGGCTTGACCGTCGCCACCATCAATGGCGAGAAGCGTTCGTCCATCATCATCGATCCGCCGGACGGGCGCATTCCGCTCCTGCATTCGCAGGTCAAGGCGGGCGTGCGCCGACCCGATGCGGCCGCGTTTGCTGGCGGCGAATTGGGCGAGGCGTTTACAGGTCCAGAAGGTTTTCCGATCGCGGGACAGTCCGAGGAGATGCCGCGCAACCAGCCGCAGTTCGATTTCGCGGGCCGGGCCGATCATCCCGAGCAGCGCAGCCTCGGCGAGCGATGCATTCTCGGTTTCGGCTCGACGTCGGGTCCGCCGATGCTGCCGACGATGTACAACAGCTACTACCAGATCGTGCAGTCGCCGGGGCACGTCATGATCCTGGTCGAGATGGTGCACGATGCACGCATCATTCGGATCAACGGCAAGCCGCTGCCGAAGAGCATCAAGAAATGGATGGGCGATTCCGTCGGTCGCTGGGAAGGCGACACGCTCGTCGTGACGACCACGAATTTCCGCTCGGAGCAGAGCTTCCGCGGCTCGTCGGAGCACGCAGTGATCACCGAGCGCTTCACGCGCGTCTCGGACGATCAGATCAACTATCGTTTCACGGTCGACGATCCCACGGCCTTTACCGCGAGCTTCACGGGCGAGCTGCCGTTCACGCGTGTGGATGCCAACGTCTATGAATATGCGTGCCACGAGGGCAACTATGCGTTGCCCGGCATCCTCGCGGGTGCCCGTGCCGCGGAAGAGAAGGCGGCTCGCGAAGGCAAGCAACCCCTCTAACCGAGCTCGATAGACCGTCGTGCGGCCGCCTCATGGCGGCCGCGCTTTTTTGGGGCACCGAGTTTCGCCTCGCAGACCGATGCGGGCATTTCGTTCGCTGCATTTTTCAATGCTTCCCTGCTGGACGTTTGCCCGCTATTGGTGGCATCGTCTCATGGCAATTCATCGGTAAGTAACGACGCTCCGCCGGCGGCGGCAGCGTTCGAATTCGGCAAGAGGGGGTTTCAATGCGCTTCAATCCGACCGGCGCGTTTGCGCGCGGTTTCGTTCTCCTAGTTGCAATCGTCGTCTCCGGCGTTGCCGGCGCGCGCAACGATGTGCCGCGCATCAAGGCCGAGCGCGTCGGCATGTCGACTCAGCGCTTGGCGCTGATGACGGACAAGATGCAGGAGGTGGTCGACCAGGGGAAAGTGTCCGGCGTCGTCACGCTCGTGGCACGACACGGCAAGGTCGTGCATCTCGATGCAGTCGGCAAACAAGACATCGAGGCCGACAAGCCCATGAGGACCGACTCGATCTTCCGCATCTACTCGATGACGAAGCCCGTCACCGCCGTTGCGATGATGATCCTGTTCGAGCAAGGCAAGTGGCAGCTCAACGATCCGGTCGCGAAGTTCATCCCGGAGTTCAAGGATCTCAAGGTGTACGCGGGCACGGATGCGGAGGGCAAACCGATCCTCGAGCCGCAGAAGCATCCGATGACGATGCGCGAGCTGATGTCCCACACCGCCGGCTTCACGTACGGATTCTTCAGCAACTCGCCCGTCGACAAGATGCAGCTCCAGGCCAACGTGCTGGACAACAACATCACGCTGGAGGAGATGATTCGACGCGTCGCGAAGCTGCCGTTGGCGTCGCAGCCGGGCGCGCGTTGGCACTACAGCATTGCCGTCGACATTCAGGGCTACATCGTCGAGAAGCTCTCGGGCATGCCGTTCGATGAGTTCCTCGCGAAACACATTTTCGAGCCGCTCAAGATGGTCGACACCGGCTTCTATGTACCGCAGGAGAAGCTGCACCGCCTCGCGCAGGTCTACAACGTCGATCAGAACGGCAAGCTCCGAGTCGAGAACGGCGGTTTCAATCGCGATTACTCGAAGCGTCCGGCCTTGCTGTCGGGCGGCGGCGGCCTCGTGTCGACGGCCGCGGACTATTTCCGCTTCTGCCAGATGCTGTTGAACGGCGGCACGCTCGATGGCGTGCGCATTCTTTCGCCGCTCACCGTCGAGCTCATGCGCACGAACGCGATCGGCGACTTGTACGCAGGGCTCGGCGGACCGGGCGTCAAGTTCGGCTTGGGATTCGCGATCACGGCCGATCCGATGGCGAGCGGCGGCTACTACGGCGAAGGCACCTATTGGTGGGGCGGTGCGGCCGGCACCTGGTTCTGGATCGATCCCGTCCGCGATCTCATCGTCATCGGCATGATCCAGCACCTCGGCGCATCGTCGGCCAACGCAGCCGGCATGCCGGATCTGCGCGGGCTGTCGCGTTCGATCGCGTACTCGGCAATCGTCGACGAGTGATCGATCGGTCTGTGCGCGCTGTCGCGCGCTGAAGGCAGGACGCCGGGCTGTTCGCGAGGCATGGACCTCGCGAACAGCCGAGCCTTACGATTACTTCTTCTTCACGTATTTCGCGAGCTTCCGCGGTCCGACTTCGGCGCCGTAGACATTGCCGGCTGCATCCACTGCGACGCCTTCAGCGACCCAGGTGCCGGCACCGCAAGTCGGCGGATTGCCTGGCTGAGTGCCGCGCGGGCACGTCGGTAGCGGATCCGGGATGAATGCCGTGACCTTGCCGTCCGTGACGCTGCCGATACGAATGCCGCGTATCCAATCGCCGTGTGCCGGATTGATGCTGCCCGACTCGGAATCCGCCGAATACAGCACGTCGTGCTGGTCGATATAGAGCCCGCTCGGACGGCTGAACTGATACCACTCGGCGATCTGATTCATGTCCTTGTCGAAGACCAGCACGCGGTTGTTCGAACGGTCGCCGACATAGAGATTGCCTTTCGAATCCATCGCCAACGCGTGCGGCTGGTTGAATTGCAACGGGCCGCTGCCGCGCGTGCCCCACGCCTGAATGAACTTGCCGTCCTTCGAGAATTTGACGATGCGATCGTTCTGATTCTGACCGTGGCCTTCGGCAATGAAGATCTCGCCCTTGTCGTTCGTGATCACATCGTTCGGCTGCCAGCAGCACTCCGTCGGTCCAGTGGCGCCGCCCGGCTTACCGATTGTCATCAGAAGCTCGCCCGTCGGGCTGAACTTGAAGACTTGATGGCCTTTGGTCGCTTCCGGACTCGGTCCGGTCATTGTTGGCCGCGGAGTGCCGGGAGGCAGCTGCGGACGCGGCGCGTTGTCTTGACCGTCGGTGACCCAGACATTGCCGTCGCTGTCGACGTGAATGCCGTGGGGAAAGATCATCAGGCCCTTGCCGAAGCTACGGACGAGATTGCCGTGCTCGTCGAAGAGCAGAATCGGATCGACGTCGGGCGCATTCAGGCACGAATTCGCACCGCAGCGTTCCGCAACCCAGATCGACTTGCCGTCTTTGTCGATATCGACAGCGCTCGTGGAACCCCACGTGCGGCCCGGCGGCATCTTGAAGAAATCGTCGATGCGCTCGTACGGATTCGGGGCGTCGTTGACCGGCGCCATATTCGAGTCAGCGAGCGCTTGAGCTTGCCAGCCGAGCGCACACAGCGCCGCGGCGAGCTTCAGTCGGCCGATTGGAGTCATGTGACGATCCCCCCTGAGCATTTGTCAAGAAATGTTGCTGCGACAACGGGCCGATGATCGGCGCAGCCTCGAATTGTCGGCTGACGGGACTGTGTTCGAGGAAAGGATTGGAGTCAACTCTGGGGCTGAAGACTGAAGACTGAAGGCGAAGGCGAAGGCGAAGGCAAGAGCATGCTTCGGAAGCTCGCGTCGCATGTGCGTTCGACTGCAGCGCGGTTCTAGAGGAGACTTGCATGCTGTGCGCCTTATCTACAGCCTGGAGGAGCAGCAGTGCTCGAAGTGCATCACTTGAACAACTCGCGTTCGCAACGTGTGCTGTGGCTCCTCGAGGAGCTCGGGCTCGATTACACGATCGTCCGTTACGAACGCGAGCCGACGATGTTCGCGCCAGCATCGCTGCAGACGATTCATCCGCTCGGCAAGTCGCCGGTCGTTCGCGATGGGGAACGCGTGATTGCCGAGTCCGGCGCCATCATCGAGTACCTGCTCGCGCAATATGGACAGGGCAAGCTCGCACTCGAACCAACTGCGCCGTCCTATTGGCAGTTCCGCTATTGGATGCATTACGCGGAAGGCTCGCTCATGCCGCAGCTCTTGCTGAAGGTGTACATGGCCAGAATCGGCGAAGCGGCAACGCGTCTGGCCGAGCGCGTCGAGTCGCAAGTGAGCTTGCATCTCGGCTTCGTCGAGCAGCAGCTCGGCGATGCAGAGTATCTCGCGGGCGAGGCATTCACGGCTGCCGATATTCAGATGAGCTTTCCGCTGGAGGTCGCGGCGGCGCAGCGCCTACTGAACGATCGATATCCACGTCTACGCGCATGGCTGCAGCGCGTGCACGCGCGTCCTGCCTATCATCGCGCGCTCGAGAAGGGTGGAAAGTACGATTACGCTCGCGACTCGTGAATCGTTTTGCTATTCACGAAAACGACACGAACCCCGCATCACGAGGAGGTCGACGATGAGCATCATTTTGTCTTGGCTAATTCTTTCATTTGCCGTCTGGGTGACGGACGCCGTACTGCCGGGCTTTCATGTCAAGAGCGCAAAGAGCGCTTTGCTCGTGGCGGCCATTTTCGGCGTTCTGAACTTCCTGCTCGGCTGGCTGTTCTTCGCTGTCTTCACCGTTCTGACGCTCGGGTTGGCATGGTTGCTCGCGTTCATTACGCGCTGGATCATCAACGCCATCCTGCTCGTCATCACCGACAAGCTCACCGATCACTTGAAGATCGACAGCTTCGGCTGGGCGCTCGCTGGCGCGTTCGTCATGTCGCTCGTGGGCACGTTTGGGGAGTGGGTAGTGCGGAGCGTGTTTTGATCCGCGCTGCGTTCGCAGCGCGGATGGCTACAGGCTACAGGCGGCGGTAAGAGGGAAGCGCTTCGCGCCGGCGCGGCCTGAGGTGTTGCTCGTGAGTCGTGAGTGGTGAGTCGCAAGGCGCGCGTCCGCGCGCCCTTCCTACAGCCTACAACCTAATGTCTCGGCGGATTTCAAACCTGAAATCCGCCGAACAGCACCGATGCAATCACCAGCGCCACTGCGAGGTTGAATACGGTCGCCGTGCCGAACACCAGGACCGGTCGCCAGCCTTCGGCGAGCAGCTTCGTGACACGGAATTCGAGCCCGATGCTGACGAAGGCGAGAATGAGGAAATAGGCGCGCAGTGTATTCGCCGCGCCGATGGCGGCGCTCGAACCGCCGGATTGGAGGAACAAGGTCGCAATGACCGAGGCGAGGATGAAGCCGATGACGAACTTCGGAAACCGCGCCCACAGGTCTCTGCCGACGCCTTTCGTCGCTTCCTTGTTCTTCTCTACGTACAACGCGAAGTACACGGTGAGCGCAACCGCGACGACGCCCATCAACACGTTCTGCGCCGCTTTGACGATCGCTGCGATCTGCAGCGCTTGTTCGCCGACGATGGCGCCCGCTGCGGCAACGGCGGCCGTCGTATCGATATTGCCGCCGATCCATGCGCCCGCAACCGGCTCGCTCAAGCCCAGCGTTTCGGCCAGCCAGGGCAGAATGAAAATCGAAGGCAGCGCGAACAGAATCACGAGCGTTGCCGTATAGGCGATCTGTTCGCGTGTCGCACGTACTGCGCCGGCCGCGGCGATTGCAGCGCTAACGCCGCAGATCGCGACCGATGAGGCAAGCAGCGCACGCAGCGTCTCGCCGATCTTCAATCGACCGGCAAGCCACCACGTGAAGAAGAACACGGCAGTCACCAGAAGGAGCGCCTGCAACACGCCGCGGCTTCCCGCTTTCGCGATGACGTGCAAATGAATCGAAGCGCCGAGCAAGACGAGGCCGGTCTTGATGAAGAATTCGGTCTTGAAAGCCGCTGCGACTTTCTCGCGGATGCCGAGCAGGCCGATGACGCCGCTGCCGAGCAGTCCGAGCGCGATCGCATAGACCGGATACTCGACGGACTTGAGCCATACCCAATCGAACCAGGTGGGCAGGTTCTTTTCGAGATAGCGCGTGACCCAACCCAAACCGAGCACGAACGCCAAGCCCACGCCGGTCCAGGCCAGCGAGCCTTTGGCAGGGCGGTCGATGCCTGATTGCTCGAGTGCTGCCGATTCGGTAGCCATCACCACAACACCGCATCTGGAATGGCGCCCAACAACGCCAGAAAAAGCAGGCCGAGCCCAACGATAGTGGCCCACCAATCTTCACTGATGCCGCCGCCGGACGGTTTGTCGGTAGCGGACAGCTCTGGCTCCCGCGTTCTTGAATCGACGTCGCTCATGAGTCCCCCGTCGCGTCGTTGCGCGTGGATACCCCACCTTCAGCTTGGAATGCAGACGCAATTAATAACTCCGACCTTTGGGCGTTGTCCGCTAACTTGGAGCTAGATGGTCATGACGTAGAGGTATGAGCCTGAAGGCGACAGGCAACAGTGGGGCTTGGGGCTCGGGGCGTGGGACTCGGGGCTTGAGGCGTGGGGCTCGAATAAGAACACGTTTCGTGCGCGCTCCCTACTTCGCGACGCTCCTCAAACTCGCAAGAAACACCGCGTACGAACATTACGCGCGTTTCCTGTCCAAGCCCCAAGCCCCAAGTCCCACGCCCAGGAATAACTGAGATTCCACCCGCTGCGATGATGCGGGTCATCTTTCGCGGTAGTTTGAAAATCGATTCAATTGGCAGTTTCGATATTGCGAGTAGCGAAATGGCTTGGATTCTGTTGTTTCTGGCTGGCGGATTGGAGATTGCGTGGGCGATCGGCATCAAGTACGCGAATGGCTTTACGCGATTGCTGCCGAGTGTCTTTACCATCGCGGCAGCCGCAGCGAGCTTTTATCTGCTCGGTCAGGCGGTCAAGTCGATTCCAGTCGGCACGGCCTACGCGGTGTGGAGCGGTATCGGAGCGGTGGGTGTTGCTCTCATTGGTATCGTGTTCTTGCGCGAAAGCGCCGACGCATTGCGCTTGTTGTTTCTGTCACTGATCGTGATCGGGATTGCAGGATTGAAGCTGGTGACGGATTAGAGGCGACAGGCAACAGTAAGGCTTGGGGCGTGGTGCTTGGGGTATTGGCGACGAACGTGCCAACGCCATGCCTGCTACGTGACTGATGGTCAAAGTCGGAGAGAGCCTGAGGCGCTGCTCGCTGTCAACGATCAACTAGCAACTGCCCCGCAACGCTTCGATCGCCTCGGCATGCAGTTGCGGGCTGCTTGCGATGACGACGGCTGAGGCATGGGTGGCATCATTGCGAATTGCGCGAGGAGCGCGTTCCGGTGACGCTTCCTCCGTATCTCAGTTGGAGGAGCGATCATGATCGTCACGACTACACCAAGCGTCGAAGGCAAGCGCATCACCAAGTATTGCGGCATCGCTTCCGGCGAAGCGATTCTCGGTGCGAATGTGTTCAAGGACATGTTCGCCGGTATACGCGATATCGTCGGGGGACGATCGGGAAGCTATGAGCGCGTGCTCCAGGATGCCCGCGACATGGCAATGGACGAGCTACAGGCGCAGGCAAAGAAATTAGGCGGTAATGCCGTGGTCGGCGTCGATTTGGACTATGAAGTGCTGGGAAAGGACAACGGAATGCTGATGGTGACGGCCAGCGGAACGGCGGTGATTGTGGAATGACCTAACCCGCGCGAACGCGCGGATCGCTATCAACTATCCACTCATCCTCGGCGGCTCGCCGAGATGAAATATTTCCCGCAGCGCATTGCGTAACTCGGGACCGTCTTTGTGGCCATGTGTTTCGCAGGCGTGCTTGGCGGCCGCTTCCATGAGCTCCTTTTCGGAATCGGCGGCGATGATCGCGGAGCAATGACCTTCGCTCGGCAGCTCGCTGCAATCGGCGTAGAGGCGCTCCATGGGAACCTCCGAAGTTTCAGGGTGCTGTTATAAGCTTGGTGGTGGAAGAAGGGAACAGGGGAAAGGGGAAAGGGGAAAGGGGAAAAGGGAAAGGGGAAAAGGGAAAAGGGAAAAGGGAAAAGGGAAAAGGGGAAAGGCGGCCGTGCCCGCCGTCGTTCACGAGTTACGAATCACAGTCACGATCTCGCAATGAGCGTGCAAGAAAAACCGATGCTTTTCGCAACGCTGCAGCGCGTGAGTGCGGCCGACTTGCCGGCGCTCGCGGATCTCGCAGCGCACACATTCACGGAAACGTTCGGTCATCTGTACCGTCCGCAAGACCTGCAAACGTTCTTGGCAACGTCACGTACAGAGGAACGGTATGCGCGCATGCTGGCGGATTCCCGTATCGGGATGTGGATCGCAAAAGTTCCGGACGCCGGCGCGATCGGTTATGTCGTCGTCGGACCTTGTAAGCTGCCGGTCCAGAATATCGAGCCGCAGGCCGGCGAGATCATGGAGCTCTATATTCGTTCCGAGTATCACGGACGTCAGCTCGGCACGCGGCTGCTCGAGACGGCCATCGAATGGCTCGAGACGGAAAGCTTCGCGCCTTTGTATGTGGGCGTGTGGTCCGAGAACTTCGGCGCCCAGCGTCTTTATCAGCGGTACGGATTTCGGAAGGTCGGCGAGTACGGCTTTCCGGTCGGGGAGCATGTGGATTTGGAGTACATTCTTCGACGCAACTCGTGATTCGTGACGGGTGACTCGTGGGGCTCGGGGCTCGGGCCAGAACAGTACGAGCGCGTTTCTTCACCTCTATACCACTCACTACTCACCACTCACGCTCTTCGAGTCACGAGTCACGAAGATCCAGCGGGATACGTCACTCGCGTTCCTTCCACCTTCGCGAACTTGGTGAGCTCGTGCGGCTGCACATGTTTCGCATCGATGATCTCGAAGACTTCGATGCCGCGGACGAGCAGGGCATCGGCAATCAACGATCGATGACAGCGCCACGGCACGGCTTCGGCGCACATGATGGCGATCCTTTCGGTTGCTGCTCGCGCCAACAATGCTTCCAGATGCTCGTCGAATTCTTGCGTCTGCATGTAGTCGGCGTAGCCGCGAAACGATTCGTTGCGCCAAGCGGCATTGACCGAATCCGGACGCGGGCGACGAAATCCCCCGAGTCCTCTCATGTGGACGTAGTCGATACCCGCCTCGCGTAGGGTTTCGGGAAGGGTTTCGCGATTGAACTGCGGATTGCGCCGCGAGCGGGGCACGGTGCGCACGTCCGCAAGGCAATTCACTTCGTGCGCTCCGAGCAGGCCGATGAGCTCTTCGGCGCTGCGGGTGGAATGACCTATCGTGAAAATCGGCTGCATCTGCAATCTGCAACGAGAGCGGAAGGCGTGCGTTCCTCGGATTCGGCGGCATGGGAACGGCAACGGATCGTGCGCATTCCATTGTCATCTTTCGACGCGAAATCGGCCCAGTCATCATGCCTGAGAAACATAGAACGCAAGCGATGCCTGACACACGTGTGTCACGTGTCTCGCGACACACTCAAATCAACCCCGGCAAGGCAGGCCCCAAGGGTGCGCTAGGTGTGCCTCCAGGCTCGACGTCCCGGCCGCCGAAGAGCGGTCCGAAAGGCAACGAGGGCAACAATACCCGTAGGGACTTCGCGAACGGCCCGCGCCTCAAGAGAAAGTAACTCATCGGGGAATCCCCGGCACGTTCGTTGCAAATCACTCGTGCGACAGGTGCCTGAGTACGTAATCGGCGGTTCTCGCTTCATGTCAAACGCGCGTATGCTCCCCTTTGGAGCACTACGGAGTGTCTGCCCGTGAAAGAGCAGATCGAATCCATCTTGAGCGCGCATGGGCATCGGCCCGGGCCGCTGCTGATCGTGTTGCATGCGGTGCAGCAGGAATTCGGCTACGTGCCCGACGAGGCGATCCCGCTGATTGCCGACGGCCTGAATCTCTCGCGGGCCGAGGTGTACGGCGTCCTGACTTTTTATCATCACTTTCGGCGTTCGCCGCCGGGCCGACACGTGGTGCAGATTTGCCGCGCCGAATCCTGCGCTGCGATGCAAGGGGAACGCTTGGCGCAGTATGCCCAGCAGCGCCTGAACATCGCTTTTCATGAAACGACGCCCGACGGACGCTTTTCGCTCGAGCCGGTGTATTGCCTCGGCAATTGCGCGTGCTCGCCGGCACTGATGATCGACGGCGAGCTGCACGGCCGCGTCTCGCCCGAGCGTTTCGATGAGCTGATCGCAAGCAAACAGGTCGAAACATGAATGCCGTCGTCTATGTCTCGAAAGATGCCAGCGCATTGTCCGTAGGCGCGGAGGACGTCGCGCGCGCCATTGCGCGGGAAGCGGCTGCGCGAGGCATCGAGCTCACGCTCAAACGTCCGGGTTCCCGAGGCATGTTTTGGCTCGAGCCGCTGGTGGAAGTGGCCGTCGGCGGCGAGCGCTTTGCCTACGGGCCGGTGAATGTCGGCGATGTGCCTGGACTCTTCGATGCGGGCTTTCTCGACAATGGCGCTCATCCTTTGCGTCTCGGTGCCACGGAGGAAATTGCCTATTTCAAGAATCAGCAGCGCCTCACGTTCGCCCGCGTCGGGCTGATCGAGCCGACGAGCTTTCAGGACTACGTCGCGAACGGCGGTTATCGCGGTTTGCGCAATGCGCTTGCCATGCAACCTGCCGAGATCGTCCAAGCCGTGACCGATTCCGGGCTGCGCGGCCGCGGCGGTGCGGCATTTCCGACCGGCATCAAATGGAAGACCGTGCTCGATACGCCGGCCAAACAGAAATACGTGACCTGCAACGCCGATGAGGGCGATTCTGGGACATTCTCCGACCGCATGCTCATGGAAGGCGATCCCTTCGCGTTGATCGAAGGCATGACGGTTGCGGGAATCGCTGTCGGTGCAACACAGGGATACATCTACTTGCGCGTCGAGTATCCGCACGCGCACCGTACGCTTCTCGAAGCCATCGATATCGCGTATCGCGAAGGCTGCCTCGGGGCGAACATTCTCGGCTCGGGGCATCGCTTCGATCTGGAAGTGCGCTTGGGGGCGGGCGCCTACATTTGCGGCGAAGAGACTTCGATGCTCGAAAGCCTCGAAGGCAAGCGCGGCGAAGTGCGCGTGCGTCCGCCTTTGCCCGCTGTGAAAGGACTGTTCGGACAGCCTACTATCGTCAACAACGTGATATCGCTGGCGAGCGTGCCGATCATTCTCGATCGGGGCGCGGCGTTCTATCGCGATTTCGGTGTCGGCCGGTCGCGCGGCACGATTCCGCTGCAACTGGCCGGCAATATCAAGCGCCCGGGGCTCGTCGAGCGTGCGTTCGGGTTGACGCTGCGCGAGCTGCTCTACGACTACGGCGGCGGCTCCGCCTCGGGGCGGCCGATTCGGGCGGTGCAGATCGGCGGCCCGTTGGGCGCCTATGTGCCGGCTTCCCAGTTCGACGTCGTCATCGACTATGAAACTTTGGGCGGCATCGGCGCCTTGCTCGGACATGGCGGCATCGTCGCTTTCGACGACACCGTCGACATGGCGCGCATGGCGCGGTACGCCATGGAGTTTTGCGCGGTCGAGTCTTGCGGCAAGTGCACGCCATGCCGCATCGGTTCGACGCGCGGAGTCGAAGTGATCGACCGGATTCTGTACGGCATCGATCGCGAGCGGAATTTGCAGCTGCTCGAGGATCTGTGCGACACGATGGCGGAAGGCTCGCTGTGCGGCTTGGGCGGCATGACGCCGTTCCCGGTTCGAAGCGCGCTGCGGTACTTCCGCGAAGACTTTCTCAAGACGCCCGTAAGGTACTGATCATGTATTCGCTCGATTATTACGACTTCGGCACGCCTCCGAGCGAGAGAACCGAAACAGTCACCGTCGAAATCGACGGTGTGAGTGTGGCGGTGCCCGCGGGCATTTCGGTGATGCGCGCAGCCGCCTTGGCGCGCAAGCAAGTCCCCAAGCTCTGCGCCACGGACAATCTGCAGGCGTTCGGCTCGTGTCGGCTGTGTCTCGTGGAAATCGAGGGCCGCAAGGGCTTCCCGGCCTCGTGCACGACCGAAGTCGCCGACGGCATGAAGATCCGCACGCAAAGCGAAGCGCTCACGAAACTGCGCCGCGGCGTGATGGAGCTGTATCTGTCGGATCACCCGGCAGAGTACGTGAGCGATCAAATGCCGGTACGCACCGAGTTCAAGGCAATGGCACAGCTCCTCGGCGTGACCGAGAACCGTTACGGCTACGAGGGCCGACGCCACGCCAATCTGCCGATCGACGACAGCAATCCGTATTTCCGTTTCGATCCGAGCGCCTGCATCGTCTGCTCGCGCTGCGTGCGCGCATGTAACGAAGTGCAAGGCACCTTCGCGCTGACCGTCGAGGGGCGCGGTTTCGATTCGCGCATCGTCGCGAGTCAGGACGACAAGTTCTTGGAATCCGAATGCGTCTCTTGCGGCGCGTGCGTCGAGGCCTGTCCGACGACGGCGCTGCTGGAGAAGAGTCTCGTCGCCGAACAGCCGCCCGAGCGCGTCGTGACGACGACCTGCGGCTATTGCGGCGTCGGCTGTTCGCTCAATGCAGAAGTGCGCGGCGAAACGGTCCTGCGCATGGTGCCGAATCGGCTGGGGCACGCGAACCAAGGCCATGCGTGCGTCAAAGGCCGTTTCGCCTATGGCTATGCGACGCATCCCGACCGCGTGCTGAAGCCGATGATCCGCAAGAAGATCACGGATCCATGGCGCGAGGTGACCTGGGAAGAGGCGATTCAATATGCGGCGAGCGAGTTCAAGCGCATTCAAGCGAAGTACGGCCGCGACTCGATCGGCGGCATCACTTCCTCGCGCTGCACGAACGAAGAAACGTATCTGGTGCAGAAGCTCGTCCGTGCCGCATTCGGCAACAACAACGTCGATACTTGCGCACGCGTCTGCCATTCGCCGACGGGTTACGGCTTGAAACAGACCTTGGGCGAATCGGCCGGCACGCAGGCGTTCACGTCGGTGATGAAGTCGGACGTGATCATGGTCATCGGTGCGAATCCAACCGAGGGCCATCCGGTGTTCGGCTCGCAGTTGAAGCGTCGATTGCGACAGGGCGCGAAGCTCATCGTCGTCGATCCGCGCGCGATCGGGCTCGTGCGCGCGCCGCACATCGAAGCCGACTATCACTTACAGCTTCGGCCCGGTACGAACGTGGCACTGCTCAATGCCTTGGCGCACGTGATCGTCACCGAAGGGTTGACGCGCGAGGACTATGTGAAAGAACGCTGCGAGCTGCCGTCGTACGAGCGATGGAAGGCTTTCGTTGCGCGTCCGGAGCAATCGCCGGAAGCGACGGCCGACATCACCGGCGTTCCTGCGGAGCTCGTGCGCGGCGCGGCGCGCCTCTACGCGAAGGCCGGGAACGCTGCGATTTATTACGGTCTCGGCGTCACCGAGCACAGCCAAGGCACGACGACCGTGATGGCGATTGCGAATTTGGCGATGGCGACCGGCAACCTCGGGCGCGAAGGCGTCGGCGTGAATCCGCTGCGCGGTCAGAACAACGTGCAAGGCTCGTGCGACATGGGCTCGTTCCCGCACGAGCTCAGCGGCTATCGCCACATCTCGGACGATGCAACGCGCGCGCTGTTCGAATCGGCATGGGGCGTGCGGCTCAACCCAGAGCCAGGGCTTCGGATCCCCAACATGTTCGAAGCAGCGCTCGAAGGCACGTTCAAGGGCATGTACATCCAAGGCGAGGACATGGCGCAGTCCGACCCGAACACGCGGCATGTCATCGCGGCGTTTTCCTCGATGGAGTGCGTCGTCGTGCAGGATCTGTTCTTGAACGAAACGGCGAAGTTCGCGCACGTGTTTTTGCCGGGTTCTTCGTTCCTCGAGAAGGACGGCACGTTCACCAACGCCGAGCGGCGCATCTCGCGCGTGCGCAAAGTCATGGAGCCGCTCGCCGGTTACGAGGATTGGCAGGTCACGCAATTGCTGTCGAACGCGCTCGGCTACCCGATGAACTACTCGCATCCGTCCCAGATCATGGACGAAATCGCGGCGCTTACGCCGACGTTCACGGGCGTGAGCTACGAAAAGCTCGATCGACTCGGCAGCATCCAGTGGCCCTGCAACGAAGCGGCGCCGACGGGCACGCCGACGATGCACGTCAACCAGTTCGTGCGCGGCAAAGGCAAGTTCTTCGTGACGCAATACGTGCCGACGAGCGAACGCACGAACAGCCGTTATCCGCTCATTCTCACGACCGGTCGCGTGCTGACTCAGTACAACGTCGGCGCGCAGACGCGCCGCACGAGCAATGTCGTGTGGCACAGCGAAGATCGTCTGGAAATTCATCCGCACGATGCGGAAGCGCGTGGTATTTCCGACGGCGATTGGGTCGGCGTTGCAAGCCGTACGGGTGAGACCGTGTTGCGTGCGCTCGTCACCGAGCGCGTGCAGCCGGGTGTCGTGTACACGACCTTCCATTTCCCGGAATCGGGTGCGAACGTCGTGACGACCGAGAATTCCGACTGGGCCACGAACTGTCCGGAATACAAAGTGACCGCGGTGCAAGTCATCAAGGTCACCGAGCCGGAGTCGTGGCAACAGCGGTTCCGCGAGATCACCGCACGGCGCACCACGCGAGAGGAACATGTCGGCGAAACCTGAAGATCCGTACGGCACTTCTCCGTCGCTGTCGACAATACGGGAAGTGCCGGTTCAGGTCTGGGAAGACGGCAAGCGCAAGGACGTCCAGGATGTCGTCGTCGAAGAGCGTCCGATCGGTTTGCTCTATCAAGGCATTCCGCATGTCGTGATGCTTGCGTCGCCTGCCGATCTCGAGGATCTCGGTGTCGGCTTCACGTTGAGCGAAGGGATCGCACAAGAGCCTGGCGATATTCTGTCCGTCGGTGTCTCGCAGGCGGACGATTCGTTAACCGTCAACCTCGGCATCTCGAGCCGCAGCTTTGCCGCCTTGCTTCGCCAGCGGCGCAATCTAGCGGGCCGTACGGGTTGCGGTCTCTGCGGCGTCGAGAACGTCGAAGACGCCATCCGCACGCCGAAGCATGTCGGCGACGGTGTGCGTATCTCATCCGACGAACTGCATGCACAGCTGTCAGCGCTTCAAGAATTGCAGCCCGTGAACGCCAGGACGGGCAGCGTCCATGCGGCGGCGTGGGCGCTGCCGGGCAAAGGCATTCAGGTCGTGCGCGAAGATGTCGGGCGGCACAACGCGTTGGATAAAGTGATTGGTGCGCTCGTGCGCGCAGGGAAGAATCCAGGCGAGGGTTATTTCATCATCACCAGCCGCGCGAGCTTCGAAATGATTCAAAAGGCCGCAATGGTCGGTGTGTCATTGGTCGCGGCCGTATCGGCGCCGACCGCGCTCGCGATCGATGTCGCGGTGAAGAACGGCGTTACGTTGGTCGGCTTTGCGCGTGCGCATCGTCATGTGGTTTACAGTCATCGCGAACGTATAGAAGGTTGATGCAATGGGGATCGATCGGCTCATCACGATGGCGAACGAGATCGCTGCGTTCTTCGACGGCGCGAGCGATAACCAAGAGGAAGCGGCGAAGAATGCCGCCGGACACCTACGTCGTTTCTGGGCACCGCCAATGCGCAAGCGGATCATCGAGCACGTATCTCAAGGCGGCGAAGGCCTCGCTCCGACGGCGCGCGCTGCTGTGGAATTGCTCGCGGAAGAGCTCGAGCGGGCGTGAGGTCGGGGCGAAGGCGGGAAAGGGGAAAAGGGAAAGGGGAAAAGGGAAAAGGGAAAAGGGAAAGGAACCGGCGGCGTCGATCAATCGAAGATGAAGACATCTGAGCGTGGCGAGCGGCGCCCGTGAGTGCGAACAAGAACACTAACGAGCTCTTCACATGATCGCTCACACAACTAAACAGGGCGCGTAGCTTTGTCCGTATAACATTTCAGAATCGGTAAGCGCGGAGCCTGCTCAATCCGTGTGATCCACGGGGCTTGTTATGCGGTCGACAGGGGGGACGACGTGAGACATCGATTCTCTCGTAGTTGGCGTCGATTTTGGCTGCTATCGACCGTGCTCGCTGTCGCTGCCAATGCCGAAACGCTGCAGCGTTTTCCGGCGAACGGTGCAACGGACGTCAATCCCGACACGCATCTGGTTCTGACGTTCTCCGATCCTCCGCAGATCGGCGGCTCAGGTCAGATTCGCATCTTCGATGTGGAGAGCGGATCGCTCGTCGACATGCTCGACATGAGTATCCCGCCGTCGCCTCGGCCGAACGGCCGCATGGGGCGCTCCACGGAAGCCGAACGCCAAGCCCTCGGTGCGTCGACGAAAATGAGCGACTTTCAAGTCAACACGGTCGGCGGCGTCGACTTTCATTTCTTTCCGATCATCGTGCGGGGGAGCAAGGCGACGATCTATCCGCACAACAACAAGCTGACGTACGGTCGCAAGTATCGTGTGGAAATCGATTCGGGTGTTCTCAGGACTGCCGAAGGCGAGGAAGTGCGATTCGGGGGGAGCGAATGGACGTTCTCGACCAAGATATCGCCGCCACCATCCGATGCCGACCGTATTGTCGTGGCGGCTGACGGAAGCGGGGACTTCAACACGGTGCAAGGCGCAATCGACTTTGCTCCGGCGAACCCGAAGAAGCGGCTGACGATCTTCATCAAGAATGGGCATTACGAAGAGATCGTCTTTCTGAACGGCAAGAGCAACATCACGATCCGCGGCGAAGATCGCGACGGCGTCAAGGTTGGCTATCCTAACAACAGCGCTTTCAATCCGCCGCGCGGCGGCCCGTCGCGGCGGCCTGTGTTCTCGATCTACAACGGCACCGACATTCAGCTGAGCACGTTCACGATCAACAACTATTTCATCGGCCAGGCGGAGGCCTTGCTCGTGCGAGGTCAGCGGATCGTCATCGACCGAATGACCTTGAACGGCTCGGGCGATGCGCTGACGACCTACGGAACGATCTATATGGTCGACAGCAAGCTCACGGGGGACGGGGATACGATCCTCGGCTATGCCGCGCTGTTCTGTCTGCGTTGCGAGATTCATTCGCGAGGTCCGTTCACCTGGACGCGTACGCCGCAGGGCAGTCACGGCAACGTATTCGTCGATTCGACATTCATTGCAATCGACGAGCCGTTGCCGTGGACCGTGAACGCCGATGGATCGGGTGGTCAGATCGCGAGCAAAGTCTTTGCACGCTTGCCGCGTAATGGTCCGGCCGGTTCGCCGAACGCCAATTTCCCGTATGCCGAGATGGTGTTGATCAATGCCCGGACGAAGGGCATTCCTCCGGAAGGTTGGGGACCGATCGAAGAAGCGCCGGGCTTCGATAGCTCGAATGTGCGGTTCTGGGAGCTCAATACGATGGACCTGGAAGGCCGTCCCGTCGACGTATCGCAACGCCACCCGGTTGCGAAACAGCTCGAGCGTCCGCAGGACGACGAGATCATCGCGAACTACAGCTCGCCGGAGTTCGTGTTGGGATTCAGGCCGGTGGTTCATGAGGACGTGACTCGTGATCCGTGACTCGTGATTCGTGGGACAACGTCTGTTACCTGCTCTCACTCTTTGATCGCCGGCGCGCAGTCCCGAGCCCCACGCCCCGAGCCCTTAACGAATCACGAATCACGGATCACGAGTCTCAAGAGTATTTCCGCCAACTCATCCGGCGTTCCGGAGGCGTCGATCGGCTCGCCTAGCTCCGAGCCTTCAGCTGCGGAGAGAAGCGCGTACTCCTCGAGGACGGTTTTCCGCTCGAAGTCCAATTCGTCGAGCGCGCGTGCGCTTGCGCGGCGCTCGATGCGCCAAAGGATTTCCTCGAGCGGCAGCGTCAGCCTGAAGCAATGGATTTCCGGGTCGGCGCGCAATCTCGAACGCAGGTCGTCGAGCTCTGCCTTCGAACGCCAGAGATGATTGATGACGAAGTTTCGATAACCGAACTTACGGTGATGCTCGACGAGCAATGCGATCGTCGAGTGCAGGTGCTCTAACTCATTTTGTGCAGGCGGATTGGCGGCGACCAGGTAATCGCCGTCGAGCGATACACACAGGTCGATTCGCTCGCACAGCGCCTCAGCCAGCGAGGACTTGCCGATCCCGAGCGGTCCGTTGAGCACGATGATCATGGAGTGTGCGTTCTCGCTGTCGCGTCGCCTTGGCGTAATGATCTACGAACGCGTTCCGTGGGATATCGGGTATTACGCGGATGATGAGATCTGGACGAGTTTTCAATCCGACACCCTATCCTGGTGGCAGGATACATGCCGACGCGTCGTTCATTCGCTATGCTTCCGAGATGAAGCTCAGGGGCGTCCTCGACCTGCCGGGTTCCGTAAGCGTGCGCAAGATAAAACGATCGAAACAGCGTTTCATGAAACAATTGGCTCGAATCGTTCTTACGCTTGCAGTCTTGTGTACGGGCTCGCCGAGCCATGCTGCCGCACCCGCCCGCGAACCGCTCATGATTTTTGCGGCGGCTTCCCTGACAGACTCGCTCCAACAGGTGGCAGATGCCTATACGAAAGCTTCCGGCGTTCCCGTGAAGTTGTCGTTCGCGGCCAGCTCGGCCCTGGCCAAGCAGATCGAGTCCGGCGCGCAAGTGGACGTGTTCCTGTCGGCCGATGAAGAATGGATGGACTATCTCGATCGGAAAGAGCTCATCGACCGATCGACTCGTAGAGATCTGCTCGGCAATCGTCTCGTGCTCGTGGCGCCGCGCGAAAGTACGGGGCAGCTGAAGCTCGGGCCGGGTGCGCCTCTCATTGGCATGTTGGGTCGTACCGGCCGCATCGCGGTAGGCGACCCAGATTCGGTTCCGGCTGGGAGATACGCGAAAGCCGCGCTCACGTCGCTGGGACTTTGGTCCGTCGCAGAGCCAAGACTGGTTCGCGCCGACAACGTGCGGGTGGCACTTCTATATGTGGCTCGAGGCGAAGCGCCGCTCGGGATCGTCTACGAAACGGATGCCATTGCCGAGCCGCGCGTACGCATCGTCGATCGTTTTCCGGAGAGCTCGCATCGACCGATTCGCTATCCAGTCGCTGTCGTCGCCAACGCGCGTCCAGCGGCGAAATCTTTTCTAGCGTTCCTATCCGGTCCCGAAGCCCAGAGCATATTCGCGAACACAGGCTTCACAGTCTTGGTCGTAGAGGGCCCGACGGCGGGGGGCTAGCGCCGTTTATTCCGATTCGCACCGAGCGAGAGATGCGGCGATGCGACATGGAAAGAGCAACGGCCGCATTCCCTTCATGCTCGGTCCAATTACGTAACCGCTAGGATCTTCTCACGGCTGCGCGTTATGTCAGCAAATGGCACGCTCTGCCTCGCAACGTTCGACGACTCCATACGAACAACCGAGCGATTTCGAGGTGGGCACATGACGCGGGCGCAAGGCCGATGGGACACGCATTGGGATGCTGGACACAATTGGGCCCTGGTGCTCGCGGCGGGCGAAGGCAGTCGATTGCAATCGTTGACGATGACTGCTTCCGGCATCGCAATCCCCAAGCAGTTTTGTGCTTTCGGCAGGAGTCCGTCGTTGCTCCATGATGCATTGCGTCGCGCTCGGGCCGTTGCACCGCCCGACCAGACCTGCGCAATCGTTGCCGAGCAACATCGTCGCTGGTGGCAGGCGCTGCCGCTCCCCGTTCCGCCGCAGAATCTCATTCGTCAGCCGCACAATCGCGGCACAGCCAACGGCATTCTCTTACCGCTCATGCGAATCGTGCATCGCGATCCGTATGCCAACATTCTCGTTCTGCCGTCGGACCACTATGTGCGAAACGAGGAAGTGCTTGCATTTAGTCTGCGGCAGGCGATGTTTGCGCTCGAGCGCGATGGCGATCATTTGATTCTCTTGGGGATCACGCCGGAAGAACCCGATCCCGAGCTCGGCTACATCGTAGGCGAGGGTATGGACGAGACCGGAATACGCGCAGTGCGCGCCTTCGTCGAGAAGCCTTCCGCGAGCGCGGCACGGGAGCTGATTGCCACGGGCGGCGTATGGAATTCGTTCATTTTCGCCGCGAATGCACAGAAGCTGCTGCGTCTTTTCGAGGAGCGTTGTGCGGATCTCGTCAGCGAGATGCGAGACATCCTCGCGACGGAGAGGGAAACTGGATCGGAGTCCAGGAAGCTTGCCGAGATGTACGAGCAGTTGCCTCAAGTGGATTTCTCGCGCGAGATCCTGCAGCGCTCGCCGGGGGCGCTCAAAGTTCTGACCGTACCCTCCTGCGGCTGGAGCGATCTCGGAACGCCGCGTCGAGTGGCAGAGACGGTGCACAGGTACGGAGCTGCGCGCCGGGCGTCGATCCCCGAAACGCCAAGCATGGCAGCATTCCTCGATCTCGCTGCTCGTCACACGCACGCAAGCGCTGCGGCACAAATGCAGTAGACCGGAAGTTCGAACGCGAACGCCGCCTTCGCACGGCGTTCGTGTCTTGCTGGCACTTGTGGGACGTACCGTGCACGCACAGCGAGCTTACTCCTTGAACAATAGATCGAACCGAGCGCGCTCGATGGAGCTACGGTCTCAGAATGGCGGGCAATGCGAGCGTTCCGATCAGAGCGATCGCAGCGACCGGAAGAACATGTCCGAACGACACATGCAGCGAGTCTCCGGAAGGACAAAATACGAATACGGCGAGGCCTGCCCAGATGCCGGCAGCGCTCCCGATCGCCAGGCTGCGGACATGCGTGCCGACGGGAACTGCTGCGCGCATTGCCCAAGCAAAGCTGCCTAGAACGACCGCACCTACGAGCGCAGCGATGACGAAGCATCGTGCGCCCAAGGGCGAAATGGCGACTGAACCGACGGTCGTGATGTCCTCGTGAACGGGAAACGCCAACGCGAGGAGCGCGTAGAGCGGAACGGACGCCATTGCCGTCGTGAGCAATACGACAGCGCTCGATCCAAGCCCCAAGCGTCCGCGCCGTAACGCGGCAAGCGTAGATACGAACAACAGAGTCAGGAGCGCGACGCCAACGAGGGCGAGCAGGGAAGGCGAGCTCAAAGCAGAGCGCAATCCCAATGCCAGCTCTCCGTATACCAATTTAGACGCCGATGCGACGACGCTCGCGGTGACGCAACTGGCAATTGCGAGCGCGATAGCGTTCCGCAAATGCGTTCGCAGCATCGGTGCTCGTTGCGCAAGAACTTCTGCATGAATGCGCCGAGTCAGCGCGACTGGTGGGTCGATGCCTTTGTCGAAGTGAGAGCTCATCGTGTCATACCGTCCTGTCGATCGCCGCACGTAGCTGCGCATAGGCGCGATGAGCACGCTGGCGAATGACTTCTGCAGTGGTGCCGAGAATTGCCGCGGCGTCGTGAGCGCTGACACCTTCCTGTTTGGTGAGGATGTACGCGATGCGATTCTTCTCCGACATGCAGGCCAGCTCGAACGCCGCAGCCTCGAGAACTTCCAAGGCCATCGCCTGCGTCTCGGGAGTTGTTTCCGCGCATGTGTGTAACGTCTCATCGACGGCGACATCCTCGGTAACGCCGATGGTCTCGGGTCGACGGCGCCAATAGCGAATCCGGGTGAGATACGTCGAACGCGCGATTGCGAACGCCCAATAGAGAGCGTTGGCGCCGCGCACGTAGGTGGCTCGTGCTCGATGAAGTTTCAGCATCGTTTCCTGAAAGCAATCGTCGGCGTCGGCTCGCTTCGCCGTAAGCCGCAAACAGAATCGATACAAACGCGGCGCGAGCAGAGCGTACAGCGCCTCGAAAGCGACATCGTTGCCGCTTGCATAGCTGTCCATCAGCGCGCTCAGCTCGTCGAGTTCGGCATGCATCGTGCGAAATGGTCGCGGCTTGCATGCCGATACGAAAGTCGTAACGCGTGCTGCCCGAGAGCGGTCGGGCCGCGCGCCGACGAATGCCGACACACTCGTAGAAGGAATTGCCTCAGTCATCCGATGTGCTCAGCCGCAGTTGATAACGACTAGTACGCCGATGCCATTGCGGGCGTGACATCTCAACGGAGTGTCACGAGCACTCGTCGGCGGCGTAGGTCTGCATGCAAAGGACGGAGGACAGCATGAATCGTTTCTGTAGCCGCTTGTGTGCAGCCGTAGCGTCTGTCGCAATTACATGTACGGCGTTTCTTGTCGTGACGATGCGGTCTTCGTCGGTTCAGGCCGAAGAGTCGACCGATCGAACCGACAGCAGCGCGTCGAAGATCGACCGCGGTCGTTATCTCGTTCGTACGGCGGGCTGCAATGATTGCCATACGCCCGGATACGCCAAGACCGCCGGAGACGTTGAGGAGTCGAAGTGGTTGATCGGCGATTCGCGCGGGTTTCAAGGTCCGTGGGGTACGACGTATCCGGCAAATCTCCGCCAGCTCGTGCAAGGCATGAGCGAGGAAACGTGGTTGCAATACGCCCGCCGACCGATCCGCCCGCCGATGCCATGGTTCGCTTTGAGGGATATGACCGATGAGGACCTCGCAGCGATTCTATGCATTCATTCGATCGCTCGGGCCCTCGACAGCGCAAGTGCCGAAGTACGCGCCGCCCGGGACGCCGGTGACGACGGCCGTCGTGAAATTTCCGGACGAGGAATGACGATGCGGGACAGAGATCGGCTCGTGCGCTCGCTTACAGCGTTGCACTCTTCAAGTAGCGCTGACGGCTCTTGCTCACTTGGTTGCGCAATTCCTCGAGCGCGCGCTGTTCGGTGACGTCCAGCATGGAATTGATCAAGCGTGCGAAGTGCTTACGCATCGCGACGCGCGCCGCGGCAGGATCATGTGCGCGCAACGCATCCAGAATGGCTGCGTGCTCAGCGACTCTTGCGCTTGCATCGGTGCTGCACACGGACTCGTAGACTGCTTTCACGGGTTCGAGATCGGTCCTCAGGCTCCACAAGGTCTCGATCACGTAAGAAATGGCGGCGTTGCCCGATGCAGTCGCGATCGCGCGATGGAAGTTTCTGTCGGCGAGCTCGGCGGCCTTATCGTCCGGGCCGGCTTCCTTCATGATCTCGATGTATCGCTCGAGCTGATCCAGCGCCGCATCGTCGATCTGGATCGCGGCGAGGGCGGCCGCTTCGGCTTCGAACAGCGCACGAGCTTCAGTGAGCTCGAAGGCGCTGATGTTCGGTAGCTTGTTCGTAGATTCCGCGTGAGGCTCGAGCACGTATGCGCCCGATCCCGTCTTGATCTTGATGCGTCCGACTGCCTGCAAGGCGATTTGCGCCTCGCGTACGGCGACACGGCTGACACCGAATTGCTCCGCAAGCTCGCGCTCCGGCGGCAACCGGCTGCCAGGCGGGTACTTCCCGCTATCGATCAGCGCTTCGATCTTGCGGGCGATCAGCTGATAGAGACGCTCGTCGCTCATCCCATTTCCTTGCAAGCGGCCTGTATCCAAGCCAATGAGTTATACCAATTCTGCAGTCAACTTTCAGGATGCTGTAAGCCCAAATCAGTCGAAACCTAACTAGTCGCTCAGATGGGCGAAACCTGTGCGGTCCGCCCCGTCTCGGCTGCCAGATTGGTAGGACCAATAATAAAACTTGTCTTATTACCCGAATTGACAAGTTACGCAGTCCAGTGGCACCGTCTTTAACACACAATTCTGCCGAGGCCGCGGCAGATTGGTAGGACCAATTAATGGGATGGGGGATCCGAACGTGCGTGCATACAACGACACTATTTTTAGTGGGTCGCTACCGCTTCTTCTGTTGATCGGAGCTGTCTCCACGCCGGCGTGGGCACAGTCGTCAAACGAGGGCAGGTCAGAGGCGCTCGAAGAAATCGTCGTGACGGGCATCCGCAGCTCGCTTGCGACGGCGCTCACCGAAAAGCGCGAAGCCGACAATCTCATCGAAGTCATTCAAGCCGAGGACATCGGCAAGTTGCCCGATCAGAACCTTGCTGAGGTGCTGGAGAACATCACCGGCATTCAGATCACTCGCGAAGCCGGCGTCGGCCGCGGCGTGCAGATCCGCGGCACCGATGCGAACAGGACCGAAATCAACGGCGTCTCGACGGTGGGATCGGGCTCCGGCCGCACCGGTATCAGCTTCGAGGATCTACCGGCCGCGCTCATCTCCTCCGTGGAAGTGATCAAGGTGCCGGAAGCCAGAACGATCGAAGGATCCGTCGGCGGCACGATCAATTTGCGGACGATTCGTCCTCTCTCGCTGACCGACCCGCTGATCGCTGTGCGCGCTCAAATGGAGAACAGCGATCTCGCCGACGAAACGTTGCCGAGAGTTTCTGCAACGCTGGGCAATGTGTGGTCCACGGATGCCGGCGAGTTCGGCGTGGTCGTGAGCGGCAGCTACGCACGCCAGGACGTTGCTGCGTTTCGGCCGCGCGTCGATCGCGACGCGGTCGTCATGCCGGGCGAAGGGCCAAGCTCTCAGGACTTTCCGTTCCTGCGGATCCAGTTCTTCGACCAGGAGCTCGAGAACTTCGAGTACGAGACGAAGAATTTCACCGCCGGTCTCGAGTGGAAGCCGAACGACGATCTGCGGTTGTATTTCGATGCGACCGTCAACGATCAGCAGCGTGCGCAGGAGAGCACGCGCGTGCAGATCTCGGGCGTGGCGTCGCAGGCGGTCGTCGATACGACGAACAACACGTCGTTCGAAACGGTCAACCTCGGTACGCTCGACGGTCCCAACGGTCCGATCCATCTCGGCACTGTGCAGGCGGCTCTGACCGGAACGTTGGGCATCGGCGTCGATTCTCGAGGTGTCATCGATCCGAATCTGCGTACCTCGAGCAACACCGGTGCGCGCGAAACGATGAGTCGGGTCTTTGCGCTCGGTACCGAGTGGAATGCGACCGATCGGCTCGTCGTGCGCGCAGAGGCATCGCTGTCGACGTCCGATTCGGATTTCCCGAACTTTTCGACGACGCTGGATTTCATCAATCCGCACGGACCTCAGCCGGCGTTCGGTGCGAGCCTCGACAACGGCGTGCCGACGGCATTCGATTTGCGCGGCGGCACGCTCCAATTCGGTCTCGATCACTCGAGTCCGTTCGCGCCGACCTCGGCGGAGATGCTGGATCCGGCGAATTACCGGCTTCAACAAGTCACGCAAGGCGCAGACCGAACCGATAACGAGGAGAAGGCGGGACGCATCGATCTTTCCTACGACACCTCGGACCGCATCTCCTTCTTGACGTCGGTGGACTTCGGTTATCGCTGGAACAAGAACTCTTCGACCCATCGCGAAGCCACGAACAACGTGACGTTCACCAATGCCACGACGCATTGGAACAGGCCGGCCGGCGACTTGTTCGCCGGCATCCTGATCGCCGGTCCGAACAACTTCAATGCAGCGGATAACCGCCGACTGTACTTCCCCGATTTCCTCGTCATCGACGGCGCTCTGGCTTACAAGAATCCGCGGGCCGTTCTGAGCACGCTCAACGACGCAATCGCGGCGAGCAACGCAGTCGCGACCGAGGGTCCTCCCTTGGCGCTGCTCGTGGCGCCCACAGAGTCAGCTTCCGGATTCTTCTCGATCGACGAAGAGACGAACGCTGCCTATCTCCAAGGGAACTTCGCGACAGAGATCGCCGGGTGGCCGGTGCGCGGCAATCTGGGCGTTCGCTGGCTGAGAACGTCGCTCTCCTCGATCGGCAACAACGTCTCGAACGGGGTCGCCGCCGAGCGAATCGTCAAGAAGAGCTCGTACGACTTCTTCTTGCCGCGCTTCAATCTGACGGTGCACCCGACCGACAGCTTCCTCATTCGTGCAGGCATCGCGCGGGACATCCGCCGTCCGGACTTCGACATGCTGTCGACGTCGGTGTCCTTCGGCACGTCGCCGAACGCGCCCGTCAATGTCGGCAATCCGGATCTCGTCCCGGAGGTCGTATGGTCGTTCGATCTTTCGGGCGAGTATTACTTCACGCCGTCGAGCGTCATCAGCATCGGCGTGTTCCACAAGAAGCGTACGAACCTCTTCGCAGCCCGGCAGGAGGATCCGGCGCCGAATCTGATCGACGGTCAGCTCAATATCGACATCACGCCGCCTTGCGAGGAGGGCGGTATCTACAACCCGATTGCGAACCGCAACATCAACAATCCGATTCAAGGTATCGGCATCTGCGTGCCGCTGGCTTCGATCTTCAACGTGGGCGGATCCACGACGCAAACAGGCGTGGAGGTTGCGTTCCAGCACGATCTGTCGGCGTGGGAAGATGTGCTCGGTTTTGCGTCCGGATTCGGTTTCATCGGCAACTTCACGTATCAGGAGAGCGGCGGATCGGCGAAGGAATATCGCAAGGCCGACGGCCCGAGGAATGTGCTCACGCTGCTCGGGTTCCCCGAAGCCTACGACAAGATCACGCTGCCGAATCTCTCGAAGAGGGCCTACAACGCCACGCTGTTCTACGACAAGTACGGCTTGAACGCTCGCGTGCGCTATACGTGGCGATCGAGCTTCGTATCCGAGGACAGCTTCTTCTTCGGCCTGCCGCGGATCAATGCGGCACGAGGGCAGCTCAACGCGAGCATCAATTACGCGATCAACGACAACTTCTCGCTCGGCGTTGAAGGAATCAATCTCCTTCGCGAAGATGCCAATCAATACTGCATCAACGACCGTGCGCTGCTGTGTTTCCAGGGTCTGACGGACCGTCGGATCACGGCGGGCGTGAGCATGAAGTTCTAGCCGGTGCTGAGCGCCTGTCCGTCACTCGAAGCAATGGCCGAGCGGCGCGATCGCGTCGCTCGGCCCGTCGCGACCCAACGCAAACGGATGAAACCGATCCTCATCGTTCTTGCTTGTCTGGTCGGCACGGCAGCGCATGCCCGCGAGACGCTCGTCCGATCGCAAGCCGAGTACTACGAGGCGCTCGAGACGCTTCGTGCGGGCGACACGATCGTGCTCGCGAATGGCGAGTGGCGCGACTTCGAAGTGCTGTTCAAAGGCAAGGGCACGGCGAAGCAGCCGATCACACTGACGGCGGAAACCAAGGGACAGGTCATTCTCGGCGGGCAGTCGAATCTCCGCCTTGCAGGCGAGTATCTCGTCGTCTCCGGTCTCGTGTTCAAGAACGGGTATTCACCGACGGACACCGTCATCGCATTTCGAGGGACGAACGGAGAGTACGCGAATAACAGCCGCGTCACGGAAGTCGTCATCGATCGCTTCAACAAGCCCGACCGCACCGAGTTCGATATCTGGGTGGCGATGGACGGCAAGCGCAACCGATTCGACCACAATCATCTCGAAGGCAAGAGCAATCAGGGTGTGACGCTCGCCGTGCGGCTGGATAGTCCAGAGAGCCAGGAGAACCATCACCGCATCGACCACAACTATTTCGGTCCGCGGCAGACGCTCGGATCGAACGGCGGCGAAACGATCCGCATCGGCACGAGCCATTACTCGCTGACGAACTCGTTCACGGTCGTCGAGAACAACTACTTCGACCGCTGCGACGGCGAAGTGGAGATCGTGTCGAGCAAGTCGGGCGGCAATGTCTTTCGCGGCAACGTCTTCTTCGAATCGCGCGGCGCGCTGACGCTGCGTCACGGGAACGACAACGTCGTCGAAGGCAACGTCTTCTTCGGCAATCGCGTGGAGCACACGGGCGGCATCCGCGTGATCAACAAGCGCCAAACCGTGCGCAACAACTATCTGTACGGTCTGACCGGCCATCGCTTCGCCGGCGCGCTCGTCGTCATGAACGGCGTACCGAACTCGCCGATCAATCGCTATCACCAGGTCGAGGATTCCGTGATCGAATACAATTCGATCATCGAGAGCGCGCACATCGAGCTGGCTGCGGGCGCCGATGCGGAACGCTCGGCACCGCCCATTCGTACGCGATTCGTCCGAAACTTGATCTACAACGCCGATGGGCGAGACGTCATTGCGGTTCACGACGACGTGAGCGGTATTCGATTCGCCGATAACGTCGTACACAACGTCGCAAAGCTGCCCATCGAACGCGGATTCGCCCGCCGAAACGTCGAGCTCGAAAGAGCGCAGAACGGATTGCTCTATCCCGTTGGACTGAGGGCGGGCGCCGCTCGCGAGCTTCAAGTACTCAGCAAGGATGCAACCGGTGTTGCCTGGTATCCGAAGCCGGATCGAAGGGGGCGATTCGATACGGGCACCACGATCTCTGCGACAGATGCGGATGCGTTCGCCAAGGCCGTCGCGCGCGCTCAGGCAGGGGACATCATCGAGCTCGCTGCCGGTAAGTACGTCGTCGAACGCACGTTGATCGTCGATCGACCGTTGACCATTCGTTCTGCGGATGCAGCGCAGCGCGCTCGCCTCGAGTTCACGCGCAATGCGCTGTTCGAGATCGCCGACGGCGGCAGCTTGAAGCTCGTCGGTCTCGATATCTCCGGCAAGGCCGCGCCCGACATGGCAGGCAATTCGGTCATCCGGACGAGCCGCTACTCGATGCTGAACAACTACGAGCTCGAGCTCGACGACGTCACCGTCCGCGATCTCGACGTCAATCACTCATTCCATTTCTTCACGGCGGCGAAGAGCACCTTCGCCGACCGTATTCGGATTTCCAGATCGACGTTCAGCAACATCACCGGTCACGTGTTGGTGCTGAACAATGAGACCGACGATCTGGGGCTGTACAGCGCCGAGTACATCACGATCGCCGATTCGAAGTTCGTCGACGTCGAGGGCACTGTCGCGGACGTTTATCGCGGCGGTACGGATGAAAGCACTTTCGGTCCGCATTTCGAGTTGAGCGGTTCGAGTCTGCAATCGGTCGGATCGGGCAAGCGCAACAAGTCGCGGGCGTCTGTCCGGCTTCTCGGTGTGCAGCAGATCGATATCCGCAACAACAGCTTCTTGGACAGCCGTCCTGTTCGTGTAACGCATACGGTCGGCGAGCCGATCAGCCGCATCGCCGAGAACCGATTCGTGAACACGCCGGAACCTGAGGTCGATACGCTGTGATCCCGGCGATGGTGAAATTGAAGCTCTCGGTCTTCGTGTTCCTGGCGGCGATGAATGTCGCGCTTGCCGGACCTCGGCTGCTGCTCTCGTCGGCGGACGTGGATCTGATCCGGGCCGAGCTGAATTCGACGTCGAGTTTCGCAAAGTCATTGGCGGAAACTCGAGCCAAGGTGGATGCCTATTTCGAGTCGACGCCCGATGTGCCGGTCCCGAGGGATCCGGGCGGCGGCTACACGCACGAGAAGCACAAGCAGAATGGCATCGCCATTCACGATGCCGGAATTCTGTATCGGCTGACGGGCGACGCCAAATACGCGACGTATGCGCGAGACCTCTTGCTCGCGTACGCAAAGCTCTATCCGACGTTGGGTAGACACCCGGTCAAGCGATCGAATACGCCCGGCCGATTGTTCTGGCAAAGCCTGAACGAATCCGTGTGGCTCGTGTACGCCATTCAGGGGTATGACGCAATCGCCGACACGCTCATGCCGCAACAGCGCAAGACGATCGAGGGAGGGCTCTTGCGACCGATGGCGGACTTTCTGTCCGTGCAGTCGCCCGAAACGTTCGATCGCATCCACAACCACGGCACTTGGGCGGTAGCGGCCGTCGGCATGACCGGTTATGCGCTAGGCGACAAGGAGTACGTACAGAAGGCGCTATACGGGTTGAAACGCGACGGCAAAGCGGGGTTCATCAAGCAGCTCGACGAGCTGTTCTCTCCGGACGGGTACTACACGGAAGGGCCTTACTATCAACGCTACGCGCTGATGCCGTTCATCGTGTTTGCACGCGCGATTCATGCGAACGATCCGGATCTAAGAATCTTTGAGTACCGTGACAAAGTTCTGCTGAGAGCGATCTACGCGTGCGTCGATCTTTCCTATGCCGGATTGCTGTTCCCGGTCAATGACGCCATCAAGGACAAGGGTCTCGACACGATCGAGCTTCGGTACGGGATCGCGACAGCCTACGCGCTGACCGGCGATCCAACCTTGCTCTCGATCGCACAGATGCAGCACCCGTATGTGCTGACCGGCGATGGCTATCGTCTTGCCAAGGCTGTCGATGCCGGCCTCAGCAAGCCTTATCGGTATCGCTCGAAGGTTTTTCGCGACGGACCGTCGGGCAAACAGGGCGCGTTGGTCGTCTTGCGTCACGGCGAGCAGCCGGATCAACGAGCGCTCGTGTTCAAGGCGACGTCGCAAGGCATGGGACACGGCCACTTCGACAAACTGACGTGGCTGTTCTACGACAACGGTCAAGAGATCGTACCGGACTATGGCGCTGCACGGTTTCTCAACGTGGAGCAGAAGGAGGGCGGTCACTACCTGCCGGAGAACGAAAGCTGGGCCAAACAAACGATTGCGCACAACACGCTCGTCGTCGATGAGCGCAGCCATTTCGATGCCGATCTAAAGCTTGCCGAGCAGCATCATCCCGAGCTCCTCGTGTTCGAAAGCCGGGATGGCGCTCAAATCACCGCTGCCGTGATGCGCGATGCCTATTCGGGTGTCGAGTTCCGTCGAACGATGGCGCTGCTCAACGGGATCGTCCCTGATCACCCGATCGTCGTCGATGTGCTCAATGTGAATAGTAAGACGGCACACCAGTACGATCTGCCGCTGCACTTCACGGGGCAAATCATCTCTGCGAACCCTGGATTCGATGCTCGCACGGACAGTCTCAGGCCGCTCGGCACCGCCAACGGTTATCAGCACTTGTGGTTGCGGGCGTCGGCTTCCGTGGCCGCGAACGAGAATGTCTCGCTCACCTGGCTCAACAAGAATCGCTTCTACACCTATACCGCGCTCGCGCAGAACGGATTCGAGGTCTTGCTGACGCAGCTGGGCGCGAACGATCCGAGATTCAATTTGCGTTACGACCAAGCATTGGTCCTGCGCGTCAAGGATGCGCGGGCACAAACGTTCGTTTCCGTTCTCGAGCCGCACGGCGAATACAACGGTTCGGCCGAATACACGATCGGCGGCCGCAGCAACATCGCAGAACTGCAGCGTTTTCAAGCGGGCCGCGCCGACGTCATTCGCATCACGACGACCGACGGTTCTCGCCACTACCTCGCGCTGTCGTACGACACGCGGACAGATGCGATTCACAAGGTTGCAGCGGACGGTCGCGACTTCGAATGGCGCGGCTATTACGGCGTATTCGATCAGAACGGAGCGCGGAGATGACACTGAATCAAACCGATGGGCGGGCAGTTCGATCCGTCAGTTCGTTCGAGTAGCGCGATGAATACGAAAAATCTCAGATGGATCGTCGTCACGCTCGTTGCTATCGCGACGGTCATCAACTACATCGATCGCAACGCCCTGGCGGTCATGTGGCCCGGCATGTCCGAAGACCTGGGTCTCGACAAAGCCGACTACGCGAACATCGTTTCCTTGTTCATGATCGGCTATGCGATCGGTCAGTCCGTGTTCGGGAAAATCTTCGATGCTATCGGCACGCGGCTTGCCTTTGTGACGTCGATCGTCGTGTGGTCCGTGGCCATCATGCTCCACGCCGTCGTGAGGACGTTCAGCGGACTGAGCATCGTCCGATTCGTTTTGGGTGTCGGAGAGGCCGGCAACTGGCCGGGCGCCACGAAGGCGAATGCGGAATGGTTTCCGATCAAAGAACGAGCGCTCGCCCAGGGCATTTTCAATTCGGGCGCGTCGCTCGGCGCAGTGATCTCCGCACCGGTGATCGCGCTTCTCTATGTGCAATTCGGTTGGAAAGGCACATTCGTCTTGGCGGGCGTGCTGGGCTTTATCTGGCTGCTGCCATGGCTCGTGATCTACAAGGCGCCGCCTGAGCGCCACCCATGGCTGTCGTCGGAAGAGCGCGAGTACATTCTTTCTGGGCAGAAAGCCGATGCCGGTACAAAACAAAGCGAAGGCATAGCAGCGCCCGGTCTGCTCGAGCTGCTTCGCTATCGACAAAGCTGGTCGGTGATCGCCTCGCGATTCTTCCTTGACCCCGTGTGGTGGCTGTTCGTTTCTTGGCTGCCCATTTATCTCGCCGATCGGTTCGGATTCGATGTTCGCGAGATCGGCCTTTATGCCTGGGTGCCATACGTCGGCGCCGCATTCGGTGCGCTCTTCGGCGGTTGGCTTGCTGGCGCGCTTCTCAAGAAGGGCTGGACGGTCAACGCGACGCGCAAGCTCACGATCACGTTGGGCGGAATCATCATGTTGCCGACGTTGCTCGCCACTGCCGTTGCAGTGACGCCGCTCGTGGCCGTGCTGCTGATGGCCGTCATTCTTTTCGGCTTTCAAATGGCGATCGGCAACATTCAGACGCTGCCGAGCGATTTCTTCGCTGGTAAGTCGGTGGGTTCGCTGGCCGGCGTCGGCGGTACCGCCGCGATCCTCGGTGTGATCATCACCACGCAGATGGTGCCGCGAATCACGACGGAATCCTATGTGCCGTTCTTCGTCTTGGGCGCGTTGCTCGTGCCGCTCGCCGTGCTCTCGGTTTGGGGGTTCGGCGGCGAGATCAAGCCCGTGAGCGCGCGAACGAAATGATCGAGTGGAGTGCGAACAGCAAATGAACATGAAAGACAAAGTTGCGATCGTGGCCGGCGGCGCAAGAGACATCGGGCGCGCCATTTCCTTGAAGCTGGCTGCGGTCGGCGCCAAGGTCGTCGTCAATTTCAACAACAGCAAGACGGAGGCCGAGGAGACCGTGGCGGCCATCCTTGCAGCCGGCGGTACAGCGATCGCCGTTGCCGGCGATATGACGAAGCAGGCGGACGTCGAGAATCTGGTGAACGAGACGCGCGCAGCCTACGGTGACAGCATCGACGTGCTCGTCAATGTCGTGGGCGGAATGGTGGCACGTAAGACGCTCGGGGAAATGGATCAGGAATTCTTCGAGTGGGTCATGCGTCTGAATGTGACGAGCGCATTCCTGACTTCGAAGTTCGTGATGCCTTACATGCCAGAGGGTAGTGCGATCGTGAATCTGTCCTCGCTCGCGGGGCGTGACGGCGGCGGTCCGGGTGCATCCGCTTACGCGGCGTCGAAGGGAGCCGTGATGTCGTTCACCCGCGCGCTCGCAAAAGAGCTCGGCCCGCGCAACATTCGTGTGAACTGCGTCTGTCCGGGCATGATCGCCACCACATTCCACGACACCTTCACCAAGGACGAGGTTCGAGCCAAGGTGGCGGCGAGCACGCCGTTGCGGCGTGAAGGTCGCGCGGAAGAAGTCGCCGATCTCGTCGCCTACTTGGTTTCGCCCGAGGCGAGCTTCATTACCGGCGCCAGCGTCGACATCAACGGCGGATTGGGCTTTTCGTAAGTAAGCACGCTTTAACATTCCATTGGCGTACGGCGACGCCGTTACGCATGACGACACCGATCTTCCTGGCGAGAGCGAGATCGTCGTCGGTCGAGTCCCAACCGTGCTCGATCGAAGTCTGGATGCACGAGCATGTGAGCGGCTGGACGGATCAGCGTTTGGCGGAAAGGGTTGCGCGCGAGCTCATGCCGAATCTGCTGCACGAGCACCGAACTTCGGACGCACTGGTCTGATCAAAGAGCGCCTCGCTCACAACCGCGATTTTCGGCCATCGGCCGCCACGGATCTCATCTCCCTCGCACGGCTTGCTTCGGAGGCCCGCGACCGTAAGACGCAGCGGTGTTGCTGAGCGACTTCGAGACGCAATATCCGAACGACCGCGCCGAAGCCATCGCCAGGCAAATGCGTCTGTCGCTGGGAAAGTAGCGCAATCCCCTTCGAGCCGCGCCGCGTTGCGGGGCAACGACCGACGTAGCGAGTCCGCGCAGATCGGTTCGATCGAACGAGTCGATCGGTTGGTCGTGTCCCCCCCCGAGATTCTTCGTGCGGACACACGGTCTTTGCGTATTTTGGGAACAGGCCACAGGCGACAGGCTACAGGCGACAGTTGGCCGCAGCGCTAACAGTTGGAGACGACGATGACGAATCCGCTACTCGAGCTCGCACGGTTTGGGCAAAGCTACTGGCTCGACGACTTGAGCCGCAGCATGGTCCGAAGCGGCGATCTGCAACGGCGCGTGGAGCAAGAAGGACTGACCGGCGTCACTTCGAACCCGACGATTTTTCACGCGGCTCTGAGCAAGGGCACGGAGTACACCGAGCAGTTGAAAAAGTTGGCCGGACAGCCCGCGCACAGCATCTACGAAACGCTGATCGTCGAGGATGTGCGCGATGCCTGCGATGTTCTGCGCCCTGTGTATGACCGAACAGAAGGGCGCGACGGGTTCGTGAGTCTGGAGCTCTCGCCGAACCTCGCGCGAAACATTCACGGCTCGATTGCCGAGGCGCGCCGGTACTGGCAGGCGGTGTCGCGTCCGAATCTGCTGATCAAAGTGCCGGGCACGATGGAGGGCGTTTCCATCGTCGAGGAGTTGCTCGTCGAAGGGATCAACGTCAATGTCACGCTCTTGTTCTCGGTCGAGCGCTACCACGAGGTGGCGCAGGCCTATGTGAGCGCGCTCGAGCGACGCAAGGCGGAGCACAAGCCACTGTCGAATGTCGCGTCGGTCGCCAGCTTTTTCGTCAGCCGCATCGATACGCTCGTCGACAAGCTTCTGCAGCAGAAGGTCGACAACGGCGTCACGCAAGCCAAGCATCTACTAGGCAAGGCGGCAGTGGCCAATGCCAAGCTGGCCTATCAGCGCTACAAGGAACTGATCGCATCTGGACGGTGGCGTTTCGTCGAAGCGGCGGGCGCGCGGCCGCAACGGCTCTTGTGGGCGAGCACGAGCACGAAGAATCCTTCCTATCCAGACTTGCTGTACGTCGAACCGCTGATCGGACCGCAGACGATCAACACGATGCCGCTGCAGACCGTCGCTGCCTTCGCAGATCACGGCAAGCCGGCAGAGACGCTAGAACAGGACCTCGATGAAGCCAAACGCGTCATGCGCGAGCTGCATGAGATCGGAATCGACATGCAGGACGTGACGCGCCAGCTTCTCGATGAGGGAATCCAGAAGTTCGTCGACTCGTACAACGCAATCCTGCAGCTCATTGCCGAGAAGACGATTTCGGCATAGCCGGACAATGCTGCGGGAGCGTCAGGTCTCTTGCAGGACACAGGCTGGGCGGGGTTTTCATCAGCCTGTTTACGTACGTACGTCGTACCGATCGTGCTTCGGCATCCTCGTACTTCTGCGGGTCGGGCGATCGGCGAGCATTTCAGGCTAAATGGACCTGAAGCTAGCTCCGATCATTCCGACATCAACCAGGCTTGCAGCAACATGCGTGCTCGTCGTCGCGGCGTTCTTCGCCGGGTGCACGTCGATGGCACCGGGCTATCGGCAGCCGGCCGCACCGATTGCGAGCGCGTATCCAGCCGATGCGCCTCGAACCGATGGCGCATTGAGCGGGGCGGTCGAGTGGCGCAGCGTCTTCTCGGACGCTGAACTGCAAGGGATCATCGAACTGGCACTCGAGAACAGCCGCGATCTGCGCGCAGCGGTTCTTCGCGTGCAAGAAGCACGAGCATTACGCGGCATTCAACGTGCGGACCGTTTCCCGAACGTTGCTGTGAGTGCCGGGGGCGACCGCGGGCGCACGCCTGCCGATCTCAGCATCCTGGGTCGTTCCACCGTAAGCAGCGCCTATCAAGTGGCAGCAGGCGTTGCGACGTGGGAGCTCGACTTCTGGGGCCGCGTGCGCAACCTGGACATTGCGGCGATCGAAAACTACCTGGCTGCCGATGCCGCACGCCGAGCATTCACGGTGAGTCTTGTCGGCCAGGTCGCAAATGCATGGTTGGTGCAGCGCGAGCTGGATCGGCGGCTCGAGATCGCGAACCGCACCGTGGGATCCCGCGAGGAGTCCTTTCGCATTTTCAAGCGACGCTACGAGGTCGGTTCGGGCACGCAGCTCGAGCTGATGCAGGTCGAAACGCTGTTGACGCAAGCCCAGTCGCTGACCGTGCAGCTCGAACAGGCGCGTGCAACGAATCGGCATGCGCTAGAGCTACTCGTCGGTGCGCCAATCGAGCTGCCGCCGCGGACCGACGTTTTCGAGCGCGACGACGAGCCGATACGCGCCGTGAGTGCGGGCTTGCCGTCGGATCTGCTCGTGCAACGGCCCGACATCATCGCGGCGGAGCATCAGCTTCGTGCCGCACACGCAAATATCGGCGCGGCGCGCGCGGCGTTCTTTCCGCGTGTGGCATTGACCGGCGATCTCGGGACCGCCAGCGCTCAGCTCGACGGCTTGTTCGAATCCGGCAGCCGCGCGTGGTCGTTCACGCCGGTGATTTCTCTGCCCATTTTCACGGGCGGCCGGCTTCGCTCGAATCTCGATCTCGCCGAAGTGCGGGGCGATCTTGCAGTTGCGAACTACGAGCGGACGATTCAGGCGGCGTTTCGCGACGTCGCGGACGCGCTGTCGGTTCATCACTATCTGGGCGAACAGCTGAACATTCAGCGCAATGCGCTGCGCGCGCTGACGGAACGCGCCCGTCTCGCGCAGCTCCGCTACGAAAGCGGTGCCGCGAGCTATCTCGAAGTGCTCGATGCGCAACGCGACCTCCTGAATGCCGAACAGGCGGTCGTGCAGCTCCAAAGTGCGCTGCAATCGAGCCGGGTGGCTTTGTTCGCGGCGCTCGGCGGCGGTGCGCTCGGGAGCGGCGAATAGCGAGATGGCAATGACCAAAGAAGATTTGAAGAAAAGGGGTATTGCTGCCGCAGTCGTCGTCGCAGCGGCGGCGATCGCGTGGGTGTTGTGGCGCGCGTTGCAGGCCGAAGGTTTCGGCGACGGATTCGTCAGCGGCAACGGACGGATCGAAGCGACCGAAATCAACGTGGCCGCGAAGCTCGGCGGGCGCGTCGAGGACATTTACGTCCGCGAGGGCGATTTCGTGAAGGCGGGACAGCCGCTCGCGAAGATGCAAGTGATTACGCTCGAAGCACAGCGCGACGAGGCGCGGGCGATGCATCAGCAGGCGCTCACATCGGTGGCGATCGCGAAAGCGCAGGTGGCGATGCGCCGCAGCGAGCTCGCTGCGGCGCAGGCGACGGTGATCGAAGCCGAAGCCGCGCTCGATGCCGCAGAGCGTCGCTTGAACCGCTCCGAGGTGCTTTCGAAGGAAGGCGCATCTTCCGGTCAAGAATTGGATGACGATCGAGCGCGCGTGCGTTCGGCAAGAGCGGCGCTCGATGCAGCGAAAGCGCGCGTCGTGGCGGCACAGTCCGCCGTCGAAGCCGCCAGCACACAGATTGCGGGTGCGGAAGCGGCAGCGGCTGCCGCGGCGGCCACGGTCGCGCGCATCGAGGCGGACATCCAAGACAGCGTTCTCTCATCGCCGCGCGACGGCCGTGTGCAATATCGGATCGCGCAGCCCGGCGAAGTGCTCGGCGCCGGTTCCCCGGTCCTCAATCTCGTCGATCTTTCCGACGTCTACATGACGTTCTTTCTGCCCGAAACCGTCGTCGGCCGCGTCGCGCTCGGCAGCGAGGTGCGGATCATTCTCGATGCCGCACCGGAGTACGTGATCCCGGCGACGGTGTCGTTCGTCGCCGATACCGCGCAGTTCACGCCCAAGACGGTGGAAACGGCGAGCGAACGACAGAAGCTGATGTTCCGAGTTCGCGCGCACATCGATCGCGATTTGCTGCAAAAGCACTTGACGCAAGTCAAAACAGGGCTGCCGGGCGTGGCGTGGGTCAAGCTCGACGCGAACGTGCCTTGGCCGGAGCAGTTGGCGATTAGAACCCCCGAATGAGCGTTGCCATGCAGCTCGCCTCGCCGGTCGCGGTGCTCGAAAACGTCACGCTGCGATACGGGAAAGTACGCGCGCTCGATGGCATCGATCTTCAAGTGCCGTCGGGCTGCATGGTCGGCGTGATCGGACCGGACGGCGTCGGCAAGTCGAGCCTGCTGTCATTGCTGGCGGGAACGCGCCGCGTGCAGGAGGGCAGGGTCGTCGTCCTCGGCGGCGACATGTCGAGCGCAAAGCATCGCAATCGCGTCTGCCCGGACATCGCGTACATGCCGCAAGGGCTCGGACGGAATCTGTATCCGACGCTTTCAGTCGAGGAGAACCTGCAATTCTTCGCGCGGCTGTTCGGGCACGATGCCGCGGAGCGGCGGCGTCGAATCGATCTGCTCACGCGTGCGACGGGTCTGTATCCCTTCTTGTCGAGGCCGGCCGGCAAGCTATCCGGCGGCATGAAACAAAAGCTCGGTTTGTGCTGCTCGCTCATCCACGATCCAACACTCCTGATTCTCGATGAGCCGACGACCGGCGTCGATCCGCTCGCCCGCCGGCAGTTCTGGGATCTGATCGGCGATATTCGCCAGTCGCGTCCCGACATGAGCGTGATCGTCGCCACGGCCTACATGGATGAAGCCAGCCGCTTCGACTGGCTCGTCGCGATGGATGCGGGCCGGATCCTTGCAACGGGCACACCGCAAGAACTGTACGAACGCACGCAGACGAAGTCGCTCGAATCCGCATTCATCGCGCTTCTGCCCGAAGACAAGCGACGCGGCTATACGGAAGTGACGATTCCGCCGCTTTCGACTGGCGGAGCCGAAGACATTGCGATCGAGGCGAACGAGCTCACGATGCGTTTCGGCGATTTCGTCGCGGTCGATCACGTGAGCTTTCGGATCCGGCGTGGCGAGATTTTCGGCTTTCTCGGCTCGAACGGCTGCGGCAAGACGACGACGATGAAAATGCTCACCGGCTTGCTCGCGCCGAGCGAAGGCAAGGCCAAGCTGTTCGGCAGGCCCGTTGACGCCCACGACATGGAGACGCGGCGGCGTGTCGGCTACATGTCGCAGTCGTTCTCGCTCTATACCGAGTTGACGGTGCGGCAGAACTTGGTGCTCCACGCACGGCTGTTCCATGTTCCGGAGGAAAACATCCCGGCGCGCGTCGAGCAAATACTCGAGCGCTTCGGGCTCATGGCATTGGCCGACGAGCTGCCGATGCGCTTGCCGCTCGGCGTGCGTCAGCGTCTGTCGCTTGCAGTGGCACTGGTGCACGGTCCAGAGCTTCTCATTCTGGACGAGCCGACTTCGGGCGTGGACCCCGTCGCGCGCGAAGATTTCTGGCGTTTGCTGATCGATCTCTCGCGCAAGGACGGCGTCACGATTTTCATTTCCACGCATTTCATGAACGAGGGCGAGCGGTGCGATCGCATTTCGCTCATGCATGCGGGGAAGGTGCTCGTGAGTGACGCGCCGGCGAGGCTGATCGAGCGGCGAGGCGTGGCGACGCTGGAGGATGCTTTCATCGCGTATCTGGAAGATGCGGGCGCAGGCACTGCGGTGTCGGATAGCGCGGTGGCGGACAGCGTGCGCACTGAAAGTCATACGAGCGCGCGCAAGCGCGGCTTCAGTCTGCAACGGATGCTGAGCTACACGATGCGCGAAACGCTCGAGTTGCAACGCGATCCGGTACGCGCCGCGCTCGCCTTGCTCGGCAGCGCGATTCTCATGTTCATCATGGGATACGGGATCAGTTTGGACGTCGACGATTTGGCCTTTGCCGTGCTCGATCGCGATCAGACGGGGCTCAGTCGCAGCTACACGCTCAATCTCGCGGGCTCCCCGTACTTCATCGAACGCCCGCCCATCGCCGACTACGAGGAGCTCGATCATCGCATGCGCACCGGCGAGCTCGCGTTGGCCATCGAGATCCCACCCGGTTTCGCGCGGAGCATTCAGCGCGGCGATTCGGTCGAGATCGGCGCGTGGGTGGACGGTGCGATGCCGCAGCGTGCCGAGACCGTGCAGGGGTACGTGCAGGGCATGCATCAGCTTTGGCTCCTCCAGCAGGCGAAAGAAAGGCTCGGCTATACGCCCGCAGCCGCGATCGGTATCGAAACGCGTTATCGATACAACCCGGATGTCGAAAGCTTGCCCGCGATCGTTCCGGCGGTCGTTCCGATTCTGCTGATGCTGATTCCGGCCATGCTGACGGCATTGTCGGTCGTGCGAGAAAAGGAGCTGGGCTCAATCATCAATTTCTACGCGACGCCGACGACGCGGACCGAGTTCCTGCTCGGCAAACAACTTCCCTATGTGGGGCTAGCGTTCGTCAATTTCCTCTTGCTGACGCTGCTGTCGATCACGGTGTTCGGGGTGCCCGTGAAGGGCAGCTTTACCGCGCTGGCGCTGTCGATGTTCGTGTTCGTCATCTATGCGACTGGGTTCGGCTTGTTCTGTTCGACGTTCACGCGCACTCAGACCGCGGCCATCCTGCTGACCATGATTTTCAGTATCGTGCTGTCGGTCGAGTACGCGGGGCTTCTGAATCCCGTGTCGTCGCTCGAAGGCTTCGGCTATGTGATCGGTCGGCTGCAGCCGACCACGCACATGGTGACGATCAGCCGCGGCGTGTTCGGTAAAGCGCTCGATTTCGGCGATTTACAGGGCTCGTTCTGGGCGATCGTTGCCGCCGTTCCGGTGGCAGTGCTCGTGTCCATCGGGTTGTTGAAGAAGCAGGATGCATGAGATGAGCGAGGAACGGGCGCTCGAGTCTTCGCCTCCCGAATCCGCGAAGGGCGGAAGCGGGGATCTTGCCATCACCGAGCGGGCCCGAATGCGGCGTGTCGTGTCGAACATCTATCGGCTCGGCGTCAAGGAGCTCTGGAGCATCGCACGCGATCCGATGCTGATCCTCCTGATCGTCTATGCCTTCACCTTGTCGATCTACACATCGGCGACGGCAGTGCCGGAATCGTTGCACAAGGCCGCAATCGCGATCGTCGACGAAGATCGTTCGCCGCTGTCGGGTCGCATCGCATCGGCCTTTTATCCGCCGCATTTCCAACGTCCGGTGATGATTGCGCTGTCGGAGCTCGATCCCGGCATGGATGCAGGAGAGTTCACGTTTGCGTTGGTGATCCCGACCGGGTTCCAGCGGGACGTCCTCGCCGGCCGAAAACCGGAGATTCAGCTCAACGTCGACGCAACGCGCATGAGCCAGGCGTTCATCGGCAGCGGTGCGGTGCAGCAGATCGTGAGCGGCGAGGTGACCGAGTTCCTGCAGGGCTACCGGCGTACGGCATCCTCGCCCGTCGAGCTGACGATGCGCGCACGCTTCAATCCGACGCTGCAGCGATCATGGTTTCTCGGCGTGATGACGATCATCGACCGCGTGACCTTGGTGTCGCTCATTCTCACGGGTGCGGCGCTGATTCGCGAGCGCGAGCGCGGCACGATCGAGCACCTGCTCGTCATGCCCGTCACGCCCTTCGAGATCATGGTGTCGAAGATCTGGTCCATGGGGCTCGTTACGATCGTCGCGACCGGACTCTCGCTCGTGCTCGTCGTCGAGATGATCCTGGGTTCGCCGATTCAGGGCTCCCGGTTGCTGTTCTTGTTCACGGGGGTGCTGACGCTTGCGTCCATGACCTCGATGGGCATCTTGCTGGCAACGTTCTCCCGGACGATGCCGCAGTTCGCGCTGTTGATGATGCTCATCATCGTCCCGCTGCAGTTGCTTTCCGGCGGCATGACGCCGCGCGAGAGCATGCCGGAGCTCGTCCGGAACGTGATGCTCTTCGCGCCGACGACGCACTATGTTGCGGCGAGCCAAGCCATTCTCTATCGCGGCGCGGGGCTGAACATCATCTGGCCGCAGCTCGCCGCCATCGTCGCCATCGGCGCCGCATTCTTTTGGATCGCGCATGCGCGCTTCCGCAGAACGCTGGCGCAGATGGCATGATGTGCTGCGATTCCGAGTCCGTGTCTCGCTCGTTTGTGACTGGCTCGTAACCGTACGGAAATTGTTTCGTTATCGCGCGCATTACTAGCATCGCTCCACCTAAAAGTGGAGACGCACATGGTGACGAGATCTATGCGCGACCAGTCGTTCGCGCGCGCGGGCTCTTAAAGGAGATCGCCCATGGATGCTTGGCACGATTGGCAAGCAGGGGTGGTCGACGCCTTGCGCAGCTTCTTGGCGGAAGTCATGCCGGACGTCCGACGCGAGGACGTCGATTGGGAAGCATGGCGGCCATTCTTCGACGAAGGTCGCTCGCCTCGCGCGGCAGTGGATCGCGCTTTCCTGCTCGACCTGTAGTTGTTTGGCGCGGTTGCTCTCGATGATCGGCGCAAACCCTTCCTTGGGGGAGGAGAGCATAGAACGCTTCGGTATGGTCACATTCTATGTGACCGCGGTCCGATGCTTTCCCAAGCCCAGGAATCCAAGGAAAAGTTCGGTCGGCCCATCGAGGCCGGGATCCAGCTTCGTCTCGCTCCGGATCACGCAAGCTTCAGGACGGGTTTGATCGTCGTACCTTTGGCGGAGTCCTCGAAGGCTTGGTTGATCTCATCGAAGGCGTAGAACTTCACCAGTTTGTCGAACGGGAATTTTCCGGCTTTGTAGAACTCGATCAGCTTGGGGATGAACACGCGAGGGACCGAATCGCCTTCGATGACGCCGATCATCGCTTTGCCTTCTGCCATCAGATCGTTGTGCACGTCGATGGTCATCTCCGGCGTCACGCCGACGATGGCAGCCTGTCCCAAGGGACGCAACGCATGCAGGCATTGGCGCACGACGGCCGGCACGCCGGTAGTTTCCACGCCGTAGTGAGTGCCGCCGCCGGATGCCGCTTTGATCTCCTTGACGACGTCGACCTGTTTTCCGTTCAGCGCGTGCGTCGCGCCGAGCTCCTCGGCGAGCTGCAAGCGGTTGTCGTGCACGTCGACGGCGAAGATGTACTGACAGTTCGCGATTCGCGCGGCCATGATCGCGCTCAGGCCGACGGCGCCGCAGCCGTAGACGGCAATCGACGTGCCGAACTCCGGTTTGAGTCGATTGAGCACCGTGCCGGCACCGGTCTGAATGCCGCAGCCCAGCGGACCGAGCAAAGATAGATCCACATCTCTATCCATCTTCACGACATTTCTTTCGTGAGCGACGACGTGCGTGCCGAAGGAGGACTGGCCGAAGAAGGTGCAGAGATCGGTGTCGCCCTGTCTAAGGCGATAGGTGCCGTCTTCCATGCGGCCGCCGAAGTTCAGTTCGTTGAAGCGCGTGCAAACGGTTGGGCGGCCGGTCAAACAGTTCTCGCATCGACCGCAATGCGCGAACGACACGACCACGTGATCGCCTGGCGCAAGGCTCGTCACGTTTTCGCCGATCCTCTCGACGATGCCCGCGCCTTCATGACCGAGGACGATCGGATAAGGAGAAACGCCTAAATCGCGCGCTACGGCGTCGGTGTGGCAGACGCCCGTCGCCACGACTTTGATCAACACCTCATCCGATTTGGGTGCGGCGAGATCGACGGTCTCGATGGCAAAGGACTGACCCTGGCGGTGGGTCACGGCGGCGCGGATCTTCATCGCTCGGCTCCCGACTTATCACTCGATCAGCGCACAGCGTCTCTCGAATGTGCGATGGATGAAAGTCAGGACAAACGCGCAGACGGTTACGAGCGAGCCTATTGCGAGTGTGTTGGCTCTCTCGGAGACTTCACGGCAGATTCGATTCCGCGAAACAAGAGCAGAAGCCGTGCACGGCAAGATCTTCGATTGAGACCGAGGCACTGGCGCTTAAAGAGTCAAGCCACGGCTGATCTTTATCGCGGCACGTGAGGCGGGACGCGTTGCGCGTTTGAGCGTCAGAGCGCTTTACATCAACGGCGCGAAGAGGGGATCGGGGCGAGCGATTTTCGTTCCCAAGGCGGGACGGGTTGGAACTGTTCCGATAGGAATTCGATGAATACGCGTACACGCGGCAGCATCAGACGCCGCGGCGGCATGACGGCGTAGATCGCGCTGTCCGGATGCCGATATTCGGGCAAGACGAGCTGTAGTCGGCCTGCGCGCAAGTCGTCGCAAACGTGCCAGAGAGAGTGCAACGAAATTCCGAGTCCTGCGATGGCGGCGTCCCGAATCGCTTCGCCCATGTTGCTTTCCAATCGGCCGCGGACGTGGACGTGCGTTACGGAGCCGTCGGGCGCAGTGAACGTCCACTGATCGCGCGCGCCTTTCGGACCGAGCATCAAGAGGCAGTCGTGGTCCCGTAGCTCATCCGGATGACGCGGCATACCGCGACGCTTCAGATAGCTCGGCGCTGCACAGAGCACGCGACGATTCGCGCTGAGACGGCGCGCGATGAGGCTCGAGTCTTCTAGCTGTCCGATGCGAATCGCTAGATCGAACCCTTCTCCGATCAGATCCGCCATCGTGTCGCTCATGTCCACCGAGAGCCGAAGCGACGGGTGCCGGCGCAGGAATTCCGGTAACAGCGGAGAGATGTATTGACGACCGAATGCTGCAGGTACGGTAACGCGGAGCGTGCCGGTGATTTCCTTCGCAGCTTGCTTGAGGCTGCTCGTCAGCGCTTCCAGATCCTCGATGAGTCCTCGACCTCGTTCAGCGAGCGCGAGACCTTCCGGCGTCGCTCGCAGCTGCCGTGTGTTGCGATGGAACAGCTTGACGCCCAACGTTCGCTCCAAACGCTTCAGCCGCTGGCTCGCGACCGCCGCAGACAAATCGAGGCTGCGGGCAGCAGCGCTGATCGAACCCATGTCGAGCACGCGCAGGAACAGCTGCAGATCCGCGAGACGGTCCGTCATTTTCAATGAAACGCGAAAACAGATTCGCTCGGACGAGGATTCTACCGTCAGACCGACGTCGATACCGTGCGATCTCCTGCTACGAGATTCGAGGAGTCAGTCATGGAATATCGCGTGCTGGGGTCGTCCGGCTTCAAGGTGCCTGTGCTGGGATTTGGTGCAGGAACGTTCGGCGGCAAGGGGCCGTTGTTCGGCGCCTGGGGCAACACAAATATCGAGGAAGCCAAGCGGATCATCGATCTGTGCCTCGACGCGGGCGTGAATTTCTTTGACACAGCGGACGCATATTCGGACGGGGCGTCCGAGGCGATTCTTGGTGCGGCTCTGAAGGGGCGCCGCCAGAATGCCATCCTGTCGACGAAGATCGGCTTGCGAGTCGGCGCCGATATCAACGACATCGGTTCTTCGCGAACTCACTTGATCCGCGGCGTCGAGCGGGCGCTGCAACGGTTGCAGACCGATTACATCGATATCCTCCAGCTTCATCAATTCGACGCGTTCACGCCGGTCGAGAGTGTCATGGCAACGCTCGACGATCTCGTTGAGTCGGGAAAGGTTCGTTTCGTCGGTGTGTCCAACTACTCTGGATGGCAGCTGATGAAGTCGCTCGCGGTCGCCGATCGATACGGCTACGCACGCATCGTGGCCCACCAAGCCTATTACTCTTTGATCGGGCGCGACTACGAGTGGGAGCTGATGCCGCTCGCCTTGGATCAGAATGTGAGCACGATCGTGTGGAGCCCCCTCGGATGGGGACGCTTGACCGGCCGTGTGAGACGCAGCCAGCCTCTTCCAGCGCAAAGCCGTCTGCACGAAACCTCGCACATTGCTCCGCCCGTGAACGATGAGCGGCTCTATCGCGTAGTCGATGCGCTCGATGCGATCTCGCACGAGACCGGCAAGAGCGTCCCGCAGATCGCGATCAATTGGCTGTTGCAGCGTCCGAGCGTCGCCACCGTCTTGATCGGTGCGCGCAACGAGGCGCAGCTCAAAGACAATCTGGGTGCGGTCGGTTGGAGTCTCACCGACGAACAGATGCGTGCGCTCGATACCGCGAGTGCGGTCACGCCGCCATATCCATACTACGCGTATTGGAACGGTCAGTTCTCAGAGCGCAATCCGCCGAGCGTGCCCGTTCACACAGGCGTCGAGCGACACAGGGACGGCTGAGCCGGTGTACGGACGATTGCACAGAATCCGTTGAAGGTGTCGACGGCGATCAAGTCGCCGACGAGCACGGGTATCGTTTCTTTGCTTGGAGTGAGAGTGTGCGGTTGCGCTAGGACTGCTTCGTCTGTACTGATCTCGAGAGGGCTCGCTCACAGGAAGTCACTTGTGTTGTGAAATTGGCGGGTGCTAGGCTCGCCCGCCGGTGCGCAGGAGCCGCCCCCGTGTGAGCAACTCGAACGGACAAGGCTCGACACGGTCAACGCGGTGTTTTTGCCGTGCGGCCGGACGATCTTGCAAATCGGGGCTTCAGCGGATCGATACGATTCGCAGTGCCGGTGACCCCGTCCGAACTTTCTGTGTGGTGTACATGACTGACGTTTCTCCTTTGTTTCGATCTTTCAAGATCCGTGGCTTGGAACTGAAGAATCGCGTCGTGATGGCGCCGATGACGCGGGCGCATTCCCCGGGAGGCATCCCGACGGAGGAAAATGCCGCTTATTACACTCGGCGCGCGGCGAACGAGGTCGGTTTGATTCTTTCCGAAGGCACCTTGGTTCGGCGCAAAGGCGCGGGAGATAACCCGAACATTCCATTGTTCTGGGGCGAGGCGGCGCTCGAGGGATGGAAGCGCGTGATCGATTCAGTACATGCGGCGGGCGGCAAGATGGGGCCGCAGCTCTGGCACCAGGGCATGTCGCGCAAGCCCGGCACGGGACACTTCCCGGATGCGCCGTCCGACGGACCTTCCGGCATCACGCTGATGGGCAAGAAGGTCGGCGAAGAGCCGAGCGAAGCCGAAGTGCTCGATATGGCACAAGCGTTTGCCGATGCGGCAGCCGATGCGAAACGTCTCGGATTCGATTGCATCGAGCTGCACGGCGCGCATGCGTACTTGATCGACGAGTTCTTCTGGGAGCGAACGAATCAACGCACCGATCGTTTCGGCGGCTCGATCGAGCGGCGTGCCGAGTTCGCGGCAGAGGTGATTCGGCGTTGCCGTGCTGCCGTGGGCGACTTCCCCATCATCATTCGGATTTCCCAATGGAAGTCGGTCGACTACGCGGCGAAGGTTGCGAAGACACCGGAAGAATTGGAGCGCTGGGTCGGAGTGCTGCGCGATGCAGGTGTCGACGCGATCCACTGCTCTCAGCGCAGAATTCTCGAGCCCGAGTTCCCGGACGTCGATGGACCGAAGGGATTGAATCTCGCGGGCTGGGTCAAAAAGCTCACCGGTCTGCCGACGATCAGTGTCGGCTCGGTGGGATTGACCTCGGAATTCACTGGCGCATTCCGCGGCGAGGGCTCTCGAGCGGGCAAGCTCGATGACGTGCTCGAGCGGCTCGATCGCGGCGAATTCGATCTGGTTGCAGTCGGGCGCGCGATCCTGCAGGACCCCGAGTGGGTTGCCAAGGTGAAACAGGGACGCTTCAACGAACTGCGCGACTACGACGCGAAGTCGCTACAGGTCTATTACTAATCTCTATTGGTTTACTAATCGCGTCTTGCCGATCCTCCCCTGCGTTGCGGGGGAGGAGTTGCCGACGAATTCACGCCTGTCGTTCGGCCCACGAGCATCCCTTCGCTCGAGCATGCTGAACGGGGTGCGTCCGTCGTCAGCCGGCCGCCAGCGCAACCACTGTTGCGGGGTTGAAGGGGCATCAGGCGATCCCTCATGCATCCACCGGGTTGTAGGGTTTACCCATCCCGCAACATCGGACAAAGCCCGATGCGATGACGGGAATTGTTCGATGCAGTAACTTCTCAGTAGGATGCATGCCAGCTTCTTGCACTGCAAAAATCGCCATAGGGAGCTGGGGCGCTGCAAGGAGGGGCTCGCCGGTCTGGCTGCGGGCCTTGTCTTTACTATCGAGGAGCCTGTAGCTGTGAGAGTCCGAAATCCGAAGATTGCATTTGCCATCGCTGTTGCATGCGGAGCTTTGAGCGCAACCAGCGTTCTGGCCGCAGAAGACGAGCAGGTCGAAGAGGTGGTCGTTACCGGCTCGCGTATTCGCGCGAATGAATTCGACGCACCGACCCCCACGGTTTCCGTGAGCGCCGAGGCCATTGCCAACGCCGGTGTCACCAACCTCACCGAGTTCCTGCGTACGCAGCCGGCGCTCGTCGGGTCTTACGATTCCAATCGCACGACCAACAACTTTATCGGCTCCAACGGCCTCAACCTGCTCAATCTGCGTAATCTCGGCACGGATCGCACGCTCGTGCTGGTCGACGGCCGCCGCCACGTTGCGCAGTTGCCGCAGACCGCATCGGTCGACATCAACACGATTCCGAGCGATCTGATCGAGCGGGTCGATGTGGTCACCGGCGGCGTTTCGGCCGTGTACGGTGCGGACGCTGTGTCCGGCGTCGTCAATTTCGTGATGAAGAAGAACTTCGAGGGCATCGTCGGCCGCGCGCAGTACGGTGCCGGCGACGGCGGCAAGCCCGAGGACGTTCAGGCTTCGCTGACTGCAGGTTTCAATTTCGCGGAAGGACGCGGCAATCTCTCGGGCTCCATCGAGTACACGCGCGAAGGTCGCCTGCATTCCACCGACCGCAAGTATCTGCGCGGTACGAACTACACCTCGATACAGCGCAATCCTGACGATCCGGACGACGATCCGAATATTCCCGATCGCATTCCGCTCAACGACATTCGCTTCGGCGATAGCGCGCGTGCCGGTGGCATCGACGTCGACTTCGACGGATGGCCGGATGTGCTGCCGGACGGTTCGCCGTTCGATTACGGTCGGTTTGTCCCGCCGTACTACTCGCAAGGCGGTTCGGGCACGCCCACGGCCGACTATCTCGGCGAGCTGCGTAGCAAGAACGAGAACACGATCGCCAGCTTGTTCCTCAACTACGAGTTCAACGACGCGGCGAAGCTGTTCGCGGAAGCCAAGTACGCACGCGGCACCGGTATCGCCTACGATCAGCCGACGTTCGATTTCTACTTGTACTTCTCGCCGGACAATCCGTTCATTTCCCCGGCTGTGGCCGAGCTCGCCCCGGACGGCTTCCTGGTGAATCGCGATAACTTCGACTTCGGCGTCCGCGGCGAAGACAACACGCGCGAAACCTTCCGTAGCGTGATCGGTTTGAACGGCGACATCTTCGGCGGCGACTACCACTACGAAGCGTCGTATGTGTTCGGTCAGACCGACGTCCGTTCGGTCTACCTCAACAATCGCTACTCCGATCGCTTCCTGGCGGCCATCGATGTCGTGACCGACCCGAACACGGGACTGCCGACCTGCCGTTCGAATCTCGACCCGACGGCATTGCCCGATCAGCCGTATCAGAGCTTCGATTTCTCGGGTGAGCTGTCATTCACGCCCGGTCCTTCCAGCGGCTGCTTGCCGTTGAACATTCTGGGCGAAGGCGTTGCGGATCCAGCTGCGCTCGACTGGATCATGCTGGACAGCGTGGAGCGCGCGAAGATCACTCAGAACGTCGTGAATGCATATGTGTCCGGTCCGGTACCAGGCATCACGTTGCCGGCCGGTCAGATCGATGCGGTGGTCGGCGTCGAGTGGCGCCGCGAGACGAGCCGCGCGAATCCGCCGATCGAAAATCAGAAAGGCCTGACCTTCGGTAATGTCATCCTGCCGACCGACGGCAAGTTCGACGTGAAGGAAGGATTCCTCGAAGTCCGCGTGCCGCTGCTGAAGGACGCGCCGTTTGCCGAGATACTGCAGGTGTCCGGCGCGCTGCGTCAGTCCGACTATTCGACCGTCGGTTCGACGACCACTTGGAATGCGGGCGCATTGTGGGCGCCGGTCAGCGATATCTCGTTCCGCGGCACCGTGTCCGAATCGGTGCGTGCGCCGAATATCTCGGAGCTGTTCTCGCCGCAGAGCCAGACGTTCGAGTTCATCGACGATCCTTGCGATATCGCGAACGTGAACAACGGAACGCAGTACCGTGCGGCGAACTGCGCGGCGCTCTTGTCCGAGCTGGGAATCGATCCGTCGACGTACACGGATCCGAACTCCGCTTCGATTCCGGGCTTCCAGCAAGGCAATCCGAATCTGAGCGAAGAGACGTCGCGTAGCTACACGTTCGGCGCAGTGTTCCGTCCGCGTTTCATTCCGGGCCTTGCGCTCTCGATCGACTACTACGACATCAATATCAAGGGTGCGATCAGCACAGCGGACGCTCAGGACATCGCCGATACCTGCGTCGATCAGCCGACGCTCGACAACGTGTTCTGCGATGCGCTGACCCGCGATCCGGAGCGGGGCGGCATCGACTCGTTCATCGTGCAGCCTGAGAACGTGGCGTCGTTCCGTACGCGCGGTATCGACTTCAATCTGGCCTATCTGCTGGATCCGGCGCGGTTCGGCGTCGATTCGGATATCGGTACGTTCCGCTTGTCGCTCGTCGGCAATCGGCTCGATCGCCTGACGACGATCCCGACGATCGGTGCGGACCAGATCAACGAGCGCACGACCGCGTATCGTCCGAAGTGGCAGACGAGTTTCGATGCGACCTGGTATTTCCATGGTCTCACCGTGAACTACGGCTACTCGTACTTCAGCAAGACCGCGCGCTTCACGCTGCTCGAGATCGCTGCTCAGCCGGATATCGCGTCGCCCGATAACATTTACTACGACGCTTTCCAGCAGCACGATCTGCACGTCGCGTACGATTTCGCAAACGCCTATCAGGTCTACGCAGGCGTCCGGAATCTCACGAACGAGCGTCCCGACTACAGCCTGACCTATCCGATCAGCGCAGTCGGCCGCTTCGTGTACGGCGGTTTCCGCGTCAACTTCGGGCTGTAAGCCATCGATGTGACAGCTGCGTGTGAAGACACGCAGCTGTCGCTAATCCAAACGCACTTCGCTTTCACTTTAGCGGTGCCGTCTTCTCGTAGACGGCACCCGTCGTTAGTCCGTCAAACTTTCCGTAAACGGGGCGAGCCATCGCGCTCGATGAACGGCGCTTTAACTCGACGCGGCTGCCCACGATCCGCCTGTTGCTGTTGACGTGTTGGCGCGATCGCGTCGATCCTCCAGGGTGCGCCCCCTGGTCGTCCAGACCTCGATGGTCAGCTCATCAATTTCGACAGCTCCCGAGCAGACTCGAACCGCACGCAAAAACTGTCCCGGTTCAATCTTCCATACGCCTTTTGGGGTGACTCCATAGTTTGGAATGCTCGAAGCGGCCGGCACGCTGAATAGCTATGTGTTCCTCGCAGCGGTGTTTCTGACGCCGGCGTTCGGACTGCTCGTCGATCGCATTCAGCGTTATGGCCTGCTGCTGACGCTCGGCGCGCTTGGATTGCCGCTGAGTTTCCTGATCCTCGATTCGCAGGGCACCGATGGATTGTCCGTGGCTACGATCTTGCTTCGCCAGCTTTTCGCTCGTGCCGGCGGTGCTATGGTCGGCGGCCGCCCGCTACTGCGCAGCCGAGCAGCTCGGCACAGCGTCTTGGCTCATGATCGCACGTTGGCTTGCGGTCCTTCATGGAGGAACGAGATTCGCATTTCATTCGCGAACGATCGGACGATTGACCCTGCAAGATCGATAGGCGGCGCCCAAAAGCAACGGCATCTCGCCGTCGAGTGACCGCGGTTGCGGCAAATAGGGAGGGACCATAGCATGAGCTCTTTGGATGAATGAGAGAATCCCGTTACTCATTCACGTGATCGGTGTCACGATATGGTAGGACGCATCGCTTTGATCGGATCGAAATCCTCGTGCCCGAAAATGGCAGGGGCGCATCTCAAGCTGACGGCTGTAGTCTCGCCGCGTTCGGGCTGTTCGTTATCCGCTGCCGCAAGCCTATCCAGTCGTCGCGTGCGCTCATGAGCAAGGACCGCGCGACGCGCGGCGTCGACAAAGCTGGATTCGGAACCGGGAAGCCGACGCGCTCGCTGCTCGAGGTATGCAGCAAGCTGCGTCCCCGCGAGCTGTACCACATGCTCAGCATGGTTTTCGTTTCCGCCTGGTTGCTCGATTCGCGGCGCATTCATCCTGCGTATCGGATGACTTGGTGGAAGAAGCTCAAGCTTGCGTTCCGCATGTGCAAGAACGCGCTTCGCATCCGCACGGGCACGTCCTACAAGGCGCACATGGCGATGGCAGCGAAGCTCCTCGAAATCCCACCCGAGGTCGATGGCGTGGTCGTCGAGTGCGGTTGCTGGCTTGGCGGGTCGACGGCCAATTTGTCCCTCATCTGCGATATCGTCGGCCGCAAGCTCATCGTGTACGACTCCTTCGAGGGGCTGCCTGAAGGCGAGCCAGGCGACCGACATGCGAAGGAAAGTGCGGCGGGATTGTTCAGGGGCGATCTCGAGCTCGTAAAGGAGAATGTGCGGCGCTTTGGGGTCATCGAGCGTTGCGAGTTCCGGCGGGGCTGGTTCCGCGATACGCTTCCAAGGCACACCGAGCCCATCGTGCTGTGTTTTCTCGATGTGGACTTCCAGGCGAGTCTCCACGACTGCATCGTGAATCTCTGGCCGCATCTCACCGAGAAGGGCTACGTATTCATCGACGAATTCATGTTTCTCGATTATTGCGCGCTGTTTTTCTCGGAGCGTTTCTGGAAGGAACACTTCGACGCTCCGCCTCCGGGGCTCATGGGTGCCGGAACGGGCGTCGGCGTCGGGCAGTATTACTTGGGTCCGTTCGATTGGTCGCAGGATCCAGCGAGCGTCGCTTACACGAGAAAGGACTTTTATGCGCTGTGGGATTACGTGAGGAAAGATTCGACGCCTCGCGCATGACGTGCCGACATGCCCGGCCGTGCCTTCCGCGGTAATGTGTTTGTGCGCGCCTCTGTGGTGCGCGACGACATGGATCATGAGTTCGCGATGGTATAAGGCGCTCGCGTCGAACGGATCGCGCACGCCTCGTTGCAAGAGAACGCTGTCGCGCTAGAGACGACGAAGGATGCGGTTGGCGAAGGCCACTGTCGTAAGCCCGTCCCGCAAGCTTTCAACTCCTCGCTGCAACTACTAACATCGCTCCATGTGCAACGTGGGTTCGCTTTTGTTCTGCTTCAGGTCGCTGTCGCCAGACATGGTGCGGGGCAAGCGAGTGCTGGAGGTGGGCGCCGCGGATGTGAATGGTGGTCTGCGCGAAGTGCTGGAACGTTGGGGACCATCGGAGTACCTCGGTATCGACATCGCTCCTGGGAAGAACGTCGATGTCGTCTGTTCGATCGAGGATATCCCGCAGCGCTTCGACGCAGCGTCTTTCGACGTGGTTATCTCGACCGAGGTCTTGGAACACGTTCGCGATTGGAGAAGCGCAGTCAGAAATCTGAAGTACGCACTCAGACCTGGCGGTCATTTGCTCTTGACCACCCGATCGTACGGAATGCCGTATCACGGATATCCCCACGATTTTTGGCGATTCGAGGAAGAAGACTTTCGGGCGATATTCGCCGACATGGACATCGTGAGCTTGGAGAAGGACTTTAGTCTTCCCGGCATCATGGTGTTCGCAACGAAAGTACCTGGGGCCGCTGAGGCGGCGCTGGACGACATACTCGTCTACAGCATCGTCACGGGCACGAGATGCTCGTCGATATCCGACGACGATCTCCAAGGGAAGTACTTCAAAGATCTTCTAAGGCGAGAGCGGCTCTGCAAGAAGATCGAGTATTACTTTTACAAGATCATTGAGGCCGTGCGCCGCTATTGAGACGACGGTGACCGGACTCAGCGAGCGCAATCTGGGTGGGATGGCCGTCTAGCCTTCGCCTGTCACAGCAGCATCGCGCCTTGATAGTGCGGGAAGCACGATGGTGCGAACATCCAGCACTCGAGCGCGTAACGATCTCTGGTGCACTCTTCGGGCAAGCTGGTACGGTGCAAGAAGTAGTGGTCGAACAGCAAGGCATCTCCGGCTGAGAACTCGGGGCTGTACACCGGCGCATCTTTCGCCAGTTGCTCGACGATGTCGGGTGCGACGGTCCAATCCAGCACTGCTCCACGCGTGCCGGTTTCCACGATGTAGGGAATGCGTTTCGGCACCAAATCGAGGCCTGGGGCGTCGCGACCGCAGTCGGACAACGCGAGCCAAAGATTGACGCTGCGGATGCCCTCGCCAAGGAACCTGCCGTCCTGGTGCCAGCCAGTCGTTACTTGAGAGGCCGAAACCTTGCGCAACGTCGTCTTGCCGACCGATAGCAAGGGCCTTTCGCCGAGATATTCTGCAACCATGTCAGGAACACGAGTGCGCCCGAGCAACTCGGTGATTTCAAAGAGCATGCGCGGTGAATCGGCGAGCCATGTGCCGCCGCCGCCGTAAATCCACCGTCTCGTGCGGGAGAGTCGCAACAATCTGAAATTCCTGATCGGAGAGAACCAGGGCGTCGGAGGCGACTTGCTGTTCTTCAGCCATGAGGCAAAGCCACGGAACGCCTCGTCGATGCCAGGTCGGAGTCGGGCTGCTTCTTCTTTGGAGATGAGTCCGCGGACCAACAGAGCACCGTGGTGGAGGATCGCGCCGGCCAACACGTTCGTGGTCAAGTCCGCGGCGGCGATTTCCGGCAATCCGGAGAGGCCAGGGAAAGGATCCTCCATCCGAGGCGGCCAGTTGGGGTTGGGCTTGCGTGACGGTAAGGCCTTCGTTGCCTGAACGCGCCATCCGGCCAGCATACGCTCCAGTTCTTCGTCCGGTCGCGAGCGATTTTCAGCCGTCCCGATGACGATTGCCTCGGCGAAACGGTTGCGTTTCGCCAATGCGATGGCTTCGGCTTTACCGTCCTGCTGGCCCGCCGGCTTCGATCTGTTGAACCAAGCCATTCTCATCTCATGCTCAGTTTGCGGACGATTGGCGCGAACATGAGTCGAGCCCATACGAGCTCAGGATCCCGCCGCGCGTTGACTCGAAACCTGCGCGATCGGTGAGGGAATCTCGTTGCTCTGCGCAACCGATGGCTTCCGTTCCCATCCTTCCCAGACGAACGGATAGCTGAACGTCGGATTGTGCGTCTTTTCGATCCCTGCAATCAGCTCGGAACGCAGTTTCCGTGCAAGCCGCGCCGAAATCGGCTTGTCGTGGAATTGTACGAGCACTTTCTTGCAGCGTCGCAAAAGGTCCTGTTCGAGCATGCGCTTCAGTAGAGGGTATTCGCCGCCTTCGATATTGATCTTCAGCAGATCGACGTCCCGATCCAAGGTCGCGAACACCTCGGACACATCTTTCATATGTACGGGTCGCTTCCTGAGCGCGAACCCGAATTCCGAAGAGCCGAGTCCCCGCATGCTCATCATCGAGCTATACGTACGATCGCTCAGTCCGGTCTGGTGAACGTGGACGCGGGGATTGCCGCGAAAGCGCTGCTCGGCACGACGGCAGAATTCCGGGATCGGCTCGAAGCAATGAATTTCGCATTGGTATCGGCGGTACAGTTTCTCTGCGTATTCGCCGTCGAATGCACCGACATCGAGCACGAGGCTGGCTTGGTCGAGGACGTGGTCGTGCAGATGATTCACCCCCTCGACACAGAACTGAATCAGCATCTCGTTGTAGTCGCAGCGACGAACCATGTGAGCGGCGTGCTTGAGCTCCGGATGATTCGCGAGCTGTTTTCGCCAGCGATGGTACCGCGGGCTCCATGGCGCGCCGTTACGAAAAGCGACGAAACTTTCGCGTACGAGGTATCGGGTTCTGCTCGCGATGGTGCGGCACGTCCAAAGCGCATAGCGCAGCAGGCAGTAGATGAGCTGCCCCTTTTGCTTCTTGGGGAAGCTCTTGAAGATCATGAGAGCCGACCAATGGGTTTTCCATTTGATCAAGTACGGCGTCGCCATCTTCAGTCGGGGCTTGCCGAACTTCTCGGTGACTTCGCCGGTCTGTTCGAAGAGCGTGTACATCGCGTGGGTGGAGGGGTCTTGCTCGTGATATGCGTGCGTGAAGACCATCTCCGACACGAACGTGGCTTCATAGATGTTGTGCGGCTGATATTTCTTGAAGTCCAAGGCCGTGAGAACTTCCCGGCGGTATTTGCCGATGTGCGACTCCCAGAAGCCGCTTCCGCTGAGTGACTTACGAAGGAAGAAGGCCACGCTGCGGTGACGAAACTCCTCGAATGCGACATCGAAGATCTTCGGATCGACGATTTCGCACGAATGCGGCAGTAGGAAAAAATTCTCGTACTGCGTCTGGTCATATGCGTAGAGCAGGCCGCCGAACTCGAAGGAATTACTTTTCACTCTGCCCAGCGTCAGCGGCAGGTGACCGAACCTCCGCAGAATCTCCTGGTAAGAAGGTTCTACGTCTTCTTTGTATTCATTGATGACGATCAGAATGGGGTACTTGTCGTAATCGCCGAACGACTCCAGCAAATTTATGAGGAATGGCATTCCCGTGACATGGCTGGGGATGACGATGACATCGTCGTTCGGCTTGCCAAGGGCACTGTCAGCTGTGCGTTCCACGTTCCACCGCTTAGTGTTCTAAGTATCGAGACTTGGTCTGACAAATCGCCGAGAGCCGTACAAACTCCAGAGTCGAGCGCAACATGTGGACCATGCCCAGCTTGTTCTGTGTATATCAATTAATGCCGAATTACAACGAGCGTCGGTCTGAATCAGAGTTGCGCCAGTCGTTGCTTTTCCGGCCGATAACGCCTACTTGGAAGGCGCGCGACTGCGCGCTGGAATCGCTCAACGACCGCGGTAGGTTAGGTCGAAATACGGCATCTTCTCGAGGTCGGCGCGCACGACTCGGTCGTAGATTTTCGATTGTTGGATGTAGTTGGGATGCGCGGGAGAGCGAGTGATCGGGTCGTTGCGTTTCGTGTTGTAGCAGCCGAGGAGTGCCAGTCTCGAGCGGTCGGATAAGTTGGCGTCGGACGCGTGCAGGGTGTTGCAATGGAAGATGACGGCATCGCCGGGATCGAGCTCGACATAGTCCTCGGGAAGACGTTGCAGAATTGCAGCCAGACGATCGGGGTCGACCGAACTGTCGGATACGCCGTCGAACAACTTATGGTCGATACGGCCCATTCGATGTGAGCCCCGCACGAACCGCAGGCAGCCATTGCTGCGATCAGCAGCATCGACCGCGATGAAACAGGTGGCAAGGTCAGGCCACAAGCAGCCCATGTCGTACCAGTAGAAATAGTCCTGGTGATACTTGAAGCCCGGCATGTTCGGGTATTTCAGTGTGATCTTGTTGTGATAGACGTACACCTCATCGTCGAAGATGTGTTCCAGCACTTCCATGATCTTCGCCGAGCGCGTGAATTTCGCGAAGAGGTCATCGCCGCTGGTATCGCTCCAGACCCACAGGGTCTCGAAGGAGGGGTACTTGCCTTTCTGGAACTTCTTCTGAGTTCGCTGAAAATGCGCCGTCATCCTTTCGTTCGAAACGATGGCTTCGCGCAGGATCTCGATCTCGTCCCGGTCGAACACTGATCTGAGCACGGTATAGCCGTCTCGGTCGAACTCTTCTGCATGTCGTGCGAGACTCGCTTCCGAAACCGCACGCATTCGCATCCCCCCCTTTTTAATTATTCAGTACGCGAGTACGCCGCTGGATTAACACGTCAACTCTGCCGGAATCACATCCTCTCACGCAAGCAGAAGAGCAGCGTTCAGGGGTGACCTTTGTCATCAGCCGGGAAGGTCATGCTTGGCATGCAGCGTCACAAAGGGTCGAGATGGTGCTCGATACGCAGGCGCTGCTTCTCTATTTTGGTGCCGACTTCTCTGCACTGCAGATTCGGACTATGTCCAATAGCGTGAGTGCTCGAGCGGTTCTCCGACGTTTTCGAGCTTCTTGTCTGGGGTGCAACCGGCGTTGCGCCTCGTGAGACCCCTAATGCTTGACTGGCCCAGGGCACGGACGTGGGAGTGGTCGATCGAGCTTGCCCGTGAACCAATCGTGCTGAGCGCCAAGTCTTTCTCTCGACCAGGCGATCGAAATAAACTCAAACGTCGGTCGATAAGGAAAACGGAGCCATGCCATGGGAGGTATCCGACGCGTCGCGCGAGCGTCGGCATGGATTCTCACGGGAATCCTCGGCGCCATCGTATGCTTCTATCTCGTCCTGATCGCAATCAACTGGCGCGATCGAGCGCCTTCCGAGGCCGTGCTGCTGGCGAGAGCGCTCATCGAGAACCGGCCCGAAGTACCGGCCAGCGACAACGCCTACATTTATATCCTCGGCTTCTCCGCACCTGACGAGGCGGACCCGCAGCAGGCCGGCGAAGCGCGTCTCGCGTGGCTCAAAGCACGCGGCTACGCTGAATCTTCGAAAACCCCAGATCCGGTGCCCGGACGCAACATGCGCGCCGATCGCCCTGAGCACATCCAAGAAGCCTTCCGATGCGCTTCAGGACGGCAATCCTGCATCGCCGAGATCGAAAAGAACATGCCGATCCTCGCCGAATGGCTGGATCCAAACGACGTCGTACTCACTCGCTACCGGCAGCTACTCGACCGCACGGCGTGGTGCGAGCTCGTGCCAGACGATGCCATGATTCCGTTTCCGACGTACTCCGGCGTGTTCGACGGGCAGCGCCTGCACATGGTGGCCCTGTGGAAACAGAGCGGAGACGCCGCCGCGATTCGCGACGGTCTGCAGAAGGACATCGTGTTTTGGCGGACCGTGCTTCGCTCCTCCGACCTACTCATCACCAAGCTGATTGCGGTAGGTGCGCTTCGGCAGCATTTCGCGTATGGCAATGTCGTGCTTCGTGGAGTGCCGACAGCCAAAGTGCTCGACGCAATTCCCGCCTCATGGAAGGAAGAGATTTCCGTTGAAGAGCGATCGATGATGCGCGCATTGGCCGGAGAGGTGAATTTCGCCGGGCAGGTGCTGGATCCGGAGTTCGGGGAGCACCTACTGGGAGATCGGACGGTGCTCGAGCGCGCGGCAGGTGCGATCGTGAAGCCGTTTTTCAAGCGGCAGGACTACCGTAACCAGGTGGCCGAGCACTACATGAAAGTGGCGCGGTTCACCGAAGGCCCGTTCAGCGATTACCCAACGCGCTTCGCGGGCGACGAGTCGACAGTCGCGGCGAAGGGGTTATTCGATTGGCTTTACAACCCGATCGGCGATTGGCTCGCGACCGTGGTCATGCCAGAGAGCAGTGTGTACTCGTATGCCGCTCGTGTCGCCGACATCGAAGGTGCGCGCCGCGCAGCACTTCTGGCCGCGCAGCTGCGTGCGAACGGCGTCACGCCGGAAAACATTAGAGAGCAACTCCAGCAATCGCCGCTCCGCAATCCGTACACCGACGAACCATTCGAATGGGACGATGAGAGCGGGACGATTGTCTTCAGCGGCCTCGCCGAAGGGGAGCGCAAGCGGCAGGACTATCTACTCTAAGAGGGACGGCAAAGCATCGAAACGCGTGCAAATGCTCATGAGCGAACTGCTCGAATGACCGAGTCGTTGATGGAGGATCGAACCAGCAACGCTAATTTAGTCGCGCCAAGCGGGCGCTCAACGAAGCCATCTGCTGCCTACGTCATCGGAACGGCCAGCGTGCTCGAGACTTCCACTTCTCCGTATCGCCAGCTTCTTCGACTTGTGATATTTCGCACGTGTAAGAGTTAGTCTGCGTCGCGCCATTAGCTCTTCCTCTGTAGAGCTCGCAATAGCATCTCGCGAGTCCCGCTTACTC
>Ga0207864_1000140_pt1 | contig 115317 bp, 88 predicted proteins | sample HigsolmetaAR202D_FD_184834 | JGI IMG/M metagenome (GOLD analysis project Ga0207864, IMG submission 184834) | Ionic liquid and high solid enriched microbial communities from the Joint BioEnergy Institute, USA - AR20-2-D (SPAdes) (version 2) ...
AACCGGTAGGCGGAACCGTGAATGTACGTTCCCGCTCTACCGATTACGTGATGCGATTGCTCGCTTATTTGCTGCTGCCCTCCCGCCTCCGGGGACCATTCCCCTAAAAAGTTCGGGATGACTCATGTACTTGTTGCTTGTTTAGTTGGCGATCTCGATCTGGAGCGTGCGCAGCGCACCACTCTCTTTGCCCTGAGCCACGATCAGCCAAAGGCCCGGCTCGGCGTCGATCGGTGAGCTCCAACTCCAATCGGCGCGCCCATCGCCATTGGCGACCACCTCTTGATTAGAGGGGACGGTGACGCCGCTGGGCGAGGTGGCCCAATAGCCGACGCTTTCGCCAGCTTTGAAACCGGTCGCATAGAAGTTGAAGACCGTACCGATGCCGCCTGTGCGCGGGCTAGCGTTTTGACCGTTATCGGGCGTGCTGGGCGGCTCGCTGGTCGGAACCGCCGTCGGTTCGGCAGTGGGTTCGGCTGTCGGCACGGCGGTCGCTGCAGGCGCTACGATCTGCACCTGCAAGCTACGCAAGGTGCCGCTATCTTTACCTTGGGCCGCGATCAGCCAAAGGCCTGGCTCGATGTCGTTGGGAGCCACCCAATACCAGTCGGCGCGACCGTTTTGGTTGGCATAGACCTCGTTGTTAGAGGCCAGCACCGCACCGCTGGGCGAGGTGGCCCAATATCCTACCGCTTCGCCCGCTTTGAAGCCAGTCGCGAAGAAGTCGAAACGGGTTCCGAAGCTGCCTTCGCGCGGGTTGACATTTTGGCTGTCGCCTACCGGCTGCGCTGTGGCAGTGGGCTGCGGCTCGATAGCTTGGTTGCTGCTGATGATCTCGACGCGCAAGGTGCGCAGCGTGCCGCTGTCTTTGCCTTGGGCCGCGATCAGCCAGACGCCCGGTTCGGCGGTGCTAGGAGCCTTCCAAGACCAGTCGGCGCGGCCATCTTTGTTGGCGATCACCTCTTTGTTAGAGGGGTGGACCTTGCCACTGGGCGAAGTGGCCCAGTAGCCAACCCGCTCGCCCTTGCGGAAACCGGTAGCGTAGAAGGCGAACCAGTCGTTAGGCCCGCCGCCGCGCGGGCTGACGTTTTGACCAACATACTCGTTGCCGACCGGATTCTGCTCTCCTTGATCGCCCGAGCTGCCAGCGCTGCTGGTGATCTCGATACGGAAGGTGCGCAGAGTGCCGCTATCTTTGCCTTGGGCCGCGATCAGCCAGACGCCCGGTTCGGCAGCGCTTGGGGCCTTCCAATGCCAGTCGGCGCGGCCATCTTTGTTGGCGATCACCTCTTTGTTGGAAGGATGGACCTTGCCGCTCGGTGCAGTGGCCCAATAACCAACACGCTCGCCCTTTTTGAAGCCGGTGGCGTAAAAGGCGAACCAGTCGTTAGGCCCTCCGCCGCGCGGATGCACGTTTTGGCCACTATCGGCCGAGCTTTGCCAAGGTACTGCTACAAATAAGACTGTAATCGCTGCACAAAAGAGCACCACAAAGCCTAAACGCCAGTGTGGTTTCTTCATACGCATTTCTCCTCTCTGGGTCATGCTAAAAGCTACAGTATGAGCTAGAGCAAGCGCTTCTGCTCCTTTCCTGTACACAAGCAAACGTCGTTTGTGCCTTCGCCTTACCAAAAGAGAGGTGACACGAGCATTACAAAGTAAGTCCCAGCCTACGACCGATGGCCTTGAAAAGGAGCCGTGTTATAATGTGCAAGATCGGTCTGCGCGATGCATTGTCGGGAGGATCTCACAGCGCTGTTGCGGCTATCGATCGAGAGTTCTTGTTTTAGTTGTGTCGTTGTGAAAACGGCAAAGGAGGGAGATATGCTATCGGTGCCTGTCGCTTCGGAATTGTTCGTGACTCGCTTATCTTCTTCTGATTCCGAAAGGCACAACCATGAGCAAGAAAAAGATCAACCTTCACAACTTCGACTTTGAAGAATGGGACGATGAGGAGTTCGACGAGACCTTCCAGCCTTTGCGCAAGCAATCCCAAGGCTCCTCTTCTGTGAAGTCTGATCGCCGGCAGCGCGAAAAAGAGTTTGGCCGCTCGATCTGGAAGTACCAAAAAGAGCGTCAACGCTTAGGTAATAAAAAGCCCTAAATTCGGAGATTGAACACTGAGGAGCGCAGAAAACGTTCTCGCGCTTCGAGGGTGAGCTATAAGAAGCCCTTGTGTCCTAGCTGGCACAAGGGCTTTGTTGCGCTTCTGTCTCAGATATTTGCGCCTTAAGCGGATGGGCTGATATTAAATCCGCTTATTCACTTCAGGTGATACATTTCGTTGGCGGAGAGCTCTCAACCTTCCATTCGGCTGCTAGCGCGTCCGCCTCCGGCTATCAAAGCGGCGCTCCCTCCATTAGAGTTGGGTATAGTGGGGCAGCAGTGTGCCGAAGAGCGCGAAGAGCGCCATAATCAGCAGAAAGGCCAGCACAGCGCTCAAAACACTGTTGCGATAGGCGCGCGGCGCGAGCTGCCCGAGGCCGATCAGAAAGAAGAGTAGCGAAGGCAGCATACCCACGAAGGCGTAGCGCCCAAAGCTCCAAAACATCGCGCCTCCGAAGGGCTGGCTATGCACACGCAGCAGAGCCGCGCCCCAAGCGATGAGTAGCGCGGCCAGACAGAGCAGCCAAACATCGAGCTTCCAGCGCTCGCCCTCGATCGCGCCCGCGCGCATGGCCTGCCAGGTGTAGCGCAGTCCACCTATCAGCGCGGCGATCACCAACAGGCCGAGCGGCCCGAACCAGCCGATCGGCAGACTCACTTCTCCCCAGCCGAAGGTGCCCCAAAAGCTCATAAACAACAGCACGATCTGGCGCGGATAGACCAGCCAGATCCAGTAGGGATCGCTCATGGTGGCGAGCGCGTCGCGCATGCCCACGCCATCCAGCAGGCCACCGCTTAGGGAGGCGAGCAGTTCGGGCAGGGGCGGGGCGTGGCGTTCGGCGCTGGCGTTGCGCAGCAGGTTGGGGCTGTAATCGCCTGTGCGGGGCAGCAGCTCTTGGGGGTAGCTGCTGTCGGGCGCGTCGCGAGGCGGCAGCCGGCTTGGGTCGCCCGCGATCAGAGCCAGCGAATCGTAGTAGATCGCATGGGGCGCCATAGGGGCGGGCAGAAGCAGGCGCAGGCTGCGGGTATTGGAAGGAAGTTCGGTCTGCCACACGACCTGCTGCCACTCTGAGTCTAACTGCACAACTTGGTTGTGGGCCTGCCCGTCGATTTCGAGAATGGGCGTGCTGGCCTCGAAGTGGCCGCTTTCGCTGCGCATCCAGGCCGCAAGTGTGACTGTTTGACCAGAGATAGATCTGACAGTCAGACGCGGCAGATCTTGATAGAGCAGCATCAGGCTGCCATCGGCCTCTTGGGCCAGCCGAAAACTGTGCCGACCGTCGCTCTCGCGCAGGTAGGCCGTGCGCAGCGTGTGTGGGCTGCCGATCCAGTTGGCCAGCGGCCATGACTGGCTGAAGAGCGCGAGCGCCCCAAGTGCAACCAGCAGGCTTAGGCCGCTCACAAGCACACGCCAAGGCGGTTTATAGGCGAGCAGCAGCGTGATCGGCAAGAGCAGCAGTTGCGGGATGAGGGTGCGTTTGACCGCGAACAGCAGGCAGGCCGTCAGCAGGAGCAGCGCCAGCCGCCAGCCTGAGCGCTGTTTGAGAAAGAAGCTACAGACGATCAGCCAGAGCAGGGCGACCAGATTGGCGAGCGCATCGCTGTTGACCGAACTAAAGCTGTCGGCTAGGGCGGGCTGCAGCGCAATCAGGCTCAGAAGGCAATAGCGCAGCTCACTGTCGTCGCTCCAGAGGCGCAGAAAGGTGTAGGCGCTGAAGAAAAAGCCTAGACCGAGCGCAGCGCTTGTGAAGCGCGCGACCAGTAGCTGGGTCTCGATCGAGAGTTGACGTACTGGCAGAGTCGTCAGTGCCACCAAAGCGTAGTAGCTTGGTGGCACATGGCGTTCGTTGATTCCAAGATTCAGGTTGCCTGAATCGAGGTTTGGTTCAGGGAGCACTATATCTGCACGACTATAAAAACCCGAATCACGCATCGAATAGGCGATGGCGCGACGTAACTCCGGAATTTGCTCTTCGAGCGTGGGGACTCGCCCTAATTCGCGAATCAGTAGGGCGTATTCGAAATGGGTTGGTTCATCGTAGTGTTGCCATGGCGGAACAAGCACGACATAAATCGCTAGATGCAACAGCCAAACTAAAGCAAGGCCTACAACGATCCAGTTCTCGAGTCGTTGCTTGAACAAGTGTTGAACGTAATGAGCAGAGATTTGTCTCACGCTGAAGACGACTATTTAGGAGTCTTGGAAAACAAGCGGTAAGTAGGTTTTGTAATCGCCGAGTTGCTGAACAAACGTTTCCGAACCTACTGCGTTGCTGATGGTAGTGGTAGCGATTGTGACGACTAAGAGAAGAGCTAGTAGAACGATGGTTAGTTGCCAGGGTCGCAGAACGATAGAATGTTTCGATGTTTTCTTCATCTCATTCTCCTTTGCTCCTGAAACTCGTTACCATTATACAGGTTTTCACTCGAATGTAAAGGCTTTTTTAGCAAAGATATTTAAAAAGATATGAAAAAACTTGTTTTAGGGCAACCACGGCGAATTAATTGATTGTTAACTTACTCGTCAAAATGGTTAAAAATATTTACGATTTTTCAGAAAAATGGGACTAATAATTAGGCCACAAATCGAAAAAGACTACACTCTTAAGGATGAGTTTTTTTGATTCGTTCTTTGAAATGGAAAATCGGAATATAATGCTCTATAATCTGCTTTAACTTGAAAATAGTAGAAAAGTACTACAGATATTGGTAAAATACGAGTACTATTCGTACCGTTTCGTCTGAATAGGATATAGCGCTGCCTTGAAGAGTAAAGAGATATTTTATACAGGAAGCGCTGCTAAATACCACCTTATAACGCGTAGTGCTCGTAGCGTATTCCAGCGACTGGCTTGGCTCATCGTTTCGCCTAGTTCGAGCGGCATGTTGCCCGGGTAGCGCACATCAAGCAGCCAAGTGCCGTCTGGTCTGCGCTTTTGAAGCAGTACTTCGATCGCTTTCTCAAGGCGCAGGTCGGGCTTGAGACCCGCGTTGCGCATATAGTCGAGGCCGCGCAGCAGATCGTAGTGCCACCAGTATGGATAGGCGAAGCTCAGCCAATCGCTGCCGCTTTTGCGGTCGCGCTCGATCGGCTCGCCGGTCGATTTGCGGCAGAAGAGCTGGCGATCGAGCAGATACTCCTCTCCCACGCGGCGGGCTTGGCTGATGCGAGGATCGCTGCCGAAGCGCTGTTCGTAGGCGAGCAAGGATTCGAGCACGCAGATTGTGGTATTGAATGACGATCTATTTGATTGGTTAGGCGCATCACAATTCCAGCCACCATCGGCCAACTGCTCGCTCAGCAGACGTTCGATCAGCGGTCGCACATCTTGGCCGAAGTAGGCTCCGACTGCGGCGACCTGTGCGTTGATGCAGGGTTCGGTCTCGCCCTCGAAGAAGCGATTGTTATCAGCTTCTTGGGGTCCACAGCCGCGCCAAGTGACCTGATCGCGTACACGAGCGAGGGCCTGACGCGCTGGGGCGCTTGCGGGGTCGAGCCCGAAGTCGCGCAGCAGCATCAACACATGCATGGTCGAATCCCAACCACGATTCCAAGCCGCCCCGCCCCAGCTCCCGTCTGCGGCCTGTTGGCCGAGCAATTGAGCACCCCAGCCCTCGCTAGCGACGCGCGCCCGTTCGGTGGCGACTTGCTCTTCTGGTACATCGCTCAGATCGCGCAGCACCTGCCAGCGAATGGCCGGATCGGAGGCGAGTAGCCAAGCGATCAGTGCGGGATCAGCCTTCCAGTTTTGAGAAGAGAGATCTATTCCCATCAGCTTTTTCTTTCTCTCAAGACGATAGTGATAGGAAGAGGCGGAATGGAGGGGTCGAGCGAACTGTTTCTAGAAGTATAACGCAGTATGGCAAGCGAAAGATAGGCTATTGGGCTGAGTTTGGGGAGCGAGTGGAAAAAGCGAAGGGGATTGACGAAAGCGCCAATCCCCTTTTGCTTCTAAATCCGGCTGATTACGTTCTATTCGGCCTTCGGCAGAGTGGAACTTGACTATTTTTGTTGTGTGGAATTTCGCGCTCCGCGCGAAATTCCACACAACCCTTTCCCTTTTGGTATGAGGGGTGTTGCTTGCGCTTAGGCGCGGGCGGTGTGAGCGATCAGGTCGTTGACCATAATGGTGGCGACCGGATTCTTGCCGATGTATTGGCTCAGGTTGAAGGTGCTCACCATAACGCGGCCCAAGCCAACACGGCGTTCGGCGACCAAACCGACGATGTTGTGCAGCCAGCCGACCGCCAGACCAGCGTGAACCTCTTCGGCGTAGTTGCGCGTGCTGAGGCCCTGGATCACGTGATCGGGGATCAGATCAGCGAAGGCGAAGTTGAGTACGCCGCCGGTCGGGATATCGCCGAAGATCGTGTCTTGGCGGATCCAGTTGAAGTTGCTGGCCCAGTCGCCCTGCCATTTCGAACCTTGGCGCGCGGCGATATACAGGCCGTTGATGGTGCTCTGCTGGCTCTCGGTCGACTCGGCCAAGAAGAGCACCTTACCGCCATCTTGGGCGTATTCGCGCAGCTCGTCGGTTATCACAGTGGTGACAACGACAGCAGCGGCGCTGCGATCGGCGGTCACGTTGTAGCCCAAAGCCTTGAGCGACTCGGCTAACTCGCTGCTGGTAGCGTAGACCGCCGGGCCGTTGTTGACGCTGGCCTTGGCGCGCGGGAAGGCGTAGAAGTCGTGGTGGTTTTGGGCCACGACCGTGCCATCGCTGCCAACGATGCGCAGCTCAACCCGCAGGCGGGTGCTAGCGCTGATGGCCGGAACCGTGAAGCTGATCTCGCCCAACTCGCTAACGCCAGCGAAGGTCGCCTTGATGTCGCTGATCTTGCCGTTGATCTGGGGCTGCTCGAGCACCGACCACTCTAGGCTGGCGCCGCTCAGATCTTTGCTCGAGTAGTGCGAGAAGAGCAGCTTGAGGCTGGCGCTGTCGCCCTCCCAGAGCGGAACCTGCTCCCAGAGCGGCACGATCACATCGTCGCCGTTGACCTGGTGGAAGTATTCGAAGTAAGCCTTGGGATTGCGGCAGAGGTCGAGCAGACCGTTGCATTCCCAGTTCACATCGGTGAACTCGGTGATCACATAGCCGGTGATCGGAGCATGGCGGCGCATCTGCTCGATTTCGTGCTTCATCGCCACAAACTGCATGCCTTGGCTGGCCTTCGAGAGGTTCGAGAGCGTGCCGAAGACTTTGTCGAGGTGGTACTGCTTGAAGCGGTACTGCACATCGTGGGGGTACACTTCGCCCGCGCCACGATCCATACCGGTCTGGAACCACCACGGCTCTTTGCCGCCGTAGCCCGCCAACAGTTGATCGACATCGGGCAGACCCCAGTTGCCGAACTCGGAAACGATCAGCGGCTCTTCTTTGCTGCGGCGTACTTCGGGCAGCACCTTGCGCGCGATCGGCGCCCAGGGATCGCGGTTGTAGTCGCGAACGTTTTCGAAGTTCTCGTAATCGAAGGCGTAGCTCCAGTCGGGGCGATTGGCGAAGATCTCGCACCAGCGATCCCACGAGCGGTAGTGATCGGGCACCGAGTAGTAGACGTGGAAGTCGTCGAGATCGCTGACGACGTGGAAGTTGCCGTGGCAGCCGGAGTTATCGACCACCAAGCGGGTCGGGTCGAGCTGCTTCATAAAGTCGTAAGTCTGGGCCAGCCAAGCGCGATGGTCGGCGTTGAACATCAGGTCGGTGCCCCAGTTCTCGTTGATGATCGTCCAGATGATGATCGACGGGTGGTTCCAGTCGCGCTCGACCATACCGGTCAGGGTCGCCTTGGCACGCTCCTTAACCGCCGGAGTCAGCAGGTTCCAGTTGGGCAGCTCGGTCCAGATCAAGATACCAGCGCGGTCGGCGGCGTCGTAGTAGCGCGGATCGGTGATCTTGATGTGGGTGCGGATACAGTTCAGGCCCAGCTTCTTGGCCTTGGCGAACTGATCATCGAGCTCGGCGTCGCTGAAGACGGTGTACTGACCGTGGGGGTAGTAGTCTTGGTCGAGCGCGCCGCGCAGATAGATCGGCCGTCCGTTGAGGGTGATGGCGCCGTTGGCGGTGCCGACGGTGCGCATACCGAAGCTAGCCGAGAGGCTGTCATCGCCCAGCTCGGCGCTCAGCTTATAGAGGTTGGGCTGATCGATATCCCACAGAATCGGGTCGCTGATCGGCAGCGTGACGCTGTAGCTGCTTTGGCCAGCGCTCAGCTCGAAGCTGCTCTCGCTGTTTTGGCCGTTCGGCGCGGTCAAGTTCAGCTTGAGGCTGCTGTCGGCGCCGAGAGCTTGGTTAAGGAAGATCTCGACCTGAGCCTGCTCTTGGGCAACTTGTGGCGTAACTTTAATGCGGCTGATATAGGTTTTCGGGCGAACCTCAAGCGTGACGCTCTGCCAGATACCGCCGATAGCGCCGTACCAGCTTTGCTTGCCGTGGGGCACTTCGTCGAAAGGATACTGCCCAAAGGTCGCGCTGTCGTTGTTATCTGGATCAACAACCCGCACAAGCACTTCGTTCTCTTGGCCAGGGACCAAAGAGCTTACTTCGAATTCAAAAGGCAGATAGCCGCCTTCGTGCTCGCCTAACAAATTGCCGTTTACCCAAACGGTTGCGTGATAATCGACTGCTCCAAAATGCAGCACAGCGACCTGTTGCTTATCGTCGAATTGAGGAGCAGTGAAGCTGCGTCGATACCAAGCGGTACCACCCTTCTCTTGCAGCTCGGGGATCTGAACCTGCCAAGGGCCGGGCACGTGAATCGACTGCGGAGTGATTGACTTCACAGTATCGGGAGACAGTGTCTGTTTGGCATCAAAGACAAACTCCCACTGTCCATCGAGGGACAAACTGGTGCGGGTCATTGCACATCTCCTCAGAGTTATACATTTAGGCGAAACGTGCCCATATTGTACCGCAGGAACGCATTTGTCATGCAGCTGTGGCGGAGAGGCCTCGACCCTCCCATTCGGCTTCTGGCGCGTCCGCCTCCGGCTATCAGAGCGCCTTCCATCCATTGGGCGCCTAGTGCGCAGCTTGCGCTGCGAGCTGCCTGGCGCAGCTACCAAGCAGCTTCAAAGCCTGTATCGCGCCGCTGTTCCAAGATTCGCTTAAAAACAGGCCCTTTCGCAATGGAACAAAAGCTGTGGAAAGAACCAAAAATGGTCAAGTTCCGCTCTGCCGAAGGCCACAACATAACCTCATCAGCCGAATATGCTATGAAATTCGCAATGAGGCGCTAGAGGCACAATGTTGTGTAAGCGAAGGGTTGACGCCCAAGCGCTGCGAGCTGTGGGGATGTGCTTTTGAGAGAAAAATCAACCTTGAGCATGCGGTACAATAGCTTAACATTCGATGATGCAATGTAAGGAGCGCCCCATGACGACTGATCCTCAAAGCTCAATCAATGATCTTCCTGAAGAAGTGCAGACCCATGCGGCTGCATACGACGATCCGATTTATCAGAAAGCGCTTGACCACGTTTGGATCCACACCGTCAACTATGTTGAACTGGCCGAAAAACGCGGTCTAGTCGTATTCGATCGCGGTGAAGGCAGTACCCTCTACGATACCAAAGGTAACGCTTGGATCGATGCCTTGGCGGGCCTGTGGGTGGTCAATGCCGGTCACGGTCGCGCCGAAATCGCCGATGCTATGGCGGCCCAAGCGCGCAAGTTAGGCTACGTTTCTTCCGCTTCTTACACCTCGGTTCCGGCCGTTCAGTTGGCCGAGACGCTCGCCAGCATCACCCCCGGCGATCTAAGCCGCGTCTTCTTCTCGTCGGGCGGCTCGGAAGCCGTCGAGACCGCCTTGAAGATCGCCAAGCAGGTCCAAGCGCTGCGTGGCTTCCCCAAGCGCTACAAAGTCATCGCTCGCCGTGGCTCGTACCATGGCATGACCTTTGGCGCCATGAGCCTCACCACCGGCAACCGCACCCTGCAAGAGCGCTTCTTCGGCCCCTTGATGGATGGCGTCTACCATGTTCCTTCGCCCAACCGCTATCGCAACGACTTTGGCATCGAAGGCGAAGAGGGCGACGTTATGTGCGCCAAGTGGGTCGAGCAAGAGATCCTCTTCCAAGGCCCCGAAACGGTCGCCGCTGTGATCGCCGAGCCGATCTCGTCTTCGAACGGCGTGCATATTCCTTCGCCCAAGTATTGGCAACTGTTGCGCGAGATCTGCGATCGCCACGGCGTACTGCTGATCGCCGACGAGGTGATCAACGGCTTCGGGCGCACCGGCAAGTGGTTCGCCATGGAGCACTTCGGCGTTGTGCCCGACATTATGACCATGGCCAAGGGCATCACCAGCGGTTATGCGCCGCTGGCGGCCACCATTGTGCGCCCCGAGGTCTTCGAAGTCTTTATGTCGGAGAAGAACACTATCAGCCACCTCTTGACCTTCGGCGGTCAAGCGGTCGCTGCGGCTGCCGCCATCAAGAACATCGAGATTATGGCTCGCGAGCGTCTGCCCGAGCGCGCCGCCGAGATGGGCGAATACTTGGGCGCTGGCCTCAACAGCCTCAAAGATAAGCACCCCACTGTGGGCGATGTGCGTGGTTTGGGCCTGCTCTACTGCATGGAGATCGTCAAGAACAAAGAGACCAAAGAGAAGTGGGCCCGCGATTCAGACTACATCAAGCGCCTGCACGAACTGGCAATGGAGCGCCGTTTCTTAACCCGCGTTTGGGAGCTGCTGCACATTGCGCCGCCGCTGGTTATCACCCGCGAGGAGATCGACCGCATCGTAGCGATCTTAGACGATATGTTGACGATCGCCGAGCGCGAATTCGGCTACTAAGCCAACCTGACGGGCAACGTCGGTTGGGAGCGGCTTCGTTTTGGGGGGCTATCGGCGCACACAACTAGCGGCCCATTGTGGCGGGCGGGATGTTGATAGCCGAAGGCGGACGCGCCAAGGACCGCATGGAGGCGAGCAGCCCTCGCCGCCAGCATGCTGAAACGCAGCAAGCGGATGTGTTTTCTCAAGCTGCTGGATGCGTGAATGATCGGTTGACATAACAAAGAGGGAGGCCAATCACTGGTCTCCCTCTTATTTTTTGGCTGTGTTCGATTTAGGCCATGCCCAAGCGGTCGCGATAAAGTGCAACCAGCGCGGCGCCGATCGCTTGCGACAGATCGCCCAAAGCAGCCGGAGCGATCACAATCGAGTCGCGCTGAGACGGCCAGAGGTTCGGCATAGCGGTCTCGCGCACGATGCGCAGGTAGCGCGAGCGGAACTCGTCGCTGGTGGCTTCGGGGTCCATCAGACCGCCGCCGATCACAAAGTATTTGGCGTCGAAGGCCATGGCCAAGTTGGCGACGTGGTAGCCCATAGCGCGCGCTTGGAAATCGAAGATCTCGTTCGCGAGCGGATCGCCCTTCTGAGCCAGACCGCGCAGCGAGAAGGCGCGCTCTTTCATGCTCAGCGGCGAGCTAGCCAACTCGTGGTCGGGGTAGTTCGCCAGCTTCTCTTCTAGCAGATAGGGCAGGCCCGAAAGCGCGGTATAGACCTCGAAGCAGCCCCAGGTGCGGCCACAACCACAGGGATAGGCTTTGATGCCCAGCTCGTGCAGAGGCGCGGGCATATGGCCACACTCAGCGCCAGCCAAGGTATCGCCGTCTAGTGGCAGACCGTTGGCGTCGATGAAAGCGGCGCCCAAACCCGAGCCGGGGGCTAGCATCACCACTGTGCCCTTGTTGTTGCCGCGCACATGCTGAGCCTCGGCCACACCGCCCATATTGCCGTCGTTGCCGACCACAACTGGAATCTCGCGGCCAGCTTTTTCGGCTAGTGCTTGGCTATAAGCGGTGTGTACATCGAAACCAGCGAAGCTAGCGGGCAGGTTCGGCGATTTGTCGAGCACGCCATAGGCCTGATAAGGGCCGGGGATTGCCAGACCAACACCCTTGACCTGATCCCAGCTGAGCTGATTCTGCTCGAGATAGTTTGTAACTGCTGTGACCCAGCCCTGAACCATAACCTCGCGGCCAAGGCTAGCATTGGTTGATTGCTGGAGGAGACGGGTCGAAATCGGCGTTCCGTCGCTCCAAACACCACCAACTTTGGAGGTGGTTGCACCACTATCGGTGCCGATATACACATGCTGCGCTGCGCTCATCCTACTGTACCTTCAGCTTTCTATCTGACGTATTGCTATGCGATTGTGATGAGGATACGTTTGAATAATTTCTAACCATTATGAGGCGCTCAAAAGCGCATCATGCTCTGCGAACAAGCAGACACCCGAGTGCCTACCTTCTATCATACCCTATTTTGCGGCGAACGCTTCAATGAAGTTGCCCATCCAGCGCATAGCCAACCAGTAGTCTTCGATGCGGATATTTTCGTTGGGCGCGTGCACTTGAGTGCCGTGATAGCCCGCTCCTGCACCGCTGGTTACAGGCGTGCCGAGCGCTTGGCAGAGCGGATACATCGGTCCGGTGCCTGCCATGGTCGGGTAGACGATCGGTTCGAGATTGTAGGTCTTGCGGGCCGACTCGACCGCCGCGCGCACAACCGCCGAGTTGAGATCGCTGCGGGCCGCATGCTCGCCGCCCAACTGCACGATCTCGATATCGTTGAAGCCGTTGTTGTCGAGGTGGGCGCGCAGTTTGGCCGCGATATCGTCGGGATCCATATCGGGCACCAGACGGAAGTCGATCTTGGCGCGCGCCTCGGAGGGCAGCACAGTCTTCGAGCCTTCGCCGGTGTAGCCACTCACCAAACCGCAGATCGTACATGTCGGGTCGAAGAGGTGGCTCTTAAGGCGCTCGATGCCCGTCATGCCGTTGATAAAGGCTGGAATGCCGAAATCGGCTAGCAGTTCGGCGTCGTTATCGGGGATACTGGCCAGAGCGGCGATATCAGCTTCCGATGGCGGACGAATGTCGTCGTAGAAGCCCGGGATAAGTACGCGACCATCGGGCGACTTCAGAGTCGAAAGCGCCCAGATCAGTCGCCATGCCGGGTTGGGCACCACCGCGCCGTACTGCGAGTGCAGATCTTGCGATGCGCCGCGCACTACCAGTTCGACGTACTGAATGCCCTTGGCGCCCGCCGTGATCACCGGACGCTCGTCGATGTTGCGCCCGCCCGTCTCCCACAGACAGCCGTCGGCTTTGAGCAGCTCGGCGTAGTCGCGGCAGACCGCAGGCAGGGTGCGCGAACCGATCTCTTCTTCGCCTTCGATCGCGAAGATAACCTTGATCGGCAGTTCGCCCCGTGTTGCCATCCACGCTTCAAGCGCTTGAATGCGCAGCATGAGGTTGCCTTTGTTGTCGGCGACGCCGCGTCCATAGAGCTTGCCGTCGCGCTCGGTCGGCTCGAAGGGCGGCGAGTGCCACAGTTCGAGCGGCTCGGCTGGCTGAACATCATAGTGATCGTAGATCAAGAGCGTGCGGTCGCCGCTACCGAGGGTGGCGTACACCATAGGCGAGCCGCCATCGGCTTCCAGCAGTTTAACTTCGGCACCGAGCCGCTCGAGGCGCGCCCGTACCATGGCGGCTGTTTCGGCAATTCCCACGTTCTGTGCTGCGACCGAAGGCTGGCGAACCAAGGCCTTCAGTTCATCGAGGAACCGTGCTTTATGAGCATCAATATAGGCATCAAATGTGCTCATAATCCCTCCTTATGCGCTTGTGGTGGCGTATACGTGTATGGCAGATTATAGCATTGTTATGTGGGCCCAAAACAGCGCCGTTTTTACGCGCTGGGCACGCCTTGCGACGATCTGACGGCGAGCTTTGCGACTTTTGACCTTAGATACGCTCGGCCGTTTGGCGTATACTTGTCGTACAGCCCTTGCGAACGACCTGCTCGATCCTTGTAGTCTTTGGCGGAGAGGCTGCTAGCCCCCATGCGGTCCTCACCGCGTCCGCCTCCGGCTATCAACATCCCGCCCAACAAACGAGAGCTGTAGCTGCGCGCCGAGAGCGCCCGAAAACGTGATGAGGCGAACCTGCTTCGAACGCTAGCTGTTTGCGCCGCTCGCTCTGAAACGGGCGATGACGGCCATGCTGGCTCGCCGAGCTTTTGTCTGAAGCCACTTGGGCTGCTACAATAGCTAGCCGAGCGAGACCGACTTACTTGTGAGGTTGTTATGCTGAAAAGACATGCCTATTTCGCGGCGATTTTGCTGATCGCTGGCTTGTTCTGCCTGACGCCAGCTGCGGTTCTGGCCCAAAACGATACGCCCCAACAACGTGCGATCGACTGGATCAAGAGCCAGCAGCAAGACGACGGTGCTTTCCCCGGCTTTGGCCCGGGCGACACCGCCGATGTGGTGCTGGCCTTGGTGGCCGCTGGCGAAGATCCCACCAAGCTGCTCAAAGCTGGCAAATCGCCGCTCGACTATCTGCAGAGCCAAGCTCCGACCTACATCAAAAGCGGAGCTGGTGCGATCTCGAAGCTGATACTGGCCGCCACTGCGACCGGCCACGATCCGCGTTTGTTCGGAACCGATCTGCCCGCGGCCTTGGGCAGCATCTATAACGCCGATACGGGCCAGTATGGCGGCGATGTCACCGGTCACTGTCTGGCCCTGACCGCCATCAAAGCGATGGGCGCGACGCCGCCCGCCAAGGCCTTTAGCCGCCTTGAAGAGCTGCAGCTGGCCGATGGCGGTTGGAGCTTCGACGGCAGCGAAGCGACCGGCAGCGACACCAATACCGCCGCCGTCTGCATCGAGGCGCTGGTCGCCAACGCTCACACAGGCCCCATGCTTGACAAGGCTGTGGCCTATCTGCGCGGCCAGCAGAACGACGACAAGGGCTTCCCTTACTCCCAAACCTCGGCCTTCGGCAACGAGAGCGATGTGAACTCGACCGCGCTGGCTCTGCGCGCTTTCAAGGCCCTAGGCGAAGATACCAAAGCGCTTCAGCAAGCGCTTGAGAGCTGGCAGAACGCCAACGGCTCTTTCCCCTTCCAAGCCAGCGCGCCCGAGGATAACCCGCTCGCAAGCTATCAGGCGGCCCTCAGCCTGTTCGGTGGCAGCCTGCCGCTCAAGCAGCAGAGCGTCGCTGGCGTTCAGAGCTTGATCGGCCCGGCCGAGCCGCAGGCCAGCCTGCCCAACACCGGCGCTGCCGAGCAACTCTGGCTGCCCGTCGTGCTGTTGGCTCTGATCGCGACCGTTTCTGGTTTTATGTTGCGCCGTCGTAGTGCACACTAAACGTTCTAGAGAGGAACAAGGCGCTCATTGCGAGCGCCTTTTTATGCCTTATGCGATACCTGTGGATTGTGTTTATCGCCCTTGTGCTGCTGGCGATCCCCAGCCTGCTCCACGCTCAAACAGAGCTGCAGCAAGCTGGCTTGCTCGTTCAGTTTGAAGATGGGCGCGCAGAAAGCTTCTGTATCAACTATCAAGCCGACGAGACCATCACGGTCGAAGAGTTGCTGCGTCGCAGCGAGCTGTCCGTGGTAGTTCAGGCGGTCGGCTCTATGGGCGCGGCCGTCTGCCAGATTGACGGCCAAGGCTGCGCCTTCCCGGCTGAACCCTGTTTTTGCCAATGTATGGGCCCCGATTGCCGCTATTGGGGTTTGCAACAGCTTGTCGATGGCGAATGGCGCTATCTCAATCGCGGCGCCACCGGCACGCAGGTCAAGGCTGGCGAGATCTACGGCTTCGCCTGGGGCAACAACAGCCCGAGCGCCGCTTCGAGCCTGCCCGTGCGCGAATTGGCAGATTTCTGCCCGATCGAGGCGCCCCCGCCCAGCGCCGAGCCTGTGGCCCAAGTCGCCAGCCAAGCGCCCGCCACGCCAGCCGCTAACCCCGAGCCGCCGACGACTGCAGCGCCGCCCAGCCAAAGCGAAGCAGCGGCCAGCGCCGATACGGGCAGCTCGTGGATCAGCTATCTCGGTTTTGGGCTGATCGTCTTGCTGCTTGGCGGCCTTGTGCTGTTTGCCAAACGCAAACGCGCCTAGCAAGGAGCAGGCATGCATACCAGCATCTATTTGCTGCGCCACGCCCAGACCCAAGCCAACCTTGAACATCGCTACCAGAGCTGGAGCGATTCGCCCTTGACGAGCTATGGCCAGCTTCAGGCCCGCAGTCTGGCCGCGCGCCTGAAGCGTCTGCCCTTTCAGCAGATCGTGCTCAGCCCGAGCCAGCGCTGTCACGCGACCTTCAGCTTTCTCAAAGACCACTACCCTAAAGCAGAGCTGACGGTCGACTCAGCTTGGGCCGAGGTTCATCACGGGCGCTGGGAGGGCCTGACCTACCAAGAGGTGCAGGAGCGCTATCCCGAAGAGCTGCAGGCCCGCTTTGGGGCCGGCATTCACGGCAAGGCCGAGGGCGGCGAAAGCCTCTACGAAGTCGCCCAGCGCGTTCAGCAGGCCTGGCGAGCCTTGCTCGAACGCTGCGCCGATCAACGAGTGCTGGTCATCAGCCACGCCACTCCGATCCAATTGGTGCTCTGTTCGGTCTTCAACTTGCCGCCCGATCTGCACTGGCAGTGGCGCATTGATCTCGCCAGCATCTCGGCCGTCGATGTCTACCCTGGCGGCGCCATTGTGCGCTGCGTTAATGAGGTTCCAACGTTGCGTGCGCGAGAGGAGTAGTCTATGCCGCCCTTTCGTGATGATCATGAGCTAGCTGAGGCCCAACTCAATGTGCTCTATCAGTACGACTCTGCGGGCCGCATGCTGCGTATCAACGAGCCAAACGGCGCGCTCGCCCCTATGTTCGCGCTGAGCCGCACCCGCCACGGCAATCTCTGGCGCGTGCGCGCCGACCTGCCCGATGAGCTGGTCGCCGATCTGGCAGCGATCTGCCGCCGCGAAGCGATCGTCGAAGACTTCAGCCTTGTGCCCCAGACCTATCAGGAGCTGCTCGACTGTTTGAGCCGCTTAGCTCATCCGCGCTCGGTCTGGCGTGGCCCCTGTTACGTCTTCGAACAGCCCGTCGTTCCTCCCGCCGAAGCCCTGCCCCTCACCGCCGACAGGCTTGCGCTGTTGCAGGAACACTTCCCCGATTGGCACGAGCTGTCACCAGATAGCTCGCCATATGTTATCCTTAACAACGGAAGCGCTGTCTCGATCTGTTACAGCTCGCGCATCGGTCCGTTGGTTTGCGAAGCAGGAGTCGCAACCGCTCCGGCCTATCGCAAGCGCGGTTACGCTCAGGCTGTTGTGCGCGCATGGGCCGCCGCCATCCAAGCCAGCGGGCGCACGCCGCTCTATAGCACGTCGTGGATGAATAGCGCTTCTCAGGCGCTTGCTGGCAACCTTGGCTTACGTTTGTACGGCGAGAATCTCAGCGTCGCTTCCTAGAATTTGCCCGTAAATTAAAGAGGTTGACGTTGGCTTAGCTCTCTACTACAATGCGTACACGCTGTTTTGGTATAGTGAGTAGAGCACAACAGGTAAGACTGCGACCTAGACACTTGTTCTTAGGCACAGATCGTCATCGTTTCACGCTCTCTGCTAGTGAGCGAAGGATTTGTTCGATGGAAATTGTCTAGTGTACGTTAGAATCGCACCAATCTCGCTTCCAGTAGCTATGCACTCGTCGGCATAGCACGTGGCAACGTTGCCCAACCACATCAAGGAGAAAGCAGTTGATGCTGGATGTATCTGCTCTACTACCAAGATTTTGCTCAGTTCCCGCCCAACCGTTTCTGATGGGAACGACCGAGCGTGAACTGTCGCCATTGGCGCGCCTCTATGGCGGTACCCGCGAAAGTTACCGGGAAGAAACACCGCAAACGCAACTGACGCTGCCCGCTTTTGAAATGGCGCAGCTTCCAGTCACAAATGATCTGTATGCGCACTTTGTTGCGCAGACGGGTGCGCGTGCCCCCATCGTGTGGCGCGCTTCACAACCCTCAGCAGCCCTTGCTCGCCTGCCTGTGGTCGATGTAAGCTGGCATGAAGCCCAGCAGTTTTGCGCGTGGTTATCTGAAGTATCTGGGGTGCGTTATCGTTTGCCTAGCGAAGCGGAGTGGGAACACGCGGCGCGAGGCAGTGATGCTCGTCGCTTTCCTTGGGGTGAAACATTTGATCCCCATTTGGCTAATACTCGCGAGTCAGCTAAGGGATTGGTATCAGTCGATGAGGCAGAAACAGACGGCGCAAGCCCATACGGCCTGTTGATGATGTCTGGCACAGTTTGGGAATGGACATCCTCGCTTGATGTACCTTATCCCTATGATGCCCACGATGGCCGAGAAGACCCTGAAGCTCCGGGACGGCGCATTCTGCGTGGTGGTTGCTACGCCAACCCGCATGGATATGCCCGTTGTGCTTGTCGTTTTCGCCTTTTACCTACTATGCATAACGAGTTTCTTGGTTTTCGACTCGTTCGTTCGGAGGAACGTGCATGACGATTAAATACACCCGTTGGTTGCGGAGTTATGTTGGCCCGCAGCGACTATTGCAAGTGCGAACAAGTGGTTACATCTTAAATGAAGCCAAACAGATTTTGCTCTGTCGGCGCGCAGATGTCATGATGTGGGATGTGCCCGGTGGAGCTGTGGAACTTGGCGAGACGCCCGCTGAGGCGCTTGTTCGCGAAGTCGCAGAAGAGACGGGCCTGCAAGTACACCCAACCAAACTTTTGGGGGTTTACGCTGGCCCAGGCTGGGAGTGGACCTACCCAAACGGCGACCAAGTAGAGATCATCAATATCTTTTTCGCTTGTGATATCGCCGAAGGATCCTTGGGTAAGGCCCATAGCGAGCTTTTAAAGATCGAATTCTTCCCGCTCGATAAACTGCCAGCCCTTTTGCCGCGTACCGCTCGTATGTTGAACAATGTGCGAGAAGGCAAAGAGGGCCATTTCGACTAAGCGCTTGTCGCTCTTTGTACGAGGCATCCCGATCTCGGTTGGGGTGCCTCGTTCCATTTACCATCATATTGGCGCAGAGCTCTCAAACTCCCATTCGGTCCCTAGCGCGTCCGCCTACGGCTATCAACAATCCTTCCCCCCATTCAGTCCTTCAAGCAAGCCGCTGCCTTCCTTGGCTTCATTGCCTTCGCTGCAAACGCAGCAACCTGTCTGGTGCAAGCACCAAACAGGTTAAAACAACGAAGAGCCGGAAAAGAAAATGTTCAAGTTCCGCTCTGCCGAAGGCCACTCAAGAGCCGTCGCTTTTTTCAGCTATACTAGCAGCATTCCATCATCTCTTTCCTGGTTGCGGAACCTTCTAGCGAGAAAGGCTCAACTATTATGCGATTTATGGTAATGGTTCGATCGACTCCGACGACTGAGTCGGGTCAGTTGCCCAGCGAAGAAGAGCTGCGCGCTATGACACAGTTTAACGAAGAGCTGATCAAGGCCAAGGTCTTGCTCGCAGCCGACGGTTTGAAGCCTAGCTCGAGCGGCGCACGCATCAAAATGCACGGCGATCAGCGCACTGTGATCGATGGGCCATTCGCCGAAGCCAAAGAGCTGATCGCGGGCTATTGGATCTGGGAGGTCGCTTCTAAGCAAGAGGCGATCGAATGGGCTTTGCGCTGCCCCAATCCAACCGGCTACGAATCTGAGATCGAGATCCGCGAGATCTTTGAAGCCGATGACTTTGGCGAAACCTTTACGCCCGAATTACGCGCTCAGGAAGAGCGTCAGCGCGAGCAGATGGCCGCCAACAAACCGCAAGGGTGAGCAGCTGAGCCGTCGCTGCCACTCAGAAGGAGGAGTGTTATGTCGGACTTTATTACGGGCTGTGAGCTGAGTCGGCGCTTCTACGCCGAGCTGGTTCAGCCCTTACTTGCCGCCCACTTCCCTCGTTTAGAGTACGCGGCGGCCTTGCTGGGGCCGGGCAGCGACGTGCTTGGTTTCGATAGCCCTATGTCGACCGACCACGATTGGGGGCCACGCTTTTGGCTATTGCTTAAAGATCAAGACCTCGTTCTGCGCGATCAGATCGACGAGCTTCTATGCCACAAGCTGCCCGTCAGCTTTTACGGCTACCCGGTGAGCATCAGCGCGCCGAGCGGCCCTGTGTTGCCCGACCATCGCATCGTGATCGACAGCTTGCGCAATCTGGTGGTGGCTTATCTCGACTACGATATCGAACGCGAAATGACCATAGCCGATTGGCTGGCGATCTCGTCGCAGCAGTTGCGCGAAATGACGACGGGCGCAGTGCATCACGACGGCATCGGCGAGCTGAGCGCTTTGCGCGCTCGTTTGCGCTGGTATCCGCGCGATGTCTACCTTTATTTGCTCGCTGCGGGTTGGCATCGTATCGCCCAAGAAGAGCATCTCATGCCGCGCGCCGGATTTATGGGTGATGAACTCGGTTCGAGCTTGATCGGCGCCCGTTTGGTGCGCGACGCTATGAACCTCTGCTTTCTCTACGAACAGCACTACGCGCCTTATCCCAAGTGGTTTGGCACAGCCTTCAAACAGCTTGCTTGCGCCGCCCACTTTGAGTCGCTTTTACAGGCCGTGCTGCAAGCCCAGACTTGGCAAGAGCGTCAGAGCGCGCTCTGTGTGGTGTACAGCAGCCTGGCCGAGCTGCACAACCGTTCTGGGCTGAGCGAAGCGCTCGACCCCACGCCGCGCTCCTTTCACGAGCGGCCCTTTTTGGTGATTTGGGCGGATCGTTTCGCAGATGCGTTAATTGCTCAGATTCGCGATCCCGAGCTGCTCGCGATCGTTAACAATGGCTTGATCGGCAGTATCGACCAGTTTAGCGATAGCACCGACCTGCGTACCCACGTTCGCTGGCGCAAGCCTGTTCGTGCGCTCTATCAGATCGGGACAGAATAAGCGTCGTGTTGGGCGAGATGGGTCGGGCGACGAAGCGCCAAACAGCCCGAATGGGAGGAGCGGCGACGTGATAGCCGTAGGCGGACGCGCTAGAGACCGAATGGGAGCGGGAGACTTTTCCGTCAGAGTAGTAAATGTGTTACATAAGCTCGATTGGCCATAGAAAAAACGGATAGATAAGGAGATTTTATGACAGCATATATCGCACCTCTGCCCTTAGCGGCGACGCTCGAAGCGCTGCGCAGCGGTCAACAAGACCTGATCGCTGCGGTCAACGCGCTCTGTGATCGCATCGAGGCCATCGATGGTGAATTGCAGGCCCTGTTGCCCGAGCCAAATCGACGCGAGCGACTGCTAGCCGAGGCCCGCGCTCTGCTCGAGCGCTACCCCAACCCCGCCGAGCGCCCGGTGCTGTTCGGCGCTTTTCTGGCCGTGAAAGACATCTTCCACGTCGATGGCTTTGTGACGCGGGCTGGCTCGCAGCTGCCGCCCGAGCTCTTCGCGGGCGAGGAGGCCGAGACGGTGCGCGCCTTGCGGGCCGCCGGTGCTTTGATTGTGGGCAAAGCTGTAACTACCGAGTTCGCCTACTACGAACCCGGGCCGACCGGCAACCCCTATAACCTCAAGCATACGCCGGGCGGATCGAGCAGCGGTTCGGCGGCGGCGGTGGCGGCTGGCATCAGCAACCTAGCCTTGGGTTCGCAGACCGTCGGCTCGGTCATTCGTCCCGCGGCCTTCTGCGGTGTGATCGGCTACAAACCGAGCTTCGGACGTATCTCGACCCACGGCGTTGTGCCCTTCTCGCAGTCGGCCGATCATGTCGGCCTCTTCACCCAAGATGTGGCGGGTTTGGTTTTGGCCTGTAGCGTGCTCTGTTCGGCCTGGCGCAGTCAGCTAGCCCCGCTGAGCAGTCCCGTTCTAGGTGTGCCCGAAGGCCCCTATCTCGACCAGATGCCCTCGGAAGGGCGGGCCGCTTTCGAGCAGCAGATTGCTCAGCTTGAGGCGGCGGGCTACGTCATCAAACGGGTGCAAGCCTTCGGCGATCTGGCCACCATCGCCCAGCGCCACCGCCGTATGATCGCCGCCGAGATCGCTCAGGTGCATGCCGAGTGGTTCAAACAGCACGAAGCGCTCTACCGCGAGCGCACGGCTGGCATCATCCGCGAGGGCCAGCCCGTCACTGTCGAAGCCCTAGAAGAGTCGCGCGCCGCCCGTTTTGAACTGCGCCAGCAGCTTCACGAGCAGATGGACGCCGAGGGCATCGATCTGTGGGTTTGTCCGCCTGCCTTCGGCCCAGCGCCCGAGAGTCTGCAGGTCACGGGCGATCCCGCTATGAATATGCCTTGGACCAACTCTGGCCTGCCAGCTTTGACTGTGCCAGCAGGCAAGGCCGCCAATGGTCTGCCGCTCGGTCTGCAGCTTGTGGCGCGTTTCGAGCGCGATGAGGAGCTGCTGGCTTGGGCCGCTGGCATCGCCGAGCTTTGCGCTCAACTCTAGCCTTTTGGCGATAAAAAGAAGGGCGCATAGCACATGCGCCCTTCCAAACACTATTCGATTTGCGTAGCTAGACCTGTTGCTCGGCATGCAGCAGTTCGGCCAAGAACTGCCCGGTCACGCTTTGCGGAATCTGAGCCACCTGTTCGGGCGTGCCCTCTGCCACCACATAGCCGCCGCCGTCGCCGCCTTCCGGCCCCATATCGATGATCCAGTCGGCTGTTTTGATCACATCGAGGTTGTGCTCGATCACGATCACGGTGTTGCCCGCATCGACCAAGCGGTGCAGCACAGTTAGCAGGTGCTGGATATCGGCGAAGTGTAGACCAGTGGTCGGCTCGTCGAGGATGTAGACCGTGCGGCCCGTTGCGACACGCGCCAGCTCTTTGGCCAGCTTGACGCGCTGCGCCTCGCCACCCGACAAGGTTGTAGCCGGTTGGCCCAACTTGATGTAGTCGAGGCCGACGTCGTGCAAGGTCTGCAGAATGCGCTTGACGCGCGGCACGTTGTCGAAGAACTCCAGCGCGGTCTGCACATCCATATCGAGCACATCGGCGATGCTCTTGCCCTTGTACTTGACCTGCAAGGTCTCGCGGTTGTAGCGCTTGCCCTTACAGACATCACAGCGCACCCAGACGTCGGCCAAGAACTGCATGTCGATGCACTTCTCGCCGTTGCCTTCACAGGCTTCGCAGCGCCCGCCTTTGAGGTTGAACGAGAAGCGACCTGCGGTGTAGCCGCGTAGCTTAGCTTCGGGGGTGTTAGCGAACAGCTCGCGCAACAGATCGAACAGCTTGACATAGGTTGCCGGGTTCGAGCGCGGTGTGCGTCCGATCGGCTGCTGGTCGATGTCGATCACTTTGTCGAGCTGCTCTAGACCCGAGATCGAGCGGTGCGGTCCCGGGCGCACTTGGGCGCGGCTCAGGCGTTGCGCCAGGGCCGGGTAAAGCGTCTCGCTGATCAGCGATGACTTGCCGCTGCCGCTCACGCCCGTTACGGCTACAAAGCAGCCCAGCGGGAAGCTCACGCTGACGTTGCGCAGGTTGTTGAGTGTAGCGCCTGTGATCTCGATCTTGCCTTTGTCGGTCGGGCGGCGTCGCTCGGGAATGGCGATCTCGAGCTTGCCCGCAAGGTATTGCCCGGTAAGCGATTCAGATGTTTGCGCCACCATTTCAGGCGTGCCCGAGGCGACGATGCTGCCGCCCTTAACACCAGCTCCCGGCCCGAAGTCGACGATCCAGTCGGCAGCTTGCATGGTCTCGAGGTCGTGCTCGACCACTACTAGTGTGTTGCCAAGGTCGCGCAGTCGCAGCAACGAGTTGAGCAGTTTGCGGTTGTCACGCTGGTGCAGACCGATCGAAGGCTCGTCGAGAATGTACATCACGCCCATCAAGCCCGAACCGATCTGCGAGGCCAAACGAATGCGTTGCGCTTCGCCGCCCGAGAGAGTGGGCGCTGGGCGCTCGAGGTTGAGGTAGTGCAAACCGACATTCTGCAAGAAGCCGAGCCGCTCGCGAATCTCTTTTAAGATCTCGCCCGCGATTTCAAGCTGTAGGCTGCTGAGCTGTTTGTAATGCTCGGGGTTGTGCTGGCTGCCGTTGAGATGGGCCACATGCCCATTCTGCTGAATGGCTTCGCTCTGCATGCCCGAGATCGCACAGACCCAGTTGAAGGCTTCGGTCACGTTCATTCGGCCGATATCACGCAGGCTGAGGCCGTTGACTTTAACCGCTAGGCTCTCTGGCTTGAGGCGCGCACCTTTACACTCGGTACAGATCTGCGGGCTCATAAACTGCTCGTAGTGGTTGCGCGACCAGTCGCTGTCGGTCTGGTGGTAGCGGCGCTTGATCTCGCTGGTCAGGCCTTCCCATGGGCGCATGTACTCGCCATGGCCGCCGTTCTCGTTCTGCCAAGTGAAGCGGATCTTCTCGCGACCGCTGCCATGCAAGATGATATGGCGATGTTTTTCGCTGAGCTGCTCCCAGGGTGTGTCGAGCGAGAAGCCGAAGTGGCGCGCGATCGAAAGCAGCGCGCGCTGTGCCCACGAGCCTTCCTTCTTGCCCATCTCGCCCCAGTAGAGCACCGCGCCCTCGTTGATGCTCAGGGTCGGGTTGGGCACCAGCAGTTGCTCATCGACTTCGAGGTTTGAACCGAGACCGCTACAGGCCGGACAAGCGCCCTGCGGCGCGTTGAAGGAGAACATCTGCGGGGTGAGCTCGGGGAACGAGATACCACAATGGTTACAGGTATTGCTCTCGCTCATCAACCACTCGGTCGGCTCGTTGCGCTCGTCTGGTCCGCCTGTACGGCGCGGCTGAGCATTGATCAGCAGGCGGCCCTCGCTGATGCGCAGTGCCGTCTCAACGCTATCGGTGAGCCGGGTTACAAAGGCATCCCACTCGCTGACGCTCTGCTCGTTGGCTTTGCCCAGCTTGGCGACATCTTCTGCGGAGGCATCGTTTTGCTGCGCCGCCTCTTTGTCGGGCATCACCAAGCGGTCGACCACGATCTCGACCGTGTGTTTGACCTTTTTATTAAGTTTGATCTCTTCGCTCAGATCGCGGATCTCGCCGTCGACTCGTACACGCACGAAGCCTTCGGCCTTAGCATCTGCGAAGACATCTTTATACTCGCCCTTGCGTTGCTCGACAACGGGCGCAAGCACCATAAAGCGCGTGCCGGGTTCGAGGGTCAGAATACGGTTCACCATCTGCTCGGCGCTTTGTGAACTGACCGGACGGCCGCAATTGTGGCAGTGCTGTTGACCTACCCGTGCGTACAACAGGCGTAAATAATCATAAATTTCGGTGACGGTGCCAACCGTCGAGCGCGGGTTCTTCGATGCGCTCTTCTGCTCGATGGCGATCGCGGGCGAAAGTCCGCCGATGAAGTCGACCTTGGGCTTCTCCATCTGGCCTAAGAACTGGCGCGCATACGACGACAAGCTCTCGACATAACGGCGTTGACCTTCGGCATAGAGCGTATCAAAGGCAAGCGACGATTTGCCTGATCCAGATACCCCTGTCAAGACGACTAGTTTGTCGCGCGGGATCTCGACATCAATACCTTTGAGATTGTGCTCTCGAGCACCTTTAATCACAATTTTATTTTTGGACATAACTCCGTCCTGGCAACAAAGCCGATGACGCCGCCTCGGGGTGTAACGATTGTGGCAGCGTGATGTACCTCTTACAAAGGCAACGAACGTAGAATGATTGGGGTTTTTGGCACGCAAAAGCCCTACCGACGAGGATTTTGACCCCCATCAGTGCGGGATAGTTGGAATCTATTGTTTGTTTGTACTACATTTCTAGCACAAGTGTGCACTTCGATCATTATACCACAACTTATTAAAGAAGTTAGATCGATTCTATCCGAATCCTTAGAGTCGTTGAAATGCGCGATTCGTTGTAGGCTTGATAAGCAAGGGACGTTCCACTCTGCCGAGAGCCTAGGAGCATAGGATGATGATAGCAAATCCGTTTAATCACTCCAGCACGCTGGCGGCTTGCTCTCTTCCCCAACGAAGCTCCTTACCGCGTCCGCCTGCGGCTATCAACATCCTGCCCGTAACCTTGGTGTGCTAGCTGTGTGCCGCGAGACCTTCCCAACATACAACGATTAGTGGATTTCGTATGAAATGGCTAGCAGGCTACATTTGCTGAAAGACGTCTATGCTTGCAATCTGGGAAAAACGAAAAGCCGGGAAAAGGAAAGAGTCACGTTCCGCTCTGCCGAAGGCCAAAAAGATCGAAGCTGATTGGGTGTTGTATCACTTTCGGTCGCAGTATGAGCAAACAGCCCTTTGCGGCGCTAGCCCTGTTTGTAGCCGGAGGCGGACGCGCTTGGGACCTTGTTTGGGCTTGGCGACCTTTACGCCAACTAGGGCATAACAAAAACAGTTGAGTTGTATTTGTTGATGCTAATGAAACCTAAAAGCGGCAGAGCCTGCTACTCTCTGCCGCTTTGGGAAAGGGGTGTGTTGGGGTGTGATTACTGTTGTGGAGGTGTTAGACCATGTTTATAAGCGTAGATAACAAGTTCGACACGATCGTTTATTCCAAGTTTGCTAAAGATTGAGGTTAAATGGTGACGGACTGTTGCCTCGCTGATCGAAAGATGATTGGCGATTTGTAAGTTCTTTAAGCCTTGACTGACCAAACTCACCACTTCGTGTTCACGGGGTGTCAAGAGATCGCGCTTGCTTGAAGCATCGCTATCGTAAGGAGGTCGTGCGAGATCATTTAAAACCTCAGAGATAAGCTCTGGTTCCAACCAGACCGAACCAGCATGCACCTGCTCGATAGCATTCACAACGGTCTCTGTTGCATGATCTTTGAGGACCAGTCCTTTGACACCTAAACGAACTGCCCGACGATGAGACTCGGGTTTGGGGTCTCCAGTAATTAAGATGATCTGTGCATTGCTAGTGGCAAATAAGGCTGGTAACAGGTCAATACCATCTTCCCCATCAAGGTGTACATCGAGCAGAACGATGTCTGGCGATGTTCGTGCAAGTGCCTCTAGCGCTTCATCGCGATTGCGAGCTTCAGCAACAACCTTGAGATGGGGACGACTTTCGATAACGACACGCAGCCCAACCCGTACGACATCATGATCATCTATGAGCAACACACGAATAGGTTGTGCCTCAGAGGTGCTCATATGTTTTCCTGACCTTTGGTGAATATACGTATCTGGCTAGTTGTTTTAACCTTCTCAATACACGATGACAGCATAGAGTGTCATGAGATTTGTGAATAGGTACAGCTTGTAACGTGCCTATTTCCGAACTGAATTGTAAACAAGTGATGCATAACAATGCGATGACAAAGGCTGAACGTCTTCTAAAGATATGAGCTTTCACTCTAAGAAGATTCCGTATCCAATGCTACGGATCGTTGACTACTTAGTATGGATGAAGCTCTTAAGCGCTTTGGAGATTAACGACGTAACACCTCTCTATGTGGCTAAGCGAATCCTAAAACCAAATTCAATATACCACAGATCCAAGCCCTTCTGCATGCCTTGGCCCTCTCTGGAAGATGGTGCATTCTGTTCAGGAATAGAGGGCAGCTTGCTTGCATGACTAACCTACTAACAGCGGCTTACCGATGCGCTGAGTAGCAGACGCTTGCAAGCAGAGCTCTTGCAAAGCATAGCCCAATATAAGTTCATTTATATGCTATGAAGAAACAAGCTTGTACAACCTATATTGGCATAGATCTATTACCCGATATGTAGTTTCTCTAGTGTACCATAAGCTCATTGCCTAGTTGCGTGTCTGTAAGAACTAAAATATAATCTCATAGTGTTTACACCATTGTCTAGCTTGCAACATTTGAACATAAATCCCTCCTTTTTAACGAAGGTTTGTAGTAGGTATTGCCTGAGTGTATCTCAAAAAAGAGTTTGCGCTAGAAATAACGTACTCCGCTTCAAACCTATTACAAGCTATAAAAATTCTTCTGAAGTGTTACGTTATTATAAAGTCTCCCCAACGTTCTATTTATCAGTATCGCAACAAGTGCTCTCTTGTAGTGCTTTGAGATGCTATGTCAAAGCCACCTGCGAATAAAGTGATCTAAGCTTCCATCGTTGGCCTAGTTCGCGTAGAACCTGCAGCTTCAAAATGAGCATGTGGAACACTATTTTCTAACGGTCACTTTTGAAAAGCTTAGCATTTTCGTGGTACCATAGGGTAAGAAAGACCAATAGACCTTCGCTGGCAATCTCGTATGGCCCTTGTCGCTCGGCGGCACGAGACACTGCCTGTTATGAGCAGTGTAAATAGCATTGTGCATAAGAAAAGCGCCTTCAGCCGACTTGTGAAGGTTCAGATTACCTGCTTGCTATTGTAGCGCCGCTTTCTCTCAATCCATCCTAGGAGCCGAAGGCAGAAGCGTGATCTGCTTGCCTGAAGCGATACTCTCCTGTGGGATTGATGCTGTGTGAGGGTTTTTTGTTCAAAGTTGTAGGGCAGTTCTATGACATGGCAGCCACTCATGTACCTTGTAGTCCTAACTAGTGCTGCGATCGGCTTGTTTGTAGTTGCTTGGCTTGGTTGGCGTGTATATCGTCAGAGGCTAGCTCGTCCTTCTAAAGACTTCATGCCTTTGCTCGATAGCATAAGCGATCCAGCTTTAGTGGTTGATCAGCAGCGAATTGTGGCAAGCAATCGTGCGGCTCAGGCTTTGTTAGGACTCTCTGCCCAGGCGGACGATACGCTTGAACTGCTCAAGCGTATGCCAGAGCTAGCTGCGCTCTTTGATACTCCCGACGGATCAAGTATCGAGCTTAAGCTAGGTGCAGATGCGCGTGCGACCTATCAAGTTCAGAGCATACCCTTAGCTCAAGCCGCTCAAACTAGCCTTGCTCGGCTCTACCTCTTTTACGATATCACCGAACGCAAATGGGCTGAAGAGCGTCAAGCCTTCTTGTCCGATGTTAGTGCTCTCTTCCTTGCTACGATCGAACCGCAAACTGTACTGGCGAGCCTCGCTCAGTCGATTGTGCCGCGTATTGCAGATAACTGCTTTATCTATACGCGTGACGAACAAGGCGGTGCTCAGCTTGCGGCCTTTGTGAGCGAGCAAGCCCAAGAGTTCGAGCGACCGCTTGTTCCTTCCTATATTCCGTTTGATTCTGAAGCTGGTAAAGCGATCTTTGGCCCAGACGCGCCCTCGTCGATGTTTTTGCCCGAGGTGAGCGATCGAGACTTTGTGCATTTCGCGATCGATGCCGAACATCTCTCCTTCTTGCGGGCTTCTAAGATACATTCATTGATATGGGCAACCTTGCGGGCGCGCGGTCAGGTCTTGGGTGTGATATCGATCAGTATGAGCGTTTCGGGCCGAACCTATAGCCCGGACGATGTGTCTTTGGTTGAGGAGTTGGCTCGGCGCGCCGCGCTGGTGATCGATAACGCTCGCATGTTTTATCAGACCCAACGTCGCCTCGCTGAGTTCTCGGTCGTTCAGAGCGTTGCCCACGATATGAATTCATCGCTCGACATCGATACCGTGATGCAGCGCTTGGTGAGCCAGATCAGTTCGCTCTTTGGTTACCCCATGGTGAGCGTGTATCATCGCGAAGGCGATCAGTTGCGTTTGCAAGCTCATATCGGCTATCAACAGACCATATCGGTCATTCAGGCCGACGATGGCATTATCGGCCAGGTCTTGCGCAGCGGTCAGGCCGCGTTTATCCAAGATGTCAGCAAAGAGCCGAGCTTTGTTTCGCGCTCGGCTTTGACCCAGCAAGCCATCGTTGTGCCGCTCAAAGCCAACGACGCCTACGTGCTCGGCATGCTGTTGGTTGAGTCGCCGGGCAAGCCGGTTTTGACCGAAGACGACTACAGCCTGTTGATGACTTTGGCGGAGCAGGTCAGTGTGGCGGTCGCCAATGCTCGCCTCTTCAGCGATCTGCGCAGCTCCGAGCAGCGCTACCGCACCTTGGTTGAGCAGGCCGCCGACAGCATCTTTATCTTAGACGAAGACTCGATCATTCTCGATGCAAACGAGCAAGCTTCGGTCTTGTTGGGCTATAGTCGCGAAGAGCTGTTGCATACCCGGCTGCTCGATCTGATTCTGCCCGCCCAAGGTTCGCCCGAAACAGTGCAGCTTTCGGCCTTACAGCACGATACGCGCGATTTCGTGGTTATTCGCAAAGATCGCCTGCTCTGCCCGATCGATGCCTCGATCGGCACCTTCCAAGAGGGCGATCGCACGCTCTACGTCGTGATTCTGCGCGATATAACCGAGCGACGTCAGGTAGAGGCGACTCTCAGGCACGCCAAAGAGGTCGCCGAAGAGGCGACTCGTATGAAGTCGGAATTCTTGGCGACCATGAGCCACGAGATCCGTACCCCGATCAGCAGCGTGATCGGTATGTCGCGCCTCTTGCTCGATACCAACTTGAATGCCGAGCAGCGTGAGTTCGCCGAGATCGTCTATAACCGTAGCAATGCGCTCTTGCGCATTATCAACGATATTTTGCACTTCTCGAAGATCGAGTCTGGCAAGTTCGAGCTCTCGCTGGCGCCCTTCGATCTGCGCCGCTGTGTCGAAGAGAGCTTCGATCTGATCGCTCTGAGCGCGGCACAAAAGGGCATCGACCTCTCGTATCGCTTCGCGCACGGCACCCCCGAGGTGATCGTGAGCGATGAAGCGCGCTTGCAGCAGATTCTCGCCAACCTGCTCGGCAATGCGATCAAGTTCACCGATAGCGGGCGCATCGAAGTAGAAGTCTCCTCGCGCCATGTGGCTGGTCAGGCGCTTGAGTTCCGTTTTTCTGTGAGCGATACTGGTATCGGCATTCCCTACATGTATCGCGACCGTCTGTTTAAATCGTTCAGCCAGATCGATATGGCCTCCAATCGTCGCTTCGGCGGCACTGGTTTGGGTCTGGTCATCAGCAAGCGTCTGAGCGAGCTGTTGGGCGGCGATATGTGGCTCGAAGAAGATGAGCAGGAGAGGGAAGGTTCAACCTTCTGCTTTACGATCGTGGCCGATGTGCCCGAGCCGGTTTACACTTACCAGCAGCCCTCCCCCGATCTGGTCGATCGGCGCCTCTTGCTCGTCGATACCCGCGAGAGCAGTCGCACGATGCTGAGCAATTTCGCCAGCGATTGGGGCATGCAGGTGCGGGTGGCCGATTCGCTTGAACAAGCCTATAACTACCTCGAGACAGACGAGCACTTCGATGTCACCTTGATCGATATTTATGCCTTAGATGAGCAGTTCGATCCCGATGCTTTCTCGGAGCGTTACAAGAGTCCTATCATTCTCTTGCAGAATTTTGGCGAACGCGAAGCCAATGCTTTGATGTTTAAACAGTATGGCTTGCCGAGCATCAGCCGCCCCTTGAAGGCCGAGTTCTGTTACAACATCTTGCGCAACGCCGTCTTAGGTTTGCCTCTGCCCGCTATGCGCACGTCGGTCGATCAGGCTTCGCAGACCCTATCGGCCGATCTCAAGTCCTATAAGATCCTCTTGGCTGAAGATGATCGCGTCAACCAGAAGCTGATCAGACTCTTGCTACAGCGTTTGGGCACCGATGCCGAAGTCGTTTCGACAGGGCGCGACGCCATTCAGGCCCTCGAGCGCCAAGCCTATGATGTGGTCTTGCTCGATGTTCAGATGCCCGAGATGGATGGTTTGGAGGTTGCGCAGTATATCACGCGGCGCTGGCCTGCTTCGCAGCGCCCCTTTCTGATCGCTGTAACGGCCAATGTCATGCCCGGGCACATTCAGCAGTGTCTGGCGGCTGGTATGGACCATTACCTCAGCAAACCCGTCACGCAAGAAGATCTCTTGCGCGCCATCAGCCTCGCGCCGCGCCAGAACGATAGCTATCTTTCGATCTCTGAGCAGCAGGATATCGAGCGCCAGCTTGAGCGCAACTACCCAGAGACAAACCCACAACCGCTTTCTGAAACGGCCCGCTCTTGTAGCTTACAGCCGAGCGATTCGGTCGATTTAGCGCGCTTGCACGCTCTCGCGGGCGAGAATGTCAACAGCGTTGTGCCGCTCTTGATCGACACGTATCTGAGCGACAGCCATACTTTATTTGAGCGCATGCGGGCTAGCTTAGAGAGCGGCGATTTGAAGCAGCTTGAGCGCCAAGCCCATAAGCTTAAGTCGAGCAGCGCCATGCTGACGGCGACCTTTTTAGCTGATCTATGTAAACAGCTTGAGGCCAGCGCCCAAAACGAGTCTTTTGAACAGGTTCGCGCGCTTTTAGAGCAGTCAGAACGCGAATATGCGCGGGTGGTTACGATCTTAGAGGCCGAACGGGTTCGTCTGAGCGAGCAACATGTCGATAGCATGCCGGTCTAGATCGCTTGCGATCGCTGAATCGGCACACCCTAGAGACCGGATTATCGAGCAATTTCGATCGACCGCTTGCTGATTAGAAAGCCTTAAAAACGCCTTCCCAGCTTGTCTATCAGGATAGTATCAGGTTGCTATTCGCTTGACCATGCTATAATCGCCGTACAAGCTGTAGAGTGGAATCTTTAGTAGTTAGAAAGTAGCAGCAAACGCGCCGTGCCAAGTTGGAACGATCTTGGAAATGTATGGACAACGCTGCGGGAACTCGATGTTAATGCGATCCGCGCTGAAGCGGAGCAACCGCTATTTATAGCGTGTATCGGAGAAGATGAATGTGTCGAAGAGCTTTCTCGCCTTCTCCATCGCAGTACAGATCGCTACCCCGGCGTTGGAATAGATCCGATCGGTCGTTTTTCGGCCATTGTTGATACGGAGACCCTTGGCCGTATCGAGCGTGCCGATCTTGTACTGGTAGTGCTTGATGCTCGCAAGCCGATTGATGCAGCGATCGAACGAACCCTCGATCAACTGGAGTCGAGAGGTGTTCCGATTCTGCTTGTATTGTTATATGGTATCTCTCTGACCAATTCGTCGGGCCGTTTCAGCGCTATTCACAGTGTCGCTATTCCCACAGTCGAAGCGGTAGATGCGCCTGATACCCTCGCACGTATGGTGCTGGAACGTCTTCCCGATGAATTGCACCTTTCAGCAGCGCGGCGATTGCCTGGCTTGCGAACTTCGGTAGCACGCGACCTAGTCAATAGCGTATCGTTTTCCAATGCGACCTACGCCTTGGCGGCTGGTCTGCCGCAGCAGATACCGATCATAAGCGTCCCCTTTGCGGCAGCTGATATTTTGGTGTTAACCAAAAATCAAGCACTGCTTGTGTATAAACTTGCGCTCGCCTATGGTGCGCCTCCCGACTTCCAATCGCGCATCAAAGAGGTTTTGCCTGTGGTTGGTGGCGCATACATCTGGCGGCAAGTCGCACGTAGTTTAGTAGGGCTCATTCCAGTTTGGGGTATCGTCCCCAAAGTAGCGGTCGCCTATGCAGGAACCTATAGCACAGGTATCGCAGCCTGGCGCTGGTATGCCAGTGGCGAGCTGGTGAGCGGCGAGCAACTCAAGCAGATCACTCAAGAAGCCATGACGGTAGGGCGCCAACGTGCCCGCGAATTGTTGGCGAAGGTGCGCGGTGGCGATAAGCAGGAGAAGGCTGAAAAAACAGGCTTCTTCAAGGGTATCGGCCAAAAAGTTCGCGGTCTTTTGCCCGGCAAAAAGCAGGAGCCGCCCGCCTTACCTGAGCCGCAGGATGGTCAAAACCAATAAGAGGTTGTCACAAGAGCCAAAACGAGGGTAACACGCGGTGTTACTCTGTTTTGGCTTTATTTCGTTAAACGAACAGAGGTACTATGGATTGTTTTGTGATTGAAGGACAACAGCGCCTATCGGGAACGATCACTCCCATGGGTAATAAAAATGCTGCCTTACCCCTTATTGCAGCAGCTCTTCTTAGCAGCGAAGAGCTTATTTTACATAATGTTCCCGATATCGGCGATGTGCGGGCTATGCTCACGATCTCAGAGCGTTTAGGGGCGACCGTCTCGTTGCGCGGCGATCACTGCTGGGCTATCTCGGCCTCTCAATTCCAAGATCGCGAGCCAGACGATGAGCTTGCTCGTAAGATCCGCGCTTCGATACTGTTTGCAGGGCCGCTCTTGGCCCGTCGTGGCTATGTCACTCTGCCGCGCCCAGGTGGCGACGCGATCGGTCGTCGCCGGCTCGACACCCACTTCTTGGCCTTGCGCGAGCTTGGTGCCACCATCGAAGTGACTCCCAACAGCTATGTGATGCGCGCCGAGCGCCTGCGCGGTGCCGATATCTTCCTCGATGAGATGAGCGTGACCGGCACCGAACAAGCCATTTTGGCGGCGGTTTTGGCCGAAGGTCACACCACGATCGGCAATGCTGCCTCCGAGCCGCATGTTCAAGATCTCTGTCACTGCCTCAACGCCATGGGCGCACGCATCGGCGGCATCGGCACCAATGTGCTCGAGATCGACGGTGTGACCAGCTTGCATGGCGCCGAATACACGGTCGGCCCCGACTTTATGGAGGTCGGCTCGCTGATCGGCTTGGCGGCTGTGACACGTAGCGCGCTGCGCATTGCCAACGCCCGCCCGCGCGAGCATCGCATGACCAAGATCGTTTTCAACCGCTTGGGCGTCGATTGGACCGTCGAGGGCGATGATATCGTCATTCCTGCCGATCAGGAGCTGGTTGTTCAGAGCGACGCGCACGGGGCCATCCCCAAGATCGACTCGGCCCCTTGGCCCGGCTTCAATACCGATCTGTTGGTGACTGCGCTTTTAGTGGCGACCCAAGCTCAGGGTACGGTGCTGATTCACGAGAAGATGTTTGAAAACCGCCTCTTCTTCGTCGATCGTTTGATCGGTATGGGCGCGCGCATCATTCTGTGCGATCCGCACCGCGCGGTGGTATCTGGCCCGGCTCAGCTCTACAGCGAAAAGATCACTAGCCCCGATATCCGCGCGGGCATGGCTTTGATCACAGCCGCGCTGTGCGCCAAAGGCCGCAGTGTGATCTATAACATCAATCAGATCGACCGCGGTTACGAGCGCATCGAAGAGCGATTGGCCGCTTTAGGAGCCAATATCGAGCGTGTTCGCTCCTAACACAAAGAAGCCTTTAGCGCTCTAGCGGCGAGCTCTTTTCCTTCCATTCGGTCTCTGGCGCGTCCGCCTCCGGCTATCAGATAGGCTAGCTGCCCTCATCCCCGGCCCTTCTCCCGCACTGCGGGAGAAGGGTGCAAGCTCGTACTAAACTCCAAAACCTCTCTAATCCCCTAAGTGATACCAAATAACTGTCTATTTGGCCTTCGGCTGCGTGGAACGTGACTACTTTCTTTGCGGAACAATGTGGGGGCGAACTATCTCCCGCTGCTTGCAGCGGGAAGAACTACCCTTGGGTTGCGGGCGGGATGCTGGTAGCCGTAGGCGGACGCGCTAAGGATCTTTTTTGATGTTTGCGCTCTCTCCGCCAACGGTATACGAGGGATGAACAAGAAGGTGCTTTGAACATAACAAAATGGCGCGAGGATCTTCCTCACGCCATTCGCTCCTGTAATGCACCAGCTTAGGAGAGCAGGTATCTTTAAGGGCGCACGGTATAGATTACAACGGGGGCGGGGCCGCTCTCGTCGCGTAGAAGCCGCTCGACACGCTCCTCGGAAACGAGACCACGGCTGTAGGGGTCGTAGTTTTGCCCGCCCTCGACATAGTAGTAGTAGGTTACGCCGTTAAGCGACAGACCACGGACATTGCTTGCGCGAGCGCTGACACCAGTGGTGACTTCGATCATGGGGTCGTCGACCACGTTGGCAAGTCGATCGCTGATCGCAGCGCGCACGGTTGGAAGCGCGTTGCCAACCGAAGCTGCGGGAGTCTGTGGAGCTAATATACTCAATACCCAAGCTAGTATGATGGTCAAAACTACCCCTTCGATTGCCAGAAGCACCCAAAATGTTTGAGCGCTAATTCCGTAGATCGTTCGAGCGCGTGTAGCTTGTTGGGTTTGTAATGACATATGCATACCGGCAGGCCCTTCATTTTTCAAAGCAACGTTGGTTCTGATGTTGTTAGATCAAGGATACGCTAGATGAAACGAACAAACATCAGTACAACGACGGAATTTTGCTCTTTATTTGTACTGATGTCAGCATACACGAGCCTTAGTAGAATATCGATAGAAGAAGACTGATGCAAAACTGATATGAAAGTGAGACAGCGGGCTTTTTTGAAGTTGTCTTAAGAATCGCATATTTTGCTGTGACTCACAGTAATGATTGAGTAATTATTTAATTGAAAATGAGTTACAGAGGGGTTAAATTAGGGTTAATGGTCGGAAATGAATGTGAGGATCACCAATTTGTAGGAATTGTGCTATAAAAAATATTCCAAGGAAGATCGTTGGGGCTATCTTCGCGCTGAAGCCAGACCAAGTCGATCGCACCGGGCTGAAAGGCATCGCTGGCGCGTAGCGAGGGGTAGAGGTTGGCTCCCGATTGCTCGAAGGGTGCTTGGATCTCCTGCCAAGCATCGTCTTGGAGCTTGAAGATGACGATAGTGCCCGTTTGGGGGTCGTCTTCTGGCAGTTTGATGGGCTGTTCGGTCTCACTCCATACAACCCAGACGGCCCCTCTTGTGCCGATGGTGATGCTCGGAAAGGATTGCTGCAGATTGTTGGGGCGAATCGCCCTAGCAGGGAGCCAGCCGTCGGTATTCAGGCGCGAGTAGTAGATCTGGGCCTGATCGACTTGGCTTATTTCGCGCCAGACGACATGCAGCTGACCTTGGGCATCGAGCGCCGCCGAGAGGTGGCGCTGGTCGTTTGGGCTGGGTGCGATCGTTTGCCAAGTGGTCCAGCTTTCGCCGCGGTCGAACGATTCGCTCCAGACGATCTGTTGGGGTGTGCCGCTGCCGCCATAGGCCAAGAGCCAGAGGTGTTGCCCGTCGGGCGCGACGATAATGCTCGGACGGCTGCGATTGCCGCGCTGCTCGGAGTGCACAACGACCGCGGGTCGCCAAGTGGCCCCACGATCGTCGGAACGCACTACACGCACTTGCGAGGCCTTCTCATTGTTTGGGTCGAGCCCTTGCCATGCGATATAAACCTGATCGCCGTTGACCACCATGCTGGGGTGCTCTTGCCAGAGTGCTTGGCCTTGATAACCGTCGACGGGCGCGACATTCTGCCAAGGCTGCCAGCTCACCCCGCCATCGAGCGAACGGGTATATTTGATCTGACGTTCATTCTCTCCATTGTAGCGGCTATCTTGCCCATACCAAGCCACATGAATGATGTCGTTTGTATCGACCACAATGCTTGGGACGCGCTGCATATAGTCGCCGGTTGTTTCGATCGGCTGGCCTAAATTGAGGATCTGCCAGCTTGCGCCTTGATCGTTCGATTTAGCTACGAAAATATGGTACAGGTTCTTTTGATTGGCTCGGAAGTGCTTGCGATAGGCCACGTAGAGGTTGCCGCGCGAGTCGCGGGCGATTTTGCGCTGATCGGGGTAACCTAGGGCACGATAGTCTTGAGTAGTGTCGATGCGCTTCATTGTGATTCGACTACAACTTGAGAGGCTTATTACAAGGGCGAGCAGGAGACAAGTAGCGCCTGTCAGATAGGATAAACGTTTGATCATAGCCGACAAATCGTGCTCCTGTGGTACCATACAGTCCAGCTTCTCGTATGATCATAACACGTTCTGTTGTGTGAAAGGTCGAGGAGTAGATAACGATTTTTTCAGCGCATTGAAAGGCTGTATGCATATGTCCTCGCTCCCTACGATCGATGAGTATCCAGAGCGTTATCGCTACCGTTTTTGTCCTATTTGTGGGGCTTCTTTGGGCCGCGAAGTGGTGTTTGATCAAGAGCGTTTGCGCTGTCCCGAATGTCGCTGGATCTTCTTCCCCAATCCCTCGATTGCGGCCACGGTGGTGATCGAGTATCAGGGTGGGATCGTATTGTTGCGGCGCGCTCTGCCACCCGATGTGGGGATCTGGCACCTGCCGAGCGGGCACGCGGAGTATGGTGAAGATCCGGCGGCGGCGGCCTTGCGCGAGGGCAGGGAGGAGACCGGCTTAGAGCTGGCGGATCCAATCTTTTTAGATGTGATCCACGAGCCTTCTTACCAAGATCCGAGGCTCTTTTATGTGGTGTTTGTGTACGCTGCGCGGGTGGTTGGTGGCTCGTTGCGCTACGATGAGCACGAATCGAGCGGTGCGCAGGTTGTGCCACTCGATCAATTGCCGCCCTTGAAGTGGACGATTCAGCAGCGCGCGATCGAGGTGTATCGTCGTTTGAAGGCCGAAGCGAAGCTGTATGGAGAGGCGAGTTAGCGATATGGCACTGCTTGAAGCACGTAAGATCAGCAAGAACTACGGAGCGACGACGGTGTTGCGCGCGCTCTCGCTCGAGGTCGATGCGGGCGAAGTGGTCGCGCTATTGGGGCCGAGCGGCTGTGGCAAAACGACTTTACTGCGGATCATCGCCGGGCTCGAGCAGCTCGATAGCGGCACCCTGCTGTTTGAAGGGCGCTCGATCGAGCAGGTGCCCGCCTATCGACGCGGCTTTGGTCTGATGTTTCAAGATTATGCCCTTTTTCCTCATCGCAATGTGGCCGAAAACATTAGCTTCGGCTTGCGTATGCAGGGTCAGAGCCAAGCTGTTATCGATCAGCGTCTGCGCGAGATGTTGGCGCTGGTTGGCTTATCGGGCTATGAGCGGCGGGCGGTCTATGAGTTGTCGGGTGGCGAACGGCAGCGGGTCGCGCTGGCGCGTTCGCTTGCGCCACGCCCGCGCCTGCTAATGCTCGATGAGCCGCTGGCCGCTCTCGACCGCAGCCTGCGTGAGCGCCTACAAGACGAGCTGGGCAGGATTCTGCGCGAAGTTGGGGTGACGAGCATCTATGTAACCCACGATCAGGGCGAAGCGTTTGCGCTCGCTGATCGAATCGTGCTGATGAACGCAGGCCAGATCGAACAGCAAGGGCCGCCAGAGCAGGTCTATCGTCGACCTAAGAGCGCTTGGGCGGCTCGTTTTTTGGGCATGGAGAATCTTTTGCCAGCCACGATCGCCTCGCGCGATCAGCGCACGCTCGTTGCTGATACACCCCTAGGGCGAGTTGCGCTGCCCGCCGAAGAGCAGCCGGAGAGCAGAGCGCCGCAGTTACTCTTGCGACCAGATTCCGCTCGCACAACTGCGCGCTCGCCCCACGACCTTGTTGTGAAGGTGACGATCCAACGGGTCACCTTCCGAGGTACGAGCTTTTGGATCGATTGTAAGGATCAGAGCGGAAATAAGCTGTCGTTTTCGCTCGATGAGCGGCCTGGCCAAGCGGGCGATCAGGTAGATCTGGCTTTGTCGCCCGAGGGCATGGTGCTGGTGTATTCCTGAGGAACGTTCTATGACCCATGTAAAAACCAATGCGATGCGCGTGCTCGATCAGCGCAAAATCCCCTATGAAGCCTTTAGTTTCGACCCCGAGATTCATTCGGCGGATGGGGTGGCCGAGGTTTTAGGCGCGCCTGCCGCACAGGTCTTTAAAACCTTGGTAGTGATGCGCGAGAAGGGAAAACCGCTTTTGGTGGTGATGCCCGGCGGGCGTGAGGTGGATCTGAAACAGCTCGCAGCCAGCGTAGGCGAGAAGCGGGTGCGTATGGCGACCAAGAAGGAGGCAGAGACTTTGACCGGCCTGTTGACGGGTGGAATCTCGTCGCTGGCTTTGTTGAATAAGGGTTTCGGGATCTACTTGCATGAGAGCGCAAAGGAGTGGGAGGAGATCTATATGAGTGCGGGGCAGCGCGGGATTAATCTGCGCTTGCGGGTCGATGATTTTATCAAGGTTACAAATGCTAGATACGTAGCATGCTGACGCTCAGATATGCTATAATAGCGTTACCAGACCGAACTACTGCGAATCTATCCACGAAGCATCCTCTTAACTTAATGGCGGACGAATTGTTCTGTGTGTGTGGCTATCGTTGCGATTTTGAATTAAGGAATGATTATGTCGCAGGTAAATACGCCATTTGAAGTACTTGGAAAAGGACGAAAGCTGATTGAGGGTTTGGATAAGGTAACGGGGCGCGCCCAATATGTTGCCGATATTCAACTGCCCAATATGCTGCACGCTCGTCCTGTTCTGAGTCCCTATGCTCATGCAAAGATAGTCTCGATCGATAGTGAAGCGGCGCGACAGGTACCTGGTGTGGTTGCTGTGCTGACTGCTGACGATCTACCCACTAAAGATCGGGTTATGAATTCGCGTCACAGCGCTATTTTGGCTCGTGAGCGCGTGTTATTCCGCGGCCAGCCCGTGGTTATTGTGGTGGCCGAAACTGAGGTGGCTGCGAAAGATGGCGCAGATGCGGTCTACATCGATTACGAGCCGCTGCCGGCTGTGGTTGATATCGAATCGGCTATCGCGCCCGATGCGCCCATTCTTTGGCCCGAGGGTGTTCCGAGCGAGGGTGAGGACATGACTGCCACCCACGCTGCAGTCGAGAAAGAGTCTCCTAAAGAGAAGCGAGCTCCTTCCAATATTCACGAAGAGAATCGCTTTGTGCGTGGCGATGTAGAGAAGGGTCTGGCCGAGGCCGATGTGGTGGTCGAGCGAACTTATCGCACTCCGATCGTCTACCAGGCCTATATGGAGCCGTTTGCATGTGTGGTTGATCCTGACCCCTATCGCGGTAGCCTCACGGTCTATGCGAGCACCCAAGGCCAGTTCACCGTTCGCAACGAGGTCGCACGACTGCTCTCCTTGCCGCAAAGCAAGGTCAAAGTGGTTCCGATGATGATCGGTGGTGGTTTCGGTGCCAAGCACTGTGTGATCGAGCCCACGGTTGCGGCTGTCGCTGTTGCTATGCGTCGACCGATCAAAATGGTGATGACGCGCGGCGAGGACTTTTTAACGGGTACACCTTCGCCTGCTACGATCATTTCGTTGACGACTGGCGCTAAGAAGGATGGCACCATTACGGGGATTAAGGCCAAAGTCTTCCTTGACAATGGAATCTTCCCCTATGCGCTGTCGGGTATTGTCGCCATGCTGCTAGGTGGCTACTACAAGTGCGAGAATGTCGAGATCGAATGTTTTGAGGTCTTGACCAATAAACCGCAAGCTGGCGCGTATCGTGCTCCGGGTGCGCCTTCGGCTACCTTTGCTATCGAATCGAATATCGATGAAATGGTACGCTTGTTGGGCGAAGATCCCTTGGAGTTCCGCTATAAGAATGCGGTTGAGGGTGGTGACCCCTCAGGTGTTGGTGCGCCTTGGCCCGAGGGCATCGGCATGAAAGCCTGTCTGGATCGTTTGCGCAAGCACCCATCTTGGCAGGGACGCAATAATCTTGGCCCGAATGAGGCGGTTGGTATCGCAGTTGGTGGCTGGCCCACCGCTATGGGTCCGGCAGCTTCGGTCTGTCGTGTCGGTAGCGACGGTGTTGTTTCGGTTCTGGTCGGTTCAGTTGACGTTTCGGGTGTGAACAGCAGTTTGGTGTTGGTCGCAGCCGAAATCTTGACCGTGCCGCCCGATCAGGTTGAATTGATACAAGGTGATACCACTACTGGTCCGGCAGCACCGGCTAGCGGTGGTAGCCAAGTGACCTACAGCGTCGCTACAGCGGTTGCCGCTGCGGCTCAAGAGGCTAAGCGCAAGCTCTTGGAAGTGGCCAGCGAACACTTTGAGGCTCGCGTCGAAGACCTCGAGCTGGTGAACGGCAAGGTTCAGGTCAAGGGTGTGCCATCGCGCGCCATCTCGATTGGCGAGATCGCTGCCATCGGCGAGCAGAAGGCTGGAGGCCCCGGCCCGATCATCGGCGACGGCACCTCGGCGGTTGGTACCAACTCGCCCGGCTTTGTGGCCCACCTTGTGCGCGTAGCGGTCGATCCCGATACCGCAGAGATCGAGCTGAAGGAGTATCTCTCTATTCAAGACGTTGGCTTCGCGCTCAACCCGCTGGTCTTGGAAGGCCAGATCCACGGTGGTATGGTGCAGGGTCTGGGTTGGGGCTTGCACGAAGCTATGCGCTACGACGAGCACGGCCAGCTCCTTTCGGCGAGCTTTATGGACTACGACATTCCGAAGATCGGAAATGTGCCGCGTCTTGAAGCGATTATGCTCAACAACCCATCGCCGTTCGGCCCCTTCGGCGCGCGTGGTATCGGTGAGCCGCCGATTACGGCTGGCGCTGCGGCGATCGCCAACGCTGTCCGAGAGGCTACAGGCGTGCGCGTAACCGAGCTGCCGATTCGCCCAGAGGTGCTTTGGAAGAGCATGCAAGAGGCCTAAGGCTGTTCTATCTGAAGCAGCATCTGTGGTATCAATGACGATCCCGATCTGAAATGTGTATGTGCAGAGTGAACCTATCCTGTTCGCTCTGCACTTCTTTTTAGCTGTGATACCAAATCCGCTTGATTACTTGCTCTTTGGCCTTCGGCAGAGTGGTCTTTTGCGTTACAAAAACGCAAATCTGTAAGCGAATTTGATATGACTACACGCGCTCGACTGTTTCCTGTTGTCTTTGGCAGAGTGGATAGGAAGCCTGATTGCCTTTTGGGGGCGGTTCGCGTAGGGCGATACGCCTCTGCTTTTGGGAGGGATGTTGGTAGCCGTAGGCGGACGCGGTTAAGGCCTTGTTTGGGGTAGAGACCAAACCGCCAAAGCGCTGAAGGCATTGAGTGGGTTTGCTGGGAGTTTTGTCGCTGAGTTCGGGTTGGGGTGCGAGATATCGCTTGCGGTTTGATCGCGGATTGTGCTAGGTTTTGTGGATACGGAGGCAGAGAAGCCCTATGATTCCCTTAGCGATCGTTGGCTGCGGTGGCATGGGCCATCGTCACTTGTTTGGCCTGGCAGAGCTGAAAGAAGCCGGTTGGACGCCCTTTGAGCTGATTGCGGTTTGTGATCCAGTACGCTCGAATGCGGAATCTTTGGCCGCTGAAGCTGAGCGCTTGTTGGGCAAACGCCCTGTGTTGGCCGAAGGTTTGGGCGAACTCAAACAGTTGGGTGTCGAGGCGATCGATATCACTACAACCCCGCGTTTCCATCATGCGCTGGCGGTCGAAGCGCTTGGGCTAGGGCTACATATGATGGTTGAAAAGCCCTTCGGCCTGACGGTACGCGCTTGTAACGCCATTTTGCGAGCTGCTCAAGAGAGCAACAGTGTTGTGGCAGTGGCCGAAAACTACCGCCGTGATCCGATCAACCGTTTGGCGCGTGCTTTGCTCGATGCTGGAGCGATCGGCAGACCGCGCTTCGCCATTCAGCAGACGATGGGCGGCGGCGACCAGATGCTGATTTCGGTGTGGCGGCATCAGAAGACCCAGAGCGGTGTGTTGATCGATGTGGGCGTGCACTACACCGATATGCTCGAATATCTGCTTGGGCCGATCACAAGCGTGTATGCTCAGACCCGCCTGCACGAGCCGATCCGTTATAACCCTGCTGCTAACGATGCGGAAGGTATGCGCCAAGGTGCTACCAGCAATCCGGGCGGCGTTTATGGGCGTTGGCAGAAGCAGATGCCCGCCAGCTTTGAGGCGACCGCCGACGATGCAGCCTATGCGACCTTTAACTTTGCGAGCGGCGTGGTCGCACACTATATCGAAGATCACGCCTGCCACGGCCAGCCGCGTTGGTCGCGCGAGATTCACGGCTCGAGCGGCTCGCTGATACTGCCCGACGATCGCACGGGCAACCCGATTCGCCTGCAGCGCGGCAGCGATGTGCTGCTGGAGGGTGCTCAATTGCTCGAACTAGTGCCCGAGTTTGAGCTCGACGATGTGACCGCCGCCCTGTTTGGAGGTAAGCGCTTAGGTTCTTACAACTTCTCGTTTAATGAGATCGACCGCAAGTTGCTGGCGATCGAATACGCCGATTTTAGTGATTCCCTGAGCCAAGGGCGCGCACCCGAGGTCGATGGCCTGCAAGGGACGCGCGCTGTAGCTGCAGCCTATGGTATGCTTGAGTCGAGTATTGTTCAACGCCCCGTCTCGATGGATGAAATGTTGAACGAAGCTGTCGATAGCTATCAACAGGAGATCAATATCAGTTTGGGGCTGTAGCTACGGGAGATTTGTACGGTGTCTGAGCGTTCTTTACTTACCCAGACAGTAGAAGATATTTTAGCGACTGGTCTGTTATCGGGTTTGAGTGTGTTAGTTGCCCATCGCGGCAAGCTGGTCGAGCGTGTGGTGCGCGGCCACGATGCGCGTGGACGAGATCTGCAAGCCGATAGTATCTTTCCGGTGGCTTCGATCACCAAAATGGCGCTTGCTTTGGCTTTCTTTCGCTTGGTGGAAGAAGAGGAGATCGCGCTCGATGATCGCTTGAGCGACTATCTTCCCCAGGCCGAGGCAGCTCGTGGAGATATCAACTTACGCCAATTGCTCTGCCATATCAGCGGCTTGCCGACCGATGTCGATGAGCGTTTGGCGCCCTACAACGCCGATCTCAGCTGGGAAATTCTGCGCGAAGCCTGCTTGAAAACGCCGCTTGAAGCACCGCCCCAAACCCGCTTGCAATACAGCAATGTCGGCTATGGGCTGCTGGGTGCCGTTCTCGAAGTGGTGATGGGCACGCCGTTTAACGAGGTGCTGGGCAGCCTTGTTCTGCGACCGCTGCAGATCGAGGGCTATTTGGGCGACGAGCCGCCTCGCCAGACGGCTGCGATCAGCCATGTGCGTGGTGCGCACGCAGGCACCGAGATCGAACCTTACAATTCGCGCCTCTGGCGTAGCTTAGCCCTACCTTGGGGCGGTCTATTTACCACAGCGGAAGGCGCGCTCAAGATTGTGCAAGCCTTCGCTGGGCGTCCTGAGGATTTTTTACAGCCAGAGACGCGCGCCTTGGCTGTTGCTGATCACACCCATGGGCTGGCGGGCGGTTTTATAACGCCGCTGTGGTGGGACCCCTGTCCGTGGGGGTTAGGGCCTGATCTGCGCGGCACAAAGAAGCCGCATTGGGTGCCAGCCAGCGCCAGCCCTCAGTCATTTGGGCATAGCGGTGCATCGGGCTGTTTGGCTTGGGCCGACCCAAGCAAAGAGCTGGAATGGGTGATTTTGGGCACACGCACAGCCGATTCGGGCTGGCTCTTGCGGCGCGGTCCGGCTATCGGCGATGCGATCTACGCCAGCCTTGAACACTATCGCTCGTAATACGTCGCTTGTTGGGATAGTTATCGTTGAAAAACAGCGATAACTATCCACATGATGAGATAGAAAATTATTTTTTGACGTTTGTTATTTTGTGTTCCCAGCTATTTGATTGTCTTGGGTTCGAAAATTTCAAAGTAATAATCAATATTTTTGATTAAACACATATATCTAAAATTCTCCACTTTCTTTTTCTAGCTCAGTCGAGTGTCGCAATTATTTCTCCCTCTAGGACACTATTTAGCTGTTCTTTTTTCAATAGCACATTTTTATGCCTATATACTACTTATACCGATACATAGATATGCTATACTCATACCAGTGTGTTTTAGGAAAAAATTAATTATTCATAATCGTTTCTACGCTAGAAGTACTTTTGTTTGGAATGGAACCATCTTTGCCTCCACTTTCTGATGAAGTAGACTTGCTGCGCAAGCGCGTCGTAGAGCTTGAAAGCGCCCTTCAAGATCAGCAAAGAGTGATTGAAACTCTGCGTGCTAATCAAGCTGCCCAGCAAACAGCCGAAGTTTCTATAGATCTTTGGCTAGAGTTTGCACCTGACGGTGTCATCGTTGTTGATGAAAAGGGAATTATCGTTCGCATTAATAAACAGATCAGCCGTTTATTTGGGTACGAACAAGCAGACTTAGAAGGTCGGCCGATCGAAACGATCATTCCTGATCGTTTTCGCTCGAAACATGTTCACCTGCGCGATGGTTATATCGCTACACCGCATGTGCGACCGATGGGGATAGGCTTAGACTTAGTCGCTTTACATAAAAATGGAGCGGAGATACCGGTTGAGGTAAGCCTCAGCCCCATGCAAAGCGCTGAAGGCTCGTTTGTGATCAGCACGCTGCGCGATGTGAGCCAGCGTAAACAGGCCGAACAAGAGCGTTTGCAGATGCAAGAAGAGATTATTCGTATGCAGTCTCTCTTGCTCGATATGCTTTCGACGCCTTTGCTGACCGTGGGTGAGGGGATTGTGGTGATGCCCTTGATCGGGACTATGGATACCCGACGCGCTGATCATATGGTCGAGACCTTGCTGCAGGGTGTTGCAGAGCAGCAGGCCGACTTTGCATTGATCGATATCACTGGGGTGCCGGTCGTCGATACTCAAGTGGCTGCGATCTTCCTGCGCTGTGTGCAAGCGGTGCGCCTCTTAGGTGCTCAGGTCGTGATCACAGGCATTCGCCCCGAGATCGCCCAAACCTTGGTGGGCCTCGATGTCGATATGAGCGAGGTTGTGACCATGGCTTCGTTACAAGAGGGCATCGCCTATGCTTCGCAGCAGCTACAGCGAGCTTAGCGCGCTTCAGCCATAGATCAAAGAAAAAGAAGGAGGGGCTACAAAACCCCTCATTCTTGTGTTCTGTTTAGCCTGCTTTGATGGCGGCTACGGTGTCGGCGTCGAGACGCTTGATCACAGCAACCATCAGCTCGACGATTTGCTCGAAGTCGTCGCGATGCAAAATCGAAGCGTGGGTGTGGATGTAGCGCACCGGTACGCCCATGCTGATGCTTGGTACGCCCGCGCCGAAATACTGGATCTTACCGGCATCGGTGCCGCCGCCTGCGATCGTATCGAATTGCAGCTTCAGCCCTTGCTCTTTAGCGGTATCGATCACCAGATCGCGCAGACCACGGTTGGGAATCAGGCTGCCGTCGTAGAGCAGCGCCAAAGCGCCTTGGCCCAGCTTGCTCTGAGCTTCGTCGGGCGTAATGCCGGGCGTGTCGCCTGCGATGCCGGTGTCGAGCGCAAAACCGATGTCCGGTTCGATCAGGTTGGTGGTCGTGGTCGCACCGCGCAGACCAACCTCCTCTTGCACATTGCCGACGGCATAGACCTCGTTGGGGTGATCGACGCCCTGCAAGCGGCGCACAACCTCGATCGCTACCGCACAGCCAAAGCGGTTATCCCAAGCCTTGGCGAGCAGCAGCTTCTCGTTGCGCATCGGCGTGAAGGGGCAGATCGGCACAACCATATCGCCCGGGCGAATACCCCACTCCAGCACTTCATCGCGCGAGCTAGCACCAATGTCGATGAACATCGCCTTCTTTTCGACTGGCTTGCGGCGCGCTTCCTGATCGAGCAGGTGCGGTGGCTTAGAACCGAGCACGCCGATAACCGGCCCTTGGCTGCCATAGACGTAGAAGCGCTGAGCCAGCATTACCTGTTCCCACCAGCCGCCGAGCGTCTGGAACTTGAGGAAGCCATCGTCGGTGATGCGAGTCACCATAAAGCCGATCTCGTCGAGGTGGCCCGCCACAATGATCTTGGGGCCGCCCTCTTTGCCCACTTTTCGACCTACAATACTGCCGAGGTTATCGGTCAGGATTTCGCAATGTGGCTCAAGATAACGACGCATTACTTCCCGGACGGCGCTCTCTTGGCCGGGTACACCGGGTGCTTCGGTGAGCTCTTGAAACATCTGAAGAAGTTGGTCCATGACTTTCTCGTTTCTTTCAGATTAAGGAATGGTTGCGATATTGTACCATGGACGCAAGCCTCATCTTTCTGATAGCAAATCTGCACCTTCCCTTTGAATTGAGCAGCTGCCCGGTTTCTAACAATACAGCTCGCCAGAATGCTGCTAGCACATCCCTTTGATCAGTTCAGCGCTTTGGCGGCTTGCTCTCTTCCTTCCATTCGGTCCCAAGCGCGTCCGCCTACGGCTATCAGAGCGGCTGTACATCCATCCGGCAGCTAGCAGCGTTTTTCATTCACCACAGAGATACTGATACCAAACCCTGTTGATTACTTTCTATGTGGCCTTCGGCAGAGTGGAACTTGACTTTTTTGTGTGCACTTTCGCGCTGTCGCACGAAAGTGCACACAAGGTATGAAACACTGAGACTTTTTTTAGAGCTTGGAATTGAGCGATAGAGCGCTGTGACGATTAAGCCATACCCTGCCCTTTGGCGAGCTTGCTTGGCGCCCTTCGGCAGGCTCAGGAACCGCTTGTCGAACCACAGGAACCGCGGTATGGCGTTTTGATGTAACGTGGCCAGACACCCTTCTCTTGCTTGCGGGAGCTGTACATTAGCCAAAAGTCGTGTCGGCAGCAAAAGGCGATCGTTCGCATACCATTGCGGGATTATCCTTGAGAGAACAGAACTCAGAGAGCTTGTATGCGATTTCGCTACGCGAAATCGCATACAACATCAACATTCACCCCCTCGCCCGCAGGGCGGGAGAGGGGGTCGGGGGGTGAGGGCAGATAACGCTGACCGTATGTCGATTTGTGGGTAATGCATAGCTTGCGAGAGAAGGGCCGGAGATGAGGGCAGGTGCTCCCATCTGATAGCCGAAGGCGGACGCGCTAGAAGTCGAGTGGGGGCTAGTAGCCTCTCCGCCTGAAGAGTGCAACGTGCTATGCGATCTTGCAACAGATTGCCGAGGCGTTTTTGTCTGGGCGCTTTGTACCAAACGGGCTTAGGGCAGCCAGAGGACGGGCGAAGCGAAGTCGACATTATCGACTAGCTTCTGGCTGGGATTCTCTCCCGGATTCCAGAGCCAAAGCGCGCCCGGCTCTTCATCGATATAACGCCCTTCATTCGGCATATCGATCAGCGGCGTCCAATCGCTGGGCAGTTGGAGCGCAAGGCTTTCGCCGTTGGGCGCCCAAGCCATCTGTTGGCCGTTGTCGAGCTCGCCGACCAGACTCGAAGCGAGCGTGATTTCACCTTGCGGCAAGAGGCTGTTGTGCGTGCCCGAGAGGTTGACCACACTAGCTTTCCACTGCTCATAGCCGCCCCAGCCGCGCGCATCGCTTACATTGTCTTGGCTGATAGCCAGCAGGTTTGCTTGAGGGCCGAAATGCATAGGCGCCATCCAGCCTGCGCCGAGCGCGATCTTTACCCCTTTGCCCTCGAATGATTTGCCAACTTCGGTGTAAATGATGTCGGTCAGGGCTTGGTAGCCGATGAAGCGCTGATAGGCCAGGTAGCTGCCGTCGCTGCTCCAAGCTGGGCCAAAGACCAAGAGCCCATCGCTGCCGTCGCTGCTGATACCCGCTTTTGCGAAGTCCCAGCCGTTTTGACCTTGGCGGTTCACCAAGTGGATCGTATTGTTTTTGCCGAGCACAAACTGATCGCTTGAAGAGCTTTCCTGTTCGGTGGGGGCGCTGGCAAACGCGACACGCTTGCTGTCGGGCGAGATGGCTGGATCGCAGCCAGCCCCTAAGGGCAGCTCTTGGCGTGTAACGATATCGAGCAGCACCACATCGCTGTTCATACACCAACGCGACCACTCAGACCAGCCACGCTTGGGCTCGAGGTCGAGCTGAGAGGCGCTGAAAGCGATGAATTGGCCATCGGGCGAGAGCACGGCTTGGCCTTCGCTACGCTGATTATTGGTTAGTTGCGTGAGGTTGCTGCCATCGCGTTCAACCAACCAAATCTCGCTTGTTAAACCGCTGCCGCTGACAAAGGCGATTAAGCTGCCGTCGGCATTGCTGCTGAAATCGCGCACTTCTTCGGCGATCACGCGCTCGCTTTGGCTCGCCAGATCAAAGGCTATCAAGCTCGAGTCGCGCAAAAAGAGCAGCTCTCCGCTCAGGCCGGAGGGGTCGGCTGGAGTGCTCGTTTGGGCAGCCTGGGTTGCGGTTGCAGGGGCAGCGCTCGGGCTTGCAGGTTCATCTGTAGTTGTAGCAGCTGGCGGGTTGGTTGGTGTTTCAGCTGGCGTACTGCTTGGCGTGGCTTCGCTCGTTTGAGAGGGAGCTTGGCTTATTGGTTCTGAAGCGGGGCTGGTAGCAGTAGCGTTGATTGGCGCAAGACTCGATTGAGCTGGCTGTTGGCCTGGAGCGGCACCGCAACCGACCAGCCATAAGGCTAAGATAAGCGCGACAAGATAACGGCCTTGTTGTATCATGGCGATCCTCATTCTATGTCAGATAGTTTAGGATACCGTTTTATATGGTATATAGCATAAACGCGATTCAGCTTGTTTATGTTGCGATTTTTAGCTGACAACAAGCTGATGGCAAGGTGTAGGAACGCCTGAGGTGGAGAGAAGATGACTCTAACAGAATGAGAAGCTGCCAGATAGCAGCTTCTCGGACATGCTGAATCGTTTAGGACGCGGGTGTAGGAGTGGGAACCAGCGTGCTTGGGTCAACCAAAACCTCGATCTCGCCGTTTTGCAGTGCGGTCTGGCGCAGCTCCTCAACCCAAGGAACGAAGGTCTTTTCAAAGGCTTCGAGCACGGCCTGCGACTGGAAGAATTGACGATTCTCGAGCGGTCGGAATTCCGGCCCTTCCAGCAGCTTGATGATGTGCCAGCCGAAATCTGACTGCACCAAGCGTACTTCGTTTGGCTTCATACTGAAGATCGCATCTTCGAATTCGCTCACGAACACGCCCTTAGGCGCCCAGCCAAGGTCGCCGCCGTTCACTTGCGATCCGGGATCTTCCGATCGTTCGCTCGCTAAGGTGGCGAAATCAGCCCCTGCCTCGATCTCTTTCAACAAGGCTTCTGCCTCGCTCTTGCGCGCCTCGATCGCTTCGGCACTATCGCCTATAAGTAAAATGTGGCTGGCATGGGCTTGCTCAACGATGGTGTGTTGGTTCACCATAGCGTCGACCTTCTGTTGATCGGCCAGCAGTTCGCGCAATGTATCGACCGAGTCGATCGAGCTTGCCTGCAGGAAGGACAGAAACTGCTCTTCGTCGTTACCCATTTGGGCGCGGAGCATTTCGATCTGCTGATCGATCGCGGCTTCGTCGGCTTGAATGCCCGCTGCTTCAGCAGCTTGCACTACCAGTTCGAAGTCGATCAACTGGTCTAAAATATTGATCGGGTCTTGGCCGTCGATCCAACTGCGCGAAAACTCGGCGCGTGTGATGGTATCTTGGCCGACACGTGCGATCACTTGGCTGGCTTCGTTGCCGGGGCCAAGGCTCCAGCGGGTAGCCAACAGGCCGATACCAGCGCCAATGGCTGCTAATAAGATCAGGCCGCCGATCAGCGCAAACCAGTTGGGTTTGCTGTCTTCTTCATACTCGATATCTTCTTCGCCTTCGTATTCGTCTTCAAGCGAATAGTCTGAAGCGTTGGCTTCATCGAGTGGGCTCTGTTCGACATTGCGGCGTACATCATCGGCGCTGAAACCAAAGGGAGCATCTTCGGGAAGATCTTCGCTATAAGTCTCAGATTGGGACAGGTCGGGAGTAAGATCGCTCGATGAGGGTGAATCTGTAGAAGGTTCTTGGCTGGACGGCTCCGGTTCAATAGATGGTCGCTTTGGGTCCAGCTCGTCTTTCGGTTCTGACAACGTCTATTCTCCTTAGGAATCTCTTTGCTGCGGTCTATGGTATACCATAGCGCCTAGATAATACCATCGTACCACACTCTGCTATGCGGCGCTACGCCCTAGATCGCAAAGTGCAGCGCTGTATGACCCCAAAAGCAAAGATCTCTCGACAAAAGCGCGGCGACTTGGTAAGATGAAGTTAGTCTCGCTTCGAATATTCCTTATTTGTTGGGACTATCGAAGGGTTGCAAAATTATGCACTGTAGGCTATAGTAAGAGATCGAATGGGGCTGTAGCTCAGTGGATAGAGCAGCGACCTTCTAAGTCGTTGGTCGGGCGTTCGAATCGCCCCAGCCTCGCCATTTTCTTAGTAGGTAGTCGCTTATGACGTGGGAAGAGTTATTTCCGATCGCGGTTTTTACGGGGATCCCCTTCATCATCGCGTTCGTTCTGCTCGTGATCGCGTTCGATAAACGCAGACGTGATCGCTCCTAAAGTAATAGGTTACAAAAAGCGGGCCTTTGGGCCTGTTTTTTGTTTGATGCGCCTTTGAGCTTCGATTCCCGCAATCTTGGCCTATTGATCGATAGCATAACCTATTCCATAATTTTTCTTTTTTGGTCTTCGACAGAGCGAAACTTCGCAATGACAGTGGCTTAGGGTTTGCACTGCAAGATCGCAGCGAAGCTGCGACATAGCAGCTTGAATGGAAGGACGGCGACTTGATAGCCGTAGGCGGACGCGCTTATAGCCTTTTTGCTGGTTGTAACCTTTCCGCCTGTAGCTGGCGAGAAATCAGAACTATCTCTCCTCTTGAACTCCCTCGTTTGTGATGGCCAAAACAAAACGTGTCTACTGGAATGTAGCTTGCTGTCGCTTGCTCTTGTTCACGCGTGAAAAAAGGCTGGCTGATGGCCGGAGTTGCAAACTTGATAGAGCAGTTGGCATGATCTACCGTCTTGTGAGTGATGATCGCTGAGAAACCTCTGTAGTTCGTTTACCGTATATCTATGCGAGCAGACGCGTCTGAAATCGCTGTGGTTTTTGGCGGAGGCTCTTGGGGGCTGATCTTTGTTGGTGGTCAGATTCTTGCAGTGAGAACCCTTAGCTGGACGTTTGGATATAAAAAAAGGAGAAGTTACGATCCGAGAGGTCGTGACTTCTCCTTTTCTGCTGGTGCCGAAGACGGGAGTCGAACCCGTACGAGGTTGCCCTCAGCGGTTTTTAAGACCGCAGCGTCTGCCATTCCGCCACTCCGGCGTACGCCCTATATGATAGTGCCAGATTGCAAACCTGTCAACTCGCTTGCTCGGGATCTCTTGTTGGGTTGCAGGAAGCTATTGCGTATGTGTTTACAATCCTTCACTCATAATTAACAAAAGTTGAAATTTGGTTAAAAAGATTGTGTTATAATGCACAAACTCCGATATATGATCTCGTTTTGCGGAAGAAAGGTTAGTTATGAAGTCTCTGCGTCTAGTACAAGTCTTAATAACACTGCTTGTGCTAATAGGCTGCACTTCAGCTCCTAGCGTTTCTGAAGCACGAACCGAACTTCATTGGGCGGTAGTGGGTGTAAGCGATTTGCCCTCGCTCGATCCGGCTCGTCCAAACGATACCCATTCGGTTAAAGTGATTAACTTGGTCTTTAGTGGACTGGTCCGTCTCGATGCGCAGTTAACGGTTCAGCCTGAGGCGGCGAACTATTGGACTGTGAGCGCTGACGGGAGAGTGTATACGTTTAAACTGCGCGAAAACCTGATGTTTGGTGATGGCAGCGCCCTCACAGCTCACGATTTCGCGGCTTCGATCAATCGAGCGCTTCAACCTCATGAGCCATCGAACGGCGCTTTGTCTCATCTGGGCCAGATCAGTGGTGCCCGAGAAGTTACCGAGGGTAAAGCAAGCCAGGCCGAGGGCGTGCGCGTGGTCGATGATCATACCTTGGAGATCACCCTTGAAGCTCCTGTAGCCTCTTTTTTGGCTCAGTTGACCTTCCCCTTCGCGTTTGCCCTGCCAGAGAAAGCCCGCGAAGCTGATGCGAGCTGGTTCGATAAGGCCTTCGGAAGTGGCCCATTCCGCGTAAAGCAGTGGATCCATAACAAAGAGATCATTCTGGAGGCGAACCCCTACTACTGGCGCGGGCAGCCGAATGTCGCCACGATCAGAATGCCCTTTTATCGCGATAGCGAGACAGCCTATCAAGCCTATTTGGATGGCAAGCTGGATGTGATGGGCAACCAGCAAAACGGCGTGCCCGCTAATCGAGTCAAAGAGGCTGAAAAGATGCCCGACTTACGCACAACGACTTCGCTGACTGTGCGTTATATCGGTTTTAATAATCTGCAAGCGCCTTTCGATAATCGTTATGTGCGCCAAGCCTTCGCACTCGCTGTCGATAAGCATAGTTTGGCTCAGAACGACTTAGCTGGTACGGTTGTGCCCACCGATCGCATTCTGCCGCCTAGTTTGGCAGGTTCACAGTTTAGCGTGCGAGGGCATAGTTATGATCCGGTGGGGGCGCGGGCGGCTTTAGGTTTGGCGGGCTTTTTAAGCGGGCAAGAGTTACCGCCCATTACGCTCAGCTATGGCGAAGAGGGCGACAATGCTATCGTTGTGCAGGCTTTGCAAAACCATTGGCGCGAGAGTCTGGGTGTTGAGGTGCGCCTCGAGGGTCTGCCACTGGCCGAGTTTAATAAGCGTCTGAGCGAGACCTATACCTCTCCTGAAACCGGCTTGCAGCTCTATTTGAGCATTTGGAGCGCCGATTATCCTGACCCGCAGAATTTCCTCTCTCAGCAGCTTCACTCTGATCAGCCCAACAATAACGGGCACTGGTCGGACCCCGAGTTCGACGCTTTGGTGGAGGCCGCTGATAGCATGAGTGCTCAAGATCAGCTGCTCGAACGCTTGCAGCTCTATGCTCAAGCCGAACAGATCGCGCTCGATAAGGTCGCTTGGCTGCCGCTTTATAACCCTAAAATGTATGCTTTGGTTCGTCCATCGGTGACCGGGCTGGCTTTTACCCCTCAGGGGATCATCGTTCCTAATTGGGCTAGCGTGCAGATCTATTAATTACCAAAACCGTTTGATTAGTTCAGCACTCTGGCGGCTTGGTTTCTACCCCAAAGAGGGTTGCTAGCGCGTCCGCCTACGGCTACCAACCGCTCGCCCATAACCATGATGTTGTAGCAGTGTAGCGAGAGACCGTCCCAAATACGACGATTCAAGCGGGTTTCGTATCAACTATTCGACAAACTGAAAGACCAGCCAGCTGATCGATGCTGACTGGTCTTTTTCGTTAATCGTGCCCGCCGATATAGCGCTGGATCATCTGTTGCCAATAGGGCCAGTCGTGTGCCCAGCCGTTCCACCAGCGCATGGCGTGCCAGACATTTTTCGACCAGAGAATCTGCGAAAGGCGGTCGTTGCTCCAGGCAGCGGGATCTTCTTTGCCGATCGCTAAGATAATGTCTTGCTTGCGAATAGCGTCTAGCTGCGGCGATTCGGGCATGTTCTGCATAAATTCGACCGGATTGTGGAAGTAGATCGAATCGTGAGTATCGCCCCCGAAGAAGCGGCGCAGATCGTAGAGACCGCTGAGGGCTACGATCCGGTTGACGCTTTCGGGGTGGCGAAAGCCGAAGTTGATGGCGTGGCTTGCGCCAAACGAGCAGCCAGTGACGATCAAGTAGGGGTGCGGGTTGTTCTGGCGTGCGAACGGTATGACTTCCGTCAAGATGTAACCTTCGTACTGGTCGTGACGAAAGAGACGCGTACCGCTCTGTTCGCCATAGTTGTACCAGCTTTCTCCATCGATGCTATCTAGACAGATCAGCTGAAACCAACCTTGTTCGATCGGATGTCTGAGCGCCTCGATCATTCCATGCTCTTCGTAGTCGTAGAAACGACCGTTTGAAGTTGGAAAGACCAACACCAGCGCACCGGCGTGACCGAAGACCAGCAACTCCATTGTGCGATCAAGTGCAGTGCTGTGCCACTGATGATAGGAACGATGCATGGGATTTCCTTACGACTTATGGGGGCTTATCCAACCTTTATGCTTGTAATACCAAATCCGTTTGATTAGGTTCTCTTTGGCCTTCGGCAGAGCGGAACATGATTCTTTTCGTTTTTCTGAGCTAAGAGAATGCACCTCTTTAAACGGATTTGGTATAACCTGCTTCTAAAGCCTAGCAGCAAGTTATGTGCAACAAGCTCAGACCTCTTCGCAACGCTTTGCGAGCGTGGATTTAGGAAGTCGGCGAGTACAAGACTTCTTGTTCGGTGACGATCGCCCTAAGTGGAATGTCGTGCGCTTCGTTTGGCAGCTCTGGAACTTCTTGAATAGCGAAGCCAAGGCCTATGGCAGTGGCCGAACTGTGTGCCAAAAAGCGGTCGTAGTAGCCTTTGCCATAGCCCAAACGCTGACAACGTCGGTCGAAGCCTAGCAAGGGCACAATGATCAGATCGATTTCGTTTGGATCGCAGGGCACGGCCTGCGGTGGGTGGCGCGTGCCGAATTCCCCGCTGCTGAGCTGTTCGAGCGCTGCCGCTTCGAGCCAGCGATGTTCGAGGGTTGGTTGTTGGGGCACAACAACGGGCACGGCGACGCGCTTGCCGAGTTGCAGTGCGTGGTTGATCAAGAGAAGGGTATCGACTTCGGAGCGAATGGCGAGATAGACGTGGATTGCGCGGGCTTGTTGAAAGAGATCGAGCTCGATTAAGCGGGCGCAGATCCGCTCGCTACGCTCTGAGCGTCTGTCCAATTGGTTACGTAGCTTTACTAAATTGGCACGTAAGCTCTTCTTCAATTGGCTGCGTTCTTCAGGTGTTTTCATTGGCTCTGCAAAGCGTATCGCGGCTTTAGGTAGGCCATTGTAGCATATCTCGATTGCTTTTTGCATACTTTTGAAAAAAGTTTCACCAAGGTGGGGGAGCGATCGCTCGATTCAAATTGAACCAAAAAACGACACGATTGTGACATTACATGTCGCACATTTGTGCTATAATGGGGCAAAGCCTAGCTTTTGGGCACAGCGATACGAGTATTGTACAGAAAAGAAGAGCAAATGGAAGATGTAACCTTTAGCCGAGGCCCTGCCCGCCGACCGATCGCCCGCGTCAGCGACGCCCTCTTGCAATGGTCGACTGGTCTTACTACCACCAAACGCATGATCTATGCCGGTTGGTTGATCGAAACTGGTCGTAACGAGGCGCTTGATGCCGCTATGCAGTCGGCTGGTTTTGAAAGTATTACGATTAAGCATGGCAGCGGCAACTTAGTGACCCACTGGGCTGTTGAAACTGCCAATATGTTTGTGATCGCCGACGGCGTTCAGACGATCGGCGAGATGAAGAGCACCAACGAGCGCTATGGCATCGCCTTCGGTTGGCGCACCCTGCCGGATGGTCGTCCGCAGTCGGTCTTGAAGTTTCGCGTTTTGCTGCGCGAGCTGCTCGAAGTCGGTTTCTACGAGCCGATTCAGGTTTCGGTCAAGAGCACCTTAACCGGCGATGTGCTCGACGCGCTGATGCACCAATACGATGTGCTCGACACCATCGATGCGCTGCGCACCCAACAGGGCAAAGCGCCCTTGCAGCCGCCCTTCTACGCCTGCTCGATTCCGCTTGGCCCGGGCCAAGAGGTACAGCGCGGCGCGGCCCAGAAGAAGGGCATTGTGCCGCCGGTCGCTCTGATCCCGACGCCGATCAACCGCGAATACTTGGTCGAGCACTATGTGCGCAAAGAGTGGGTGCCGATCATCGAGCGCCTGCTTGACCCCACCGTGGCTTGGTCGGTCGCCACCTCGGCGCAGATCAGCGAAGAGCCCGCGGTTGGCCACGAGGGCGAAGCAAGCTACGACGCCAATGCTGATCTTGTGCGCAACGGCCAAGACCGCTACGTCGATAGCGTTCTGTAGAATCTCTCCTCCTACGCGCGAACCAGCAGGATCACCCTCCCTGCTGGTTCTCTTTTTTATTCGGATGTGTTACTGCATTCTAAAGGCTATAAATCTGTTTGTGGAATGGGGGCGGTTTCGTTACACAGCTACCACTGTCTTGTGGTGGGCGAGCTGTTGGTAGCCGAAGGCGGACGCGCTAGCAGCCCTCTTTGGGCTAGAGACCTTGACGCCAGAGACCGGAACCTATCAAGCAGATTCGCTTCGAAACATAAAAAGGCCGCCAGCTTGCCTAAAACTGGTGGCCTTTGATCATTCATGTCTAGTATCCGGCGGCGTTCGTTGGGCCAGTGCGCTGCCATTGAGCGGCTAAGTCTAGCCTTAGCCAAACATTGCCACTAATGGCTAGCCTGATATGTCGTAGTTTTCGTTTTTTACGTCGCAATAAGCTTGGCGACTCATAGTAGCCATAGCGACGTTTGTTCCAAGGGCGGCCAGTTTCTCTGTCGAGGGTCTTCTCAAAGCGGAACAGGAAGTCGTCGAAATCTTCGCCATCGCGGCGCCGAACCTGAACCATTGGAAGCATCGAGGTAACGGTCGATGCGTTGCCGGTCACTGTGTGACAACGAGGACGATCGCTTTGGTTGTCGTCCAGACGATTTGAGAGCTGCTTTAGCAGAACTGCCCATAACGAACGCGGGTGTTGCACATAGGGCATAGATTGTACAACGAGCTTACTATACCACGATGTGGTAATTATTTGAAGTGGTAAATATGTCCCAAAAGTGCAGCCTTGCGATCGAAAAGCTACTTTCCATCTGCTTTTTCCTGTCTGCAACAAGGGCGATCAGAACAAATTGTTCGTGTGTTGAGAGATCTGATCCGCTTGTTCAAGTATTTCAGCCAATCGCGCTTTGTGTGTAGTTTGTAGGGTAGCGCAGGCGACGTAGATTGTATATCTATCTGTTTAGCGGAATTGCCATTGAGGATGGCTTTTATAGACCTCGTCTAAGATGGCCTTTTGCTTGTTGTACTCATCCATCAGCCAACAGAGCGCATCAAAGATCGCCTCTTTTTGGCTTGGGTAGGCAGCCGAGCGATAGTTGGAGATCGCGGCTACCCAGTGATCTTCTTTGCGGAGGTCGGGGCGCACACGAATGCCCGCTTCGCGCAGGCGAAACAAAAACTCAGCGAGATCGCTGCTAATCGCTTCAGTTGCCGCCGGATCCACTTGATCACCAGGGCGTTCGTTTTGTTCGTGAGATGCCATCTGATTCTCCTGTTGTTATGTGAGATATGTCTTTAGAGGAGCGTGCGGTCACCATGGCTTTTTGGTTCAGAGATGACTAAAAAGCGCAGATCTTCGCTGCCATGGTTAAAGAGCTGATGGGGCGTATTGGCAGGGATATGGATGCCGCTACCCGCTTCGATCTGATGCAGCTCGCCATCGACCTCGATGCTGGCCACGCCCGAGAGCACATAGAAGAACTGCTGGGCGCGATTGTGGAGATGGCGTTGCTCGTATTCGCCGGGCGAGACGCGCTCTTCGATAACACTAAGGCTATCTGTTTTGACTAAATGCCAGCCATCGGAGCCGTTACCCCACTGGTAGTGTTCGGCGCGTTCTCGGTTGGTAGGTTGGATCTTTTCTGGTTGCTTCATAGTAGTGTCACTCGCTTCAAAAATTGGCTGAGAATTGTCTGCTTTAAGTTGATGCTCTAGAGTATACAACCTAGGCCCTCACGTGTCATAAGTCCTAAGGATGGGGGTATCATTATATTATTTGTCAAATAATATACGTATTTTAGGATTGACAAAGCAAAGAATTGTGCTATGATTACGTTACCTTACTCGTGTAAGGTGATACGTGTAATACTCATAGCCGAGATATTCCCGTCGCGTTTTCTTGTGAGCATCTCAAGTAAAAAAAGCTTTTTGGGTTAGGCAAGCAGAGAACTATACTTTAGGTTATTATTTGAAAGAAGGTAGACTCTGTTTATACAAACCGATTTTTTGAAATTACGAACGAAAAATGAAACGACGACCAACACAAGTTGATGTTGCGCAGTTAGCGGGAGTGTCGCGGGCTACGGTTTCGTATGTGCTTAACGGTCAGACGGGTGGCCGTGTGCCGATCTCCGAGGAAACGCGCCGACGGGTGCTGGAAGCGATCGATGAACTGGGCTATGTGCCCGATGCACGCGCTCAAGCCTTGCGTTCGGGGCACAGCCATACCATAGGCTTAATCATTCCCGATATTCAAAATCCGCACTTTTGGGAGGTTGCCGATGGGGTCGAGCAGGCGGCGACTGCGGCGGGCTATCACATCTTGCTCTCGAGCATACCGCCAGAGAAGAAGTATGCCGAAGATGTCTTCAACGACCTTGCTCATCGGCGCATCGATGGCCTGATTATGATCCCGAGCTTTATTTATCAGTCGCCTGAAGCGCAAAAAACGCTAGCTTCTTTGCTCGAACGCCGCCTGCCAGTTGTTGGTATTATGGCCGAGCAGAGCGCGGCGAACTATAAATTTGATCGAGTTATTTCTGATTATCGTAATGCGACCGTCGAGATCATGCAGCACCTGCTAGGCTTGGGGCACACGCGGATCGGCTTCATCTATGGCATCGCGGTTCCCAATTTGGGTAACGACCGACTCGGCACCTATCGCGAGTGTTTGCAAGCGGCTGGGCTTGCAGTCGACCCCTACTTAGTGGTGCATTGCGGATCGAATATCGAAGATAGTTACCAAGCGACGCGTCAGATCATGAGCATCTCGTCGCCGCCGACCGCGCTGTTAGTGATCAACGACTTTTTGGCGCTGGGTGTGTTGCGCGCCTTGCAAGATCTCGGCATTCAAGTGCCGCAAGATGTCTCGGTTTTTAGCTACGACGATATCCAGATCTCGAAATATTTGGTGCCGCGTTTAAGCACAGCTTCAAAAAATGGTGCAAAGATGGGGCATGAGGCCATGCGGCTTTTGCTGGCACGTTTGGAAAACCCGGATCTTCCACAACAGGAGGTTCGACTGCCATCGCGGGTGATTTTGCGCGAATCGACTGGCCCTGCACCGCAAACTGAGCGCAGTTAAACCCGTTGATAGCGAAACTGGTTGCTTATAGGCTATCAGCCGTTCGCTAGAGATACGATCCCAACCTCTCCTTCAATGCTTACAACTCTTCCTAAAGCCTAATGGCTTGTAGGCTAGCTTTTTGTTGCCTTTTTTGGTCGCTACGGAACGCTGAGGCGAGCGTGAAGCTGGGCAACTGCTTTGAAGCGCTCTTAGTAGGCATGAAGGAGCAGTTTTAGCAAGGTTGATGGTAGACATAATGCCTGTTCAGGCGTAAACGCGATAGCTTTCGACAACACTCGCTCTTTTAGGTGGAAATATACAGATTCTCGCCCACTTTCAAGGAGGAACAGATGTCAACGGGGAAACTGAAGCGTCGCAGATTCTTACAGATGGCAACGATGGCAGGTGCGGGTGCGTTTTTAGCGGCTTGTGGCGGAGCAGCTCCAGCGGCGGCACCAACCACGGCTCCTGAGCAGGCTGCGGGGCCAACGACTGATGCACCAGCAGCACCAACTGCAGCTCCCACCGGGGCTCCAGCAGAACCGACCGCGGCTCCGACCCAAGAAGCGGCCCAAGCGGTTGATCTGCGCTTTGTGTGGTGGGGCGGCCAGCTTCGAGCAGATATCACGACCCAAGTGATTCATATGTTCGAAGAGGAGAACCCCAACGTTAGCTTCTCGTACGAGCCGCTCGGCTTCGATGAGTATTGGACGAAGATGACCACCCAGGCGGCGGGCGGCGGCTTGCCCGATGTGATGCAACACGGTTCATCGACCTTGGTGGAATGGGCCCAGAAAGGCTTCCTCCAGCCGCTCGACGAATATGTTGCGGCCGGAAGCTTGGATTTCAGCGATATCCCCGAGACTTTGCAGAATCATGGCAAGATCGATGGCAAGATCTATGGCGTAAGCGCTGGCTCTAATGCCAATGGCATTGTGATCGACCTCGATGCCTTCGATAAGGCGGGCATTGCGGCACCAGAGGATACTTGGACTTGGAGCGACTTCGAAGCGTTGGCGCTTGAGCTGCACGAGAAGCTCGGCATCTGGGGCTTCGGAATGTATCTGCACCACATCGACCTCTGGCGCATCATCTATGCCAGCGCGGGCCAAGAGCTCTACTCAAGTGATCGCAAATCGTTGGGCTACAGCGACGATAAGCCGCTGGTCGATCATATGCAGATGATTCTGCGTCTGCAAGAGGCGGGAGCGATTCCGACCTTGGCTGAAGAGACTGAGGTGGCGAGCCAAGGCCCAGAGAGCCAATTTATCGTCTCGGGTCAGGCGGCCATGGACTGGTTGGCCGGTTCGAACCAGTTGGTCGCGCTGTGGGGCGCTGCTGGCGAAAATCGACGCTTCAAGATTCTGCCCATTCCTCGTATCGCTGGTATGAAGCAGGGCACCGCCATTCGTCCCAGCCAATTTGTAGCGGTCACGGCTACCTCCAAGCAGCCTGAGGAGGCCGTCAAGTTCATTAACTTCTTCACCAATAGCATCGAAGCCAACAAAGTCTTGAATGCCGAGCGCGGCGTGCCGATCAATACCAAGGTGCTGGAGGCTCTGAGCGCAGATGCCCAACCCGCCCAACAGGCCATCTACGACTACCTCGCACGTTTGGCGAAAGATTCAGCGCCCTATTCGGTTATCCCCGATCCGGTTGGCGTCGAAGAGATCCGCACCAATATCTACTATCCCGAATTCAGCGACCCGATTCGCTACGGCATGCTCTCGCCGCAAGAAGGCGCGGCCCTCTTGCGCGAAAAGGCCAATGAGATCTTGGCGGCCAATAACTAACGAGGGGTTAGTTGAAGGGGATCGTAGATCTGGCGCAGGCGGCTACGATCCCCTTTAGGCGGGATGTTCCGCTGCAGTCAGTGATACCAAATCTGCACGCTTGCTTTTGGCTTTTCAGGCAGCGCTTGGGCGCAGGCAGATGAGAAGCCGAATGTTTGGAAAGGATGTTGATAGCCGAAGGCGGACGCGCTAGAAGCGGAATGGAAGGTTGGGACCTCTCCGCCAACATATATTGAGAACAAGCGGATTTGATATGAGGTACAGCTTGGAAAACATTGAACAACGGGCGCTTCCGAGTAAGGGAGCTGTGCTCAAAAAGCTTAGTAAGCGGCGTCGCAGAGACAACTGGATCGGTTATCTCTTCATTGCCCCTTGGTTGATCGGCTTTTTTGGCTTCACCTTCTTTCCGATCGCCGCTTCCTTGATCTTGAGTTTCACGGACTACGATATTTTGTCTGGTCAGCCAAACTGGATCGGTCTGAAAAACTTTGAAACCATGTTTTTCAAAGATCCGCGCTACTGGCGAGCGGTGAAGGCGACGCTCTATTTTGCCTTTACCTCGGTGCCGCTCAAGCTGATCTTTGCGTTGGCCGTCGCCATGCTCTTGATGCGAGGACGCCGCTTGGTCGGGATCTATCGCGCTCTGTATTACGCTCCGTCGATTGTGGGCGGCAGCGTTGCGGTATCGGTGATGTGGCAGCAGATCTTCGGCAATCAAGGTCTGATCAATGCCATGCTCCGTGCGGTCGATCTGCCGACTCGCCCGTGGCTGGGTGATCCTCGCACGGCGATTTGGACGCTGATTCTGCTGGCGGTTTGGCAGTTCGGCTCGCCCATGTTGATTTTCTTGGCGGGCTTAAAACAGATACCTAGCGAATATTACGAAGCCGCAGAGATCGACGGCGCTGACCTGTTTGCCAAGTTCTTTCGGATCACCCTGCCACTGCTCAGCCCAGTCATCTTTTTCAATCTTGTGATGCAGCTGATCTATGGCTTTATGACCTTTACGCAAGCCTATGTCATCACCAGTGGCAAGCCGCTCGATACGACTCTGTTCTATAACCTGTATGTCTTCAATCGCGCCTTCAGCGATTTCGATCTCGGCTATAGCGCGGCCATGTCGTGGGTGCTGTTGCTGGTGATCGCGCTTGTTTCCGCTTTGATGTTTCAGCTTTCGCGCTTCTGGGTCTTCTATGAGGCAGGAGAGAAATAGTTATGAGCATTCAAACAGCGAAGCCGCTCTCCAAGGTGAGCAACAAGCAGCTGAAGCGGCTCCTAGGCAGCGTCTTCTATCATGGCTTTGTGAGCGCCTTGAGCATTGTAATGATCTATCCGCTGCTTTGGATGCTCGCCAGCTCGTTTAAACGCAAAGACGAGATTTGGACCAAAGCCTCATCGTTGATTCCCGAGCAGCTGAACTTTCAGAACTATGTCGAAGGCTGGCGCGGCTTCGGCGGCATCAGCTTCACAACCTACTTTAGCAACTCGCTGCTCATAACCGTCCTCAGCACAGTGCTGGCGGTCTTTTCTTCGGCGCTGGTGGCCTATGGCTTCGCGCGCCTCTCCTTTCGCTGGAAGAATGTCTGGTTTGCGCTGATGTTGACCACCATGATGCTGCCGATTCAGGTGCAGATCATTCCCCAATACATCATGTTCAGCCGGATCGGCTGGGTCAATACCTACTTCCCGCTGATTCTGCCGCATATGTTTGGAACGCCCTTTTTCATTTTTATGATGGTGCAGTTTATTCGCGGCATTCCGATCGAATTAGATGAGGCGGCCGAGATCGATGGCTGTGGCAAGGGGCGGATCTTTTTTACGATCATCTTGCCCTTGATCAAGCCCGCGCTGGTGACTGCGGCGATCTTCGCTTTCTACTGGAGCTGGGACGATTTTCTGACCCCGCTGATCTACCTTAACGACCCCAAACTCTATACCATCTCGCTGGCGCTGCGCTCGTTCGCCGATCCTTCCTCGGTCACCAACTGGGGCGGCGTCTTCGCGATGGGCATTTTGGCTTTGATCCCCGTCTTTATCATTTTTGTGCTGTTCCAGCGCTATTTGGTCGAAGGTATTAGTACGACTGGTCTGAAAGGATAACCTAGGCCATGCTGCTTCCTGACAAGCTTCTTTGCGAATATCTCGTCAATCCGATCGGTATCGAGCGGCCGCAGCCTCGTTTGAGTTGGCGCTTGCGTCCTGTCGAGCAGAAGCGCAATCTGTGGCAGACAGCCTATCAGATTCGGGTGATGTGTGCCAGCGAGCAGTTCAGCCGCGATGGGCTGGAACTCGTCTGGGATAGCGGAAAGGTCCGCTCGGATCAGTCGTTGCATGTGCCTTATAACGGACCGACCTTGCGAGCGTGCCAGCGCTATTACTGGCAGGTGCGGGTCTGGGATCAAGATGACGAGCCTTCGGAATGGAGCGAACCCGCTTTTTGGGAGATGGGCCTGTTAGAGCCCGAGCGCTGGCGTGCTAAGTGGATCACACCCGATTGGAATGAGGATACCAGCCGCCCGCAGCCCGCCCCGCTCTTGCGGCGCAGCTTTCAGGTCGGCGCGGGCTTGGCGAGTGCGCGGGTCTATGTCACCAGTTTAGGGCTCTATGAACTGCATATCAACGGACGACGAGTCGGCGATGCCTATCTGACGCCGGGTTGGAGCAGCTACGAATATCGCTTGCAGTACCAGACCTACGATGTGAGTGAGCTGCTTCAGGAGGGCGAAAATGTGCTTGGTGCTCTGCTGGGCGATGGCTGGTATCGCGGCTATCTGGGCCATCACGGCCACCGCAACCTGTACGGCGATCGTTTAGCACTTCTGCTGCAGCTTCAGCTCAGTTACGCCGATGGGCGGGTTGAGCTCGTCTGTAGCGATCGCACGTGGCGCGCCAACCAGGGGCCGATCCGCTTCGCCGATTTGTACAAGGGCGAGCATTACGATGCGCTTCAAGAGCGCGATGGTTGGGATCGCCCGGGTTATGACGCCAGCGACTGGTACGCTGTGCGCGAGCTTGAGCCGCCCGCCGCCCAGCTCGAAGCCCAGATCGGGCCGCTGGTGCGTGTGAAGGAGGAGCTGCGGCCGATCGCCATCCTGCGTTCGCCCAAGGGCGAAACCATTCTCGACTTCGGCCAGAATATGGTCGGCTGGGTGCGGGTGCGCGTGCGCGGGCCTGCGGGCAGCACGATCAGCTTGCGCCATGCCGAGCTGCTCGACCAAGCGGGCAATCTCTATACGGAAAATCTGCGTACGGCCGACCAAGTAGTGCGCTATACCCTCAAGGGTTTAGCAGATCAGGACGAGCTATTTGAACCGCACTTCAGCTTTCAAGGCTTTCGCTACGTCGCGCTCGAAGGTTTGCCCAGCCAGCCGCGCCTCGATCAGTTTACGGGCGTGGTGATCTATTCCGATCTGGAACAGACCGGCCAGTTCAGCTGCTCGAATGCTCTGATCAATCGCTTGCAAGAGAACATTGTGTGGAGCCAGAAGGGCAATTTTGTCGATGTTCCGACCGACTGCCCGCAGCGCGATGAACGCCTCGGCTGGACGGGCGATGCGCTGGTGTTTATTCGCACCGCCTGCTTCAACCAAAATGTGGCGCCCTTCTTTACGCGCTGGCTGCGCGATCTGAAGCTTGAGCAGCTGCCCGACGGCAGTGTGCCCTATGTCGTGCCCGATGTGATCAATAAGTTTCGCGTCTTGCAGGGTAAGCCGACCGATGCCTACGGCGCGGCGGCTTGGAGCGACGCCGCCGTGGTCTGCCCGTGGACGATCTACCTCTATTATGGAGACACGCATCTGCTTGAAGAGCAGTACCAGAGCATGTGCGCTTGGGTTGATTTTATGCACAATCAATCCAAGGAAGATCTGATCTGGCGGCGGGGCAGCCAGTTCGGCGACTGGCTCGACTTTCGCGGAACCGATCCACGTCGACCCACGCCGGTCACCAATACCGAGCTTGTTGCCACGGCCTATTTCGCGCATAGCGCCCAGCTTGTGGCTCAGGCCGCCCAAGTCTTGGGCAAATATGCCGATGCCTCGCGCTACAGCGAGCTCGCCAATGCGGTCAAACGCGCCTTCCAGAACGAGTTTGTGACCCCCGCCGGGCGTATCGGGCCGAACAGCCAGACCGCCTATGTGCTGGCGCTGCACTTCGATCTGCTGCCCGAGGAGCTGCGCCCCTTGGCGGCCCAGCGCTTGGCGGAAGAGATCCGCAAAGCCAATTACCACCTTACGACGGGTTTTGTGGGTACGCCCGCGATCTGCCATGTGCTGAGTCGCTTCGGCTATAGCGATCTGGCTTATCGCCTTGTGACTCAAGAAGAGTGTCCTTCATGGCTCTACCCTGTAAAGCGGGGCGCGACCACCATCTGGGAGCGCTGGGACGGGATAAAGCCCGATGGCAGCTTCCAAGACGCCAGTATGAACTCCTTCAACCACTACGCCTACGGGGCGATCGGCGACTGGCTTTATCGGGTGGCGGCGGGCCTCGAGCTCGACCCCGAGCAGCCGGGTTTTAAGCGGGCCGTGATTCAGCCCCAGCCCGGCGGCGGCCTCACGTATGCCAAGGCAAGCCTCGAGACGCTCTACGGCACGCTCGCATCGGCTTGGTGTATGCAGCGCGATAGCTTCGAGCTAGACGTGACTGTGCCACCTAACTGCGAGGCTTTGGTGCGCCTCAAGGTCGAGTCGCAGGCCCAGGTGCGCGAAAGCGGCCGCCCTCTCTCGCAGGTCGCAGGCATCCGCGTCGTCCGAGAGCAGACTCCCAGCCTTGAGATCAGCATTGGTTCAGGCAGCTATCGTTTCAGTCTGCCGAACGATCTCTATCTCTAAGAGCGTTTGGCCGAGGCGGGCGCCGAACAGCCTTAAGCGTGTTTGGAAGCGTAGCTTGCTCCGGTTTTCTCACAGCGCGAAAGTGTAAATCTTTTATCTGCTTTGCTTTTTTTTGGCGGAGAAGTCCTAACCTCCCATTCGGTCCTCACCGCGTCCGCCTCCGGCTACCAGAGCGGCTAATCTGCCCTCATCCCCGACCCTTCTCCCGCATTGCGGGAGAAGGGCGTATACTCTCTCCCTTCATGCGCGCTGTTCTAGATTGGTATTTCAACCACTCATCTAGGATGATTCCAAATCTACTTAAAGACTTAGCCTTTTTGCAACACGCGAAAGCGCAAAAACAGGGAAATACCTCGAAAGGCAGCGTTTGAAGCTGCTGGGTGCTTGCACCCAGCAGGTCGCGCCGAAGGCAGCGACGCGCTCAACAGCTGGTATGGGTGGAAGGAAACTTTGTAGCCGTAGGCGGACGCGCTAAGGAATGGATGGAGGGTAAAGAACTCGCCGCTAGAGCGATAATAAGGCTAAACTGAGCTGAGTAGCTTAAAGATGTTGCTATAAGAGTGAGCCCAATGTTTGAGAATCAGCTCTTTTCGTTATCGATCTCAGCGCTTTTTCGTCTGACGACTCAAGCGATTTGGGGTTATACTGATTGAAGGCTTCAATGCTAGATTGAGAGTCTCGCTATGAAAAAGCAACCGGGGCCAACAGCTCAGGCCGCTCATACAGCTTGGTGGCAGATCGGCGAAGTGGTTTTCGGTTCCCCTCTTTTAGCGGCCATTTTGCTTCAGTGGCTTATACCGCTCCCTCTCTTGAGCTACCTCCCTAGCGCTTTGCTGCGTATAGGAGGCTCGCTTCTGATCGTGATCGGCATTGCTTTGATCGTTTTAACACGGCGCGAATTCGCTCGCTATCAGCAGCCGACCGATCCGGGCCGCCCTACCAGCAAGGTGATTACAAGTGGGCCGTTTGCCTTCTCGCGAAATCCACTCTATTTAGGAGCCGCTCTATTCGTACTAGGAGTGACTTTTGTGGCTCAACTGAGTTGGATGTTGCTCTTGTTTATTCCCATGCTCTTGGCCTGTCACTTGCTGCTAATACGTCCGGAAGAACGTTATCTTTTGCGCCTTTTTGGTGAAGAGTATCAATCTTATACAAGGCGTGTGTTTCGTTGGTTTGGACGGGCTAAAAAGCTATGAGTAATGATTGAGTGCCACTTGTAAGTTAAGCTTGTCTAGCAAGCTAATACGGCTTTTTTTTTGCTTGTTTCTCGCTCTTTTATTAAGTTTTATGATTAAGTATGGAGTATAAACCCGGATATGTCCTAAAATTGTTTATTATAGGTATTTTCAAATAGAACGGTGTATTTAAGATTTGTTTATCAAATAATGTATATTTTACAACAAAGGACTATTAAAATTTGACAATAAGGGCGATAAGGGGCTATACTTTAAGACCAGAAAGGTTTCAGAATATTTGATTATTTCTATAGTTGACTTAGATAACGATCTCTTCTCAGTAGAGAAAGAGTACAGTTCGAGAGTGCTACGCTGCACGCGCCAGTGAAAGCACGTTTTTCGGCTGTTCTGAACTCTATCTGCTCCTAATATTGTTTACCTTTGGGTAAACACACAGTCCAAGGCTTTTGAAAGGAAGTATCTATGTCGTATTTGAAACTGCGCCGCAATGCAGGCTTGGCCCTGATGATGGCGCTCCTATTGCCAATTCTGGCTGCTTGTGGTGGTAGCACTACCCCCAGCACCTCTTCAAATGCTCCTGCTGCTACCGAGGCTCCGGCTGCTCAGGCGCCGGCCGAGGAAGCAACCGAGGCTCCCGCTGAGGGAGCTGAGGCTCCCGCTGAAGGTGCTAGCGAGACTCCGGCTGGCGACATCGGCGAGATCCCGCCCGCAGGCCCCCAGGGTGGCCTGAGCAAGAATGGCGACTTCTTGGTTGCTAGCGTTTCGAGCTGCGATGTCGACGGCTATGCCGGTATCTTCAAGGAGATCGCCGCAATCGATTCGCACACCGTGCAGTTCACCCTCTGCAACATCGACCCGGCTTTCGAGGCTAAGCTGGCTTTCGCCGCTTTCCAGATTCACCCGAGCGAGTACATCGTAGCGACCGGTGGCACCGGCGACCTGATCGAGAAGCCGATCGGCACCGGCCCCTGGAAGTTCGAGAGCTGGAACCGTGGTGACAGCATCGTGCTGGTTCGCAACGAGGACTACTGGGGCGAGAAGCCTGCCTTCGAGCGCCTGGTTATCCGCTGGAGCACCGAAGCTGCTCAGCGTCTGCTTGAGCTGCAGTCGGGCAATGTCGATGGTATCGACAACGTTGGTACCGAGGACATCGATGTTGTGAAGAACGATCCGAACCTGCAGTTGCTGGAGCGCCCCGCTCTGAGCACCTTCTACTTGGGTCTGGTTAACACCAGCGGCCCGCTGCAGGATGAGAAGGTTCGCCAGGCTCTGGCCATGGCTATCGACAAGCAGCGCATTGTCGACAACTTCTATCCGGCTGGTTCGTCGGTTGCTAACTACTTCACCCCCTGTACGCTGGATCACGGCTGCTCGGGTGAGCCGTGGTATGAGTTCAACCCTGAGGCCGCTCGCGAGCTGCTGGCTGAAGCTGGCTATCCCGATGGCTTCGATATCGACCTGTCGTACCGCGACGTTGTGCGTGGCTACCTGCCCCAGCCTTCTCAGGTTGCTCAGGACATCCAGGCTCAGCTGAAGGACAACCTGAACATCAACGTGAACATCAACGTGATGGAGTCGGGTGCTTTCATCGACGCCGCTAACGCTGGTAAGCTGGAAGGTATGTTCATGCTGGGTTGGGGTGCTGACTATCCGGAAGTCACCAACTTCTTGGACTACCACTTCGGCGCTAGCTCGGTTTCGTTCGGTACTCCTTACGAGGATATCGTTGAGAACCTGCGCAAAGGCGCTTCGTTGGCTACCTTCGAAGAGCGCGATCCGTTCTACGTAGCTGCTAACAACGCTATCCGCGAGCATGTTCCGATGATCCCGATCGCTCACGGTGGTTCGGCTGTTGCCTTCGCTGGCGACGTCGAGAACGCTAACACCAGCCCCTTGGGCAACGAGCGCTTCGAGCTGATGACCCCCGGCGCCCGCGACACCTTCGTGTGGATGCAGAACGCCGAGCCGACCGGCTTCTACTGCGCAGACGAGAGCGACGGTGAGTCGTTCCGCATCTGCCAGCGCGTCAGCGAGTCGCTCTTGTCGAACGAGGTTGGCGGCACCAAGCCGGTTCCCGGCCTGGCTACCGAATGTACCCCGAGCGAAGACCTGTTGGTCTGGACCTGCAAGCTGCGCGAGAACGTTAAGTTCCACGACGGCTCGGCCTTCGACGCTAACGACGTTGTGATGTCGTACTGGAACGTGTGGGATGCTTCGAGCCCCTATCACGTTGGCCGCACCGGCGACTTCACCTACTTCGAAGCCCTCTGGGGTTCGTTCATGAACGCTAAGTAATAGGAATTCTTGTCCAAAGCTTCTTGCCATCGGAGGTGCGCGCGTGCAGACCTTCGATGGCAAGTTGCTATTAGGCTTACGAAGATAATGTAAGGTTTATCGGATGTTTCGTTATATTATTCAACGTATTATCGTCTCGATCCCAGTGCTCTTAGGTGTGCTAGCCCTTACCTTCGCCTTGGTGCGTATGATTCCGGGCGAACCCTGCACAGCTATGCTTGGTGAGAAGGCGACCCCTGAGCTTTGTGAACGTTTTACTCGCGAAAAGGGTTTAGATAAGCCGATACCGGTGCAATTTGGGGTCTATTTAGGCGATGTTGTCAAAGGTAATCTGGGCGACTCCTTGCGCTACAAGCGACCAGTCACCACCTTGATTATCGAGCGTTTGCCCGCCACCTTTGAATTGGGTATTACAGCGATTGTCTTGGCTTCGATTGTTGGCATCGCTGCTGGTATCATCTCGGCTGTACGCCGCAACTCGATCATCGATGTTGGTACTATGATGGTCGCAAACGTCGGTGTATCGATGCCAGTCTTCTGGCTAGGTCTGATCCTCGCGTATGTGTTCGCGCTGGTGCTAAAAGGCACGCCGTTTCAACTGCCCCCTTCAGGACGCTTAAGCGCAGGTGTTGTATCGGTTCCATTTTATGAAGTATTTGGTTGGGGCCTGCCTGAAAACGGCTTCCTTAATGGTCTCTTCTCCTTTTTTGCAAACTTCTATATCGTCAACGCTTTCTTCACTGGTCAGTGGAAAGTTGTTGCTGATGGAATCCAACACTTGATTTTGCCCGCAGTGGCATTGGCAACCATTCCAACCGCGATCATCGCGCGTATGGTTCGCTCGAGCACAATTGAAGTTTTGAGCCTCGACTATGTGCGCACAGCTCGAGCCAAAGGTCTGCCCGAGCGTACGGTTGTCTTGCTGCACGCCTTCCGCAATGCGCTTTTGCCCGTCGTAACCATTATCGGTTTGCAGCTCGGTAGCGTGTTCAGCGGCGCTGTATTAACAGAGACAGTCTTCAACCTCGCAGGTGTAGGACGTATTCTTTACGACGCTATTACGGCCCGTGACTATCCTATTATTCAAGGTTTTACCTTGGTGATCGCTTTCGGATATGTCTTGGCAAACCTGCTGGTTGATCTCTCTTATGCGTACTTAGATCCGCGCATTCGACTGAACTAAAAAAACTTCTGGCAGTTCGTTTCTAAGAGTTACTATCTCTGAATTTTGAGCGAAGCCTATTGGTTTTCAAATCGGTTTCCGTGTATCGCAAGACGCTCAAGCTACAAAACGCTATATATTGCCTTTAGCGGCGAACGACTTGCTCTAAAAGCTATTTACGATTATGACGACAAGCTCACCTACGCTTGAGGCGGTCGCAGTTCGACCTCCTGAAGCCCTTTGGCGCAAAACTGTACGCACCTTTTTCCGTCAACGCTCGGCCGTTATCGGTTTGAGTATTGTCGTGTTATTAGCACTCGTTGCGATCTTTGCGCCTTTGATTGCCCCCTATGACCCAACCAGAGTATTGATTGGGGTTGAAGACGTCAAACGGCGCGACCCTCCCTGTATCCATATCTTGGGCTGTGACTCAGAGAAACCGCAACATATTTTGGGTATCGACGGAAATGTTCGCGACGTCTTCAGCCGTCTGATTTATGGTACCCGCATCTCGTTCACAATCGGTTTCATCACTGTTGCGATCGCCCTGATTGTCGGTTCGATCCTCGGTTCGATCGCTGGCTACATTGGCGGTTGGACGGATAACATCATTATGCGTCTGCTCGATGTGCTCTTGGCCTTCCCATCGCTGATCCTCTCGATCGCGATTGTAAGTGTGTTAGGGCCATCGCTCATCAACGCCATGCTCGCGATCGCGATTGTCTCGATTCCGGCTTATGCCCGCGTGATCCGCGCGACCGTGCTTTCGGCCAAGCAAGAAGAGTATGTTCACGCAGCTCGCACCTTGGGTCTCGACTCTGGACGTATCTTGTTCCGCCATATTTTGCCGAACGCTATCACTCCCTTGATTGTGCAAGCGACCTTGGGCATCGGCGCGGCGATTTTGGAAACGGCCGCCCTATCCTTCTTGGGCCTTGGTGCGCAGCCGCCAACGGCCGAGTGGGGTTCGATGTTGAGCGCCGAGCGCAACCAGCTCTTTACCGCGCCACACTTGGTCTTCTTCCCCGGTCTGGCGATTATGCTCAACGTGTTGGGCTTCAACCTGTTGGGCGACGGCCTCCGCGACGCACTCGACCCACGTTTGCGCAACTACTAGGGTAGAGCTCCAAGTGAATTCCAAACAGACGAAAGCCATTCCATGCCTACATAGGGATGGCTTTTGATTGGCAAGTGTGCTAAAAATGGCCGTCCGATGCCTGACAAACCCCCAAGAACCTGACAGCTGGGCGGGTAGCGCACTGCTGTCGGGTCAAGGGGAAAGGTGCCAGTTTGTTGGCTTCGACAGGCTGCTCAGATGCAAGCAGGGGATATGGTTTGACCAAACCTCTGTGTTTCTGAGCCTCGTGTGGTGAATAGATTTGTTGTATGCCTTGTGTGGTGGATGTTATGCATGATACCAAATTCGGTTGATTTGTTTGTATTGCCTCTCGCTCTTTTGAACGCAGGCCTTCGGCAGAGTGGAATTCTCTTTTCTGATGTGAGGGATTTAGCGCCCTAGCGCTAAATCCCTCACATCGCTTTCCGGATTTTTCTTTGTCAATCGATGTGCCTATTGAAGAGTATTTTCTCGCTAGAACGGTGTAATCGGAATTGATATGACTTATAATTTTGCTCTGAAAGCTGATAGTTTAGGAGCAACAAAGTGTGTACAAGTTTTGTGATTCACGCTGATCGTACATATATCGGAATGAATTTCGATATCTCCGAACGTCCGATTCAGCTTAGTCTCAAAAAGCAGAACGAGCTGCGGATTTTGCAGAAAGAGGCTGGTAGAAACTGTCCAGCCTTTGGCATCAACCGCGCTGGCTGTTTTATGAACCTTCAGATGGTCGAGCCTGACGAACAGGCTGTCTATCGGCGGGCCAAAAATAGCATGCATATCATCAAACTGTTAGATCATGTGCTTGCCGATCAGCCTGATCAGCCCGCTCTGGGGCAGATTCTGCAAGAGAAAACCATTCTGAATGTGCCCAATATTAGCGTCCAAAGCCTAATCACTCAACCTGATCGTTCAGTTACCGTGCTTGAGCCTGCCCGAGCGAATATGAGCTTTGCCAAAGAGCAGAAGCGTTTTGTTGCTTTGACTAACTTCCGTCTCTCGGAGTTTCAAGATCAACCCTACAGCGAAGTGTATGGTGATGGTGCAGAGCGTTATACAACCTGTTATCGCCTGTTAGAACAGTATCAAGATGAATTTAGCCTTGAACAGGGTTTTGCGACCTTGGCGGCCACTGCTCAACAGGAAGGGGATTTCCCGACCCAGCTTTCGATGCTAGCTTTGCTCGACGATGGCCTAGTCTACTTCGCGCTGCAACGAGACTTTCAGAAGTTGTTTGAGTTTAGCTTTGAGAGCGGCCTGTTGCAGACCTTCCAAGGCTTTACAAGTCAACAACAGCACGACCTTAACAAGAGCCCGATAACCATCGCTCAACTTGCGGCTTGGTAGGCTGACGACTCATTAAGCGACAGAAAAGGAGGCGGGCAACAGTTTGTTGTCCACCTCCTTGTCGTGTTAGCCCTTATTGGGTGTGCGGTGCAACCCGCAGATCTAAGTGGATTAAGGCTGAAGTATCGTAGACAACGATAGCTGGAGCCGAGTCTTTGGGGATTCGGAAGGCCAACTGTCCACTGACTTTGGTACCTTGATAGACCGTGCCACCATCGAGATAATCGTCCAACGAGAAGGTTGCTGAGGCGATATCGTGGACATGATTGTCAAGGTCGATGAGCGAGAAGCTGGCTGTGTTGGCAAAAGCAGCAGTATTTCCGCTTCGGCTTGTATAGCCATCATTGACAAATTCGACGCTAAAAACCACATATTTATAGCCATCGCCTGCCTCAGAATACTTGATCTTGGGCACATATTGGAAGCCCGAGGCCGAGATCCGTAGTCCATCTTGCGACACCGTCCAGTAGCCCTGAGGCATCTTCTTGCGATAGCCATCCAAGACTTCTTGGGGCTGGATCGGCGGAGGCGGCGGCGCAGCAGGCTCTTCGACCACCGGAGCGGCCTCAGCTTCGGCCTGGGCTTGGCGAATCTCGTTGCCTAACAGACCCAACAAGACGACATTTGGCCCGATCTCGGGGTGTAGCTCAAAACGAGCGCGCTCAAAGTGCTGAAGCAGATAGATCTTGCCATCGCTTGGGTTGGTTTCAAAGGTCGCTTCCGAGATCGGCATGCCAAAGAGTGCCAGACTCTCGCTTTCACTTACACCCGTTTGGTTGAGATCAAGCCCGTTAGTGCGGAAGTAGTTCAGAAAATCGCCACAGATCTTGTGTTGGGTTTCGCTGAAATAGCGGCAGCCATCTTGCGGCTCGCCTTTGGGGAAGCTAAACCAGTCGATGCCCTGTTGTGCGAGGCGATCGACGCCCAGACGCCCCAAGAGCACATCGAAAGGACGTTGGTTTTCCGGGTGTAATTCGAGCCGATTGCGCTCGAACCACTGGACTAAGACAAGCTTGCCCTCGATCTCTTCGGCGTGGAAATCAGTGGTTGGATAGCCGAAAACCGCTAGACCGCCGTTCTGCTCCCAAAACTCGCGAATCCGACCGCTGATACACTGGCCCGTTTCCGGGAAGCAGCGTTGATCATCTTGCCCAAAGACCGAGGGCACAAAACTAGCCGACATCAATAAGACCAATAGAAGGACAATCCGCTTAAACATACGTGCTCCATGTGTAGAATTGTAGCCCTGCCGCCAGAACGAACGACCAAACGCCGTGATGATGCCATGGTGTTTGGCCTGCGATTAGGTTTTGCTAACGCATAAATCCAGTATAGTGAGCGTTAAGGGCACAACTGAGCACGTCTGCTTGAAGCACGCAGTTTTTTGGAGTGAGTTTAAGACTTGGCGATATGTTTAGTTAGTTAGGCCGGTAACGAACCAGTTTCACTGCTAGCGAACTGTCCATATCAGCAAAGGTTTGAAGCATCATCTCTTCAGCTGCTTGCGGGGAGAGGCGGCCCGAACCTGCTCCTAGGATCGGAAAGGCCAGCGAGTTTAGACCAAGCTGTTCGGCCAGTTTCAGCGCATTGATGGTCGAAGTCTGAACCGCTGACGATGAGCTATTCCAAAAGAGGTCGATGCTAGCAACGTGAGTAATCTGTTTGAAGGGCAACTTGCCCGCGCCAGTTGCGACCGCATCGCCGAGGGCGAGCGGCCCCATGCGCGCCAGCTCGCGAAAGGGCTCAAGCCCGGCCCGCCGTTTGATCGCGCCCGAGACACCATGAGGCAATAACAGCCACCACGGAATGCGGTTGCGATTCCATGGATTAACGATCGCTTCGACTTTCTGATCAAGCAAATCACCCTCAACCACTTCGATTTGCATAGCTACCTCTATCTAAGCTAACTAAACGATTTTTTAGTATAGCGTATGCGTATTTCCATTTGAATGTATGTGCTATAATGAAATAACGATTATTTCTGTAAAAGGAGCAGTTCTATGCCACTTCAGCAAATCACCCCGATTTTACGGATTTTTGATCTCGCCAAAGCGAAAGAATTCTATCTCGATTATCTTGGCTTTACAATCGACTGGGAACATGGTGTAGAGCAGAATCTTCCACGCTATCTGCAAATTTCAAAAGATGGTTGCGTTTTGCATTTGTCTGAACACTATGGCGATGGAGCGCCCGGTGTTGCGATCAGGATCGCTGCCACTCAGCTTGAGGAGTATCATCAAGAGTTGAGCGCCAAAAACTATATCTTTGCTAATCCGGGGCTTGAAACAGCTCCTTGGGGCGACAAAGAGTGTAGAATTACCGACCCTTTTGGCAATCGATTGAACTTTTATGAAGCAGCCTAATTCTAGCGATCACGATCAATAGAGTTAAGACATGTGGAATGTCTAGCTGTTTTTGCCTGGGGTAAGCAAACCGCTCTCATAGGCGATAATTACCAGTTGAGAGCGGTCGCGTGCATTGAGCTTGGCGAGCAAGCGGCTGACATAGGTGCGCGCCGTGGCTGGGCTGATCACCAGCTCTTGGGCGATCTCGTCGTTGGACTGGCCCAAGCCGATATGACGCAGAATCTCGCACTCTCGCTCGGTCAGCTCTTTAAGTAATTCAGGTTTGAGCGAGCCTATGTTGGTGACCAACTGCTGCATTACGCGGCGGGTGATGGCAGGAGCCAGCAGCGCTTCGCCACCCGCTACAATGCGCACGGCTCGCCGCAGCTCCTCTGGACTGATATCTTTAAGTAGATAGCCCGCAGCGCCAGCGCGAATCGCTTCTTGAATATCTTCGTCTTCGTCGAAGGTGGTGAGCACAAGCACTTTGCTGTTGTGCAGATCGGGTTGATTGACGATCTGACGAGTCGCCTGCAGACCATCCATAATCGGCATGCGAATGTCCATCAGCACCACATCGGGCCGCTTTTCTTGCACGAGCTGCAAGCCGCTGCGACCGTTATCAGCCTCGCCAACGATCTTGATCTCTGGATCGTGCTCGAGGAGGGCACGTAGACCAGCTCGCACTAAGACCTGATCATCGATCAGTACCACAGCGATCATCTCAAAGCTCCTTTAAAGGGAGGAAGGCTCTAACTTCAAAGCCTCCCGCAGCGCTGGCTTGGGCTGTTAAGTCTCCGCCCAAGAGACGGGCACGCTCACGCATACCGCTGATACCATTTCCAATTACGGTCGCTCCTTGAGCGCCTCTGCCGTTATCGACGATCTGAAGCTGCAGCCCATCTTCGACGCTTTCGATCCGCAGCGAGAGCTTGCTCGCTTGAGCGTGACGCAGGCTATTAGTTAGCGCCTCTTGAATGATGCGATAGGCGGCCGCATCGATGCTGGCGGGCAGACGCTCGATCTCGAGCGCTGCGTCGATCTGTACATCGACCTCCAAACCACTATTGTTGGCGTTTTCGATCAGATCGCCCAAATGCTTGAGCGAACCGATCGACCAGTCGGCCTGTTGATCGCCGGGTGTGCGCAATACCTTCAGCAAGGTGCGCAGTTCGCGCATGGTCGCTGTGCAGGCTGTGCGAATATGCCCGAGCGCTTGGCGGGCTTGTTCGGGTTTGTTATAGAGCGCTTCTCTGGCGACATCGGCCTGCAGCGAGATGACCGAGATGCTGTGCCCGATGGTGTCGTGCAGTTCGCGCGCCATACGCACACGTTCGCTCTGAATGCGCTGTTCGGCACGATAGGCATGCTCTTGGGCGATCAGTTGGGCCGTATGGGCCTGCTCGGCGCGCAGGGCCTTGCGCGAGCGGCTGCTATCGCCGAGTGCGATCGAGGCTGCCAAGAGGGTGGCCGTCGAGACCAGTTCATAACCCAACAGATAGGCGATCGATTCGCCATCGCGCAGCCGAAAGAAGGTCGAGACGCAGACCAAAATGAAGCTGACCAGAATCGCCGCGCGGATATGGCCGCGTTCGGCTGCCGAGAAGAGTGCGGCTACTACTGGCAGGGCCACGCCGATCGCTGGATAGCTGAAGCTATAGTAGGCAAACAGTAGCAGCTTTGTGGTGATGAGAACGCCGACTGGGAAGCGACGTCGCAAGAGCATAAGGCTGCCAAAACAGACCGCAAAGGAGTAGGCTAAAAGATCTGGCGGGCGCGACCCTCCTTGTCGGCTGCTGATCACCAAGGTTAGCACTAGGGTCACTATGAGGCCTAAGAGTGTATCGAGCAGCCAGGCTGGAACCTGTTCCTCTGAACTTATTTTAGCGTTATAATCCTCTCGCTTTTGCATAGTTCTAGTCTAACAAGCAATCCCCGCTCTGTCTATCGTTTCGCAGCTATCAAGCTGTCGCTTTGGAACGTATATGCTTGTCAACAAATGACGACAACAAGTAGCGTTGCTACTCCGATGCGCAAACTGTTCGCCCCAGCTATCATCACAGCCAACAGAACGTTGCAAAAGGAGTTTTTGATGGATAGCTTAAAACGATTGCACTGGCCTTTGGTTATTGGCCTTGGTGCGCTGGCCTTAGTTTGGCCGGTCGTTAACCTTAGCGGGCTGATGGATTTGCTCGGCCGACCCCTTGGGCCACTGTTGGTGATTGTTTTGATCTCGTTGGTGTGGCTGGGCGCCATGCTGTTGAGTAAGGTGCGCGAACCGCTCTTGACCCTTACTGCTACCGGCGCGATTTACGGTCTGTTCGCTATTCTGATCGGTGCACTGCTTTCTCCTCTCGTTGATGGCCAAGCGAGCGGCCCTATGAGCCACCCGATCGCCATTGTGATGCTGTTGTTGACGAATAGCATTTGGGGCGCCTTGGTCGGCTTGTGCGCCCAATTGATCCGAGCACGCAAATAGCTTGCTTGCGCTTGAAACACAAGGAGTGAAAGGTGAATTCAGAGAGCTCTATTCAAACTGCACCGTTTGTCAAGCCGCTTCCAAAGTGGCGCTTAGCTTTTCGCTATCTCTACATCGTGCTGGCCTGTTTGATCGCGCTTTCGGTTGTTATTCAGGTCTTCTTGGCGGGGGCCGCTGTAACGGTGCACGCCTCCTACTGGCCGCTTCACCGTTCGTTCGCCCATACGATCGAGCTGCTGATCATCCTCGCCTGCCTAGTTGGGCTTGGCACCGGCTTACCTTGGCGAATCCAAGGCCTTGGCGGCCTGCTCTTCCTTTTGTTAGCTCTTCAATACATCTTTTTAGAAACCATGCCGCGTTTTGGCCTAATTATTCTGCGTGCCTTCCATGTGGTTGACGCGCTTTTCTTCTTTTGGGTTTCGCTCGCTCTGATCGGAAGGGTCTGGCAACAGTTGCGTCTGCAAAAGCAAGCTGAGCTTAGCAGCGAGCTTGTAGCCAGCGAAAGCTAAAAGCGCCTTATCTCAGCGTCTGTTTGTTTGAGCGAGTTATCTGGGGCGATAGTGTGTAAGGGATCTGAGAGCTATAAACAAGCTTAGTTGCGTTTACAGTGGAGCTAGTGGCTTCAGTAGGGCGAATTCAGAGACTCTAAAACGTGGAGCGCTGAGCATTTAGGTTGACATAAAATTCGTGAAAACAGACGGGAGATACCTCCCGCCTTGAGTTTGTTTGGTGGTCTTTGCTTTTGATTGGCGCCGTAGAACGCCGATTGCTCCCAGTGAAGAAGATCTCTTTGAGGCGATGCAAAAGCAAGGAGATTAGCCTTGAATTCAGGCTAATCTCCTCAAGGCGGATCCGTTTGTGTGTTTGGGGGCGCTTTCCGGGCACACCAGACAGCCCGAATGTAGGCAAAGGATGTTGATAGCCGAAGGCGGACGCGCTAGAAGCCGAATGGGAGGTTAGGAGCTCTCCGCCAGAGCGTTGAACTGATTGGATAGGGTAGCCCTAAAATGGACTGTTCGTTGATGCTCGGTTAGATTGATTGCTCGGCTAAACTATTTCCCCAACAGCTCCTTTAATTCCTCGATGGTGTAGGCGGGCTGTTTTTGATGGATCATGGCATGGCAGTTGGGGCAGATCGGGCGGAGATCTTCGATTGGATCGAGCATATAGCTCTCGTCGATCTCGTTTAGCGGCACGATATGGTGGACATGGATGTAGTTGTGCCCGATTTTGCCAAAGATCGCTTCGAAATTGAAGCCGCAGACCGAGCAGTTATAGCCATAGTGTTGTAGGCATTTGCCGCGCGCTATGCTGTTGTGCTCGAAGGCATTGACGCTGATCTGCTTTTTGGCAGCTTCGGGGTAACTGTCGTCCTCGGATAGCTCTTCGGGCAGGGCGAAGGGCGCTTCGAGTTGCGCAAGTGGCGCAGTGCCCGGCTCGTACTCGGGCAGGAAGGTATCGAGTTGGGCCGCCGATGCTGCGGTTAGCTCTCGCACGCCCGCAAAGGACTGATTGTCGAGATAGTTTGGATATTTGAAGGTCGGCCCGGTCGTCTGGCCGTTTTCGAGAAAAAGCAGCGTTTTTGTGATGTCTGCGGGAATGCGCAGGTTCGAGTTCATGGGCGTACAGGATTGAGCGATAACGTGATCCGAAGCGTAGCTTAACTCTTGAGGGTCTTCCTGCAAGATCGCCGCAGCCTCTTCTGGGCCACAGATCTGCGCTACTACCATCCTTGCCAGCACATATAACTGCCCTCTGAGAATGGTAACGATGTAGACAATATCGCCCGTTTTAACGCCTCGTGTTAGAAAATCATCTCCTGCTGTATGGTCTAAAGGCAGACCTTCCCAATCTTTATGGTTTTTTATAGTGTCGTTGGACCAAAAGTGTGTAAAGTAACGCGACATCTTTGATCTCCATAACGAAGTATAAGCAGACCAACAGGTGCTTAGAAGTCAGTTTCTTAATCAACTATATCATTCGTTTTAAAGCTTGGAAAGTTATTAGAATAGCCTGCGAGCTTGTATATCGCTATTGCCCCGTTTGCTTATGAGCCGTATAATGTCGTTTCACATTTGAAATTTCGGACGCAGGAAATTGAGTTGATATAAGCGATATTAGCGCTAGGAGCAGGCAATGTCAGATCCGCTTATCCAATTGTTCGCCCACTTGTTAGAGCAGCATGGTGTTCCTCACAGTGTATCTGATGATAGCTTGCATATTCCTCCGCTTGCTTTAACCCTCAAAGTCTTTCCGGTTCATATTTTCGAAAGTGATCTGGGTGTGCAGGTTACCTTGGCGGTAGAAGGCAGTCATGTCTCTTGGCCCGATGAAATGATTGATACTCTTTTGGGCTTTGGAGATGATGTTGTAGAGGCCAGTGTTAGCGCTTTAAGCAATTGGCTTTACAGCACCTTTATCGTTTTGACTGCCTTTTTGGCACCCCAACACGCTTCGGCCGAAGTCTATACTGACGAGTTTAGCGCGACCAGTGGCGGGAAAACCGTCAAATGGAAGGTCTTTGCGAGTCCGCTGCAGACAGTCGGTAACGAAGTAGATGCCAGCGCTGTTCGTGATGGTTTGAGCGAAGAGCCACCTTATCAGCAGCTTATTCCCTTGTTTGCCGATCAAGAGCTTTCGGGAACGATCTATTGGAGCAAAGTATTTGCCGCTTGCCGAAGCGATCAAGAAGTTGTCGGCGATTGCTGGCTCAACAACGAGAAGTGGCAAGAGGGTCTCGATCGGATTCAGCGCTTCGCTTGGCCGCCATCAGAAGGTATGCGCGCTTTCCGCCAATTTATGGTATTTGTGCGTGAGGATTACTCGCCCTTAGTGGGCTAAAAGTTTCAACGTATAATTGCAGCTGATGTGCTCTTTGTGATCAGTGAGGCTGTAATGAATTATACCTTTTGTAATCTAGCAGATTCGCCAGAGTATCAGCTGGCGGCGGCTGAGATCCTTTGGAAGGCCTTTATCCAGAAGGGCCACGATGCTTGGCCCGATCTAGAGAGCGCCAAACAAGAGGTTGCCGAGTGTATCAACCCCGACTACATCTGTCTGGGTATTTGCGCAGATGGTGAGCTATTGGGCTGGGTTGGTCTGCGCCCGAGCTACGAGCTTACTTGGGAGTTACACCCCTTGGTGGTGCGTAGCGATGCCCAAGGCAAAGGCATCGGTCGCCAGTTAGTCGCTGAACTGGAGCGGCGTGCTAAAGAAAGAGGCATTATCGGGATAATGTTGGGCACCGATGATGAGCTCTTTATGACCAGCCTCTCGCAGGTCGATCTGACTCCGCAAAATCTGCCCGATCAGATCAAAGCGGTGCGTAATCTACGCAATCACCCCTTCGAGTTCTATCAAAAATGCGGATACGGGATCATTGGGGTGATCCCGAACGCCAATGGCAAGCGCAAACCCGATATCTTGATGTGGAAATCGCTGATCGACTAAGACAAACCTATGAGCGCTATGGATCGACGAAAACTGCTTATCCTCGACCTCGATGAAACGCTGATCCATACGCGCGGGCAAGCGGGCGGCCTAACAACTCCACCTGATTTTGAGTTGTTAGGCTGCTTTGTTTGGAGGCGCTCCTTCCTCGATGCCTTTGTTGAGCGCTAACTGCCTATCGAGTCGATGTGAAAAGAAGCGGCGAGGTGTATGAAGCTCTTCTTACTGGCCTTGGCTTGTTTTGTAGGTGCTGTGGGTTTGGCTGTTGTCGGCAATCTGATCGTTATTGTGAGCGCTGGTCCCACGGTTGCCGCTGGCGAGCGCGCGGTGCTGATCGCGGGAATCCTCGATATCGTCTTGTGGATCGCCAGTGGTGTGCTTTTTTGGCTGTTTGCTAAACCGCTTTCCTTGCCCGCTCGGATCGGATCGACCATTGTGCTGCTTGTGCTTGTGGCGATTGTGCTAATGATGGTTCTGCTGATGACTATTTTGATGCTCAATCGCTGAGCGAGTGCGAGCGCTACAAGCGAATATTTTTGAAACTTGAGCTATTTCTGAACTGCTGATCGAACTATGCTGCACTACCCAAAAATTCCCGATAGCCGCAATGCACCCAACGCCCGCTGTATCGCGTTTGAAAAGTACGATGGCACCAATCTGCATTGGGACTGGGACCGCGATTTTGGCTGGCATGCCTTTGGCACGCGCCGCGATAGCTTTAACCTCACTGCCGAGGGGATCGAGCAGTTCGGGCGCAGGCACGCCCATCTGCGCGCATGTGTCGAGCTATTCTATGCCACTCTCGCTGATGACCTAGACCGGATCTTGCGCGAGCACCCCAACTACCGCGACTACCAAGCCTGCAAAGCCTTCACCGAGTTTCTTGGACCAAACTCTTTCGCTGGCTTGCATCGCGAAGCCGAAGCCAAAGAGCTGCGCCTCTTTGATCTGCTTGTCGAGCCATTTGGCATGATTGGGCCAGAGCAGTTTGTGAGCGATTTCGCCGAGCTGCCAATCGCGCGGGTGGTCTATCGTGGCAGACTAACGGGCCAGTTTATTGAAGATGTGCGGCGCGGCAAATATGGCGTCGCCGAGGGCGTGATCTGCAAAGGCGGCACGGGCGGATCGGACCTTTGGATGGCCAAGATCAAAACCAATGCCTATCTGGAACGGCTCAAACAAGCCTTCGCCGAAAACTGGGAAGAGTATTGGGAGTAGCGCTTGAACTAGCTTGAGATCGTATGCTTTCTGAGCGATGGCATCTGCTTCAGCGGCTATTTTGTTTTAGATTGGCGGAGGCGTCTCTACCCTCCATTCGACTTCTAGCGCGTCCGCCTACGGCTATCAACATCCTATCCTTCCATTCGTGTTGTCGCGCGTCGCTGTGTTCGCTGCCTTCGTTGTAACCTGCCGGGTGCAAGCACCCAGCAGGTTCAAACACTGCCTTTCAATGCGAATAGCCACTTGAAACCTTCTTGCTGCTTGCTGCTGAAAGGTTGATGGTTGGGAAGTTAGTACAGAACACCCTGCCTGTCGAAGCCAACAGACAGACGAGGATTGATCTGACAGCAGTGTGCTAGGCGCTTGTACCAAATCCGCTCAAAGACGTATATACTCGCATTTGCCAAAGGCCAAAAAGAAATAAAGTCATCGGATTTGCTACCATCAAGCAACACGGGAACAAAAGGATCTTTTTGCACGTATTGTCATTCAATAACAACCCCTCGCGCTATTGTGATTCAAGCTCGTGCCAATGAAATAGGAAGAGCGTAACGATGAGGACCAGTCGTTTTCGTGCTTTTTGGAAGGCCGCTTTGTCGTTTAGCCTAAGCCTTTGCCTGATCGCATGTGGTATTCCTGATCAGAACGGCTCAGTTGAAACAAGTACAGACTCTCCTTCAGGCTATTCCTTTGTGTTACCGAATATCCCCGCTTATCCAGGTGCAAAAGACTTTTCGCTCTTTCGCCGCAGCCCCGAAGAACTTAGCCTCGACCCAAGCCAAATCGTTGGTGATGTACAAGTTATAACGATTCAAACCTCTCAGGAGCCGAGCGATCATTATCTGACGGTTCGAGATTTTTATAAACAGACCTTGCTCAGTTTGGGCTGGACGCTCGATGCTGAGTTTGGCCCGGCTAGCTTTTACCGCCGAGCGACTGAAAATCCTGCTCAAGAGCAGGCTTTGTATGTAACCGTGCGCTACGGCCGGATTCGCAGCGAGGTCGATGTTGAGCTTGCGACCTTTTTGGGCCTTGCACCGATCCAGACACCTACTTATACGCTTGAGCATCAAGCCTCTTGGGATGGCTATACCCCCTTTGATATGGTGTGGGATGGTGTCGACAGCTTTTTTGTAAGCGATTCTCACAACGAGGCCTCAATACTGAAACTTGATAAAAATGGCACTCTTCTAGAGCGAATCACCAATACCTACAGCGAGCCCAATCCTGATGACAAATATGCGAGCCTCTTTCTGGATCTTGCGCTCGAGCAGACTGGCGCTCTGCTTGCGGTCACTAGCCAGGGTGAACAGGTTGTGCGGATTCTCCCCGATGGTCAACAAGTGCTATTTGTCGAGAATCTGAAGAGCCGTCATATCGCGGTTGCGCCCAACGGGAATATCTATCTAACTGATGAATTCGGTGGACGTATAGCTGTCTTTGATCCAGAGGGCAGACCTATCGCTAGCTGGAACACTAAGATAGAGGATGATGCTTTTGAGGTCGATGGTTCGCCATGGATCGCCATCGACCATGAAGGCATGGTTTATATTGCAGATAGTGTAAATAACCGGATTAAGAAGTTTGATCCAAGCGGAAAATTGCTCGCAGCTTGGGGCTCGGAAGGGCATTCCCCGGGCCGTTTTACTAGGCCTGAAGGAATTGCGATCGCTCCAAATGGCTTGCTCTATATTGTCGAAAGCCAGCCTAATAACCGAGTTCAGATCTTTACTCCAGATGGAGTGTTAGTTGGCATGTGGTGGCCTAAAGCTCATTCGTGGGAACCGGGGAGCTCTGCTCAAATATATACAGCTTGGGGAATCGCAATCAGTGCTGATGGAGACGTTGTAATTGCAGATAATGGTTCTAGCGATCTGGAACTGCTTAAATTGAGCGAGCTATCAGCTTCAGCTGTAAGTTTGCCAACGCCCCAAGCTAAGCAAACAGTGCAGCCATCGCCATCTGAGCTGCTTCAAACCCTAGATCAAGAGCAGTGGGAGGCTGATTGGGCGGCTTGGCTCCACGACCAAAGCTGTCGCGCAGCATGTTGGGCTGGCATTACTCCCGGAAAAACCAAAGTCTCAGAGGCGATAGAACTATTGAAACAACATCCCTTGGTCGACCCTTCATCTGTGACGGTGACCTCTGCCCGTGATGCCATCGGCACCCATGGATTTGATCCAAAAGATTACCCTGATGCCTTAACTTGGAATTGGCTAGATGGCGGTAAAGGTTTTAACCTAGGCGGAATTATCTATTTTGATCGCCAAGGTTCGCCTCCTGCTGTACTGCAACAATCATGGGTAATAGGCGAATCTGTTGCGTCAACAAGCTATCAGCTCAACCAAACAGTCTATGCGATCCATATCAACCTCTGGAGCTTCCATCCTGACCCTTCAGTGAGCGAGCCAGTTCGCTTGCTTCCTTTTAGCTTGGCAGATGCCCAGAGCACTCTTGGCGAACCTTCGCATATTCTTGCTACTGTTGGCGGCGCATCTTGGTACACCCAAAGCATTATCTATGCTGACAAGGGCTTGATTTTGCTGCAATATGGGCGACAGCAACCTGATCTTCAGCCTGAATGGCGGCCAAGTAGCATTATTTTGAGCGATCAAGTCTTGCACGATGGCCTATTTCGGGCCGATCCAAGTTTGCTACAACCATGGCGCGGCATTCAGTCATTCGAGGCATATTGTCGCCCTGAAGCGGGTAATACTTGTGAAGTAACTGAAAATCCTTGATGCTTAGATGATGTGAGTCAGATCTGCAGAGATCGTTTTAAGTTTATTCCTCACCTTTGGTACAATGGTCAAAGGTGAGGAATAGCTTTTTTAGGATAGAGTATGACGCTTACAATGCCGCAAGGTCTTGCAGATAATCCAAACGCAACGACGCCTTCTGGAATTTTATTGTCTGCCCTGGAGCAGCATATCGACCGCTTGATGGCCGAGTATGTCGAGCGCGATGTACCGGGCATCAGCGTAGCCGTGGTCAAAGATGGCAAAATCATCTTTGCCAAGGGTTATGGCTATGCCGATCTCGAGCTCAAGAAGCCGATTGATGCCGAGCACACCTTCTTGGAGCCGGGCTCGGTATCGAAGCTGTTCACCTGGACGGCTGTGATGCAGCTGGTCGAGCAGGGCAAGCTCGATCTGCACAGCGATATAAGGCGCTATTTGCCCGACGACTACCTGAAGCTGCGCTACGACGAGCCAGTCACTATGCTGCATCTGATGACGCATACGGCTGGCTTCGAGGAGCGGCTCGAAGGCTTGATGGTGACCGATCCTAATCAGTTGCTGGCGCTTGAAGAGTATCTGGGGCCGAAACACCAGCCCAAGCAGATCTATCGCCCTGGCACGACCATCGCCTATTCCAACTTTAGCACCAGTTTGGCCGGACTGATCGTGCAGCGTGTCTCGGGCCAGCCCTTTGAGGAGTATATCAAGCAGCATATTTTTGAGCCGCTCGGTATGCAGCGCTCCTACTTCTCGCCGCGCTACGACCAGATCGAGGGCGTGCTAGAGCAGCGCGCTCGCGGCTATGCCAAAGCTGGTAAGCGCTGGAAGGCTCTGCCCAACTTCTACATCAACGATATGCCCGCTGGCTCGATGACCTCGACCGCGAGCGACTTGGCGCGCTTTCTGATCGCTCATCTCGACCGCGATGGCAGCAGCGGCCTGCGCCTGTTCAACAAGCCCGAAACGCTCGAGCAGATGCACAAGGTGGCCTTCACGCACGATCCGCTTTTGCCCGGCAACGCCCATGGCTTCTGGGAGCGCTTTGCAGGCCCGCATCGCGTGCTTGAGCACGGCGGCAACACCAACGGCTTCAGCGCGCTGGTCTCGATGGTGCCCGAGCAGAACTTTGGAGTCTGCATGTTGACCAATGTGGCGGGCGAAACGGGCGGCGCGCGTCTGGCCTTGATCAAGCTGCTGATCGGCGGAACCTTCACCGATCCGGTCGCTAACCCGAGCCTGCAGCACAGCAGGGAAGTCGCTGGCAGCTATCGCATGGCGCGGCTGGTCGATTCCAACTTTGCGCGCATGCTCTACAACACCGTGCAGAGCGACGCCCATGTGAGCGCCAATCCCGATGGCAGCATTCGGGTCAGAATGCCGAATATGGGCCTCGATAGCGACTATGTCGAGACCGCGCCCTATTTCTACGAGCGCTGTTCCCCCAAGGATTCGATGGCCGATAAAGCGGGCTGGGATAGCTGCCGCATCCGCTTTATCACCGATGGCGACGGCAAAGTGGTCGCTATGTCGCAAGGCGTGATCTCGGATCTGGTGCGGGTGGCGCCCAGCGATTCGAACCTGATCAATCGCGGCATGTTGGGCTTTGGCGCGCTCAGCCTCTTGGCGGGCTTTATCGTCAGCGTGGTCGGTCTGTGGCGCGACTGGCGGCGCGTGCTGTCGCTCTGGCGCAACGATGCCGACAAGCTGGCCCTGTTGGGCGGTGCCAGCCTGATCAATCTGGCTGTGCTTTTGGCGCGCGGCCTGAGCGATCCCTGCATCCCGCTGGCGAAGCTGGCCCCGCAACGCCGTTTCTTCTGGTTGAACCTGCTCGCGAGCCTGTATCTGGGCTATCGCCTTGTGCGTGATTGGCGCGATCAGCCGCTGCTGAAGCGCGTTTTTGTGGCTGTGCTGCTGAGCGGCCAAGCAGTCTTTAACGCCTACCTCGCCAAGCAGAAGTTCCTGCGCCTGCCCTAAAAAACGGCTTCACATTCATTTCAAGACCTAGCAGTGGGACGCTTGCGAACTGCTGCTAGGTCTTTTTTTGGCGGATAGGGTTTGTCCAAACATTTGGGCTTCTAGCGCGTCCGCCTACGGCTATCAGAGTCCTAACCTCTTCAGAGGTCGCTTATGAGCAGGCCATTGAGCGCGTTGTATAGCGCTGGCTTAGCATTGAAAAGCAGCGTTTAAAACAGCGTGTTCTATGCAGCTCGCGGCTCTCAGCGAAGGCAGCGAAAGGGTAGCGCTCTCTGGTTTTGGAGCAAGGTGTTGATAGCCGAAGGCGGACGCGCTAGGAGTCTTCTTTGGGGTAGAGATGCCGCCGCCAGAGTTATATCGAAAAGCAGGTACACACTGACAAGCGTGTCGATTTAGCGGGCATAGTAGGCGGCTAGGGTATCGAAGGCCAGCTTTGGCTCCCAAGCCATATCGGGGTAGCGCGTTCCGTTGCGCTGCTCATAGACCTTCACCACGCCATACGAGGCCAGATCGAGGTCGACGGCGGGCGGCTCGCGGTGGGGCATTTGGTAGAGCACAAAGGTGTAGACAAAGCAGCTGTCGACCCCGGCCGCATCGAACAGTTCGAGCAGCTCGCGCAGGTACTCGGCCTGCTCGCGCTCGTTGCGCACAAACTCGCCCTTCAAGCCGATCGGCTGCACCGTCTCGTTGTCCCACTCGACCACATCGATAGCGCTCGCCCCAAGATCGGCCGCGCCCGTGAAGCTGGCCGACCCGAACTCGGTGATCGCCAAGGGCTTGCCCTGCGCCACCAGGGTGCGGATCCCATCGGCGAAGCGGTCGGCGACTTGGGCCGAGCGGTACATATCCAGCGACATGATGTCGAACAGCGTCCAATCCACGTTCTCGAAGGGCATAGCGGCGTAGCTCAGCTTGCCTTTAAAGCGCTCACGCACCAGCGGCACGGTTGTGGCGAAAAACTGGTTGATCAGCGGCGGAATCTTGGGCAGCTCTTGGCGCAGGCGCATCGGATCGCCCAAAAGCGCGAGTCGCTCGTGAAGGGCCTCGCCCGGCAAGAAGCCTCGGTTCAGCAGGCTGATCTCGGCTCCTAGTACCAACACCACTTCGGCGCCGCTCTGCCGCAAGCGCTCGGCTCGCTCGGCGCAATCGAGCAGCAGGTCGCGCATCTCATCGAAGCTCAGATCGCAGGTGAAAGGCGAAAACCAAATCTCCAGCCCAAGCTCGGCCGCGATCTTCGCCGCCAGTTCGAGGCGATCAACATCGCCGCCCGTGACCCGCACCGCATTGCAATGCAGATCGTCGCGAATGATCTGCAGTTCGCGCCGCACCACGCTCGGCTCGAAGCTGGGGCGGCTAGTCACACCACGGTTCAGAAATCCAGTATCGTAATTGATGCCTTTGGCTCGCATTCTTTCATCTCCTTGTTATGGCAGCAGCATGCGCAGTAAGATCTCTGGATCGGGACAGTGTTTGCGAAACTGCTCGGGATGGTGCACTCCAAAGCGCGTTAAGCCCTCTAGGCTCGCCAACAGAGCGACCGTCAACTGATCGGGATTGCCCGCCGCCACCTCGCCCGTCGCCTGACCAGCTACGATCAGCGCGCGCAGCTGGGTCGCGAAGGCTTCGCCGCGCCGACGAATCTCCTCGCTGATGTCGTCCGACGGCTCTTCGGCGTTCATCACCATATCGAGCAGCTGAAACAGTTCAAGATGATCGCGGCGATACGCGACGATCCGCGTGATCAGCCAGCGCAAACGCTGGCCGGGTGTGGCTTGCGGATCTGGCTCGGGCGCGGTGGCCTGTTCAGCTTGGGCGATCGCTTGGCTGAGCAGGGCGCGGTAGATCTCTTCTTTGCTGTTGAAGTAACGGTAGGCCAAGCCTTGGCTTACTCTGGCCGCCGCCGCCACATCGGCCATGGTCGCTGAATCGCCTTTGCGCGCAAAGGCCTGCCGCGCCCCCGCAAGGATGGCCGCTCGCTGAACTTCGCTCATATTCGGTCGTGGCATATGCAACCTCTTATAAAATGAATGAATCATTCATTCATTTTATAAACCAAAAAGCGTGTGATGTCAATCCCGGATTTTTGGGAGTATGGCCGATCTTAACTATTTACCACTGAGTCACTGAGACAGGTTTTACCACTGAGGCACTGAGACACTGAGAGATAAAGGGAGGGGATGGCAGCTTCCTGTTCGCAATGATGGTGTAAACGGTTGGGAGAGTATTTGGTGTAAATCTTTATCTTTATAGTGCGGTTTATCTCTACAAAACGCTTCGAAAATCCTTATCAAGACTCAGTGCCTCAGTGCCTCGCGTGGTGAAAATGCTAAAGGCCCTCATCCCCAACCCTTCTGCCTCAAGCAGGAGCAGGGAGCATAGCCGCCTGTTCGCAATGATGGTGTAAACGGTTGAATGAGTCTTTGGCGCATTTTTTGTGTTTGTAGTGCGTTTGATTTGAACGAAAAGCCTCGAAAATCTTTATCAAGACTCAGTGCCTCAGTGCCTCGCGTGGTGAAAATGCTAAAGGCCCTCATCCCCAACCCTTCTGCCTCAAGCAGGAGAAGGGAGCATAGCCGCCTGTTCGCAATGATGGTGTAAACGGTTGGGAGAGTATTTGGTGTAAATCTTTATCTTTGTAGTGCGGTTTATCTCTACAAAACGCTTCGAAAATCCTTATCAAGACTCAGTGCCTCAGTGCCTCGCGTGGTGAAAAACTAAAGCCTTTGGCCTGCCTCCAACTGTTTCGCTCTTCCGTATCAACAGAGTTTGAAGCTGGCGCGCTATTTGCTGATGCGTCGATATGCGTTATTTCCCCCAATACTACCCAAGCTACGAACCACAACAGCGTACTGCCCATATGTCTATTGTTCTCGACAACAAGCGTTTGAAAGAAATGGGTGGACACAATGACCGATCGCATCCGTTTTGATGATGGCGCGCTCTACGAACATGTTATGGGAAAGTGGAGTCAGCTGGTAGGCGAGATATTTCTCGATTGGCTTCAGCCCGAGACAGATCTTCGCTGGCTCGATGTTGGTTGCGGGACTGGTGCATTTACCGAAATGGTCGCTCGGCGCTGTCACCCCGCTTTGCTGCACGGCATCGATCTCTCTCGGGAGCAGCTGGATTACGCCCGTACACGACCTGCCCTTCAAGCTGCGGTGCTTCAACAGGGCGACGCGATGATGCTCCCGTTCCCCGATGACTCGTTCGATGTTGCGGTTATGCCGTTGGTGATCTTTTTTGTGCCCGATCCTATGCAGGGTGTGAGCGAGATGGCGCGTGTGGTCGCCGAGGGCGGCTGGGTCTGCGCCTATGCTTGGGATCTGCTCGGCGGCGGTTCGCCATACAGCTTGCTTGAAACCGAGCTTCGTCGCTTGGGTGTCGCCCCTGCCTACCCTCCCAATCCCGGCGCTTCGCAGATCGAGGCGCTGCAGAAGCTCTGGGCTGTGGCGGGCTTAGATCAGATCGAGACTCGAGAGATCGTTGTGCAACGCCGCTTCGCAGATATCGACGATTATTGGGCGACGATCCTTGGCATGCCACATGTGGGCAAGCACTTTTCGACCCTCTCTGCCCAACAGATACACGAGATGAAAGCGCGCTTTCAAGCCCAATTGCCGAGCGAAGCATCGGGCGAGCTGATCGGCAGCGCTCGTGCTAACGCAGTGAAAGGCTGTGTTCGGCAGTAGGCTTGATGGGTCGCTTGTGCTCTAGAACCTCGCCTTAGCCCTAGAGCCTCTATGGGTTTGGCTTTGTGTTGCCTTCGGAGCTGCAATGAAAATGCGCTGAGCTTCGCTGGCCGAAGGCCCAACCAACCGAATGGGAGGAGCGACCTGTTGGTAGCCGTAGGCGGACGCGCTAGAAGCCGAATGGAAGATTGGGACCTCGCCGCCAGATACGAAAAGATCGTGAAGTGGCAGAAGAGCGGATCGGGGATCTAAGATCGTGTTGCGAATTGACGATACTTGTTATTATTGGTATTATCCCATAAATACCTACTATTCCCGATCATAACACAGCATGTTCATAGCGCTTTGAACTTTGCAGGCGCAAAGCAGAGCGGTGTGATACAGCATACTGTGCAGAGCTACCGAAATGCAGCTCTCATTCTCTCAAGGTTGGCTTTGTAGTGGATCTATATAGTTCTTTTGCTGTTTGCCAAAGGAGAGTGTATGAAAGCGGTTCGAATGCATGCCTATGGTGGGCCGGAGGTGCTCGTTTACGAAGATGTGCCCCAGCCAGCACCTGCCGCCGGAGAAGTCTTGCTCAAAGTGTACGCTACCGCGCTTAACCCTATCGACCACTCCACGCGGGCGGGCTATATGCAAGGGATGGTGCAGGTCCAGTTTCCTTTTACGCTGGGCGCTGATCTGGCGGGTGTTGTCGAGGCGGTCGGCGAGGGCGTTAGCAAATTTACGGTCGGCGATGCGGTCTATGGCTTTTCGAATATGATGCGTCAGGGCGCCTATGCCGAGTATGCGATTGTGAGCGAAGGCGAGATCGCGCCCAAGCCCAGCTCTGTGGATTTTGTTACGGCGGCTGCGGTGCCGCTGGCCGGCTTGACCGCATGGCAGGGCCTTTTCGACGCCGGTGGCTTGCAGGCGGGTCAAACGGTGCTGATTCACGGCGCGGGTGGGGGCATTGGCTCATTTGCAGTGCAGTTTGCGCGTGTTAAGGGTGCGCGCGTTTTTGGCACAGCCAGCGGCAGCAAACGCGATCTGTTGAAAGAGTTGGGCGTCGAAGAGGCGATCGACTATACGAGTACCAATTTTGAAGATGTAGTGCGAGATATCGATCTGGTATTCGATACGGTCGGCGGCGATCTGGCGCGGCGTTCGCTCGCGGTGCTAAAGCCGGGCGGCACCTACATCTCTTGCGCGGACTACCCCGATGAGGAGGCGGCGGCCAAGCAGGGCAAGAGAGCGCGTGTTATGTTCACGCAGATCAATCCGGATCAACTAAGCGAGATCGCGCGCTTGATCGATGCGGGAGTGGTCAAGCCGGTCGTCTCGCAGGTCTTGCCTCTGGCCGAGACGCGTCGCGCCCACGAACTGATAAGCGCTGGCCATCTACGCGGAAAGATCGTGTTGCAGGTCGCCGAATAGGGCTTGCTCATCATTGATGCAACTTCGGCCGATTGCTTTCACATTTTGGCGGAGAGGCGGCTAGCCTCCAGGCGGTCCTTGGCGCGTCCGCCTTCGGCTATCAGAGTCCCGCCCAACAAACGAGGGCCTTTTGTGCGACGAAGCCGCCCTCAGATATGGTGAACCACAGCTTTGCAAAAGGAGCGAGCACACGCATCGCTCCTTTGTTTGTGCCTATTTGTTGGCAAGGTAGCGCAGCGCTACAGCGCCAGAACGAAACTCGCGCCGATCGATCAACTGCAAATCGATCTGCTTTGTTAGCCCGGCGAACGGGGTCGGCCCGTGGCCAACGATCGCGGGATGGACGATAAACTCATACTCATCGATCAAGCCGAGCTTGGCTAAGGCCAAGGGCAGTTGCACGCCGCCCACGTACAGCCCATTTCCGGGCTGCTGTTTCAGCGCTTCAATGGCCTGTTTTAAATCTCCGCGAATCAACTCGGCGTTCCAGTCTACCTGCTTGAGCTTGCTCGACACAACATACTTCTTGGCCCCATCGATCGTAAGCGCGAAGGCGACCATCCAATCTTGCATCCAGTCGGGCTTGACCCCGGTCTGAGCGAACGAACGCCAGCCTGTCTCCATCAGTTCATAGGTCTTTCTGCCAAAGATCAGGGCATCGGCTCGGGCGAGGCTTTCGGCTGCGTAATAGTGCAGCTCTTCATCCGGCGAGAGCGCCTCGTGATCGCAGCAGCCATCGAGGCTCACATTGATCGAATAGCGAAGTGCTCGCATAAGGTCTCCTTAAATCAGTGGCTTGCTAGCGATCAGCCAGAAAGGCGAGTACACGCTCGATCAGAAGCGCCGAAGCTTGAGGATCGTAGGATGGCAGAGAACTATCGGCGAAGTAGTGCTGGTCGCCCGGATAGAGAAACAGCTCGCCCTCGTTGGCCTCGGCGACCAGCGCCCGGGCGGCTTCAAGATCGCCCTCATCGACAAAGTAGGGGTCAGCATCCATGCCATGCACTTGGACTGGCACACCCTTCGGCCATGCGCTCCCGAACTCAGAGACTGGCACGCAGGCAGAGAAGAGCAGCGCTCCACGCGCTCCCGCTCGCGTTTGGGCCAACCTCTGGGCTGGCAGCACCCCGAGCGAGAAGCCAGCATAGACCAACTCGTTCGGCAAGCTTTTGGCGACTCGCACGCCTCGCTCGATCAGCGCGGCGAAGCCTTGCTCTCTGACGAAAGCCAAGCCCTTGTCGATGCTATCGAAGCAGCGCCCATCGAACAGATCGGGCGTGTGGACCGTATGCCCCGCTTGGCGCAGCGCATCTGCAAAGGCGATCACGCCGGGTGTGAGGCCCTGGGCGTGATGGAACAAAAGAACTTCGGCCATGTCTACCTCTTTCTAGCGCTAAGTCATTCGCTTAGCAGGGCCATGCGCAAATAAGCTGTCTCGGCTTAGTCGTAAAACGCTGGCGCTTTTTTAAGCGTTTTCCACTGCTCGCTGTCATGGCCGAAGATCACCAGGCCGATCTGTTCGCGCTCGGCCAGATCGAGCAGTTTGAGTGTGCTGGCGCGGGTTGCTTCGGCTTCCGAACTAGCCTGCTGTTGCTCACGAGTGAAGCTCTCGCCAAAGGCTACCGCATCGATCGTCAATAGAATCGTCCCCGTTTTGGGCAGGCGCAGCAGCACCGATTGATGGCCCAGCACATGCCCGCTGGTTTCGATCACCCCAAGGCCCGGCAGCAGCTCCGTATCCCCATCGACCAGCCGAATCCGCTCGCTGGGCTGATCCCATTGCTCGCGGATGAATGCGTAACGTGGATTGCTGGGCGCATCCAAATGGTGGGCACGCTGCACGATGTAGTGAGCCTTGTTGAATGCCCCGTGTCTTCCGGCGTGGTCGCCATCGTAGTGGCTTGAAATAACCGTATCGATATCGTCTGCTCTCAGGCCGAGGCTCGCCAACTGCTCGATAACATCGCGTCCGTTCTGAAAGTCCGCGGCCTCTTCAGGGATGACCTCAGGCAAGCCGCTGTCGATCAGAATATTTCTGCCATCGCTGGTTTGTACCAGATAACACACGATCGGAATCTGATACTCCGGCATCGATCCGACTTCCATCAGGTAGAGACGCTCTGGGGTATTCTGGCTCATTGTATTGTCCTTATCAGACCATGGCCGTTTTGTTTAGCCGCGAGACTCACAGCTGGTATTGTCCGCCGCGATCAGCGATCGGCCATGAATACAACGCTGATCGCGCTCGGGCGCTTTCCAGCTTCTAGCCTATCAAGCTATCTGCTTGCAGACTAGGAGTACACTCTGCTCAGCCCACGGAAATAGGTCAGCGCCATTCCTTCCGAACCGTGGCCCTCGCCCGGATAGATTTCGCTGATCAGCTGCAGGCCCGGGTAGTTCTTCTGCTTGAAATGCTCGACCAGTTGATCGAAGTAGGGGAACTGATCTTCCTCCAGCTCGCCCACCGAAAGGTAGAGCCGAATCGGCTTGCTGGCGTCGCGCGCCGCTAACTGCGCATCGTGTTCGATCACATAGGGGTAGGCGCCAGACAGAAAGCCGCTGCCGGTGATATAGCGCTGAAACGCATTCGGCTGGTGGCACAAGGCGTAGAACACAAAGAATCCGCTGGCCGAATAGCCGTACAGACAGCGATCGCTCGGCAGGGCGCGGTAGTTCGCTTCGATAAAGGGGATCATCTCTTGCGTCAGGGCATCTAAAAAGAGCTTGCCCACGCTGTTGGGCGGCGCGTTGAGCACTTCGGGAACATTGAAGTCGAGCTCTCGCAGTTCAACCCACTCGTCGAGGCTCTCCATCTCTCCATAGCTAATGCCCACCACAATGAACTCCGGTATCTGTTTAAAAATCGTGCTGAAGCGCGTCAAACCAGCCGCCATACCGAAGAGCACATCGGCATCGAGCACATAGATCACGGGATAGGATTGGTCAGATGTTGCGTAACTATCGGGAAGCGCGACCGAGAGGTGATAGGTACGATTCAGGCTCGGGCAGAAAAGCGTGCGTTCCTCCGTGCCAAACAAGCTCGTGCGTGGATACTTTTCAGCCATATTTACCCCCTTGAGTTGAGCATTCGAGATAGCGAACGATCTAAATACCTCACCCGCTTGAAGCGTTTTAGTTCTTTGGCGGAGAGCTCCTAACCTTCCATTCGGTCCTCACCGCGTCCGCCTCCGGCTATCAGAGCCCTATCCATCCATACGGGGGGCTAGCGTGCTGTGCGTCGAGAGCGCTCCCTAATCGAGCAGACAGCCGCGTTTCGAAGCAACAGATCAAGTGGATGCCTTAAAACTCAAAATCGGGCTTGCTAAGTAGCGATCTATGGCTTGCTCTTAGCGCTCAAAGCGCCAGCGAGTAGCGCCGTGCGGCTCGGTGGTGGCATTGCCGACCACGGTGTGGAAGCTGAAATGATAGAGGCGCCAAGGCGGCGGGCCAGCGCTCGGGGCGCTGTATGGCGCTGTAATGGCATCGCCCTCAACTTAGACGGGCCAGCCACCCGCTCGGAAGTGGGCAGCCGCCTGTTCGAGCGTCGCCTTCGAACATCAGGTCGATGCCGCTCAGGCGCGCGGTGATGGTGCAGGCGGGGTTGTGGGCCAGCTTGCGCGACTTGCGGGTGGCTGGCCCGCTGGTGAAGTAGATCTCGCCGTCGAGCCAGATCACGCCGATGCCGGTGGCGTGCGGGCGACCATCTGGGCGCACCGTGCTAAGAATGGTGTCTTTGATAAAGATGCTAGAGGAGAGGATGGCCTGTGGCCTGCTCCAAGGCAGGGCTTGGTGGCCGTAGATGTCGCGGTTCTTAGTTTCAATCGGTGTTCGCTCGGGCATAAGATAGATCCCTTTTTCGCTGTTTTACGAAGATCTAGAGCGTAATAATCCAACGACCGAGGATATAAAACGTTTGTTCTAGTATAGCATAGATGATGAGTATTTGAAAAGGTTTTTGTTCAAAGATTCGCGCACATATTCCCTTCGGCCAAAAGCTCGTTTCATATGTATGGGCCTGCTAGGCGTGTGCGCCTAGCAGGTCGCAGCGTGAGCTGCGAGGCGATGGACCGAATGGATGGGAGGGATGTTGATAGCCGAAGGCGGACGCGCCAAGGACCGAATGGCAGGAAGGAGACTCCTCCGCCAGAGCCTTGAAATGATCAAGCGGATGTGCGGTTGGAGTTTGCACTAGCTTGTAAAAAAGATGCCGCGTTGCGCGCGGCATCTTCTGTATGGACTCTCAGTATGCTTGGGTGAGTCGATTTCGCTTTTTGAATAGCCTGGATTATACCAACTCGTCCTCTACATGGCCGATTAAGGTGCCGACATCTTCGCCCTTGCAAAGCCGCGTCATCGCGCCCGGCACATCGAAGTCGAAGATGTGAATGGGCAGATTGTTGTCGCGACCTAGCAGTACCGCTGATTGGTCGAGCGCGCGCAGGTTCTGCTGAATGTAGGTGTCGTAGTTGATGGTGCGATAGCGCTTGGCATCGGGGTTGTGGCGCGGATCACTGGTGTAGATGCCGTCGGTGCCGTTTTTGGCCGAGAGCAGCGCTTCGGCTCGCAGCTCGAGGGCGCGTTGTACAGCCGGGTAGTCGGTGGTTACATAGGGGTTACCGGTGCCCGCTGCAAGAATGACGATCGAGCCATGCTCGAGGTGGCGAATAGCGCGCAAACGAATGAAGGGCTCGGCCACGGTGTTGATCGGAATAGCGGTCATAACACGCACATCGGCGTCGCCGCGCGCTTGGAGCACACCGCGCAACATGAGGCTGTTGATTACGGTCGCGATCATGCCGATATTGTCGGCCTCGGCGCGCTCGATGCCCCACTCTTCGCCAAGATTCCCTCGGAAGATATTGCCGCCACCTACCACAACACTCACCTGAATGCCCTGCTTATGGAGCGCCAATACTTCGTCTGCAATATGATTGAGTGATGAAGGGTCAAAGCCAAACGGTTGGTTGCCTGCCATTGCGCCGCCGCTGAGCTTGACAAGAATGCGATTGTAACGCATATACCTCCCCTTTAGTGAAATGCTTATCGTTGACGTCCGACGCGTTCATAGACCGCAACGGTCTCGTTGACCATGCGGCTCCAACTAAACTTGGCTGCTTGTTGCAGCCCGAGTGTGCGCAACTTGCTTCTGAGCAAGCCATCGTCGAGCACACGTTGTAACGCTTCTGCCCAAGCTTGAATGTCGTGTGGAGGGAGGCAGATGCCCGCTTCACCGACGACTTCTGGAAGGCTGCTTGCCGCCGAAACCAAAACGGGAGTTCCGCACGACATGGCTTCCAAAGGCGGTAGACCGAAACCTTCGTAGTAACTCGGGGTAGCGGCGAGGCTGGCTGCTGCAAAGAAGAGCGGGTTATCTTCGGGCGGAACCTCCACCCGATGCACACAGTCTATCAATCCCTGTGCCCTAATCAGTCCGTCGATATCAGGAAAAAACGCCGGATCCTTACCCAGCGCTTTGCCTGCGAGTACAAGTTTGGCCGGAGAGCCATGCTGATGAACCTCAGCGAAAGCTCGTACAAGCACTTCGACGTTTTTGCGAACGTCGTAGCCGCCCACATAATAAATGAACGGTGAAGCGATGCCATATCGCTGCCAAATCTCGACCTGAGCGGCCCGGTGGTCGCGCGGGTAATACTGCTCGCCAGCGGCGAGATAGATGGTTGTTACGCGCTCGGGGTCGCAGCCGAACGATTGAATGATGTCGTTGCGGCTGTGGTTCGAGTCGGTAATGATGTGGGCAGCTGCTTGAATACCTGCTTGAACGAGGCGATAATAGGCGCGAACATGGGCTTTCCCTCGGTAGGCGGGCAGCACATGCCAAATGATATCGTGTACGGTGCTAATCACCGGAACAGAACTTCGAAGCGGTGGGGCAGCATAGGGTACGTGCAACAGATCGGCCTTCAGTTTTTGGGCCGCAGCGACTTGACCGAACTGCTCGAACCAGAGCTTGGCAAGATTTTCGCTGCGTGTATCGAAGGGCGTCCTAACTCCAACTACACGTAAGCCATCGGGCGGGTCTTGAATGGGACCGATAGCGGCTGGTACGACGAGACTGTAGCGATGTTGAGGTGCAGCAGCGGGTAAACTCTGGACTAAACGGCGCAGATATTGACCGCTACCGGTTGAGGGCTGGTTCCAGAAAGCCCCGTTGATGGCAATATGCATGACCTTCGTCCTTTCTCTACTCGTCGATCAGACTGTGCAGTCTCGCTTGGGCACACAAAAAGGCGGGCCAGCCTCGAAAGACCGCCCGTTCTGGTGCATTGCACGTTCGAGTCGCTCTATTGTAGCATAAGCTTGTTGGAAGCTTGTCTGTCTCATTGGGATATCATTTTGTTGCTTGCGCTTTTTAGGCATACTTGCGTTTAATCTGCTAGATAGAGCGCTAGCGGCCCGCCCTTGGTCGCCAGAGGAAAGGCAATGGATCGTCGTTTTCAGAGATTGATACTGCTAGGATTGCTACTTATGAGTGTTGTGTTACCAACAGCCCCAACCAGTCACGCCGCTGTGAGTCAGATGCGTGCCTTGTGGGTCGATGCCTTCAATAGCGGGATCAAAACCCCTCAACAGATCGAACAACTGGTCGCCGATGCGCGGCGGGGCGGCTTCAACGCCCTAATTGTGCAAGTGCGGCGGCGCGGTGATGCCTTTTACCTCAGCGGAATCGAGCCGCGCTCGCAAGATCCGACTCTTGCGCCTGCGCCCTTCGACCCGCTGGCAACCCTGATCAGCACGGCCCAAGCCCAGGGGATCGAGCTGCACGCTTGGATCGCGGTGTTGCCGATCTGGCGCGAGTCGCTTGGCCAACCGAGCGACCCTTCCCACGTCTATTGGCAGCACGGCCCACATGTGGCTGGCAGCGATAACTGGGTGGCCTTGGGTGTCAATGGCGAAAGCTCGGTCGATGGCGATACCTGGCTCGATCCCGGTCATCCAGCGGTTGTGAACTATACCGCTGCGGTGGTGCGCGATCTCTTAGAGCGCTATCCGAACGTCAACGGCTTGCATCTCGACCTTATTCGCTACCCAAGCCCGCAGTTTGGCTATAACCCGGTGAGCGTGGCCCGTTTTAACGAACAGTTCGGGCGCAGCGGCCAGCCCGAGCCTAACGATCCGCTCTGGAAGAATTGGCGTCGCGATCAAGTCACCCATTTGGTGCGCCGCATCTATCTCGAGGCGGCCCAAGTCGCGCCCTACGCGCGGGTGAGCGCGGCGGTAACGGCGATGGGCAAAGGGCCAAACCAAGCGGGCGGATGGGAGAACAGTGATCCTTACAACATTCGTTTGCAAGACTGGCGTTATTGGCTACTCGAAGGCATTATCGATACGGCGATTGTCATGAATTACGATCGTGAGCATGTTGCCGATCAATACTCATGGTACCGCGACTGGGTTGGTTGGGAAACGCAACAGGCTGGACGCCGCTCGGTGGTGGTTGGCTATGGGGCTTGGCTGAATAGCAACGAAGGCAATCGCGCTCAGATCGCATACGCCCTTAATGCGGGTGCGCAGGGTGTGGCGGCCTATGCCTATTCGTCGCTCGCCAACGAGGGCAACCGCGCCCAAGCGCTTGATGCACTGGCGCAGCACAGCTTTGCGACTCCTGCGACGATGCCCAGCATGCCTTGGAAGGTCGAGACGGGACGCATCGTGGGCGATTTGGCGGGCTTGCGGGGCTTAACTTCCTTCGATAACCAAGAGATTTTCTTGAGCGGCCCGATCGAGCGCAGTCTGCGCAGCGACGGCGGCGGTTGGTTCGCCGCTACCGATCTTCCGGCTGGCTGGTATCGTGTGACGCTGCGCCTGCCCGACGGCAAGCAGATCGAAGGTGGGGTCGAAGTGCGCCACGATACGACCCAACGAGTCAACTGGCACCTTTCGGCTGTCTATTTACCTTCGGTGATTCAAACGAGTTAAGCTTGAGATCGCTAGGAAAATGTTAAGAAATTTTAACTTATTCGCTAGGCAAGCTATTTGCCTTAGCGAAGCGCTATAAGCTTACAACAAACGAGCCTTAAACTCTGTTTGGCAAGGGTTTTAAAGGCTCGTTTTTGTTGTCAATGGATCTCAGAAAGCCTTGGCTGATATATTTCGGTATAGGCTAGGGTGTAAAATACAATCTATCTGGGGAAACCCAGCAACGCTCCGATCTATAAACGGACGTAACAAGCACGAACCAGTACCAATGGACAAGCAATAACAGCTCCTTCGTCCTATATCTAACTTCCTCACAACTGTAGCTCAAATAGGATTATCAATGTTATACTTGTAGCGGTTGTGAGGAAACTGTTGTCAACAGTTTCCATCAATGGATTAGTTATCTCAACCCCTGAACTTTTCTTTCAGGTGCTCGATTCTATAGATCTTTGGCAATCGCTGATTGTCGTTCTTGTCAATCCGTTACAGTGGTCTCTTCGTCTAGAGAATAATTTATAGAATTATGAACACACAAGCAAGCGAAACAGACACACGTATTTCAGCTTTGGACGCCCAAAATAGTGAATCTACTGCGACAATTCCTCTTTTGCCCTCTCAAGAACAAGAGACTGCGACAGATAAAACCGTCCCTCCTGCACAAAAGCCTGCCTTCTTTGCCAATAAGCGAGTATTAGCTAGCGCGCGCCTGATCGTTATGTTCTTAGCTGTGATCGGCTTTGGAACCTTCCGATTTGTGCCTTTTCAGATGCTTAATACAGGCACTGCCCTCGCTGTTGCTGCTCTTATTATGGCACTTGTATTTGTACCTCGTTATTGGGGTCGATGGGCAGAGTATAGCGCTTGGGCTGCTGAACGAGGTATCAGGCTTGCTACGTTCGTGCTTGGAATCGGACTAGGCCTTATCGGAGCGGTTCGTTTTGGAATCGGATTGTCTATTAATGGCACCTTTCTTGGGGTTACATCGAGTTTGTGGTGTGCATCTTGGATAGTTGTGCTCTTTTCGCTGCGCCCCAAACGCTGGATTGCTTGGCGAGATTGGTTTGCCACCTATAAAACCGAGATCATTATCGTAGGGGTGATGACCCTCATCGGGGCTGGGCTACGTTTTTATGCTTTGGGAGAATTGCCAAGAGCTATTAACGGTGACGAAGGCCTGATCGGTACTTGGGCTCAAGATATTGGGCGAGCGGGTGGTGCACTACGCATGCCGTTTGCAGCTATCGATGGTGTTGGAACGATCTACCTTTGGTTTATGCAGCAGTTGATCCATCTGCTGGGCCCGATACCTCTTTCCATTCGTTTGCTGCCCGCTATTGCGGGAGTCTTGGCCATTCCTGCCGTCTATCTTTTTGCACGCGAAGTAACAAACCCGCGCGTCGCCTTCGTTACCATGGCCCTGCTGACCGTTTCACATGTGCATGTTCACTTCAGCCGACAGGTCGCGGTTTCGTATATTTATACAACCCTATCGGTGCCGCTATCGCTCTACTGTCTCTTGACGGCTATGGAGCGACGTAGCCCGTTTCGTATGGTCCTCTCGGTTTTGATCATCGGCCTGCATATCAACTTTTATATCGATGGCTGGGTCTGGCTGGTCCTCATACCCCTGATCTTACTGGCTTGGTTTGTGATCGACCGATCGATCTTTACGGGCAACCTTGCCACTATCGGCGTGGGTCTGATCTCGGCCATTGTTATTATCGCTCCTATGGCGCTTTGGGGCTTCTTCTATCCCAACGAGTTTGCCTCGCGTATGAGCCTCGACGGCACCTTCGCCTCGGGTTGGATGGAGCGCGAGGTCGCAGCCACGGGTAAACATCCTATCTGGATTTTGTTGAGCTTGGGTGGTTTGGCCTTGGCGACCTTCTATCGCGATCCATTCATCGACTTCTATGGCATCGGCGTGCCGACCCTCGATGTGGTCTCGCGCGTATTCTGGGGCATCGGCCTGATCTTGGTGCTGCTTCGCACCTGGAATCGGCGCATGGTGATGCTGAACGGCTGGTTCTGGGGTGGTGTGGTTGCTCTGGCTGTTATCACGATTCCTCCTTCAACCTACCACTACCGCTTGCTGGTCGTCTTCCCCGTCGCCTGTATCTTTGTTGGTATCGCGATCGATTGGGTGCTCGAGAATATCGAAATGATCTTTAGCCTCAAGCCCGACATGAATCGCTACCTCGAGTATGGTTCTGTGGCGCTCTTCGTGCTCGCGGTCACGCCGATCAACCTCTATACCTACTATGGCGAATTCCTTGATTCGTGCCGATTTGTAGGCCGTAACACACGTCAGGCGGCTATGTATGGCGCTTACCTCTATTCGGTTCCGCAAGATGCCAAGATCTATGTCTTGCCGACCGAGATCTTCTTCTATGGCTCCCATCGTTCGGTCGATTTTCTCAGCGATCGCAAGCAAATTGAAAACATCAATACGCCGCTTGCAGAGCTCGATCCTTCGACCTTGATCGATCCGGCCAACTCAAGCGAGTTGGTCATTGTGACAACTACCGAACGCGAAGCGGAGCTGAAGCAGTTTGAAGAATGGTTCCCCAACGGCGAGTATGTCGATTTGCGCGCCTGCGACACATCGCATATCGCGATCTATCGCTGGAAGGCGGATTCCTAATCGCGCTGTTTGAGTGATCTTAGGCGAGGTTTTGGAGTGCAAGCTTCAAGACCTCGCTTTTGTTGATTCTTCGGCCCAAGAGAACATGCCTTTGCTTGATGTGTTCAGCGCTCTGGCGGTTTAGTTTCTCGCTTCCATTCGCTCCTTGGCGCGTCCGCCTACGGCTACCATCATCCCTCCCAACAAAGGGCAGGGCTATCGGCTCTCTTCGCTGCTCGCTGTTTGTCAAGGTATCGACGAAGCTTCGTTGTCCTCCCTTCTCCCGCATTGCGGGAGCTGTACATTACCCACAAATCGACATACGGTCAGCGTTATCTGCCCTCACCCCCCGGCCCCCTCTCCCGCACTGCGGACGAGGGGGTGAATGCTCCCTGTTCTGTGCTCTCAAGGATACTCCCGCGATGGTATGCGAACGATCGCCTGTTGCTGCCGACACGACTTTTGGCTAATGCATAGATGGAGGAGAAGGGCCGGGGATGAGGGTAGGCTAGCCGCTCTGATAGCCGAAGGCGGACGCGCTAGCCCCTTTTTTGAAGCTACATCTGTCTCCGCCAATGTTATGCAAAACCAAATGCTGATGAGCTGAGGCTCTTAGGAGTAGGCCGCGTTAAGCGCTTGGCTTGAAACACCATACAGGCCTTCTACCAGCGTATCGATGGCTTGGTCGTAACGAGGGTCGAGACTGGGGGCGCTGAGCTGCTGCTCTGCCAGCCAAGCCAGCAGGTCGTGGAGCAACTCTTCGTTGCCTGCCGCGCACTGCTCGTGGGCGAAGCTGGCGATGCGCTCGTGTTGCGCGTTGTAGAGCCAAGCTAGGATATGTTTTTTGGCGCTTTCGAGCTGTTGGCTGCGTTCACTAAGCGAACTGCGAAAGTTGATATTACGAATCGGCAGTTGGCGCAGGAATACCAGTTTGACTTGGGCCAGCATGCGCCCTTCTTCTCCGGTTTGAATGCGGTAGATCGTGCTGAGTAGTTGGCTGTTAAGTAGGGCCAGCAGGTAGAGCAACGAGATTTGGCTGCCGGGCTGTAGTTGGGTGGTGTGTAAGGTGTTATCGGCGTAAAATCGGGCGGCGTCGAGTGTGGCGATCAGGCGATCGGCCGTTTGGCGCGTAAGGATTTTGGTGGCTTGGAAGGAGCTTTCTTGGCGTAGCGACGCATAATCGCCCGCGCTGCGATCGATCAGCGACTTGTCATAATAAACATACCAACCGCTCCACTGCATGCGGTAGCGAGAGATATCGCTGCCTTTGAGCATGGGGTAGGCACGGGGGTGCTTGGCCTCGCGGCTGAAGAGCTTGTGGCGAATATTGCCCGAATGAATGCCCTCGTGGCTATGGGCGAAGTGTTCGAGCGCTTCGCAACAGCCTTCGATCTGTTTGAAGAGGGGGGCCATTTTGAGCAGGCGCAGATTGAATTGCTGGTTGGGCAGCTCGAGAAAGCTGGCTTGGGCTACGCTATGCTTCTCGCCTGTGCTGGTGCGCAGTACGATTTGGTGATTGCAGGGCGGGCTACCTTCCTGCACAATGACAACAGCGGTCGGCACCAAGACCCCTCCGAAGGCCGAAAAGCTGTAATCGACGATCGACTCGAGCGTATGACTCAACAGGAAGCGTCGGAAGGCTGCGCTGTTGTGTTGCAGCATAAACACGTTTGGAATGATCATACCGCAGCGCCCGCGTGGGCGTACCAATGCGAGCGCACGCTCGACGAAGAGGTAGAAGGCGTCGAGCTCGCGACCGCTTGTGCGGCTCCAGGCGCGCACCACTCGTTGTTCGGCTGCGCTGAGTTGGCTTACATAGGGCGGATTGCCGACAACGGCGTCGAAGCCGCCTCGCGCCGCTACGTGGGGAAAGGCCGCTTGCCAGTCGAGGCCATGTTCTTGGATCTGGTCGTGCTGTTCAGAGAAGAGCGGCCCAGTCAGGCTGTTGCCACAGCGAAGCTGCTGCTCTGCAAACTGCCAGTCTGGGCTGGCGCAATGCAGCCAGATACAGAGTTCTGCGGCGTGCACTGCTTCGGGGTCGCGGTCGACCCCATAGATGCAGCGCTCTGCCACACGTTGGCGCAGCGTTTGAAGATCGCTGTGAGCATCTTGTTGCGCGATCTGCTGGCTGATGTAGTCGATGGCCGCCAAGAGAAAGTGACCGCTGCCCATGGCAGGATCGAGCACGCTGAAGTCTGCAAGAATGCTATCGGAATCGCGTTCACGTAGAAGGGGTTGTAAGCTGGCAGCCACGATCGACTCGACGATGGCTTGAGGTGTGTAAAAGCTGCCGTTGGCTTTGCGCATAGCGCGGTCAGCCACTAGTTTCAAGCGCTCTTTAGTGCTCAGCAAACGGTAATTGAGCAAGAGCTCGTAGAGGTCGCCCAGAGTGCGGGCGGGCATCGATCGCCAATCGATGTCGAGCGACTGCACAATCGCTAAGCACTCGGCGTGAACGCTTGCATCGAGCTGCGTCTTGTAGTTGCGCAGCCGCTGCGGGAGTGTGAGGCCGCGCGCCAGCGCACAGGCGTCAGCACAGATGGTCATGCTCCAAGAACGTAAGAGGCGTTCCTGTTCGGACAAGCTAAGTGATTGCTGGCTAGAGAAGACGCTTGTGAGTAGAGGAAAAACGCGTTCGACAAGAACCGAGTGAAGGTTTTGATCGATACTAGGAAAGCGTGAGCGCATAGATTCCGCTATCGCATTGGTATGCGAATCAAGTATGATACAATATTCCCTGATCTATTATCGGCTATCTGCACGATCTTATCAAACACAGATGGCTCTAACCCGGTTATAAGGAGGTTGCGTTGATACTACAAAAACCCTTGCGACGATCTCTCACGTCAAAATGTTTGGGATTGCTTCTCATCGCAATCTTGCTTTTAACTCCCGCCTATGCTTATCCCGAGCCCGATTATGCTTTGCCAAGCGTAAGCGCTGAAGGGTCGCAACTCTTTGTAAACGGCCAGCCTTTCGAAGTGCGTGGTGTTAACTATATTCACACGATCAATGCCGATGTCGAGCGTTGCGCTATGCTTCACTTCGGCGCCGATACCAACTGCCCGTGGGATATGAATGCGATCGAGTCTGACATGGATCGATTCGCGGCCCACGGCGTGAACACCATTCGTATCTTCTTGAACTATTATGTCTTCGGTGGCGCGCGCGAGCAAGACCCTAACTATAACCTCGATCTGCCCTTTGAGCATCTCGACTCTTTGATTGCGGCGGCTAACAGACGTGGTATCTATGTTCTGCCAGTCTTGTTAGCGAAGTTTCCGCAAGATCGCTTCGGCCCCCAACACACCGAACAGATCCTCGATCTGCACGTCCGCCCTGTGGTCTCGCATTTGGCAGGCAACCCGGGCGTGATCATGTGGGATCTCTTCAACGAGCCAGATATCGGCAGCCCGATCGATATCCGCTGTTGGGATTGGGACAACGCTGCTTTTGAACTCTGTTTCCCGCTCGCCAACGAGCGTCTGCACTTCCTGCAGAAGGTGCACGATACCGTCAAAGCTATCGACCCCAATCGCTTGATTACGATCAGCGCCGCTTTCGCTAAGAGCTACTTCCGCCCCGAAGGCGCTGACCTGCGCATGGCCGATCTGGTCGATGTCTACACTTTCCACTACTACGATAACGACCCCTACGATAGCGGACGTTACGCTGAGCACTGGTATTACGGCCAAGGCTTCCCCGCCGATCTCGAGCGCAGCATTCGCGAACTGCACGCGATCCAGCTCAATAAGCCGGTTGTGGTGACAGAGATCGGCTTTCCAACGGGCGAAGGTGCTATGCGCCCCTTGAGCCAGCTCCAACCCGACCTCGAGCGCGCACGCGACGTGATCCGTGCCGAAGGCACGAGCGGCATGCTGCTCTGGCCCTTCCAAGTCGAGCCCGAGATCTTGATCCAAGGTCTCTACTATAACTAGGCGAAGCAGCGCCCGCCTTTCTTCAGTCCTTAAGTAGGCTTGCGTGAGCATGCAGGCCGTTGTGGATCTGCGCGGATCGATTTGAGTTGACATAATATTCAATAGCGATAGGTTATCGATGCTAAAAGAGATTTCTGCTTTGCCTGGGCTGACAGGGATCGTCGCTCTAGGTGTGCATTGCTATGCGCTCGTTTTGCTGGCTTGGTTGATCGTTCACTTGACGCTTGGCGATCGTTGGTGGTGGCTGTTTCTGATCAATACCTTCGCCAGCTATCTCTTTGTGCTCTTGCCTGTGATGATTGTGATCGGATTTTGGCTTGGGCGTGGTGATGTTTGGCTTTCGACGGCTGTGGTCAGCCTGATCTGGTTAGTGTTGTATGGGGCCTATCTGTTGCCTCCTTTCACCAAAGATGTGAGCGATGCGCCCCGTTTGAGCGTTATGACCTTTAACGCCATGACCTGGAACACCGGCAACCAAGCCGAGACGCTCGCGGCCCTGCGCCAAAGCGATGCCGATCTGATCGCGATCCAAGAGCTGAATCTGCAGTTGAGCGAGGCTATCGAGCGTGAGCTGGCTGAGCTTTATCCCTATCGCTTGCTCGACCCGAGCGCTAGCGACCAAGGTATGGGCATTCTTAGCCGCTACCCCATGCGCGAGAGCGCTCAGCGCCTTGGAGGGGCTTGGATCGGCGATCCGCAAGTAGTCTATGTTGATGTTGCTGGCACACAGGTCACTGTAATCAATGTTCATAACGTTTCGTTTCCGGCTGTACTTTATGGCTGGCGCAAGGCGATCGAATGGTCGACGATTCAGCGCGAAGAGCAGGCCCAACGTCTGGTACACTATGTCAAAGAACACCCGGGGCCAACCATCGTAGTTGGCGATTTCAATATGGGGCCACGCAACCGCTCCTATCGCCTGATGCGCGAGGGATTTCGAGACGCTTGGCTGGAGGGCGGCTTCGGTTTTGGACACACCTTTCCGGGCGGAGAGGCGACCAATATGAACCTGCCGTTTGTGGGGGATATTCGAGTGCCTGCCTGGTTGATCCGCATCGACTATATCTTTCACACCGCCGAATTGCAAGCGCTTCGCAGCGATTATGGGCCGTGGGACACTAAATCTGATCATCGCCCGATTCGGACTGTATTTGGATTAAAACCCTAGCAAGGACTATGGAGCTACCTGAAGCCGAAACGCCGGATACAGAAGGGACGCTGCCGCCGAGTCGTCATCGCGACGAGCTGCGCGATATTTTGTCGCTCGCGCTCAACGGTGGGCAGTTGATGTTGGAGAATGGAGCCAGCACCGCTCGCGTCGAAGAGACGGTAGTGGCGATGGCGGTTGGTCTAGGGGCCGATTCGGTCGATGTCTTCGCGACCCCAACCGGAATCATCGCCTCGGCCCACGCCGAAGGTGAGCATCGCACCAAGCTAGTGCGCATCCTCGATACTACCCTCTTGTTAGGGCGGGTCAGCGATGTGCTCGATCTTTCGCGCAAGGTGGTGAAGCACAAACTCAGCCGCGACGAACTGCGGCGTGGCTTGGCCGAGATCGCCACCAAACCGCGCATCTACGGCCACTGGACGGTAACGCTGGCGGTTGTGATGGGCTGCTGTACCTTTGCGGCTCTGATCGGCGCGGGCTGCTACGAGCTTGGGGTCTGCGCAATCGCCTCTGCGATCGCTCAGCAGTTACGTGTCCTGCTGATTCGCTTGCGTATCAACCGTTTGCTCAACACTGGGCTTGTAGCGGCGGCGGCTTCGGGGATCGCGCTGCTCGGTACCATGCAACAAGGCACACTGCCCAATGCGAGCGCGGTGATCAGCTCGGTGCTCTTTTTAGCGCCCGGCGTTGTGATGATGAGCGCGGTGCTCGATCTGTTCGGCGGCGATATGGTGGCGGGCGTCTCGCGCGCGGCCTCGGCCCTGATGACGCTTGTGGCGATCGCGGTCGGTATGTGGGCGGTTCTGCTGTTGGGCGGCATCACGGCGCTGCCCTCGGCGGCCGTTGCTCCGCCGCTGCTGCCCTCGCTGGGCCTAGCCTTCCTCGAAACGATCGCTTTTGCGATCGTCTTCGATGCGCCGCGCCGTTCGTTGCTGCCGGGCGGCCTGATCGGCATCGCGATGTATGCAGTTCACCTCGGTTTGCTGATCTATAACGCCCCTATGGAGGTGGCTATGTTTGGGGCTGGGTTGGTGGTGGGTATCTTGGGCGAGCTGTTTGCCCGCATCTTCCGCCTGCCCTCCACGATCTTCACCATTCCGGGCTTTATTGCGGTCGTGCCGGGTGTGCTGGCCTTCCGCACGGTGCTGGCCTTTGTGATGAACGACTATTCGCTCGGTTTGACCAGTCTGGTGCAGGCTTTTCTCTATACGGGTGCGCTGGCCGCTGGCCTCGGCACCGTCGAGCTGATGATGCGCACGTGGAAACAGAAACACGCCTTTATGCTGTGATAGCAAATCCGTTCGTTTTCTTCAGCTTGCTGCGCTGAGGTTTTTGCCTTCCATTCGTTCCTTGGCGCGTCCGCCTACGGCTACCAACATCCCGCCCAACAAACGAGGCTTGTAGCTGTGTGTACCGAAAGACCTCTCCCAAGCCGACGATTCAAACGGATTTCGTATCATACCAGATCAAAGATGTGCGCTCTTGTAACGCAGAAAAACAAAAACGAGGAAAAGTTATGTAACATTTCGCGCGACAGCGCGAAATGTTACATAACAAACATTGTTAAGTTCCACTCTGCCGAAGGCTAAATTGGAAGCAATCAACCGGATTTCGTATGATAGCGCATAGACTGGTCCGCTTGCTCGGAAGGCAGATGAAAGCCGAACCTTGTTTAGAACAACACAAGAAAATGGAGATAATGAATGAGTCAGAAATGATACTCACTTCGATCAGCACAGTAATCGAGTCGCAGCAAAGCGAAATGTTCTCGGATTAGTGCTTGCAAAAATGTGAAAAATATATTATTATCTGCCTTGGTAGCCTCTAAACACACTTTCAGCAGCGGCATTGCCGCCACAAATTAACGCAACCGGTTGTTTGTGATTGCTGATATCAACAACTCCGCCTTGAATCGCTGCTAATACAGCAGCACCTGCTGGCTCAACAAGCTGGTTACACTCCCGCCAGAGCCAACGCATTGCTTGGCGCATCTGATCATCGTTTACAAGCACAACCTCGTCGACATACTGCTGGGTGTATTCCAGTGTGCGCGCTGAAACAGTTCGCGGTGCCAGTGTGTCTGCGATAGTGTTAATGCCACCGATCTCAACAACACGTCCAGCGTCAAGCGCTGCTCGCATTTTTGGCGCGCCTGCTGGTTCGACACCAATGATCCGCACATTGGGGCGCTTTTGCTTGATGGCAAAAGACATACCGCTGATGAGACCACCACCGCCGATAGCGATCAATACGCAGTCGAGCTCGGGCACATCATCGAGTAGCTCTAAACCAAGCGTTCCGGTTCCTTGTAGAGTGCCTTCGGCATCGAAAGGATGGATGTAGAGACGACCTTCTTGCTCAGCGACCTGTTGGGCATAACGAAGTGTATCCGAGGGATTTTCGCCGTATTGCACAATTTCTGTGCCCCAAGCTGCGATTCGCTCAACGCGGTCAGCGCTTGCGCTCTTGGGCAGATAGACGGTTGCGCGCACCCCTAGTTTGGCAGCAGCATAGGCGATCGCAAGGCCATGATTGCCGCCACTTGCCACAATAATGCCACGATCTCGTTCTTCTTGTGTTGCTTTCAAGATGTTGTTGAAAGCGCCACGCGCTTTGAAAGAGCCACTTACCTGAAGGTTTTCAAGCTTCAACTGTAACTGGGCGGGAAACTCGTCTGTCAAAAACGGTTTTGGCATAAGGGGAGTATGGCGAATATAGGGTGCAATGCGCTGGCGCGCTGTAATCACGTCGTCGAGATTGAGCATAGGTTTTCCTCAAAAGTACTACAAGTTCGCTAGGATAACGATAAGAACGAGTAATCGTAGTAATGACAGGGCCCGTCAAAAAGAACAGGTTCCTAACCAAGCTTTCGGCCTAGGAAGTATCGGGAAAGCTGTTGTATCTTACAGCAGGGACGATACTCCAAAGTTACAGGAGCGCCGAGAGCCGACTTTCAGTATCCGATTTTGAAGCTTACAGATTGCTGATGAAGCGAAGCATAGTTTCACTCATCAGAAAGCAGGGAGCTTCTATGCAGATACAGTCTTCCCTGGCAAAACTGTAAAGCTATCAAGAATCATATCTACGTTCATCAATATCATATCATCAAAATAGAATGATATGTCATAAAACTAAGTCAACTAGTGAAGATAGTTGGTATAGGAATTGGTGAAGTTTGTTTGCTTACTGGCAAGTAGTCTCTAGTTAGCTTATTGAGGAGTCATCTCATGGAGTATCGTTTCTTTGGAAAGAGTGGACTAAAAGTAAGCGCTTTGGCTTTGGGCGCGATGACCTTTGGGCGTGAGCTTGATGAGGCCGAGAGCCACGCCATTCTCGATCATTTTGTTGAGGCTGGCGGCAACTTTATCGACACCGCCGATGTCTATAGCCAAGGCGGATCAGAAACCATTATTGGAACCTGGCTCAAGAAGCAAAATCGTGATGATTTAGTGATCGCGACTAAAGTGCGCTACGGTATGGGCGGCATCAACAAGATTGGTTTGAGCCGCAAGCACATTATCGCTAGCGTCGATGCGAGCTTGCGCCGTTTGCAGACCGACTATATCGATCTTTATCAAGTGCACTGCTGGGATGCAGCTACCCCGCTCGAAGAGACCCTCTCGACGCTTGATGGCCTTGTGCGTAGCGGAAAAGTGCGCTATATCGGTGCCAGCAACTATAGCGGTTGGCAGTTGCAGAAGGCCATAGATCTGAGCAAGGCCAACGGCTGGGAAGTATTTAGCTCATTGCAGCCCCAATACAACCTGCTTTGCCGCCAGACCGAATGGGAATTGATTCCGGTCAGCTTAAACGAAGGCTTGGCTGTGCTGCCTTGGAGCCCGCTGCGTGGCGGTTGGCTGAGTGGCAAATTCTATCGTGGTATGGAAGCGCCGCCCCCCGATTCGCGCGTTGCCTTTGCTGTTGAAAAAGGCTGGGGCGAAAGTTGGCCGGCTTATAACAATGAACACACTTGGAAGGTCATCGACGCTCTGCACGCGGTCTCGAAGGAGGTCGATCGTCTGCCAGCAAACGTCGCCGTGCGTTGGCTGCTTCAGAAGCCGGGCGTGACCTCGCCGATCATCGGTGTGCGCAGCCTCGAACAGTTGAAGAGCGCCTTTGGTGCCCTCGGTTGGACACTGAGTGCCGAGCATATGGCGCTGCTCGATGAAGCTAGCGCTGTCGAGCTGCCTTACCCCTACGAAATGGACGAACGCTCGAACCGAACGCGCCAGCGATAAGCATCTAGAATGCTCCATCGCTTGTGCCGTCCTTCAAGCTTCGTAAAGAGAACATTGAGAGAATGGAGTGGGAGATGGAGCATTTTATCTGTGCCACATGTGGCGTGCAATACCCGGCGAGTGAGACGCCGCCCGAACACTGCCCGATCTGCGAAGATGAGCGCCAATATATCGGTTGGCAGGGTCAGCGTTGGACCACCCTCGCCCAGCTGCGCCAAACCCACCGCGCTCTGATTCGTGAAGAAGAGCCGAACCTGATCGGCTTCGGCATAGAGCCAGCTTTCGCTATTAACCAGCGCGCCTTGTTGGTACGTACAGCCCACGGCAATATCTTGTGGGACTGTATGAGTTTACTTAACGACGAGATCAGCGCCAAGATCAACGAGCTCGGCGGCATCAGCGCGATCGCCATGTCGCACCCTCACTACTATTCGACCATGGTTGAGTGGAGTCACGCCTTTGGCAAGGTGCCGATCTACATTCACGAGGCCGACCGCGCATATGTAATGCGCCCCGATCCAGTTATTCGTTTTTGGCAAGGCACAACCCACCAATTGCTGCCGGGCCTAACCTTAATCAACGCGCCGGGCCACTTCGACGGCGCGAGCATGCTGCATTGGGCCGATGGCGCTGAGGGCAAGGGCGTGTTGTTGGCGGGCGACATCATCTACGTTGTTTCCGATCGGCGCTACGCCTCCTTTATGCGTAGCTATCCCAATCTGATCCCGCTCAATGCCTCTCAGGTGCGTCAGATCGTAAATCGAGTCGAACCCTTTGAATTCGATCGAATCTACACGGCTTGGTTCGATCGCACCATGCAGCATGATGCTAAAGCGGCGGTGCGGCGTTCGGCCGAGCGCTACATCGCAGCCATCAGCGAATAGTGCGCGTTTTTGAGATCGCTCGTAGCGCTGCGTTTTTGGGGTGGCCTTTCGGCACAGCTAGCAGCCCATGTGGTTGGCTAGGATGTTGGTAGCCGTAGGCGGACGCGCCAAGGAACGCATGGGGGGCGAGAGCACTCGCCGCCAGGCTAAACAAGAGCATATAGCAAAGCCCTCGGGCGGCCTGTATTCAGTTACAGGTCGCCTTTTATCTCTAGCCGAGATCGCCCCGATCATAAAAATAGCCTCAGGAAACCCGCGACTTCAGTCGTAGGAGGAATGAGGCTAACGCCCCATTCCCATAGGATACTGTTTCACCATCGCTGCTTCAGCAGCGTGGGCTGACCTTCTTACCTTACAGGTGTTGGCATTCCAAAATGGAGCGCTTGATCACATCAGCGCTGACATGACCTGCTGTTCCCACATAGTAAGAAGGTGACCAGAGCGTTCCTACCTTCCGAATATGCCGCTTAATCTCAGTTGGAAACTCCCGTTTCAGTGGGTAACTGCTTGCCCCTTTGAACAGTCGCGCCACTGTTGAGGGAATGAACGCAGGTGGTGCTGTAACAAAGAGATGGACATGATCGGGCATCACCTCTTGCGCGACAATCTCAAAGCCCCACTTCTCAGCGATCTCTCCGAGCAGGGTGTGTACTCGTTCCCCAACCCTTCCTGCAAGCACGGGCCTGCGAAACTTTGGACACCAAACGAGGTGATAGGTGATGTGATAGCGTGTACCCTTTGTCGCTTTGATGTTCTTGATCTCCATTAGGCAGCCTTGGCACGGAGTCGCTCAAACCGTCTGCATGCTGATTGTATCCGTGGATCACTCAGCAGAGCGGTAATCTGATCGTAGACCGCAAGGAAGTCCTCAATAGGCCAGCCCTCTTCTCCTAGGAAGTGAATGTAAGAACAGTACGCGGATTTTCATCCTCTGGAAGAAGTGGAATAGAGATGTCCGTGAGATACCCCTCCCGATCTGCACCCGCGATATATGCAAATCCTTGTATCCAGCCATAGTAGTCTGTGTCAATCGTATCCTCACAGATGTCGGCCCGGACTGTCACCAGTGGCAGATCCTCTTGTGCTTTTTTGGTATTCTTGCGTTTAGCCAGTACAGAGCCTCTTTCTGTGGTGGTACACCTGCGGGGTCGTGCTTTTATTATACCTCTATTGTACTATATTATGCCTATATTATTAATACATATAGTACAATAGAGGTACAAATATGGTACAATACGTGCAGTTGAGCTATACTCTTGCACAGGTAAAGGAGTGACTAGTATACAAGGGTTGACAATGACTATCAGAAGTCGAATCAAAATACTTTTAGCCGAACGAAACCTTGAG